>Ga0136641_1000492_pt1 | contig 17181 bp, 9 predicted proteins | sample EliLak1302023Y_FD_115312 | JGI IMG/M metagenome (GOLD analysis project Ga0136641, IMG submission 115312) | Freshwater microbial communities from Elizabeth Lake, Yosemite National Park, California, USA - 13020-23Y | ecosystem: Environmental > Aquatic > Freshwater > Lake ...
CGCATGAACTTGTTCTGCAGGCAGGCCGCGGTGTTGATCGAGTAGCGCTCGAGCTCGCCGGCCTTGCCGGCGAGGTACTGCTTGAGCCAGTACTGGTGGAAATCGACGGTCCAGTTGTCCTGGCCGACGACGCCGAAACCGTGGATGTAGCGGTCGCCCAGGCGGCCCCAGTTGACGAACTCGATGCCCAGCTTGAAGGAGGCCTGCGTCTCGCGCACGAACTCGTCCTCGTCGAGGTCGAGCAGCCGGTTGAACAGCGAGATCATCGGGATGGTGGCCTCGCCGACACCGATGGTGCTGATCTCGTCGGACTCGACCAGCGTGATGTCGTAGCGCCCCTTGAGCACCTTGGACAGCGCCGCTGCGGCCATCCAGCCCGAGGTGCCGCCGCCGACGATCACGACCTTGCGAAGTTGATTCATTGCCTGCCCTCAGCCATCGGCCCGCAGCGGAAAGGATCCTGCGGGTCCGGCGATCAAGATGATTCTAAGAAGGGAACCGTGCCGTCACAACGCTGGCCGCCGGCCGCCCCCGGGCGCTGGCGGCCGGCGAAAGAAAAACCCCTTGCCGAGGCATCCCGGCAAGGGGTTCGGGGGCGCGCAGACTTACTGGTACTTGTAGGTCAGGCGGATCGCCACCGAGGCGCCGGTCTTGTTTTCCGATTCGACCGAACCGTCGACGCGCAGTTGGCGATAGACCGGTTTGTTCAGGTTGTTGCCCTCGATGCGCAGGCCCAGGCCCTTGGCCGGGCCGTCCTGGAACTCGTAGCCGACCTGCGCCGAAATCCAGTTCGAACCCTCGATGTACTTCAGCGTCGGGTAGCCACCGACGGCGTCGTTGGCCACGCTGCCGATGTAGGTCGAGCGCTTGTTGTTGGCGACGAAGGCGCTGAAGCCATAGGCTTCGTAGTAGAGCATCAGCTTGGCGTTCACCTTGGACAGGCCGGGCAGGCCCATCGATCCGGTGAACGGCACCTGCTGGTTGGGGTTCAGGCCGATCACATTGGGCAGCTGCACCGAACTGGCGGTGTTGGAGTAGCTGGTGGTGAAGCCGAAGCCGTCGAGCCACTTCGTGACCAGGTTGAACGGCAGCGAAGCCGCCAACTCGATACCCCTCAGGTTGCCGCCGTTGCCGTTGACGCTGGTGGTGTAGGTACCCAGCGGTCCCTTGGGCGGAATCACCAGGCCGAGTTCCTTGGCATAGGTCGAGAAGTCATAGGCCACGTTGGTCGAGGTCGTGATGTAGGTGTCCAGCTTCTTGTAGAAGCCTGCCACCGCGACATAGCCCTTGTTGCTGAAGTACTTCTCGAACGACAGGTCCAGCGCCGTGGCCTTGAAAGGCTTGAGCGCCGGGTTGCCGGCCGACCCGACGAAACGCCCGAAGGTCGCGGTGTTGCCGGCATTGGTGTCGACGCTGGCCGCGAAGGAATTGCGCATGTCCGTCAGCGTGGGGCGTGCGATCTGCTGGCTCAAACCGCCGCGCAGAACATTGCCGCCGCCCAGGTCCCCGGTCAGGTTCAGTGAGGGCAGGAAGTCGGTGAAGCTGGTGCCTGCCGAGGTGAGTCCCTTGGCCGGGTTGGTCAGCACCACGCCCGAGCCGATGTCGGCGCGGTAGCCGGCTGACGACTGGTCGGTGTTGACGATCTGCACACCGAGGTTGCCGCGCACCGGGATACCCGCGAGCTGGGTGTCGATGTTGGCCTTGGCGTAGGCGGTGAACACCTTCTCCTGCACGCTCCAGGTCTTCGACAGGATGTCGTCGTTGAACTTGCGCAGCAGCGTCGCACCCGACCACAGCTCGGCCTTCGGGTCGAAGGTCAGCATGCTCAGGCCGGTGCCGCCGATGTTGTTCTCGACATAGGCGTCGGCCGGGAAGCTGAAGGGCACGCTGCCGTTGCCGGCCGCGGAAACGATCAGGCCTTCATCGGTGATGCGGTCCTTGGTGCGCTTGCTGTAGTTGGCGCCGAACAGGAGGTCGGTGAACCAGCCGCCTTCGGCCAGGTCCTTGCGGAAGTCCAGGCGCAAGGCATCGACCTTGTCCTGGATGGTCGGGCCCTTCGAATAGCCGGCCTGCGGCACGCCGGCGATGCCGCTCCAGCCGGTCTGGTCACGGATCTTGATGATCGCGGGGTCGGTGTAGCTCGTCGGCTTGCCGACCGAGAACTGCGGGATGCCGCCGCCCGTGGTGTCGAAGCTCAGCGTGTCGGCCGCGGCGATGCCGGCATAGGCCTCGATGTCACGCTCGACGCGCTTGGCCGAGTTGTGGCTGAGGTCGAAGGTGGTGCTCCAGGTCGGTGCGAAGTTCCAGGTGGTTCGCCAGCCGAGCGACTTGATCTCGTCGTTGTCGAAGACACTCTCGGTGCGGTCGATCAGGCCGTTGGGGCCTGCGCCGAGCTGGAAGGTGCCCTTGGTCGCGACGCCGTTGACCACGGTGGCGTTGGTGATCGGCCCGCCCAGGCCGCCCTGGATGCGCGCTTCCTTGGCGGTCGTGTCGATCTTGGCCCAGTACAGGTCCAGCTGGGTGCTGAAGTCCTTGTTGGGCTTGTAGTTGAGAATGGCCGCAGCGCCGTCGCGCTTGTCGGTGACGCGGCGGTTCTTGTACTGGTCCAGACCACCGCCGAAGGTGGGTACCTTCACGCCCTGCATCACGGTGCCGTTGGCCAGTGTGGCCTGCACGGTGGCGTCGCCCCAGCCCCCGGCGCCCAGTTCGTTGCTGGTGCCGTCGGCGCGCACGAAGCCCAGTGCGAGCCCCACCTTGCGGTCGGCGAACTGGTCGATGTAGGTCAGGCTGTAGCGCTTGCCGTCGCCCTCGACGGGCAGGCCCTTGCCGGTGGTGATCTTCTGCGCGCTGGCGGCCACCACGCGCTTGCCGAAGGCCAGCGGATCGATCAGCTTGTTGTCGATGGTGCCGGCCAGGCCGGCCGACATCAGCGTGGCATCGCCCGTCTTGTACACGGTGGCGCCGCCGATGAGCTCGGCCGGGTAGACGCTCAGGTCCACGGCGCGGCTGTCGCCGGTGCTGGTCTGTTCGCGGCCGTTGAGCAGGTAGCCGTTGAAGTCGGGGCCGAGGCCGCGGATGCTGATCGTGGAGGCCGAGCCGCTGCGCGTGCGCTGCGTCGTCACGCCAGGCAGGCGGGCCAGCGACTCGGCGATGGTCGTGTCGGGCAGCTTGCCGATGTCTTCGGCCGAGATCGCCTCGACCACGCCATCGGCGTTCTTCTTGACGCTGATCGCGCTCTCGATGCCACGCCGGATGCCGGTGATGGTGACGGTTTCAGCCGCCTGCTGGGCCTGCGCCCAGCCGCTGCTGCACAGCAGGGCGGCGACGGCTGCGGCCACCGGGGTGGCGCGCAAGGGCTGGCGCGAACGGGGGCGCGTGGCATTGAGATTCTTCATGCGGGTCTCCTGAGACGCTCGGGGAACGGGGCCTATCGGCAGCGCGGGCACAAAGCCCCCGCTGACGGGCACTGGATACGGCTATGGCAGCGAATGTGTACCAAAACTAGATATTCCGGCACCCTGCGAAAACCCTAGATCGGTGCATTGCAGCGACAGCTGTTCCGGGTCTTCGCGCGCTGTACGGGCTGGTTCGCCAGTTCTACACTCAGCCACCCGCACCGCGGCGGGGCGAATTTTGCGGACGGCTCAAGATTTGTAGCGAAACTACAGTGCTAAAAAACAATGAACTGTGGGCGCTCGTCACCCTTGTCGGCGCCCTGTGCGGCGGGGCGCCACGCTCGGCCGGCGCCAGCCCGGTCTCGCCCGTCGGCCTGAAGCTGCATGTGCCTTCGCCCGACTGGCGCGACCAGATCATCTATTTCGCCGTCACCGACCGTTTTGCCGATGGCAACCCGGCCAACAACGACCAGGGCGCCGGCGAATTCAAGGCCGGTGACGGCGCGCGCTACAACGGCGGCGACCTCGCCGGGCTGAGGCAGCGGCTGCCCTACATACGCGGCCTGGGCGCCACGGCGCTGTGGATCACCCCGCCGGTGGCCAACCAGTGGGTCGACCCGGCCGGCGGCTACACCGGCTACCACGGCTACTGGGCCGAGAACTTCATGCAGGTCGACCGTCACCTGGGCAGCCTGGCCGACTACCGGCGGCTGTCCACAGCGCTGCACCGCGCGGGGATGTATCTGGTGCAGGACATCGTGGTCAACCACACCGGCAACTTCTTCAGCTACGGCGACCGCTGGAACCCGCAGAACCTGGCTCAGGGCTACGAGCCCCATCTCAGCACGGCGCCCGTGCCGCGACCCTCGCAAGCCCCTTTCGACCGCAACGACCCGCGCGACCCGGCGCAGCAGCGGCTGGGCATTTACCACTGGACGCCCGACGTCAGCGACTACAGCCAGCCGCAGCAGGAAATGAACTTCCAGATGCAGGGCCTGGACGACCTGAACACCGAAAACCAGGTCGTGCGGCGCGCGTTGCGGCAGAGCTACGGCCATTGGATACGCGCAGCGGGAGTGGACGCTTTCCGCGTCGACACGGCCTTCTATGTGCCGCCTGACTACTTCAGCGACTTCCTGCATGCCCGCGACCCGCAGGCGCCCGGCATCTTCGAGGTGGCGCGGCGCACCGGGCGGCGCCAGTTCCACGTCTTCGGTGAAGGTTTCGCTTTCGACAGGCCGGGGCAGGACAGCGGCGCGCGCAAGATCGAGCGCTACATGAGCGATGCCCAGGGCCGGCCCTTGCTGCCGGGCATGCTGAACTTCCCGCTCTACGCCGCCTTGGGCGACGCCTACGCCCGCGGCCGCCCGCCCGCCGAACTGGGTCAGCGCATCACGCGGATGATGCAGCTGCACGCCCGGCCGCACCTGATGCCCACCTTCGTGGACAACCACGATGTCGACCGCTTCCTGGCCGGCGGCAACGTGGCCGGCCTGAAGCAGGCGCTGCTGGCGCTGATGACCTTGCCCGGCATCCCGGTCATCTACTACGGCACCGAGCAGGCCTACACCGAACAGCGCGGGGCGATGTTCGCGGCCGGCTTCGCCTCCGGCGGGCGTGACCGCTACGACAGCACGGCACCGCTGTACCGCGCCATCGCCGAGATGACGGCGCTGCGCCGCAGCCACCGCCTGTTCAGCCGCGGCACGCCCACGGTGCTGGCCGGCCAGTCGGCGCAGCCCGGCGCGCTGGCCTGGCGCATGGCCCACCAGGGCCAGTCGGCGCTGGTCGTCTTCAACACCGCCGACGGCGAGACCTTGTTGCCCCAGATGGAAACCGGTCTGCCCGCCGGCACGCTGCTGCGCGGCTGGTATGGCCTGGGCGGCAAGCCCGAGGACCTGGCGGTCGGCGCCGGTGGCCGGCTGACCTTGCGCCTGCCGCCGCGCAGCGGACAGGTGTGGCGGGTGACGTCCAAGCGGGCGGCCTTGGCGGCGGCACGCCCGGTGCAGGCTGAACCCCGGCTGGACGCCCTGGACACCCCGTCGGTCAGCGGTGACTTCACGGTGCGCGGCAGCGCCCCGGTCGGCTCAGGCTGGCGCCTGGTGACCGACGGCGACCTGGCCGCCAGCGTGCCGGTTGCGGTGGCGGCCGACGGCCGCTGGCAGGCGCAAGTCGACACCAGCCGGATGGTCGAACCCGAACGGCGCCACAGCATCACGCTGTGGGCCGACGGCCCAGGCGCCGCCGCCAGCCGCGAATTCCAGGTCGACCGCGCCTGGCAGCTGCGTGCCGATGTCACCGACCCGGCCGGTGACGACGCCGGCCCTTCCGGCCAGTACCGCTACCCCAGTGACCCGAGCTGGGGCGACAACCGGCAACTCGACCTGCGGCGGCTGCGGGTCTCGGAATCCGGCGGCGCGCTGCAGCTGGACCTGGACATGGCCGGCATGAGCAACAGCTGGAACGCCGCCAACGGCTTCGACCACGTGGCTTTCACCGTCTTCATCGAATTGCCGGGGCGCGACGACGGCGCCACGGTGATGCCGCTGCAGAACGCCAGCCTGCCGGCCGGCATGCGCTGGCATCTGCGCCTGCGGGCCGGTGGCTGGACGAACGCGCTGTTCTCGTCCGCCGGCGCGACGGCCAGCAACGAGGGCACGGCCGTGACGCCGACGGCGACCCTGCGCGCGGACCGCGATGCGAAATCGATCCGCTTCACGCTGCCGGCGTCGGTTCTGGGGCGCCTGCCATCGCTCAGCGGCGCCAAGATCTACGTCACCACCTGGGACTATGAAGGCGGCTACCGCCCGTTGGGCCCGCAGGAGCAGCCCTACGCCTTTGGCGGCGGCGCGCCTGAAGGCGCCAAGGTGATGGACGACAGCGCGGTCATCGTGCTGCCCTGAAAAACAAAAAGGGCCGCAGCGCGAGGCTGCAGCCCTTCCTGACTTCGGAACCGAAGATTTACTTGGCAGCGCTGGCGCCGGAAGCGGCCTTCTTGGCAGCCTTGGGAGCCTCATCCTTGGCGGCCTTCTTGGCGCCGCTGGCAGCCGAGGCGGCGGCCATCGGGGCGCCACCGGCGTGGGAGGCGGCTTGGGCGCCGAAAGCGAAGGCGGTCAGGATCAGGGCGCTCAGGAGCTTGGTCATGGAAATCTCTCGGGTTTGGGGTGTTGTGGTTTTTCGGGGCTCACTTGTGGGCTGCAGGCGATGAACCTGCGATTTCCAAGTGATCGGCGGGGGTCTGCGGTCAACCGCCGCCACCGCCGACATGTGCACAACGGCCCCACGGTGAAAACGGTTGACAGCGATTGGTCGGTTCGTTGTCGCTCACAGGCAGCACCCGGCCGCCGCAGCCAGGCCACCGCCGTCGGCGTGCTGCGCGGGTGGCTAACATCGGCCCTGTGCTCCGTTACCCACCCGCCGTTCTGTCGGCCTCGTTCCTGTCCCTGGTGCTCGTCACGGCGTCTGCCCGGGCGGCGCCGTTCGTGCCTGCTGCCGACAGCCAGGTGCTGGCCACTGTGCCCGCCCGCGCCAGCGACCCGCGCGCCCGCGAGCTGGTCACCCTGCGCGCCGCCTGGCGCGCGCAGCCGGATGACGTGGGCGCGGCCGTGCGCCTGGCGCAGCGCTACTTCGACGAGGTGGCGGCCGAAGGCGACCCGCGCTACGTGGGCTACGCGCAGGCCGCCCTGCAACCCTGGTGGGCGCTGAACAGCCCGCCGGTGGCGGTGCGGGTGCTGCGCGCCATGCTGCTGCAGTTCAACCACCGCTTCGATGCCGCGCTGGTCGACCTGGACGGCGCCGTCGCTGCGGAGCCCGGCAACGCCAACGCCTGGTCCTGGCGCACGGCCATCCTGATGGTGCAGGCCCGCTACGCCGAAGCGCGGCTCAGTTGCCAGCAGATGGCCGCGTTGACCACGCCCCTGGTTGCCGTGGCCTGCCGCGCCCAGGTGGACGCGGCCACCGGCCCGGCCGGCCCGGCCGCCGCCGCCTTGCGCGCAGCCCTGCAGGCGTCACCCGGCGCCAGCCCGGACGAGCGCCTGTGGTGCCTGACCCGGCTGGCTGAAACCGAAGAGCGCCGCGGTGCCTTCGCGGCGGCCGAAGCGGCCTTCCGCGAGGCCCTGGCCATCGGCATACCCGACGTCTACCTGCAGGCGGCCTATGCCGACTTTCTGCTCGACCGTGGCCGCCCGGCCGAGGTCTTGGTGCTGCTGAAGGACCGCGGCCGCGCCGACGTGCTGTTGCTGCGCCTGGCGCAGGCGGCCAAGGCCACCGGTGACCGCTCGGCCACCAGCCTGGCGGCCGAGCTGGCTGCCCGCTTCGATGCCGCGCGCCGCCGGGGCGACGCGACGCACCGCAAGGAAGAGTCGCGCTTCACGCTGGCCGTGCAAGGCGACGTGGCCCGGGCGCTGGCCCTGGCGCAGGCGAATTTTGCCGACCAGCGCGAGCCGGTGGACGCCCGCATCCTGCTCGAAGCCGCGCTGGCTGCGCGCGACGCGGCGGCGGCGCGGCCGGCCTTGGACTGGATGGCCGCTTCCGGCATCCAGAGCGTGGCCTTGCAGCCGCTGGCAGACGCACTGGGGGGGCGCAAGTGAAGCCGCTGTGCTGCCTGGTGGCGCTGCTGCTCGCTGTGCTGGCCGGCGGTGCGGCGCAGGCCCACAAGCCGTCCGACAGCTACCTGGCCATCACCGTCGAAGGGGGGCAGATCAGCGGCCGCTGGGACATCGCGTTGCGCGACCTCGATTTCGCCATCGGCCTGGATGCCGACGGCGACGGTCAGATCACCTGGGGCGAGGTGCGCGCCCAGCATGCCGCCATCGCCGCCTACGCCGCCGCGCGCCTGCAGCTGCAGGCGGGCGGGGTCGACTGCCCGCTCGCCATCGGCAGCCAGCTGGTCGACGAACACACCGACGGCGCCTACACGGTGATGCCCTTGCGCTTCGCCTGTCCCCCAGGCGGTGCGCCGGAGGTGCTGGCGCTGCGCTACACGCTGTTTGCCGACATCGACCCGCAGCACCGCGGCCTGCTCAATCTGCGCGCTGGCAGCCTCACGCGCAGCGCCCTGTTCGGCCCGCAGGAAGCGCAGCAGACCTTCGTCCTGGCCGAAGCCAGCCGCTGGAAGCAGTTGCTGGACTACGCCCGTGAAGGCATCTGGCACATCTGGATCGGCTTCGACCACATCCTGTTCCTGCTGTCGCTGCTGCTGCCGGCCGTCGGTGTCTGGACGCGCCGGCGCTGGCAGCCGGTGGCCCGCTTCGCGCCGGCCTTGTGGGACGTGCTGCGCATCGTCACCGCCTTCACGCTGGCGCACTCGATCACGCTGTCGCTGGCCACCCTGGGCTGGGTCTCGCTGCCGTCGCGGCTGGTGGAATCGTCCATCGCCGCCAGCGTGGTGCTGGCGGCGCTGAACAACGTCTGGCCGGTCTTTCACGGTCGGCGCTGGGTGGTGGCTTTCGCCTTCGGCCTGGTCCACGGTTTCGGCTTCGCCACGGTGCTGGTCGACCTGGGTTTGCCACAGGGCGCGCTGGCTGTGGCGCTGCTGGGCTTCAACCTGGGCGTCGAAGCGGGGCAGCTGGCCATCGTGTCGGCCTTTCTGCTGCTGGCCTATCCGCTGCGGCGCAGCGCCTTCTACCGCCGTGCGGTGCTGCTGGGCGGCTCCTTGCTGATCGCCGTGGTGGCGGCGGGCTGGCTGGTCGAGCGGGCGTTCAACGTCAAGCTGCTGCCCTTCTGATCGCCCGCGTCGGCGGCCGGCCCGGCGTCGAAGGCCAGGGTCGCGAAGCGGCTGTCCCAGCGCTCGGGGTCGCTGCCCGAGACATGCAGATCGACACCGCGCAGCAGCCAGCGGCCGGGCAAGGGCACGCTCACCGTGATGCGGCCTTGCGCGTCGGTCCGCTGCCACAGGCCCAGCGGGCTGTTCTCGCTGCGCAGTTCCAGCGCCAGGCCGGCCAGCGGCTGGCCGTGCAGCAGGGCCTGCGCAGTGAGGGGGCTGCCGACCCGGACCGGCTGCCCGGCGGTCTCCAGGTGCAGGTCCAGGTCGGTCGGCGCCGGCTCGCTGCTGGGCGCCGCCAGTTCGATGCGGGCGTGCTTGGTGTAACGCTCACGCCAGGGCAGACCGCGGGCCTGCATCGCGGCCCAGGCGGCGCGCACGTCGGGTGTGGCCTGGATCTCCCCGAGGTAGACCGGCACCTTGTCGGGCGCCAGTTCGATGTCAAAAGGCGCGAGCTGGGCCCAGCAGGTGGCGGCGCCTGCGGGTGGCTGCAGCCACAGTGAGCGGTCTTCGTTGTACAGCGCCGGCATGGCGCACGGCGCCGGGACCGGGCCCGCGTCGGGCCGGCCGGCTGCGCGGCACGCCCGCTGCACCAGAAAGCGGGCTTCGACGCCGGTCTCGTGCGCCGGGAACCGGGTGCCCGTACCGAGGGCCAGCAGCGTCGCTCCGCCGGTGGCGGGCAGGGCTGCAAACCAGGTGTCGTGAGCGTGGGCGGCGCCCAGGGCCAGGGCCAGGGCTGCGGGCAGCAGGGTGCGTGCGGGCTTCATGGCTGCCGATACGCAGCCCGGCCCACGCCGGATGCAAGCCGGCCTTCAGTGGCCGTGCTGTTCCAGTGCCAGCGCCGCGCCGCTCAGTGCGGCCAGGGTGTCGGTGATCAGGTAGGTCGGCACCGCTTGCAGGTAGGCCTGGAAGCGGCCTTTGGATTCGAAACGTTCGCGAAAGCGCGAGGCGAAAAAGGTCTCACCCAGGCGCGGCACGATGCCGCCGCCGATGTAGACGCCGCCGCGCGCGCCGAGCACCAGGGCCACGTTGCCGGCGAAGCTGCCCAGCAGCGCGCAGAAGCTGTCCAGCGTGCGTTGGCAGGCCACGTCGGTGCCGGCCAGGCCGCGTTCGACGATGGCACCGGCCGCCAAGGGTGCGCTGGGCTGGCCCAGCACCGCAGCCACTGCGCCGTGCAGCACCGGCAGGCCGATGCCCGACAGCAGCCGCTCGGCCGAGACATGCGGGAAATCGCGCCGCACGGTGGCCAGCAGCGCGGCTTCGAAGTCGTCGCTGGCGGCCAGTGTGGCGTGGCCGCCTTCGCCCGCTACGGCGACCCAGCCGTGCCGGGTGGGCAGCAGGCCGGCCACGCCCAGGCCGGTGCCGGGCCCGATCACCGCCAGGCTGCCGTTGAGAGCCCCGGCGGGTGCGCCAGGGACGCCTGGGGCGGTGATGGGCCGCACCTGCGCGCGGCCCAGGCGGGGCAGCGACAGCGCCAGGGCCTCGAAGTCGTTGAGCACCAGCAGCTCGTCCAGGTTCAGCTCGCGCTGCATCGCGTTGCGCGAAAAGGCCCAGCCGCTGTTGGTCAGCGCGACTTGGTCCTGGCCCACGGCCGTGGCCACCGCCAGCGCCGCTGCGCGCGGCACCACCGCATCGGCGCCCAGCGTGTGAGCCAGCTGGGCCAGATAGGCCCGCGCTGCCGCTGCCGGGCCGGCATGGTCGGCGACACTGAGCGTGGCGACATGCTGCACCGTGCCCGAGCCCGGGGTCAGCCAGCCGAAGCGGGCGTTGGTGCCGCCGATGTCGGACACCAGCCAGGGGTGGGCCAGGCTGGCGCCACGGGCGTCGGGGCTGGGGTGGGGCGGGGTGGGGCTCTGCTCGTTCATGCCGGTCAAGTCATTGAAATCTTTGCGCTGAGCGGGGCGCCCGGCAGGTGACGGTAGCAAAACTACTAAATTCAAACAAGGCTGGCAGCGGGAGCCCGGCTGACGTGCTAGAAGGTGATCTTGCTTGAAGACAGGGCAAAACTGTAGCCGAGCTACAGAACTCGGCCCTGTGCACCCCGTCATTTGGCGTTGCTTCTGTCCAGGCTATCCATGAACCCGTATCCCAGCCCGCGCCTGCTTGCCGACATCGGCGGCACCTATGCCCGCTTCACGCTGGAGATGTCGCCCAGCCGATTCGAGCATACGGCTTCGCTGCGCAGTGCCGAACACCCGGACTTCCAGGCGGCGGTCATCGCTTACCTGGCCGGCCTGCCCGCTGTCTTGGGTGCCAGCATCGAACATGCTGCGGTGGCCATCGCCAACCCGGTGGAGGGCGATGAAGTCCGCATGACCAACTACCACTGGCACTTTTCCAGCGAAGACATGCGTCAGCGGCTGGGTCTGTTGACGCTGGTGGTGGTCAATGACTTCACGGCGCTGGCGATGGCCTTGCCCCGGCTGCCGCCGTCGCAGCGCCGGCAGGTCGGCGGCGGCACGGCGCGTGAGCACAGCGTGGTGGGCGTGCTGGGGGCCGGATCGGGCCTGGGCGTCAGCGGCTTGATTCCGGTCGGCGACGCCAGCGGCCTGGGCTATGTGGCGCTGGGCACCGAAGGCGGCCACACCAGCTTCGCGCCGCGCGACGAACGCGAGATCGCCATCCTGCGCCACGGGCTGACCCGTTATCCCCACGTGTCTTTCGAACGCCTGCTGTCCGGCCCCGGGCTTGAACTGATCCACGAAGCCTTGCGCGCCCAGGCCGGCCTGCCGGCGCGGCCGCTGACGGCCCCCGAGATCACCCGCCTGGCGCTGGCTGGCGGCAACGCCCTGTGCGTGGAGGCGCTGCAGGCCTTTTGCGCCGTGCTGGGCACGGCGGCGGCCAACCTGGCGGTGACGCTGGGCGCCTTCGGTGGCATCTACATCGGCGGCGGCATCGTGCCGCGGCTGGGCGACCATTTCGACCGCTCGCCGTTTCGCGCCCGCTTCGAAGACAAGGGCCGTTTCAGCGCTTACCTGAAGGGCATACCGACCTATGTGGTGACCGCCGAGCACGCCACCTTCCTGGGCGTTTCGGCCATCCTGGCGACGCAGTTGCAGGCCCGCCAGGTCGACCAGGAATCGGCCCTGCTCAGCCAGATCCAGCGCAGCCGCGACGGCCTCTCGCCGGCCGAGCGCCGGGTCGCCGACCACGTGCTGGCGCATCCGCGATCGACACTCAGCGACCCCATCGCCGAGATCGCCAAGGCGGCGCTGGTCAGCCAGCCGACGGTGATCCGCTTCTGCCGCAGCCTGGGCTGCGAGGGGCTGTCGGACTTCAAGCTGCGCCTGGCCTCGGGTCTGTCGGGCAGCATCCCGCTGACCCACACCCAGGTCACCGGCACCGACAGCATGCTGGAACTGGGCGTGAAGGTGCTGGGCAACACGGCCAGCGCCATCCTGCAGGTGCGCGAGCAGCTCAACCGCGAGACCCTGGCGCGGGCCACCGAACTGCTGGCGGCGGCGCCGCGCATCGAGTTCTTCGCCGTCGGCCACTACGGCGTGGTGGCCGACGACGCGCAGTTCAAGTTCCTGCGCTTCGGCGTGCCCAGCGCCAGCTACACCGACCCGCGCCTGCAGGTGCTGGCCGCCAATGTGATGCGGCCGGGCGACGTGGCGGTCATCGTCAGCAGCAGCGGGCGCATCGACGACCTGCTGGCCGTGGTCGACCTGGCGCAGGCGCGGGGCGCCAAGGTGGTGGCCATCACCGCCAGCCATTCGCCGCTGGCGAAAAAAGCCGACGTGGCCTTGATCGTCGACCACCAGGAAGACGTGGCCACGCACGTGCCCATGGTCAGTCGCATCCTGCACCTGCTGGTCATCGACATCCTGGCCGTGGGCGTGGCCATGAAGCTGGGGCAAGCGGGCGGGGCGGCGCTGCCGCTGGCCACCGCGGCCGACCTGGACGACAGCCCGCCCGCCGGCTCGGCGCCCGCCGCCGCAACGCGGGCCACTGCGCAGCGGGTGGCACCCGGCATCAGCAGCGCGGGGCCGCTGGCGCGACTGACCTCACACAGCCGCTGATCGCCTTCACACCGGCCTGATTCCAGCCGCAGGCCGACAGCCTAGAATTGGCCGGCTTACGAGGAGCGTTGCGACGGTAGCCCGACCGGGCCGACCGCCAGGCTCGAAGCGCCGCGCGGCCCCGCCCGCACGGCAGGCAACGGCGCTCGATCTCCCCCGTCCGGGAATCAAGGAATCTGCGCCATGAACGACACCACCCGCCCTGCTGCTGCCGTGCAGCCGATGCGCCTTTCCGGCCTGGAGCCCGTGCTCATCGGACTGGGCTCGCTCTTCGTCAACATCGGCGAGCGCACCAACGTCACCGGCAGCAAGGCCTTCTCGCGGATGATCCTGGAAGGCCGCTATGAGGACGCACTCAGCGTGGCCCGCCAGCAGGTGGAAAACGGCGCCCAGGTCATCGACATCAACATGGACGAAGCCATGTTGGACAGCGCCGCCGCGATGGACCGCTTCCTGAAGCTGATCGCCGGTGAACCCGAGATCGCGCGCGTGCCGATCATGATCGACTCGTCGAAGTGGTCGGTGATCGAAACCGGCCTGAAGTGCATCCAGGGCAAGGGCATCGTCAACAGCATCTCGATGAAGGAAGGCGAAGCCGAATTCCGCCGCCAGGCCACGCTGGTGCGGCGCTACGGCGCGGCCACCGTGGTGATGGCCTTCGACGAAAAAGGCCAGGCCGACACCTACGCGCGCAAGATCGAGATCTGCGAGCGGGCCTACCGCATCCTGGTCGATGAAGTCGGTTTCCCGGCCGAGGACATCATTTTCGACCCGAACGTTTTCGCCATCGCCACCGGCATCGAAGAGCACAACAACTACGCCGTCGATTTCATCGAGGCCACGCGCTGGATCAAGGCCAACCTGCCGGGCGCCAAGGTCTCGGGCGGCGTGTCCAACGTGTCCTTCAGCTTCCGCGGCAACGACCCGGTGCGCGAGGCCATCCACACCGTGTTCCTGTACCACGCCATCAAGGCCGGGCTGGACATGGGCATCGTCAACGCCGGCATGGTCGGCGTCTACGACGACCTCGAACCGACGCTGCGCGAGCGCGTCGAAGACGTGGTGCTGAACCGCCGTGAAGACGCCGGCGAACGCCTGGTCGAAGTGGCCGAATCGGCCAAGGGCATGACCAAGGACGACAGCGCCCGTCTGGCCTGGCGCGCCGGTGACGTGAACGAGCGCCTGAGCCATTCGCTGGTCCACGGCATCACCGAGTTCATCAATGCCGACACCGAGGAAGCCTGGCAAGCCATCGCGGCCGGTGGCGGGCGCCCGCTGCATGTCATCGAAGGCCCGCTGATGGCCGGCATGAATGTCGTCGGCGACCGCTTCGGCCAGGGCAAGATGTTCCTGCCGCAGGTCGTCAAGAGCGCCCGCGTGATGAAGCAGGCGGTGGCCCACCTGCTGCCCTACATCGAGGAAGAGAAGAAGACGCTGATCGCCGGCGGTGGCGAGGCCAAGCCCAAGGGCAAGATCGTCATCGCGACGGTCAAGGGCGACGTCCACGACATCGGCAAGAACATCGTCACCGTCGTGCTCCAGTGCAACAACTTCGAAGTCGTCAACATGGGCGTGATGGTGGCCTGCCAGGACATCCTGAAGCGGGCCAAGGAAGAGGGCGCCGACATCATCGGCCTGTCCGGCCTGATCACGCCCAGCCTGGAAGAGATGCAGCACGTGGCCGCCGAGATGCAGCGCGACGACTACTTCCGCAGCCGCGGCACGCCGCTCTTGATCGGCGGCGCCACCTGCAGCCGCGTGCACACGGCGGTGAAGATCGCGCCGCACTACGAAGGCCCGGTGGTCTATGTGCCCGATGCCTCGCGCAGCGTGGGCGTGTGCAGCGACCTGCTGAGCGACGAGCGCGCTGCGAAGTACATCGGTGAACTGCGTGCCGACTACGAGCAGGTGCGCACCCTGCACGCCGCCAAGAAGGCCACGCCGCTGGTCACGCTGGCCGCTGCGCGGGCCAACAAGACGGCCATCGCCTGGGCTGCCTACACGCCGCCGGTGCCCAAGTTCATCGGCCGGCGTGTGTTCAAGAACTACGACCTGGCCGAACTGGCGCAGAGCATCGACTGGGCGCCGTTCTTCCAGACCTGGGACCTGGCCGGCAAGTTCCCCGAGATCCTGCGCGACGAGGTGGTGGGTGACGAGGCGGTGCGCGTCTTCAGCGACGGCAAGCGGCTGCTGCAGCGCGCCATCGAAGGCCGCTGGATGCAGGCCGGCGGTGTCATCGCCCTGTTGCCGGCCAACACCGTGGGCGACGACACCGTCGAGGTCTACACCGACGAGACGCGCAGCACCGTGGCGCTGCGCTGGAGCCCGCTGCGGCTGCAGACCGAGCGCCCCGTGGTGGACGGCGTGAAACGGCCCAATCGCAGCCTGGCCGACTTCATCGCGCCGCGCGTCGAACACGGTGGCAAGGCCGACTACATCGGCCTCTTCGCCGTCACGGCCGGCCTGGGTATCGAGAAGAAAGACAAGCAGTTCACCGACGACCACGACGACTACAGCGCGATCATGCTGAAGGCGCTGGCCGACCGCCTGGCCGAAGCCTTCGCCGAGCGCCTGCACCAGCGCGTGCGCACCGACTTCTGGGGCTACGCGCCCGACGAGGCGCTGACGACCGAAGCGCTGATCGCCGAGCAGTACCGCGGCATCCGCCCGGCGCCGGGTTACCCGGCCTGCCCCGACCACAGCGTCAAGCGCGCCATGTTCGAGGTGCTGGCTGCCACCGACATCGGCATGGGCCTGACCGACAGCATGGCCATGACGCCGGCGGCCAGTGTCAGCGGCTTCTACCTGGCGCACCCGGAAGCGACCTACTTCAATGTCGGCCGCATCGGCGAAGACCAGTTGCAGGACTGGGCCGAGCGGCAGGCCTGCACGGCCGACATCGCCCGGCGCTTGCTGGCGCCGGCCCTGGGGTGAAGCCGGCCCCGCCGACGTCGCTGAATTCGGCCCAGATGGCCGCCGTTCACCAGCTGGACGGCCCCTGCCTGGTGCTGGCCGGCGCCGGTTCGGGCAAGACCCGCGTCATCGTGCACAAGATCGCGCGGCTGCTGCAAGCCGGCTTGCAGCCCAAGCAGATCGCCGCCATCACCTTCACCAACAAGGCGGCGCAGGAGATGCGCGAGCGGGCCAAGGCCCTGGTCGGGCCGCGGGCGGCCAAGGATCTGGCGGTCAGCACCTTCCACAGCCTGGGCGTGCGCATGCTGCGTTCTGATGGGCCGCGCATCGGGCTGAAAGAGAACTTCAGCATCCTGGACAGCGACGACGTGCTGGGCGTGATGAAGGAAGCCGGCGGCACCACCGACGCGGCGCTGGCCCGCCGTTGGCAATGGACCATCAGCCTGTGGAAGAACCAGGGTCTGAATGCCGAAGCCGCGGCCGATGTGGCGGCCGACGCCGACGAACTCGTGGCCGCCCGCGTGATGCGCCTGTACGGCGAGCGCCTGCTGGCCTTCCAGGCGGTGGACTTCGACGACCTGATCCAGTTGCCGCTGAAACTGTTGCAGCACGACGCCGAGGCGCGCGCCAAGTGGGCGGGCCAGTTCCAGCACATCCTGGTCGACGAGGTGCAGGACACCAACGCCGTGCAGTACGAATTGCTCAAGGCGCTGGTCGGCGACCACGGTGTCTTCACGGCCGTGGGCGACGACGACCAGAGCATCTACGGCTGGCGCGGCGCGACCATCGAAAACCTGCGCCGCCTGCCGCAGGACTATCCGCAATTGAAGGTCATCGCGCTGGAGCAGAACTACCGCAGCACCGGACAGATCCTGCGCGCGGCCAACGCCGTTATCGCTGGCAACCCCAAGATCTTCGAGAAGAAGCTGTGGAGCGACCTGGGCGACGGCGAAGCGGTGCGGCTGATCGACTGCGACAGCGAAGAGCACGAGGCCGAACGCGCGGTGTCGCGCATCCAGGCCCTGCGAGCCCAGGGCGGCGAGGTCAAGTTCAGCGACTTCGCCATCCTCTACCGTGCCAACCACCAGGC
>Ga0136641_1000493_pt1 | contig 17180 bp, 6 predicted proteins | sample EliLak1302023Y_FD_115312 | JGI IMG/M metagenome (GOLD analysis project Ga0136641, IMG submission 115312) | Freshwater microbial communities from Elizabeth Lake, Yosemite National Park, California, USA - 13020-23Y | ecosystem: Environmental > Aquatic > Freshwater > Lake ...
CGATTGGAATCCAACCCGGTATGATAGTACAAGGCACTGGGTTTACAAGCGGACAAACAGTGACATCGGTTATTAATAGGCAACAATTTACCATCAGCGGAATTCCTAATAGCACACCGAGCGGAACTTTGGTATTTGTTTTAGAAAATTGGGGATACAATTTATTAGAAACAAAAACAGGTTTAAGAACTAACGGGCTATTTGGTAGTCGATTAAGTCTAAGCTCTGACGGCACTGTACTTGCAGTATCGGAAACTGCTGGCGCCTTAGTCGGACAGGTTACAGTATATTCGGGAGATGTCTCACAGATAATTTCAGGTACAACTAGTGCGTTTGGACAGAGTGTCTCATTGTCGTCTGACGGTACTTATCTAGTTATATCGGATATTTTAGGAACTGAACTTATAATATATCAAGGGCTTGTGAATATCTATAAGAAAGGCGTTGACGGAATATATGATACAACTAATCCACAGTCATTAGTTAATCATTATCCGCAAAGTTCTGGTTATTTTGGAAACACACTATCATTCATGGGCGATGATACCTTAGTTGTATACAGTGCAAACGAAACAACTACGGTTGATATGACTTTTGATAGTAGATTAACAACATTTGATAAAGATTCAACAGCATTTATCACAACACACAGCGGTAGCGGTCGTGTTGATGTTTACGATCGTTATGCTACTACTTGGGTATACAGCGAAACACTGGCAACTACAAATATTGCAACAGATAACTATGGTAGAGGATTTGCTGTCGGAACAAATCAAATATTTGTCGGAGCGCCATTGGCGCTAACTAATGCAACTATAGTACCTGTAACAGCTCTTATTGTAGGTATTACCTACGAAATTAGATCTTTAGGAACTACTGATTTTACGCTAGTCGGTGCAACTACTAATGTTGTTGGGTCTATATTTACAGCAACAGCAACGGGATCGGGCACAGGTACAGCCATCGGTAAGATACTTTCTGGAAAACTATATAATTATTCTAAACCTGTTGGCAAAAAGAGTTGGAACATTATACACCAACAAACAAAAATAGCAGATGTTAGCAAGGTTAAAAAAGCATTTTTATATAATAAATCCTCAAACAGTTTAGTTTCCTATTTAGATGTAATCGATCCCCAGCAAGGGAAAATACCAGGTTTAGCAGATGCTGAAATAAAATATAAAGCATTTTATGACCCAGCGGTATATACTACGGGAACAAATTTAGTGACGGTAGATGCATCTGCCGCGTGGAACTTATCCGCAGTCGGACAATTATGGTGGGATTTAAGAACAGCTAAATTTGTTAATAGCTACGATATTGATGTAGTTTATAGAAATAGTACGTGGAGCACTCTTGCTACAGGTGCAAGTATTGATATATATGAGTGGGTAAGTTCTACATTAAAGCCAAGCCAATGGGACGCACAAGCAGATACCACCGCAGGCCTAGCATTAAATATCAGCGGAACAAGTTTATACGGCGACAATGCTTATAGTACAACACAAAAATATGATACTATAAGTCAGACATTTAAAACTACCTATTATTATTGGGTAAAAAATAAAGCATTGATTCCAGCAATTCCTGGAAGAAATATGAGTGCTATTAATGTATCTAATTTAATAGCGAATCCAAGGGGCGAAAATTACAAATATCTTGCATTGACAAGCCTAAATTCTTTCAGTCTTGTTAATGTTAAATCCAACCTCAACAAGAAAGATATCGCCCTTAGTGTTGAATATTGGTTAGTTGACAAGACTGATCAAAATGTTCATAGTCAGTGGAAAATTATCAGTAATAACAAATACACTACACTACCAAATACGATTGAACAAAAATGGATAGATAGTCTTTGCGGTAAAGATTCAGTAGGCCGAACAGTACCTGATACGGCCCTACCAATTAAGTTGCGTTACGGTATTGAAAATCGACCACGACAGGGTATGTTTATTAATCGCTTTGAAGCATTAAAACAACTTATCGAACAAACCAATCTAGTATTAAAAGATAATCAAATTGTTGAGAGCAGAAATCTAACTGATTTATATTTGGCAGATACCCCACCGAGTACTGTAACTGGACTATACGATACAAAAATCGATACCTATGAAGAACTGAAATTTGCTAACGTAGGAAGTTTCAAACGTCCAGAATTATCAGTACAAATTACTGATGGTAGAATTGTAGGTATTGTAGTTAACACAAGAGGTCAGGGGTATCTAATAGCTCCGTATATTGATATAATAGGTACTGGTCAAGGGGCAGTTGTAAGAGCTAATATTAATACATCTGGACAAGTTGTTGGAGCAACGGTAATTTCTCCTGGAAAAGGTTATACCTCGGCAACAACATGTAATGTTAGAGATTATTCTGTACTAGTGTCAAGCGACAGCCAGTCTGATAATGCATGGAGCATTTATTCCTATGATCCGCTATATCAAGTTTGGTCTAGAACTTTGTTAAAAGCATATGATGTTATACAGTACTGGAATTTCATTGACTGGTATGCTACCGGCTTTAGCCAGTTTGACGGCGCTGATTTTAAAATAAACACTTTTGCAGATTTGGTTACAATCAGTGAAACAATTTCGGCACTTAATTTCGGCGGAATCGGAATACTCGTAAAAATTATCAACGGCAATAACGGCAATTGGATCTTATTAGAAAAATATGCGAGTAATGCTTCATCAGATTGGACTCAAAATTATCGTGTTGTAGGTATAGAAAACGGGACGATTCAATTCAGTCCTAGCCTATATGAACCTAATAATTCTGGAACAGGGTACGACTCATCGATCTATGACGGTGCGTTCTTTGACAACAGTGCAAGTACTGAATTACGGATTATATTAAATGTAATTAAACATAATATACTAATTGACGATCTCAAAGCTGATTACATTAACTTGTTTTTTACTAGTGTACGATATTCGTTAAGCGAGCAGAGCTATTTAGATTGGATTTTTAAAACAAGTTTTGTTAGAGCACAGCATAATTTAGGAAACCTCGGGCAACCGTCGACGTACCAACCTGATAATTTAAATGATTTTCAAGATTATATTTCAGAGGTCAAGCCGTATCGAACAAAAATTAGAGAGTACGTAAGCGACTACGAAATACTAGATTATGCTAATCAGGCAACATCAGATTTTGATTTACCACCAGCAAACGAATTAGCATACGGGTATGTAAAATCTACGGCTCTAAATCCGTATGTTAGACACGGAAATATAATCTGTGACGATACTAATATCAACTCTTATCCTTGGAAAAATTGGCTTACTAACGTTGGGTTTAAAGTGATAGATATTGTTATAGTAGACGGTGGCTCTGGTTATATCACTGAGCCGGTAGTGACTATTGTAAGTGACAGCGGCTCAGGAGCAACCGCAAGGGCGCTATTTGCCAATGGTACAGTTAATCGAATTATATTGTTGACTAAAGGTAGCGGATATCTTAGCGCACCTAAAATAATTATTACTGGTGGTATAAACACAAGTGGCACGGCTGCTCGGGCAGTAACAATTATCGGCAGTAGTGTTATTAGATCAAATCTAATCAATATTAAGTTTGATCGACTAACACAAAAATATGTTATAGCACAGTTACAGGAAACTGAAACATTTACAGGCCAAGCATCTAAGGTACAGTTCAGTCTTAAGTGGGCACCCGATGTAAGAATAACTCAAAGTTCAGTAACGATTAATGGGGTTAGTGTGTTACGGGATCTGTACACACTGGCAATTTCTAAATCAACTTCAAAAGGCTACACTAGCTATAGTGGCAAAATTACATTTGCAACGGCACCTGCAGGCAATGCAGTTATAGTAGTTACATATATTAAAGATTGGTCAGTACTTAATGCCGCTGATAGGATTCAATTCTACTATGATCCTGCGGCCGGAGCATTAGGAAAAGATTTAAGTCAGTTAATGACTGGAGTCGACTACGGCGGAGTAATAGTTAGCGGATTAGGTTTTGATGTGGGCTCCGGTTGGGGTTCAGTACCATTCTATACAGATAAGTGGGACAGCTTTGATAAATCATTCACTGATTACTCTGTGATAGTTTCTGCAAATGTACACAGCTTTACGCTACCGTATACTCCGTTACCAAATGTACAGTTAAATGTTTATTATATTTCTACTTTGGTACAACCTTACATATCAAATGGCATAACATTAGGATATGATTTTAATTTCCTAATATCTAATCCCCAGGTCACAGTAGTCAATCAAGTCACTAGTACCTCAGCAACCTCTACAGCTAATATTGCAGGCGGAGTAATTATTAATGTAACTTCTACCGCTAACCTGAAAGCAGGCGATATCGTTACTTGCGGGACACAACCTAATTTATTAGGATACAATGTCACAGTAAGTCAAATTATTTCGTCTACAAGTTTAAAAATTAGTCAAATTTTATATCTACCGATTACTACTGGTACAGTTATTACCTTTACAAGACTACTTAAATCACCTACTGATGTGTTGGTATTTCCTAATGGAACCATCACACTAACATCGCCTATTAGCTCAGGTAGTACTATTAATATAACTGGTACTCTACCACCAAAACGTTTAGACGATCCATACTATGGAATACATACTGGCGCACATATACAGACTAATCCTGACGCCATAATGATAACGCCTATTGGCGACGGACTAGTTAGTACATTTACAATTCCAAATACATTTACAGTTAATTCTGGAGATGAGTTTATTTGGAGACAAAGTACTAGTGATGGTAGTGCAAGCCCGTTAGAGGCTGACTATGATACCGCATTAACAGGCGGCAATCTAGCATATTCAACTGCTACAGGTCTATCTGCTGATGATATACTTGTAGACGGAGATGGATTTATAACACCAACGACAAGTCCTGCAACAGAAGAAGTTGTACCCGGGCAAGTTGTAGATACCGTGGCAATTAAAGTCTATGATCAGCCTAGTTCAGGGTCTGCAAATATAAAAATTGACAATTATTTCTCCGACGGAACAACTTCTACGTATCCTATCACTCAACAACCAAACAGCTCATCAGCAGTAATTATAAAAGTTGGAACTAGGATATTATCCCAAGCTACTGATTATACAGTTGATTATGCTAATCGTACAGTAACATTTAAAACTGTTCCTGCAAATAACAAAATTATCAGTATCTATAGTTTAGGATTTAACGGACAAAATATTTTAGACATTGATTACTTTGTAGGCGACGGCACGACATTAGAGTTTTTAACTAAAGCACCTTGGCTAGATACGACAACATCATTAGTATATATTAATGGGGTAGCTGCCACTGTAGAGTTGTTTAAAACTGATTCTACATACACTAGTCCTAACAGGATAGGTATTAGATTTACCACCGCTCCACTAAAAAAATCGTTAATAAACTTCATTATAGTAAGTGGAAATCAACAAACCTTTGCAATAACTAAAACAGAAAAAATAGCAACTAATGGATCCTTAAGCTACAAGCTATTAAATCCGATCGGCACAAGTTTACCTAACGAATCAAATATGATTGTTCGCGTAGATCAAAATATTTTATCAGGCCCTGTTAATAGTTATTTCGTACTAGCAAACAATAATTTAAGCTATACGATCGATCCTACTAGATCTGTTCCGTATTCGGTATCAGTTGGAAATATATCAGTGCTAGTTGATAGAATGTTGTTAGTCTTAGGAACAGATTATACTGTAGACCTTAGCGGTATAACTGTTAATATCAATCCATCGATATATTCTTCAAACAAAGGCAAACAACTAGTTATTATAATTAACAGCACAAATAGTTATTCTTTTAATCCGTCTACTAACGTAATTACATTTACTACAGCATACGATAACACACATTTCGTTGAAGTAACAGCATCCTATAAACATGATATCCTAGACATACAAAGAACTACTCTTAATATATCGAGTCGAATATCAATTATACCAGACACTATAGAATACTATTATTACAAAAATATCACCAGTGGTATCATTCAACTAGATCGATCAGTAATAAGCGACAATTATGTTTGGATCGTATTAAACACAACATTGCTTGTTCCTGGAATAGATTATAAATTAAATGATGATAGGATTAGTGTAACATTGGCAACTGCACCTCAGCTAAATGATTTGATAACAATTATTACGTTTGGCAGTAGTGTGTTAGGGGCAGGAATTGCCTATATGCAATTTAAAGACATGTTAAATCGAGTGATTTTTAAACGATTAAGTGCCAACAAGAGAACTACCCTGGAAAATGATCTCAACTACAATGATATCAATATTACAGTAAATGATGCTACCAATTTTGATAGACCAAATCCTGCTAAAAATCGTCCTGGTGTAGTTGAAATTCGTGGTGAACGAATTGAATATTTTTCAGTAGTTGGCAATGTTTTAAGTCAACTTCGTAGAGGTACATTAGGTACAGGAACTCCAGTTAAGCATCTTGCCGGGGCATTTGTACAGGATATCGGACCAAGTGAGACCGTTCCTTATACAGAAACTAGCGTAGTTAATCAATTAACGTCCGATGAGACAAAATTTGTTACGCCTTCGTTTATTCCTTCTAAGGCTATAGAGCATGCGGTTGATTTTACAATTGGCCGAGAGTATACGATTAACACTTTAGGTACTACTGATTGGAACACTGTCGCTAATACCTCTAAGGTAGTATATGCAGTGGGTAGTATTCTTACAGTTGTTAAGTCAGCAACTGGAACAGGAACAGCAATAGCAACGTCGTATGGACAGAGTAATGAAATAGAAGTGTTTGTTGGAGGATATAACGATACAACTGCTTGGACAGCCAGTACTATATTTTCTGTAGGTACAATTTTAACAATTGGTAGTTACACCTACAAAGTAACTGTGTATCACAAAAGTGGTGCAACATTTAAAAGCGCAGTTACTACATTAAATGTAGACGGATCTATTCTTGCTACAGGTGTTGCAGTTAATACAGTGCTAACATTCTTTGTAGGTAATATACGCCTTAGAAAGAAACCCTACAAGATACATAACTATAATCAAGCACCTGACAGTCCAGAGGGAGATTTACAATTAGACGCAGATTTTACAGTAGATGGAAAAACCCAACGGATTAAATTAAATACCCCACTTGCATATGGAACACAGATTACTGTGATCAAACGTGTCGGAACATCATGGGATAGTACAGTTAATGTTCTACAAGATACTGGAGAAGTTGGAAGTTTTTTAAGAGCCACACCCGGCGTTTGGTATGAAAACTTTAAGCAAATAACTGTAAGTGGGCAAGTGACCGCAACTTTTGACAGCGGCGCAACCACACTCGACAGCAACAATATAACATTAGATCAAGGATAATAAGATGACGCAACAATTTATAAACACGGGCATGGCAGCCAATGACGGTAGTGGCGACACACTACGTACTGCTGGCATAAAAATTAATACAAATTTTACTGAGCTATACGGTAAAGCACTTCCTCCGTCATCTGGAAACGCAGGTAAAGTCCTAGCCACAGACGGTACAAATTTACTTTGGAAACAAGTTGCCGGGGTGGGAAATCCTAGTGCTAGCACTCTTACTGGAAACACATTAGCCAGTAATGTTATTAATTCTAGTTTGACTAGTGTTGGAACACTTGCCGCACTAACAGTATCCACAGCAATTACGGCAAATTTAGCAGGTAATGCTACTAGTGCAAGTAAATTACAAACAGCAAGAAAAATAAATGGAGTAGCATTTGATGGTACTGGTGATGTTAATATTCCAATCTATGCAATCGATGCCAGTAACCTAACAGGAACAGCTCTACCATCAACAGTACTAAGTTCAAGTTTAACTAGTGTTGGAACGCTAACATCTTTAACAACCTCTGGAAATATTATTGTAGGAGGAAACTTAATCGTTAATGGAACAACGATGACAGTTAATAATGAGACAATTAATAATAACGAAACAATTACAGGAAATTTAACAGTTAGTGGTGTAATATCAGGAACCGCATTCACTACATATCTTGCAAGTCCTCCTGCAATCGGCAGTGTCGCTCCGGCAGCAATTTCCGGAACCATGATCACAGCTACAGGATTTAGTGGACCCTTAACGGGTAATGTGACAGGTAATGTAACAGGTAATGTAACAGGAACAGTTACTAATGGAGTCGTTACTACAGGTAGTTATGCAGACCCTGTTTGGATCACTAGCCTTGCCGCTACTAAGTTAACAGGAACAATATCGGCTCCGGCTGGGTCACTGACAGGTATTACACTAGCCGGTAACGTAACTGGTTCAAGTTTAACATCGCTGGGAACACTAGGCGGATTAACAGTGACAGGTTCTATTTCTGCAGCCACAACTACTAATAATCAAAGCTATACCACAAGTGGTATTGGGGCTATTACAATTACTTCCGGAACCACTGGTAATATTAATAATATGAACATTGGTGGCACCACCGCCGCCCAAGGTAGTTTCACAACATTGTCGGCAAGTAGCACAGTAAGTGGGTCAGGATTTAGTACTTACCTAGCAAGTCCTCCTGCTATAGGAGGCACAGCCGCTGCCGCTGCCAGTTTTACTTCGTTATCTGCAACCGGCGCAATCACGCATAATACTACCAGCAACAATCAAAGTTATACTACAACTGGTTCAGCAACAATTACAATTACATCTGGCGGTGCAGGCACAATTGACAACATGGCTATTGGTAGTACAACACAATCTACAGGAAAGTTTACCTCAGTAACAGCTAACGGCACAGGCGGTTTAGGATATGCTACTGGCGCCGGCGGCACAGTTACCCAATCGAGTAGTAGAGTTACTGGAGTTGTACTAAACAAGCTAACCGGACAAATTACCACTGCTAGCGGAACGATTGCGGCTAACACAACTGTTTCATTTGTACTAACAAACAGTACTATTGCCGCTACTGATATCGTGCTTGTACAGCATATTAGTGCAGGTACACTAGGCCTTTATAGTGTTGGCGCAACTCCTGCCGCAGGTTCTGCAACGATCTACATGAGAAATAATACAGGAACGATCACGCCAACAGAAGCGCCACAGCTACAGTTTGTTGTTATTAAAGGCGTAACTGCCTAATAGATAAACTACCACATTATGATATTAGATAAATATAAGATAAAGAGAGTTCAATATGCAGAGTAAAGACTTAACAGGCGTCCACATTGAAGGACACATCAAAATTTGGAACCCTGAGACTCAAGAAATTTTCGTTAATAAACGAAATGCTATTCACTATGAGAATATGAGCATTGCCCTTGCACAGAGTTTAGCCAATACAGGTGATGGGCATATCTATCAAATGGCATTTGGCAATGGCGGGACTGCAATTGATCCAACGGGTATTATTACTTACTTGACTCCGAACAGTACCGGCGGCAATGCCAGCTTGTATAATCAAACCCATGCAAAAGTAGTAGATGGCAATTCTGCTAACAACACAGATCCAACAAGAAATTTTATTGAAAAACGTCATGTAACTGGTACTAATTATACAGATGTGTTTGTAACTTGCTTATTAGACTATGGTGAGCCAGCAGACCAATTGGCATTTGATACAGCAACTAATACAAGTTCGTATGTCTTTGATGAATTAGGATTAATTAGTTATAGTGCAAGCGGTAGTAAATTATTATTAACACATGTAATATTTCATCCTGTGCAAAAATCATTGAATAGATTAATTCAAATTGACTATACTGTCCGCATTCAAACGCTGACCGGATTGGTAGGAGTGTAATAGATGACTTATCAAGTTAATTATACTGAAACAACTAATCCGTCTAAAACACCTATCACGGTAGCCGACCAAACACTAAACAGTCAAACCAGTTTAACATTTGTTGGTAAAAACTATGCCGGATACGCACCTATTATTGCTACAGACTTACTACATCTATTAGAAAATTTCGCCAGCCCGATGAATTCAAGCGGAACTGGCCCTTCAAGCCCAGCACTGACAAATCCAGTCCAAGGCCAGTTATGGTATGACAATACTAATAATCTCCTCAAGGTGTATGATGGTACAACATGGAACGCCGCAGGATCGATCAAAAAAGCCGCAACAGCTCCATTAGTATCTAATAGCAATGCAGGTGATCTTTGGGTTAATACAGTTAGTTCTCAGTTATATTTGTTTTCAGGAAGTAATTGGTTACTAGTAGGCCCACAATTCAGTTCCGGAACACTGACTGGCCCTAATGTTGAAGTTATTATTGATACTGCTAATGTTAGTCATAATGTTGTATCATTGTACAGTAATAATTATAGAATTGCTATTATAAGTAAAGATAATTTTACTCCAAAATCTACTATTGCCGGATTTACTTCTGGTATTAGAGAAGGTATTAATCTAAGTTCGACGAATAGTACTAGCGCAACTAATCCCACTAGATTTAACGGAACAGCAACGTCAGCAGATTCATTATTAATTGATAATGTCCCAGTGGCTGCTAGCAATTTTTTAAGAGGCAACGCTATTAGTGTTGGAACATACCCATTAAATATTCGTTCCGATGGCGGCATCACAGTAGGTAGTAATCTAAGTTTTAATATTGGTACTGATGGTAATTCTACTATTATGTATAATAAACTTAGTGGTAGTTCTATGAACTTTAAACTAATCAACGGAACAACTACTTCGACTCTTCTATACCTTGACCCTACAAATAAAATCGGAATCGGTGCAAATAATACTAGCCCAGTGTCAACGCTTGATATCTCAGGTAGTGTAACTATTAAAGATGACAGCACTAATAATCTTAATGCACAGCTTAATGTTATAGGAACAGCTGATGTCGGAGCAGTCGGTGGAGCAAGTATTCAAACTATCGGCGGGTTAACAGTTGCAAAACAAACTTTATTAGGTGATGATGCTACATTTAATGGACAGCTATTTCTCAACTATACTGATAGTAACGGCACTCCGATAGCAAAAACACTAATAGAGCCGGCAAGCGATGCCGCCGCAGGCTTATATGATATCGGCTCATCAACAAGACCTTTTAGAAATATCTATGCTAATGCATTCGTTGGTAACTTTAATGGGACTTTTAGTGGAAGTTTAACCGGAAGTATTAGTGGCTCTGCCGCAAAATTGGCCAGCGAAACTAATTTTAAAATTATCGGTGACGTAGTATCAGTACCAAATACAGGAGTACCATTTAATGGACAAACTGAAACTGGTGTATTAGAGCTTAATACTCAGATTAGTTCCGGTCTCATTACATTAAAAGATCCCGCTGATGATTCACAATCCGAGGATCTGTTTTTAGTCTATCGTACGAACTCTTCCAAGCTATTAAGAATGACTAAAACCACACTGTTACGTCATGTTCCAACAGTACCAATTGGTGCAATATTTCCCTTTGCAGGAGCAGGAGTGCCTGAAGGATATTTATTATGTGACGGTAGTGAAGTGCCAATTGCTACATACGGTGCTCTTTACGGTGTAATTTTATATGCTTACAGAGATATCTCCCTGTTAAAAGGACAGGCTACCTTTGCATTGCCTGACCTACGTGGAAGATTTCCTTTAGGCAAGGACGATATGAATAACGGATTGGAAGTACTTGCTAAAGATGGATCTGCAAATATATCAGCCGGCGGCGGAACTCCAGTGCCTGATAGAGTAGTAGATGTAACGGCAAGGACACTAGGCGGAGCAGCCGGAATACAGTCGATTACAGTCAGTCAACAGAATCTACCAGATCACCAACACACATTAAGTGACTCTAGCGGTGCTTATTATGCTATGCCAGGAAGCCAGGCTGTAGGTGCAAGCGATACTAATGCCAGTGCAAATATTCAAGTAGCTACAGGGACATCAACAGCATACGGTCTTGGAAGAACTGGTAGTATTACCGGAGTAAGTCAGTTAGGCACATCTATTAACAACATGAATCCGTATCAGACAATTAACTATATTATCTTCACTGGGGTCCTATGAGTAGCTATACAATAATTAAAACCAACGGAACTACCCTAACTCAGGTCACCGACGGCACTATCGATCAGAAAAGTACCGACTTAACGCTGATAGGTAAAAACTACAGCGGGTACGGGATTTATTTTAATGATAATTTTGTACATCTGTTAGAAAATTTTGCCAACACCAATCAACCTAATTTTCCAATAGCCGGACAACTATGGTTTGATACTAGCGAAAATAGACTAAAAGTATATGATGGTACGTCATTTAAAGTTAGTGGAGGCACAACTGTTGCGCAATCTGCACCTAGTAGTTTAACTACAGGAGATATCTGGCTTGATAGCCTTCGCCAACAGATGTATTTTAATGATGGTAACAGTACTAAACTTGCAGGACCAATATATACAGCCGCACAGGGATTAACCGGGTTTCAAGTAAACGACATATTAGATACAAACTCTATAAGTCATACGGTTATATACTTTTATTTGTCACAGACCTTATTGGGTATTTTTAGTAAAGATACATTCACTCCTGCGACAGCAATTGCCGGATTTTCAGGTAGCCTAAGTCCTGGATTCAACGCTTCAACATATAATGGATTAGCATTTAATGTTCTAGCTTCAAAAGCATCGGCACTAGTGGCAGCAGACGGATCATTAAAAACTGCATCAAACTTTGTAACCACAACAGGTAATTCAAGCACGGTTGGTACAGTTTCAATACAAAATTCAGTCCCATTAGTCCTAGGTACCAACGCCAATAATGAAATAGATGTTAGCTCAACACTGTTTAATCTAAAATCAAACAGTCTTAATCAAAATTTCCAAGTAAGTTTATTAGACGGGACTGGTGTATCTCCTGCTATTTTTGCTAATGCAACTACTAAACGTGTGGGTATATACACAGCAACCCCGGGAGCAATGCTAGATGTCGCAGGAGATGTTATAATTGAGGGAAATTTAACTGTTCAAGGAAGTACATTGACAGTTAATTCTACCACTGTTAACGTTGCAGATAAAGTTGTGGTATTAGGAACAACAGCAACACCGAGTGATGCCTATGCAGATGGCGGCGGTATACAGTTAGCAGGAACAACAACTAAATCTTTTATCTGGGCAGTATCCAACAACAGTTGGAACAGCACAGAAAATATAAATCTATCTTCCGGAAGTACATATAAAATTAATGGTTTTGATGTGCTAACTGCAACAAGTTTAGGGACTATTGTAACTAGTGCGCCCGGACTTAACAGTATCGGAACCTTGACATCGTTACAGGTTAGTTCGCTTGGATTTAACACAAGCACAATTAGTTTTACCAACGTTGCTCAATCAAACGGTACTATATATCTAGCACCTAAGGGCACAGGGTCGGTTGATGTGAGTTCTGCAACTATAACTAATCTAGTAACTACATCTACAGGAGCCTCCGGCGATGCCACTAACAGAAACTATGTTGATTCTGCAATCAAGACTGCACCATTAGCATTATATGTTAACGTAGGAGTACAAACTAATACACAGATAGGGTCAGGTGTGTTAACCGCTATATTCCCGCCAAACGATCACCTAAACGGTACTATTGCTAGGGTTGCAGGCAGTGATGGCATTAATAGATTGTATCTATTACTCAGCGGCGCCTGGATCTTCCAGAACAACATATAGCCTAAAATAGCATAAATACACAAGAACAAGGAACGAGCCAGATGTCATATACTATAAACAGATACAACGGTACGCAAATTACAACAGTAGCCGACGGCACAGTTGATGCTACCCTTGATCTTAAGCTGATCGGAAAAAATTACGCCGGTTACGGAACAATTCAGAACGAAAATTTTGTCTATCTATTAGAAAATTTTGCTAATACAACACAGCCTCCAAAACCTTTACCAGGACAAATTTGGTTTGACAGCGGTAATAGTAAATTAAAATTTTATGATGGTACTAAATTCCGTTCAGCGGGTGGTTCAGAAACAGCAACATCTGCACCAAGTGGATTAACGCAAGGTGATTTTTGGTGGGATTCTAATAATAAACAACTTTATACATATGACGGTACAACATTTACTTTAATTGGACCACAAGCAGTTTCGGGGTCTGCTACTACACAGATGCGTTCTACTAGTCTAACTGATGTTAATGGTGCTACTCATGCTGTTATTGAAGCAATTGATAATGGACAAGTGATTTTTACAATAAGTTCAGATAGTGACTTTACACTTGATGGTACAATTAATCCTATTACAGGGTTCACAACAATTCGTCAAGGCGTGACACTATGCTACACAAATAACAATACTTCACTCGGTCAGACTACAAGTAGCCATAGATTTTGGGGAACAGCAACAAACAGCGAACGCCTGGGCGGGCTGTCTGCAAGTAACTTTGTGCAATCAGGCAGCGCAACATTTACTACTCAAGTTAACTTTGCAGACACTGGATATACTGTTGGAAATCCAGTAGCTCGTTTAGCAGTTTATAATTCAGGAGCCCTAACACCAACTATTCAAAATCAAATTAGTGATACTATTGCATTCCAAACTACTGTTAGTTCTGTTACCAAGTATCCATTGACATTAAAAGGAACAGATGTTCTGCCTGGTGTTACATTAACCAGTAATTTAGGATCTACTTCATTACAGTGGAATCAAATATATGCTAACTATGTTAACAGTACTGCGGCTCAAGCTGATAAGTTAGCAGTGAGTGGCGTATATGTTATTGCTAGCACTTCAGCACTAGCGAATACAATAGCTTCTAGAGATGCTAGCGGAAATCTTACAGCAACTAACTTTAATGGTACAGCTACTAGTGCATACTACGCCGACTTAGCTGAAAAATACCTTGCAGATGCAGAATATCCAGTCGGTACCGTAGTTAAGGTAGGCGGCCCAGCAGAAGTTTGCCAAGTAGGCTGGGGCGATACAGCGATTGGTGTAGTTTCAGAAAATCCAGCGTTTAAAATGAACGAAGGATTAGAAGGCGGTACATACATTGCTCTTAAAGGTCGTGTACCAGTGCTAATTTATGGTCCTATTACAAAAGGTGATTTAGTGCTACCGTGGGGTAATGGTGCTGGAATATCTGATAATGGTGGCTATCAAGATGGTACCCCATTTGCAGTTTCCCTAGTTACTGACGCTAACGTAGAGAATAATATCAGACTTATCGAATGTGTCTTGCTCTAAGCATAAATATTTTCCAAATCTAAAGGTAAAATATGGCTGGAAAAGGTTCTTCAATTGTAGCGTTAGATTATAATAACATTTATAATAAGATTGCTCCAATCATGGGTCCTGGATCTGGCAATACAGGATACAATCAAAGTTTAAATAGTGCAACAGTTCCTGTAACTAGAACTATCATTTCGGCAGCTCAGTGGAGTAACTTACGTACTGACCTGTTACATGCTCGCCAACATCAGACCGGTTTAGATGAATCTGGCAAATTAACTGATCCGTCACCAACCTGTACTTTTACAGGAACACTGGTTGGAAATACTTTAACAATTACCATAGTAACTGCTGGGGTTGTTAAGGTAGGCTATAGAGTCACAGGATCCGGAGTACCAGCAACCACAATGATTACTGCATTTGGTACAGGTTCAGGCACAACCGGAACTTATTCTGTAAGTACAACAACAGTTAATACTGGATCGATTAGTATGACAGCAGTAGGTGCTGTTGTAATTTACGAAGATGACCGTGCGGCTTACAGCACTTTTGCAGATCTCATAGTAACTAATAAACTTGCGATCCCACCGAGTAGTCAAGCCTCTACAGAAACGTATTTGTTAGCAACAACATCAACTGGGTGGAACAGTTCAGTAAGTCTTACACTTGTACTAACATTTGCAGATAGTGCAACCTGTCGTTCGTTTTTTAATGCCGGAGGCTATTTTCAATTTTCTGCCAGCCTAGCACCAGACGTTACGAATTTAAAAAATACCAGTTGGAAGACCATGTTGGCAAACATGGGCACAATTACTATAAATCATAATTCAACTACCATGACCGGAACAGGGGTGCCGACTTCGGCTAAGGGATTTTATCAGTTAACCACTACTCCTACGCTTATGTTTCAAAAATTAACTGAAACAGCAACCTATACTCCAAATCAGCTAGACATTAATGCCTATGTAGATAATGCTACTACACCGAAAATACTTACATTTAGCATACAATTTCTTGATCTAGCAACATATACTAATACAACAACTTTTCCAGTGTTCGGAGGAGGATCTGTAGGCCCGTTTGGAATTGACGAAAACGTAACCGGGCTATTGACTTGTCTAGTGCAGGCATATCGCCCTAGCGGTACTAATGTTTCTGTAGTCGCCCCAACTATTACAAAGAGTAGTACAGGCACCGGATGGACGCTAACTTGATAAATTCCTATTAAAACATAAGATAAATACTATTAAAGGAACATGGAAAAATGGCAGGTAAACAGACATCGATATTAACACTGGATTATAATAATATTCAAACAAAAATAGCCAGTATTCTAGGTATAGGTGCTAGTTCTACCGGCTACGGCCAGCCTTTACTAAGCACACAAATATCATCAGCAAAAACAATAATTACTGGTGCGCAGTGGCAGGCGTTACGCACTGATTTAATCAACGCTCGAACACACCAAACTGGTGCAGACGAGTCGGTAAATTTAACAAACCCATTACCAACTAGTTTATTTCAAGGTAGTATTATAGGTAATGTCTTAACAGTTATCAGTATAAGTTCAGGTAGTATTATAGCAGGTCAAAGAATAACCGGAGCTTTTGTTCCAGCATCGACACGAATTATTGGTAACGGAACAGGGTCCGGAGGAATTGGAACATATACGATTAATACAACCACTGGTAATCTCGGTGCTGCCAGTATGACCGCAGTACTACCAGTACAGATTTCAGAAGACGATAGAGCGTTTTATAGTACCTATGCTGATACTATCACTGCACATAAAACAGATACTCCACCTGCAGGTCAGGCAACCTTAGAAACATATTCAACTGCTACACGTACATCTGCGTGGAACGCTACGATTACGAATACAGTAACGCTAGCTTGGCCAACTGCTAACGATGCACGTTACTTTTTTAATACCGGCAGCAACATACAAATATCTGCATCTTTATTACCAGATGCAGTGAATCTAAAAAATACCAGTTGGCAAACCATGCTAACAAACATGGGTATTATTACTATTAATTATAATTCAAC
>Ga0136641_1000494_pt1 | contig 17164 bp, 15 predicted proteins | sample EliLak1302023Y_FD_115312 | JGI IMG/M metagenome (GOLD analysis project Ga0136641, IMG submission 115312) | Freshwater microbial communities from Elizabeth Lake, Yosemite National Park, California, USA - 13020-23Y | ecosystem: Environmental > Aquatic > Freshwater > Lake ...
CTCCACCCACTGATTCCACATTGCCGGCTGTGCCATCCGAGGAGATATGGCAGCGCGACCTGGCACACCAGACTCGACTGAACATCAGTGCTGCGGATGCCAGGAGCGCGGTCTTGCAGGCGTGGCGCGAAATCGGTGATGATGGTGCCCGCAGCAGTTCCAATCGCTGATCAAAGACCTTTGCTAATAACCCGCTAATAACCCGGCGCTGCGTGAACTACTGCGGAGCTCTATGAGGGAAATGGCTTGCGGTGGAACAACTTTTGTGAGGGAAGCCGTTCGGCCATGGCGCTCGTAATGCGTAGGTCCGGGGTTCAAATCCCCGAGGCGGCTCCACGCGAGGGGAATCGCGGTCGGCGAGGCAACCAGAGCAGTGGGCAGTACCCACGCACGCAACGTCTACTGAGGACCCCAACGTGGAGAGCAACCACCAGCAGCAACCCCCCTAGACAGGCCCAACGTCAAGCGCCACAATTGTGTACATGTCAACCCAGTCGCTTCGAGATGTCCGCGACCACCTGTCCGAGGTCATCTACCGGGTGGAACACCAACACGAGCGTGTCGTGGTGACGCGCAACGGTAAGCCCGCCGCCGTGATCGTCAGCCCGGAGGACCTCGCGCAGATGCAGGAGACGATCGACGTGCTCAGCGATTCGCAGGCATTGGCAGACATCCGTGAGGCGGACGCGGCGTACGCACGTGGGGATGTCATGCGGGGGAGCGACGCGGTTCGCCAATTGCGTCCGTGACCGAGGCTGCCTACGAGATCGTCCTGACGCCTCCGGCCCGTCGTGCCATTGTCGACGAACTGCCGGAGGCGGTCGCGACAGCGGTCATCGACTTCCTGACTACCGCACTCCTGGACAACCCGCGTCGAGTCGGCAAACCCCTGCGCGATGACCTCGATGGAATCTGGTCCGCTCGCCGCGGGACCTATCGGGTGCTCTACCGGATCCAGGAGGAGCGTCGTGAGGTTGTGGTGCTGCGGATCGGCCACCGGCGCGACGCCTACCGTCCTCTGTCTTAGACCTCGTCAGCATGGATAGTGCTGAGGTCCACATCGGAAGCCGGCCAGATCTCCGCACGGATGCTCGCCCAATCCTCCCAGTTGGGCTGACTGGCCTGGCATTGCTTCGCTGCAGGACACCGGCTGGGGAGAGAGCTGGGCGAAGTGGCCCAGCAACGGCACCGGCAGATACGTGTGCGTGCGCTAGCCGTACCACACCTCGGCTGGAACCTGGTCAGTTCAATAGTGAAGGCGGTAGGCGGATCAACGGAATGGTCTCTCGACTGCAGCCGATTCTTTGATCCGGTTTCTTGCGACATCAGTCTGGCTAGGCGGTCGCGGGGTTGCCTGCCAGGCAACAACTGTTGAGGGGTTGATGATGCGCGCTATCGCAAGCCAGCTGCAGGCTTAGCCCTCACGACTGCTGTCAGTAGTTGGCGTGGGTGCGCTCAAGGTCGGCTAGGACGTAGGCGAGGAGTTGCTCCCCGTGCGCGGATGCCGTGGCGATGTCGCTTCCATGGATTGACACGGTGTGCAGCGACTGCAGTCGCAACGCGTCACCCCCGACGTGGTGGTTGGGGAAGACGCCGGCAAAGCCCATCTTCAGCGTTTCGTCACAGGCGTCGAGGACGAGCTCCGTGGCGGGAAGCTCCAGCGGGAAGTCGACGTACACGGCATCGCGACCATCGTCAATGACAAGCCGGTCACGCGTCGAGGTGAGGACGTCGAGGATGTCGGCGCCGGGAGTGACGACGTTGATGATCGCCAGGTTGTGATCCTCCTTGGTCTGCACGGTCACCACCGAATGCTCAGGAATGACCGTGCTCGGTGACGCGATGGCGATGTGTCCGTGAATCCCCGTAGCCGCGACGATGTCGTTGATGACATCGCGATGACGAGCGGGAGCGTAGATCGGACGGTCAGGTCCGTTGTTGGTCCGCAGGTAGAAGAGCGCGACCGACTCCCGGTGCGCCTCGCGGCCCTCCACGACGCTATTGGCCACGCTGTTGGGAATCCAGCCCAGGAGGAACCCCGTCTCGGCGGCCCCAAGGTCCACGTTCGCCTTCTGGCTGTAGGGGTGGGCGGCTGTCGCCTCGCTGAAAACGCCGAAGTAGCCGGCGGACGTGGCCCATGTCGCCCCGAACTGCTTCATTCGGGTGAACAGATGGTGCCCGCGTGCCGCCTTCGTGACGACTGCGACGCCGGCGTGGACGACCGAGGAGATTCCGCTCTCGACCATCAGCGCCACGTGTCCGATCACAGTGCCGTCTTCATCACGACCGACCGTGCTCACCAGCGTGCCCTCAGAGATTCGACGGGCGATCTCGTCTCGGTCGTAAACCCAGTCCGCGTCGTAAGAGTCCCCGTACACCTCGGCGACCAAGCCGACGAGGACCCCCGCATCATCGGCCGAAAGGAACTCGATGGTGACGGTGTCTTCCTCGGCGGAAGTGGGGTCGTCGCTTCGTGCGTCAGTCATGCGGGGATCCTAGATGGATCGGACAGGGCGCAGGCTCCCTCATGCGGCGCGCAGTACCAGCATGAATTGCCCCCCGCCAGGCTCAATCGACGTTGACAGCGCCATCCCGGGAGCAAAGCGCGATAGGCGATCAAGCAACCATGCAGAGGCGATCTCTGCATCAGATTGGCTTGGGCAGCGTGCAATCACTTCTCGACCACCCTTGCGCGAGAGCCGATCAACGGTGGCAACGATTGGCGATGGGTCAACCACGAGCAGGTCAGCGCCCCAAGGAACCACGGGAGCGGTCTTGCCCTTCTTGGTGTTGCACGATCGGTGAGCAAGTCGTTCTACTGCGACGGCACCCTTTTTCCCCTTTGCGGCAGCAAAGCCATCAACGCTTGGGCCGCGATCGGAGTTCACGGAGGCTTCAGGGTCAACGGGTGCATCACATAGCCAGCAGCGCCAGCCGTCACGGTGACCGATGTCATTCAAGTCGCTCATTGGTTCAGACTATGCGACGCATCCGCCTGCGCTTTCGGTGCTAAACCCTGGCGCCCTTGCGCCAAGCAGAGAAAGACCCGGCGGCCCCACCGTGCGGCCGCACGAGCCACGGCCACGGGTGCACCGCGCTCGGCTTGATGACGTCAGCTCGACGACGCCAACCAGGCACTGGTGCATAGGTGGTGGCCACGCCACCGCCGCTCAGGACGTCGACCGGATCACCTCGCCAGACCTCTACTTCGCGACGGGTGGCAAGGTCGGCAAGGCACTGCGCCAAGAAGACCAGCCGCTTGCCAGTCAGCCGAAGGTGTCCGAGAAGGGCTTCGTCGAACACGAATGTCACGGTCGCATCTGGATGGGCTGACAACGCTGGATCGTCGTCACCCAACGACTCCGCGGTGAGCCACACGCGATCGACGGGATCACCGGACGTCGCCTCGCCGGGTCCGGCCGTTGCAGATGGATCCGGGTCGCCGATCACTCCGTCGGGCGCGGGCACGCGGATCAACTCCGAATCATCTGGGTAGGACTGAATCGGGCAGGCCTTGCGCAACGCACAACTGCCACACAGGCCCGGTGCTCGGCGCTCCACCTGCGCACGTGCGAAGCCATACGGCTTACCGGTGCCTGCACCCACCGTCCATTGCCAGCCGAGCCGGTTGGCCGCCCGAGATCCGTCGAGGAGGTGACGGAAGAACACGTCTTCGCCGTCGCGCCAGCCGTACCCGTGACGAACGGACCAGTGCGAGGCGAACCACATGCGCGTCTGATTCACCATCCAGCCGTCCTGCTCCAGTTCTCCGACAACCAAGTCGAAGCAGGCCATGCCATCAAGCCAGTCGGCATCCGGGATCGCTCCGCGCGACTGGACGGCATAGCGGATGCTCGAAGAGGTACCGCCCGTGCGGGCATACATGTGTCGCGCGTACTCCTGCCACAGCAGTTCGTCACGGAATTTCGATACGTCTCGAACGGGTCCGTATTTAACGCTGCTCCAGGCCCTCGGCAACGTGATGAGTCCGTGCCGAATGTAGGGCGACAGCCGCGATGCACCACGTCGCGCAGTCGGATACACCTCACTGCGGCTGGCGGCGTAGCCCGACACGTCGAACGTAGTGAGGGCAGCGTCGGCAGCCTGCTGCCCGCCGCGAAACGCGCCGCTTTCGTGGACTTCACCGTCGACGAGGTCTGACAGATGCTCGCGAACCCAGGCCTCTTCGTCACCGAACCCGGGAACGGGAAGCTGCGTGCTCACCGCGACACCGGGACACCCCGGAGACCGCGGAGACCGCGGAGACCGCGGATCATTGCCCTGGAATGGGTCACAGTCGTCCGAACAGGGCGATGTCCTCGTCGAAGCTTTGGATGTCGATGTCGGAGACCGTTCGGCGCGTCTGACCGATTGCGAACAGATAGTCCTGAGTGCAGGCGCCGACGGTCTCGCTTGCGCCGCCGCTCATTTCCCGCTCGAAAGAGGCCTGAGCCGCAGAGCGTGAAGCGAACTCCATGTCTGCGGGCGTGAAATGCTCCGAAGCCTCGACGAGAGCCTCGATGTTGACGTCGGCCCGCGATGATCGCGAAACAAAGGACGTCCAGATCGCAGCGCGCGCCGATGCATCGGGCGGCCCGATCGGGATGATGTAGTCGAATCTTCCCGGTCGTAGGAATGCCTGATCCAGAGTTCTAACAGAGTTTGTCGCACACACCAGCAGGCGGGTGTCCCGTTGCCGGAAGGCGGGGATGATTTTCAGCAGTTCGTTTGTGACACCGTGAGCCGGGCTCTTGCTGACTCCCTCGCGGGCCGACGCGATCTCCTCTACTTCGTCAATGAACACGAGGACCTTCTCGAGCTCGTCCACACGAGCGAACGTGTCATGGAGGGCCTGAGCTAGACCGGCTGAATCCGCCGTCAGCCGTGAAGGGAAGATCTCGACGAACGGCCACGAGAGACGTGAGGCAATCGCCCGAGCGAAAGTCGTCTTGCCAGTTCCCGGCGGCCCGAAGAGCACGATCGCGTGCGGCGCCATGACGCCGTGGGCCGATGCACGCTCCGGGTTGCTCAGCGGCATCACGACGCGCTTGTCGATGATGTCCTTCTCGTCATGCATGCCGGCCAGTCGCTGCCAGAGGTCGCGTGTCAGCACGCGCCCGCCAAGCGCATTGAGGGTGTTGGCCTCACCGGGTGTCAATGCTTCGCGCTTCTCCCAGTAGGCGGCGGTTTCGCGGCGGGTATAGCCGGCGCGTTGAAGTCCCTCGGCCATCTGCTCTTCCTCGGTGAGCAGATAGGAGATCGTTGCCACGCCCGCGTTGACGAGTCGATCCTCAAGATGGGTGAGAAGCGCCGAGGGCACGCCCTCGCCGCGATGGTTCGGATCGACGGCAAGCCGCATCACCCACGCCCGCGATTCCGACACGCTCGCGACTGCTGCGCCAACCACAGCGTCTTGGTGCACCGCGACGACGGCGATCGGGTCTCCGCGCAGAGCACCAATACATTCGGCGATGGAGTAGACCGACGACATACCTGGGGTGACCTCCCAGAGGTGGACAACGGGTTCCAAATCGCTGTCCTGGTAGTTCCTCACGATGAATGACATGGGCCAGCACCCCTCCCCGCGCGTTGCTTCGCTAAGGATTCCAGCCTAGGTCTGAATGACCCTTAGTGCTGGGTGGATCGGGCCGGTCAAAGGTGTCGGAACCACACGGTTCGTCCTACTTCGCCTTCGTGTGATCATCGAGCCGCACCGTCGCCTTGCGTCCACGGATCTTGACCCGCTGCAGAGATCTGACGACCTGCCGCGCCTTGGGCGCAGAGACGTCCACTACCGAGAACACATCGTGCACGGCGATAGATCCGATGTCGCCACCCTTGATGCCGGCCTCACCGGCGATGACCCCGACCAGGTCGCCGGGTGTGACGCCAGCCTTGCGCCCTAGGGAAATGAAGACGCGGGTCATCGGACCTGTCGGCTTCTCGCGACGCGACGGCTTGCCCTGTGACTTGCCACCGCGCTCACTGCCATCGCGGCCTCGGCCACCGGATTCACGTTTCCCACTGGGCTCGTCCAGCCGCACCTCGAGGTCGCGATCATCGTCGGCGAGATCGGTGCCCTGTGTGCTCTCGTGCGCGATGGCAAAAAGGGCGGCCGCGACATCGCGCGGGTCGCGATCCATCTCAAGTTCACTCACGACGGAGCGATAGGGCTCCAGTCGAGATTGAGAATCGGAGTCATTGAGCACGTCCTCGACAGCATTGCGCGTGCGCTGCATGCGCAGTTGGCGCACGTCCGTGGTCGTAGGAAGGCGTTCGACGGGGATTGGCTTGCGTAGCAGCTTCTCGATCGACGCAAGGAGTCGTTTCTCGCGCGGCTCGACAAGGCTGAGGGCTACACCCTCACGGCCGGCACGGCCAACGCGACCGATGCGGTGGATGTATGACTCCGGGCTTACCGGCAGGTCGTAGTTGACCACGTGCGTGAGCAGGTCGACGTCAAGTCCACGTGCCGCGACATCGGTGGCGACCAGAAGCTCGGTGGCACCGGAACGCAGTCGACCCATGACCCGGTCGCGCTGCTCCTGCGTGAGCCCACCGTGCAGTGCCTCTGCCTGGTAGCCGCGACCGGTGAGTTGATTGGTGAGTTCGTCGACACCGCCTCGCGTGCGGCAGAACACGATGGTCGCCGCGGGATCTTCCGCATCGAGGATTCGACCGAGTGCCGCAGCCTTGTGGGCACGACTCACGCCGTACACCGCCTGCCGCACGCGCGGCATCTCGTCGTCAGTCGTCTCGCGGGCTTTGACCGAGATGCGAGCGGGGGAGCGCAGGTGGCGGTTCGCGAGTGCATCAATGCGCTTGGGCATCGTCGCGGAGAACAGCACCGTCTGGCGACTGCTGGGCGTCATCGCCAGGATCGCCTCGATGTCTTCGATGAAGCCCATCTCTAGCATCTCGTCAGCCTCGTCGAGAACAACGGTGCGGATCGCGTCTAGGCGCAGTGCACCGCGGCTATTGAGGTCGATTGCCCGTCCGGGTGTGGCCACGACGACGTCGGTCCCTCGGCGCAGGGCATCGATCTGGTGTCGGGCGGGCGCACCGCCGTACACCGCGACCAGACGTGCAGCGATGGCGCGTCCGTAACTGTGGAAGGCCTGCGAGACCTGGAGAGCAAGTTCTCGTGTTGGTACGAGCACGAGGGCAACGGGATTGCGGCCTCGGTCTCCGCCCTCGAGCGCATCGAGGATGGGTAGAGCAAACGCGGCTGTCTTTCCTGTGCCGGTCGCGGCCTGACCGAGGACATCGGTGCCACCCAGCAGCGTGGGGATGCTGGCGGCCTGGATAGGAGTGGGCTCTTCGTAACCCAGACCGGCGAGTGCGGTGACGAGTTCGGGGCGCAGGCCAAGCGTCTCGAAAGTCTGCGACGTCTCGGACTCGTGGGCGCTCACTACTCGGACGCTACAGCAGTCGCAGATTCATCACTGTGGCGAAGCGATTCAGTTCGTGGTGACAGCCAGAACCTTGTTGCCCCTGTTTGCACCCACGCCAACAAGCCCGGGATCTCCATTGCCGCACAAACCCGCAGAACCCTGACACGGGCCCATCTCGACCCCGTAGTAGAAGGTCCCCTTGCGGTTCAGCCCGACGGTAATCGAGAAGCCACCGTCCTTGCGCACCACGGAGCAGGCCCCGTCCAACGTGGTGGACGGCCAGCCGCCGTCGGGAAGTGGCTTTGCCTCATAGCGGGTGAGACACACGGTGTTCTCGTCCTTGGTCCATTGGGCGAGGTTCTTGCGTGCCTTGGAAAACAGATGACCGGCGAACGTCACGGTCTCACCCGCCGACACCTTGGCGTCGGACACCTTCAGGCACGCATACGACGGCTTGCTGCCGGTTGAGCACACGCGCTGACTTGGGACGTAGACGTCTGCGGCATGTGCCACCGGTGCAACGACCGCTGTCAAGGCAAGGGTCGCAACACTCACGCTGATGATCGATGGCAGGCGCATGACTGTTCCTCCCCCGAAGGTCACTGGTCGATCAGACCGCGCAGGACATGTCCGAACCGCAGCACATCGGCGACTTGATCTTGCCGTGGCCGTTGGGGCACTGCGAGACGCCGACGCTAGACCCGTCGTCCTTCGTGACGCTCGCGTTGACGAGCGCTGCGTCGCAGGAGCCGCAGGTCATGTTGACGGACATATTGCACGTGGGGCATGTGTAAAGGGCCATGGCAGGACGCTAGCGCACAGATCACGGCAGGCCCCTCAATACACTCGCAACATGCCACGGGGAACAATCAGCAGCGTCAGGCCAGTGCAACCGACGCGTCGTCGCAAGGAGGACATCGCTCCCAGCGAGGCGCTGACGGAGCGGGTCGCGCACGGCAAGGCAGAGCGGCAACGCATTCCGCTCGAAGACCATGCCCTCTTCGCCCCAACAGAGTTCCGTCCTGATCCGCTCGAGCTCTTAGCCCGACAGGCAACCAGTCGTGTGGCGGAGCTGATCCCTATTCGCTACGGGCGAATGGTGGCGTCCGAGTTCGCGTTCTATCGCGGGGCGGCATTGATCATGGCGTCGGATCTCGCGACGACACCGACCACCACACTTCGTGCACAACTGTGCGGTGATGCTCACCTCAGCAACTTCGGTTTCTTCGCATCGGCCGAACGTCGGCTCGTATTCGACCTCAATGACTTCGACGAGACCCTTCCCGGCCCGTTCGAATGGGATCTCAAGCGCATGGTGACCAGCTTTGAAATCGCTGGGCGAAGCCAGTCCTTCAGTCCCAAGGACGTCCGATCCATCGTTTTGTCCACCGTGCGCACCTACCGAGAGAGCATGCGCGACTTCGCCACGATGACCAATCAGGCTGTCTGGTACGCGACGTTGGATGCGGAGAATTTGCTGGAACAGCTGCGCGCCACGGTGCCCGCGAGTCGGCTACGCAAGGTTGAAGCGACGCTTGCCGAGGCCAGGACCAAGGACAGCATGCAGGCGTTTCGCAAAATGACGCAGCTGATCGACGGTGTCCCGCACATCGTGTCCAACCCGCCACTCATCGTCCCCACGAGCGAACTCTTCACCCCCGACGTCAATGCCGAACTCATGTCGCGCATGGGCGAACTCATGTCCTCCTATCGCGACAGTCTGGTCTCCGACCGACAGCATCTCCTTGATCAATTCCGCTTCCTGGAGATGGCCCGCAAGGTGGTCGGGGTGGGCAGCGTCGGCACGCGTGCGTGGATCTTGCTCTTCGAGGGTGTGGACGGCAACGATCCGCTGTTCCTCCAGGCCAAGGAGGCTCAGAGTTCGGTACTCGAGCAGTTCCTCGGTGTCAGCGAGTTCAGCAATCACGGCGAACGCGTCGTCGCGGGGCAGCGCCTCATGCAGGCGTCAAGCGACATCTTCTTGGGCTGGCAGAAGACCAACGGCATCGATGGCATTGATCGGGACTACTACCTGCGCCAGCTCAGGGACTGGAAAGCTTCAGCCGACGTCGAAGCCTTCAACCCCAACGGCATGAGCCTCTATGCACGTGTGTGCGCATGGACTCTTGCGCGCGCCCACGCCCGCTCAGGCGATCGCATCGCCCTGGCCGCGTATCTGGGCAAGAAGGACACGTTCGACCAGGCCATTGCGACCTTCGCCAGCACGTATGCGGATCAGAATGAACGTGACTACGCCGCGCTCCGGGCGGCCGTCACGTCCGGACGGATCGTGGCCATGGAAGGCGTCTGACCAGGCACGTACCGGACACCCGTTCTCGTCGCGTACTATTCCTGTTCATGTTCTGTTCAGGTTGCCCGCGATGACCCTCGCCCCTGAGGTCACTCCCGTCCCGGCAGCCCCCGAGGTAACGAACTCGGCCGTGCCGGCTATCAGCCCCCGCCGCCGCCTGATCGGCCGGATCGCCGTCGGTATCTGGATCGCTGCGATGCTCTACTCATTCCTCACCCACGGCATTCCCTTCGACCGGCTATCGCAGACCCTGTGGATTCTGACCGGATTCGCCGTGATTGCCATCGGTCGACCCTGGAGCCGCATGCGCCGCGTCCTGCTGGACTGGGGCGTTTTTGTCGGCATCTTCTATTTGTATGACTTCTCCCGAGCGGGCGCTCGGGCCTTCAACTTTCCCGTGCAGGTCCAGTTCGGCATCTCCGCGGATCAGTTCATGTTCGGCGGCGTGGTCCCCACCGTCTGGCTGCAGCAGCACTTCTATGACCCGCTGGCGATTCACTGGTGGGACTCCGTCGGGTCACTGATCTACATCAGCCACTTCCTGGCCGCGTACGTGATTGCCGCCATCCTCTACCTGCGCAGTCGAGACGCTTGGTTCGACTGGGTGCGCGTCATCACCGTCACCTCGGTGGGTGCGCTCGTGATCTTCGTTCTCATTCCCACCGCGCCACCGTGGTCTGCCGACTCGGTATCGCACCTCTTGCCCACGGTCCACCGCATCGCGGTGCGAGGGCTGGATTCGGTTGGCTTGCATCCGGCCGGCGAACTCGTGAGCAGCGGTCGCGCGTTTGCCAACCCGGTAGCGGCAATTCCAAGTCTGCATACCGGATTCGCGGTGCTCGTCGCCCTCTTCATCTTCTCGATCCGGCCGCGCCGGTGGCGTTGGTGGACCGCACCGATTCTCGTCGCCTACCCCGTGGCGATGCTTGCGATGCTGGTGTACGGCGGAGAGCACTATGTCATTGACGGCATCATCGGAGCAGCTTTCGCAGCCGGCGCTTGGTTTGGACTGCGCTGGTACGACCGCTGGCGCAAGCGCTGCACAGAACATGCCGTCTCTGATGCCCCGGTCGGTCAGTCCGTCGGCAGTGCACCGTCAGCAAGATCTGGACAATAGGACGCCTGCGTCGTCACCGATGCCACGAGCGGGATGACGTAGAGACGCGTGTCGATTCCGGTCTTCTTGGCATCGGTCAGTGTGGCCTCAAGTGATGCACGAGCACTCGGCCAGCCATGTGCCCGGGCGTCATCGCACAGGAGTTTGCCCTGCGATTCAAGCTGCGCCCACCGGGCATCGCTGGCGAACTGGTCGGGTTCAATCACCCCGCCGTAAGGAACCTTGGTGTTGATCAGCACCGCGACCGCATAGGGCAGATACTCATGGAAGATCTGCGTCTGCCGATCGGTGTAGGTCACGGGTTGTTGCGAACTCGACCCCGCGCAACCGGTGAGCAGGAGGGCGGCTGCGCCGAGTAGTCCTACCGTTCGCACGTGTGCCTCCTCAGGGGTCAGTCACGGATGAGACGTGGTTCGACACTCCGCGGTTCCGCCCGGCAGCCTGTGACGGTGGCGCGACACGACTCGATAGCAGACCCCTGCGATGGTCGATACCCCCGGCAGGTCCATCGCGCGGCCGGCGACGGCCCAGCCTCCACCGCACCCGCGTAGCAGACCTGCCACCGCACCCGCACCTGACCGCACGAAACCATCCGATCCGACGAACTGGAGCGCCTCCGTACATTGCTGACGGGTCAGACCCACGGCTTGCAGGTCGACATCTCGGGACGCAGCGATAGAGACCTCGGCCGGCGCAATTGCGCGCGACCAGCCTGCAGCGCGCGTGCAGAACTGACAGTCACCGTCGAACACCAGCACGGGTAGGCGGGTTGATGTCATCAGAGCGAGGCAACTTCGGCTTCGCGCGGAGCCCACATGGGATAGGGCACCTTGAAGATCCGATTGAGAGCGATGGCGATCCCCACCGTGCAGAAGACTGCCGCCGTCAACGCGAGTATTCCCCAGGAGGTGTGCACCACCCCCAAGGCGACGATCAATGTGGTGGCGCCGGCGGGGGCATGTTCGACACCCAGCCAAGACATGAGAATGAACGTCAGAGAGAGTGCGAGAACTGCGGCAGCGAGCCGGCGAAAGTCAATATCCGTCAAGTCCACAGGCATACCACGAAGACCTAACAGCACGACACTCACGACGCCACATGCGACGCCGATCAGCTGCCCACACACGACATTGCGCGGTGCTGCCTGCCTGCTGCCTGCTGCGAAGTAGATGACGAAGGCTGTGGGTCCCAGAGATGGAACCAGGAATGGCTGCTGAGCGACATGAGCAATGAGACCGACCACGAGGAGAGTGACGGCACCACCGAGTGCCGCGTACAACCCGCGATTGCGGCGAGTCCAGGGACTTTGCGGGTCGACTGTCGCGAAGGTCACACCGAATTGTGGCACTGGTGGGGTGTGCCGGACCGCCACGTACCCTTGACCAATGCCCGTGCGCCGCCGAACCGTGATCACGGTTGTCGTATCCGTGCTGACGGTGGTTGCGACGGTCGCCTTCGTCGCGGGGGCTTCGTCGTGGGTTGAGACTGGGAAGCGTCCATTCATCGACGTTCTGCCGCTGGTAACCCCCAGTGCCCTCACGGTCCCCAGTGATTCGTCACACCTGTCACCCGACATCAAAAACGTCGTTCTGGTGCTCGCAGACGACCTGGACTGGAAGGCGTGGCGGGCGGTCCCACGCCTGGCCGCCTTGCAATCGGAGGGCACCACGTTCACCAACTACGTGGTCTCAGAGTCGCTGTGCTGTCCCTCGCGAACCACGATCTTCCGCGGCCAGTACGTGCACAACCACCATGTGGTGTCCAACGCGGTCGAGACTGGCGGTGGGTGGCCGACATTTCGCGATCTTGGCTATCCCGCGGACTGCCTACCCGTGTGGCTTCAGAAGGCTGGAGTCACCACTGGGCTCATCGGCAAGTACCTGAATCAATTCCCTGACACCCCGGCCGAGCAAAAGTATGTCGCGCCAGGGTGGCACACGTTCGTGGTGCCATCGTCACGAGCAACGCCTTACTTGGGATATGACTACACCCTCAATGTCAATGGCAAGTTGATATCGCATGGCACGACGGCATCGGACTACATCGGCGACGTCCTCAATGGCTATGCGGCACAGTTCCTCGAAACACCTACGTCGCCCTTCTTCCTGGAGCTAGCAACGTTTGCGCCGCACCTTCCTGCGCCTGTCGCGCCGCGGCATGTCGGCTCGCATGCTGCCGATCAAGCCCCGCGGGACGAAGCGTTCAACGCCTTGGTCACCAATCCACCCAGTTGGCTGGCTCCAGTCGCAAAACTCAGTGAATCCCAGGTGGCCGAGGTCGACCAGTTGTGGCGGCAGCGACTGGAATCAGCGGAGTCGGTCGCCGACGCTGTGGATCAGGTCAAGCAATCACTGAAGGCCAACGGGCACCTCGATGACACGTTGATCATCGTGACGTCGGACAACGGTTTTCATGTCGGCAGCTACGGCCTTGTCCGGGGCAAGCGAACCGCCTTCGATTCCGACACCGTCGTTCCGATGGTGATGATCGGCCCAGGTGCCACCGCGGGCAAGTCCGTTGACCAGATGGTCTCCGAGACCGACCTCGGTCCGACGATCACATCCCTGCTGCGCGTGACCGCTCCGGAGTGGGTGGACGGTCGAAGTCTGGTGCCGCTCCTGTACGACGACACCATCCCGTGGCGCACCGGAGTCCTCACAGAAAACATCGGAATCTCGCAGCCCGACGACCCTGACTACCAACTCCTCGCACCACACGGTTTCGAGGCGCTCATCACTCGTGAGTGGTCATATATCGAAAGTGGCACGAACGATGTTGAGCTATACAACCGCCTGCGCGACCCCTATCAACTGATCAACGTGTCCGGGTCGGCCGCGCCCGCACTTCTCCAGCAGCTGAAGGCTCAGCTCACTGCGCTCACGACGTGTTCGGGTGTGACCTGTCGAGCCGCGGACTCGATCGTCATCACGCAGTGATCGTCGACACGGTGCCGCGACCCGCTCGACCTCGCTCGACGAGAACCGCAATGAGGTAGAGAGCTACGGCAACGAGCAGCAGGAACTGATAGCCGATGAGCAACGACAGATACTCCAGGCAGCCACCGACCATGGCCCCGAACAGATTCGCTGCGAACGCCGCCGTGGGATTGGCGGAGTCCTTGAAGCGCGATGTGAACAAGAGGTTGGCGAAGAACACTGGCGCGAACGCAATGATTACGGCCGCAAGCAGGCGGATGGGAATGGGCAGGCCAAGAAGTGAGCCATTGGGAACAAGGAAGGCAACACCCAAGGACACGAACAAAGCGGAAATGATGAATCGCCGCGGGACCGGGCGCTTGCGACGTGATGTCACCTCGATCGCCAACAGCACTGCCACGAGCACTCCGGTGAACACCATGGCATTGACCAACCACGTGGTGCCGAAGAGCAGCGCGAACGTCGTGATGGATCTGGTTTCCAGCAGCAGGAACGCCGAGCCCATAAAGAACAGGTCTACATAGCCGGACATCGACCGGTAGGGCCCGCCGAACACCCGAATGCCGATGGCCGAGGCCAGCAGAATCAGGGCAATCACGATCAGGTAGAGCGGCGGAATGCTGCGATCACGCAGATAGAGGAACGGATGGTCGTCGGTGGATGGCGCGGGAACGATGTCCCCTGTCTGCGCAATCGCGGTGCGATCGAAGATGGTTCCTGCGGCACAGGTGGCGTTTTCGGGCTGCTTACCGACGGCGAGAACGGCAATGGACTGCACCACGGTGATGCTGTCGACGCACGGCGCGTGGCCGAACACTTCGTCAAGCGTGCCGGCAAGACGGTTGACCAGCCAAGGCTCGCGGTAGAAGTTGTACATCGCGAACACTCCCGCCGAGGTCAGGTGATTTCGCGCGGCTTCAAGGGACTGCTTCGTGAAGAGATAAGACTCAAGGCGCAGCTGACTGGCACCGGACACGAGCGTGAGTGAATCTGGAAGTGCAAACAAGATCAGGTCGTACTTCTGATCGGTGCTGGACAGAAAAGCGCGCCCATCGTTGATGTGCAGGTCAACTCTCGAGTCGTCGTAGGGCTTATTGGGATTGACCTGCTCGCCGATCTGCGCGATTCGCGGGTCGATCTCGACCGCATCAACGTGCTTGGCGCCATTGGCCAGTGCAAGTGCCACGTCCGTACCCGTTCCGGCGCCCACGATTAGCACGTTGTTGAGCGGATTACCCACGGCTCGCTCGTAGGGGCGGCCATACATGGGTTCGTTGGCGAGGCGCTGCTGCACATCCATCACTGCTTGGTGCGGGATGCCGTTGACTTGGAGCGCGGTGTACGTGCTGCCATCCCCGAGCTTGAACGACTCGGTGTGGACCTTGTAGTAGGGGGACCAGGAGATGCCAGCGCTGAGGGACTCCATCACCAGTGCGGCAATGATGACGACCATGGCGACCCACGAGATCGCGGGCAGCTTGACGCCGTAGATCAGCACGAGGATCACCAAGGTCACAATGGGCCAGACCCACGATGGCGCTCGCATGAATGACACAAGGGTGAAGGCCAACGTGCCAAGGATCGATCCGATGATGTCCCAGCGGTAGGCATCCAAAGCCGTGAACTCGCGGAACGCACGTCCGGTGATCTCACCGAACCCCGTCATCGTGATGGCGACGACGACGAAGACCAGAGGCAGAGACACCCACGTCGGCAGACCCGTGGGCGCCACCTCCGTGAAGAAGATCAGGTCGGCGGACGAGCCCATGATCTGCGCGGGGAAGATGGTGATGAACGCGACGAGGACGATCAGCGCGACAGGCGCGTAACGCCCAAAGTCGTGCGTCCGGCGCGAGCGAAGGAAGCCCAGGCCGATGCCCAGGAAGGACGCCAGCAGGATGAGGTTGGAGAAGTAGGAGAGGTGGACCAGGTTGGCTCCGGCCCAGCGAATGAGGGCCAGCTGTACGAACAGCATGAGCGAGCTGGCCGCCATGAGCCGCCAGCGCCCCGTGAGAATCCCGCGGGCGTAGGCCTGAGGTTCACTCGAGTGCGCGGTCATCGGCGAACCGTAGCAATCACGCGTCAGGGGCGAGGGAAAGAACGCGGTCTGCCATGGCGGCAGCCTCATCCCGATCGTGGGTCACGTGGATGGCAGCCACGCTCTCGCGACGCAACATGGTTGCGACGTCGACGGCCAGGCGATCCCTCAGATCGGTATCGAGCGCGCTGAAAGGTTCGTCGAGCAGGAGAGCCCCCGGCCTTGGGGCAAGAGCTCGTGCCAGTGCCACCCGCTGCGCCTGCCCCCCGCTGAGACTGTCGACCTTGCGACTCTCCAGCCCCTGGAGTTCTAGCCAGTCCAGCAGTTCGCTGACGCGCGCGGGGTCGCGGTCGCCCCGCAGGCGAAGCCCGTACGCGATGTTGCGTCCGACGTCGAGGTGCGGGAACAGCAACGGTTCCTGGAAGACAATCCCGATACCTCGATGATGGATCGGCTCGCTGGTGACATCGGTGCCATCAACGAAGACGTGTCCGGATAGAGGCGCAACGGAACCGAGAATTGTCGACAGCAGAGTGGTCTTGCCGACCCCGCTCGGGCCTACGACCGCGAGGATCTCGCCGGGCTCAAGTGCGAAGGACAGCGGTCCGGCATAGCGCTCGCCATGGTGACCAATGACAAGGTCTCGGACCTCGAGGCGTGTGGTCACGTGGTCCTCCCTGCTCGATCGACGATGAGCGTCAAGCTGAGCGTCAACACCACCAGCAGCAGGGCAAGGGACGCCGCGACCCCATAGGCCTGCTCGCCCGGGCGGCTGAGCAGGCGCGCGATCTGCAACGGCACCGTGGGCGACCCCGCTCGCGCGAGAAAGGATGCTGCACCGAACTCACCCAGGGATACCGCGGCTGCCAGACCCGCTGCGCTGAGTGAGACGACGCGAAGTACCGGGCCATATGCGGCGAGGAACGCGCGGGTGGGCGCGGCGCCCAGGCTTGCGGCGACAAGGGCTCGTCGTGGGTCCGCGGCCCGCAGCGCGGGAGCGGCAACGGCGACAACAAGGGGCACGGCTACGAGCGCATGCGTCATGGGGACAAGGAGGCCGGTGCCGCGCAGGTCGAATGGTGGCCGACCGAACGCGAGGAGAACCCCCAGGCCTAGCGTTGCGGCAGACACACCTAGGGGCGCCAGCGCGATGAGGGCGACAATTCGCGTGCGCGCCTGCGTCAGCGCTGCCACTGCTGCGCAACCACCGACCAGTCCGGCCACGACGGCCGTGAGCCCTGCGTACCCGAGTGATGTGACCAACGCTGAGACGGGTGACCCAATCCGATCTGTGCCGGCGTCGATCGACCCCAGCGACAGCCACCACTGCGTGGTCCAGCCGTAAGACGAATGCAGAGACGCGGATGC
>Ga0136641_1000495_pt1 | contig 17113 bp, 26 predicted proteins | sample EliLak1302023Y_FD_115312 | JGI IMG/M metagenome (GOLD analysis project Ga0136641, IMG submission 115312) | Freshwater microbial communities from Elizabeth Lake, Yosemite National Park, California, USA - 13020-23Y | ecosystem: Environmental > Aquatic > Freshwater > Lake ...
CATTAATACCCGCACAGGTGTGCGTTTACCTAACGGTCAAATAGTTACTCTTGAGCAGGCTGGTCTAACTCGTGTCTACGTTGCTCCCGTTGTAACCGCTGAAGTGATAACTCCTGGGCCAACCGAGACTCCAACTGCCACCCCGACACCTTCATCGACTCCTTCTCCAACCGCTTCACCCTCGGCATCGCCAACCAGTACCCCAACGCCAAGCCCAAGCCCAACCCCAACACAAACACCGCAACCAAGTCCATCTCCTACTCCTTCCCCATCGCCTTCGACAGCTGGTAGTCCAACGCCATCTCCAACTCCGACACCCGAAGTAACGCCTTTGCCAACTCCAACTCCAACTCCTTCACCCGAACCAACCAATACTCCTGTGTTGCCAGCACCATCGCCTATTCCCTCCCCCGCTCCCGCGCCCGCTCCGCACCCAGCTCCTGAACCAGCTCCGCGTCCCGAACCTGTTGTTCTTCCCGTGCAGCCAGTTGTCGAGCCTGAGCCTTTGCCAATGCCAACTGAGCCGCCCGTTCTAGAGCCTGAGCCGTCTCCTGAGACCCTTCCAATGGTAATTCCTGAACCACAGCCTACTCCTGACCCTGTGCCTGTTGTAGAGCCTGTTCCGACTCCTGAGCCGCAACCAGAGCCGCAACCAATCCCAGAACCCGTACCTGCTCCGCAGCCAGCTCCTGAACCCGTTCCTGCGCCTGCTCCAACGCCCGAACCAGCGCCTGCACCTGTTCCTGCACCCGAACCTCCTGCTGTAATAGTTGTGACAAAGGATACTACAGCAGAAACTTGGAAACCAGCCGTGGCTCCAGAAATTTATATGAAACCTACTGAAATTCAAGCCTTTAAAGAAATTGGAATCGTTCCTAACAACGCCGCTCAATTACCTACAGATGTTCCTAAACCAGCGCCCGCAGAAGTTTTAGTTGCTCACGTACAAGTAGATGTTAAGGGCGTTGAAAATGGCGGTATTCAATTCTTTGGTACTCAATCATCCCCACAAGTTGTTACTGAAGATGGAACGTTAACTCCACCAGCACCCGCACCTGGTTCAGGCTTACCTATCCCACCCGATGCAATTACAATTGCAGATACATTTATTGGACAACCAGGCGGAACAACATTTAATGCACCTGACGTTGCCGTACCTGTAATCGAAACTCCAATAACTGGAGCTATCGCAGCCGTACCAGGCGTCCAAGCACTAAACCACGCATTCGTTGCCATGTCCAACATTGGCAACGATATGAGCCCAGTCACTCGTAAAAAAGCAAAGAAAATATTGGTTATCACAACCGTGATAGCTGCAGTGAGAAGGAGATTTGGTAGCTAATGAAAAAATTTTTTAAAGATATATCTAAAGATTTTTTTAGCGAAATTTGGACTTTTGTAGGCCTTTTTTCTGCGTGGCTTGTATTAACGGGTAGCGCAAAAAATGTTATTGGAAAAGTAACACTTGCATCGTTTATCGTATGGTGCGTAACACTCCGATTTAGAAATCCAGGAGATGAATAATGAAGATGTTTGGAAATATCCTCCTTCGCATTGTTGCAGTATTTGCAGCTAGCGGACTCGGAGTAATCGGTGCAGGCTCTATTGCAGGCATCTCAGTACTAAAAGCAGTAATAGTTGCTGGTCTTACAGCAGTTGCAGCAGTTGTTGAAAAGCTTGCTCGTGGTTTCATGAACGACGGGAAGCTATCACTAGATGAAATTAACTCTGCATTTGCTGCAGTAGATGTCAACTCTAAGACAGCAGCTGACCTACAAGTTGAAGCTAACCAATCTGGTCAAGATATTGTTATTTCGGCACAAAACGCAGTAACACCCACAGCACCAGCTGCAGCAACAGAAGACCCAAATTACAATTAAGGAGTAAAAAATGTCATTAGGTAACGTAGGCAACCCTGTACCACCAGTAACAACAGCAAAACCAGGAACAGCAGCTCGTATGATTGAAGTTGCTAAGTCTCAAATTGGTGTTATTGAAGGACCAAAAGATAACGAAACAATTTATGGTGCTTTTACAAAAGCTAACTTTCAAGCATGGTGCGGAAGTCTAATGATGTGGTGCGCTGATAAGGCAAAAGTAAAAATTCCTAATACTGTTTTTACCCCAACAGGTGCAGCGGCATTTAAAAAAGTTGGAACTTGGGCAGATGCGGCAGATGCTCATCCACAGCCTGGTGACCTTGTTTATTTCTCATTTATCCCACACGCTCTTCCAACATCACCAATTCAGCATGTAGGAATTGTCGTCAAGGACAATGGTGACGGGACAATAACAACTGTAGAGGGAAATACCACGCCTGACTCAAAACCAAAGGGTTCACCTAATAATGGTGGAGAATGCGCTATGAATGTTCGTGGATATAGGGTGGATAACAAACGTCACCTCTGGGCATCTGTTGTTGGTTTTGGGCGCCCTTCTTACACAGATGGCACAGTCACAACTCCCTCAACCCCAGTAGCTAAAGTTATTCCAGAATTTCCAGGAAAAATTATTCCTGGAGATACTGGAACGGGAGTAAAGCTTATTCAACAGGCTTTAGACCTAGATGCTGACGGGGAATACGGCCCAGCTACAAAGAAAGCTGTAATCGCTATCCAAGATAGCTACGACCACCTTGATTCCAATGGAATTGTTGGCCCAGCTACTTGGGCAGAGATTATGAAACATCTCGACTAATTGATGACAGATGCAGAACGTATAGCGCTTTATACGTGTGCGTTATGCGGCAAACGCTTTGTAGTCCCTGATTTAGCTAGGGGTTGCGAAGAAAAACACCTTGCTTACACAGAAAACTAATTATTTTTAGGAGACCATTAGGTATGGCTAATAGCGCATTTGATTTTAATCAGGCACCTTCTGGCAGGGTTGGGCGTCAATTTGGCGCGCTTTATGGAATTGCTAACCTTTTGGGCGGTAAAAAAAATAATAACCAAGTTAGCGCCCGTGACCAATCTAATTTAATGCGACAAAAAGCAGGTCACGCTATTGACGCTCAGCTTATAGGACATGTTTTAGGTGAAACAGCTGCCGATTCCGCACATAAAAGAAAAACGCAACAAAACAATCAATCACATGCGCAAGGACTTGCAGACCGTGAACATGCAATGAATTTAATAAACTCTAATACTCCAGAAGGTCACACAGCCAGTTCTTTTAGTTTTCCTGGTGGTAGCGCATCTTTTAAAGCAAATCCTAAAGACCCTGGTGTTGGTAAACAATTTAATACTGAAGAACCGCCCGTTAATTTGGATAATGTCTAAAAGAAAAAATCTTGAGCCTAAAGAAAACCTATATACAGAGTCTTTAACTCAGATGAATATCAATCGCACTCGTATGAGCGACCGTGAATTTCGTGATGCTCTTACCAGAGCCAATGGTTCTGTAACTGGAGTAAAAACTCAAGCCCTTCAATGGAATCGTTGGAAGGTATGAAACGTTTAAAAGAATTTAAAAATAGTGTTGACCGCCCTATTACGGTCAATGATTCTAGATTTGGTATTAGGAAATTTTTCTTAAGAAACCAAGAAAAAGCTAAAAAAGGTGTTTACATGAACCCAGGCCGTGGTGCGAATGGAGAATCAAATGGCTAAGTCAGAGGCATGGCAACGTAAAGCAGGAAAGAACAAAAAAGGTGGGCTCAATGAAACAGGGCGCAAATCATATGAAAAAGCGCACCCAGGAAGTAATTTAAAAGCTCCAAGTAAAGACCATAACAATGACAGGCATAAATCTTTTTGCGCCCGAATGAGTGGAATGAAAAGGGCTAATACGTCTAGTAAGACAGCTAATGACCCAAATAGTAGAATTAACAAGTCCCTACGCGCATGGGATTGCTAAACACACTCTAGAGAATAGGTATTAATTTAATGACAAACTATAGTTCACCCGCATCTGTGGGTTCACCGCAGGGCACAGGAGCTTACTCCGAATACATTGCGGCTCAAGTAGGCGTAACAAATAACGATGGTCACGCAACAGATTCTGCTGGCAACGTAGCGGTAGATTTCGTATGGGGTGGTATGAATCCACTTCAGCCAAACGATGTTCGTCGTGGCTCCGTTACAAATATTGGCGGTTCAGATTATGACCGTCAATGGTCAGCTACTACTCAAGTAGCTAGCGCCAATCTTGCTTACGGCGACATCACAACAACATTTGCAAACGGACTTTCTTTCAACGTTCCAGCAGATAACCATGTTCGTGCAGAATCTGGTTGGGCATCATACCCATCATTTAGAAGCACACATCAAGCTTCTTACACAATTACTCAAGCTTCTGGAGATGGCACAACACAGACATATATTGCTCCAAACAACTTCCTTGCTGCAGGAGATTCTGTAAATATTACAGGTACGGGCCTTGACGGAACCAACCTTACCGTAGCAACAGCAAACCGCTACACATTTACAGTAACGGCATCAGGAACAGGAAGCTATATCAACATTTCAGGTAAAGTTCGCTACACAGACGAAGTTACTGCAAATGATGGTGCCTATATCTCTGGCGTTGACTATGTAGTAGTTCCTTCTGTTCTTGGCTTTGCAACAGCTTCAGCTGTAGATGCTTTAACAGATGCAGAACTTGTTGTTACAACAGCTTCAGCTGCTACAAATACTGCATCAACAATCACCGCAGTGGCTCGTACACTTACAGCAGCAACAATTACCTCAGCAGGTGCTGGTGCAAAGTACCCAGTGGGAACAAAAATTACAGTTGCATCGCTTGTTTCTCCAGATACCGACCTCAATGGTACTTGGACAGTCACAGCAAATGCAACAAACACTGTTTCATTTACAACCCCAACTTCAGGAACCCTATCAACATCAAGCCTTTCAGTTGCTGGTTTGACAGGTACATCTGGAACAATCAAGACACAATCACGCGCCGCAGGCGCTGCATCAGTGGCAGCAGGAGCAGCAATTACAATTACTCCTTTTGCATAAATCTAAATAAACAAAAAAGCCCCAGAGAAATCTGGGGCTTTTTGCTTTATGCCGAAAGTTTTCGATATCGTTTCATTTCTTTACGTTCAGTCTCAAGGTAACCACCCCAAGCTCCATGAACATCTGTTGTGAGTGAGTATTCCAAGCACTCAACTTTAAAACTACAGCTACTACAAATCATTCTTATAAATTTTTTTGACCTATTGGCTTCCCCAGCGGTTTCTGGAAAGAAAAGCTCGGGGTCCGTTTGAGCACACGGCTGTGTGCCATCAAAATACGGCGCTTTAATACCACCCACGCTTTTGATGAAAGTTCCAAGCGTTGCAGGTACCTGATAAGTCATCTATGCTCCCATATCGTTTTTGTATATAGCGTAGTCCATACTTAATTTGAAGACGCGCTTCAATCGTTTTTTCAACTTTATAGTTGCTCCAAGTAGATGGCAAGAATTGAGCAATGCCTAACGCACCAGAACTCATATTTCTTGCCTTCGGATTAAAGTGGCTTTCGGATTGCCACAATGACCGCAAGCACTTCCATGATTTAATGCTCTCACCTTGTGAGTACATAGTTAGGAACGCAAGCGCCTCAGCGTCAAAATACTTAACGTCTGAGCTTGCCAAGGATTTCTTGGCTTGAGAAACTGTTGTGGTCACTTTTAAATAGGTAAGAGATACCGTTACTGGCCTCTCACTTACTGTAAATGACTTTACAGTTACTGCATGGGCGGGTGTAATTGATTGTGTTAGTGTCAGTACCACAATACAGAGAGCAGCCCACGTCTTTCTTAGATTAATCGTTAGATTAATTCTGATATTGAGCATTTAATTGCTCCTCTCAGTTGGCGAAAGCCACTATTGCTAGTGGCTCTGTCATGTACTAGCAAACCAAAGAGTTACGTGCCATGTCAAGTTCAACTTAAATTAATCTTTTTACGCATACAAACACGCCGAATATAATGTATAAATAGAGATGTAAATTGTGTAATTTAATTTGGACAACCATACTTCTACTCATCTTAATATAGAGAGAAATGGTAGTCCTATGAGCGTTGACGCTTGGATTGGCGTAACATCAGCTGAAATTGGTATTTTTATTGCGTGCGCAGCTGGCATAAAATGGCTAGTAAAAAAATACTTATCTGAGCTGCGTCCTAATGGCGGTTCATCAATGCACGATAAAATTAATAAAGAAGTTATTCCCATGCTTAAAGAATTAAGAGTTGACCAAATTGCCATCGGGGAGAAGATAGCAAAGCTGGAAGGTCGTTTTGAGCAACACGTTGTAGAAGGCGAATAATCTGCTACATTAGTAGTGCGGAAACTCCGCGATGAAAGAAGGAAGTTATGGATTTAAATACACTTAAATCTGCTGGTGCAACCTATTTACGCGCATCTGCAGCATCTGTTCTTGCTCTATACATGAGCGGAATTACTGACCCAAAGACTCTTCTTAACGCTTTTGCTGCAGGTCTAGTTGGACCTCTTGCCAAGGCGCTTAACCCAAAGGACAAGTCTTACGGAATTGGCGCTTCTAAGTAATATCTAAGTTGAAGGCGGGTGTATTAACGCACCCGCCTTTGGCATTGCATAAGGTATTATTGAGTCCTATTAAGGAGTCAATATGATTAAATGCGACAATTGCGATAATGAGGCAAATTACACAAGTGCTGACCCAGGAGTTAATCCTGTAAATTATTGTGCTTCTTGCCTTCCAACTTGGTTACACAAGAGAGCTGCTGCTGGTCACTTTCCTTTGGTAGAGCCTTCAGTTGAAGAGCCTAAAGCAATTAAGAAAAAAACTGCTAAGAGCACAGAATGAAAGTTACCCGCTATCAAGCGGTACAAGTACACCCAGTTCCAGATAAAGTGCAAAACCCGCAAGGCCCTTTTCCAAGAGAATTATTTCGTGAATCTGAGATTATTTCTAATTACGAGCCTTCATACGCTGAAGATGGTGGTGGGTTTGAATTAGGGGGAACGGCTCAAAATAATTATCGTGCCCCTAAAGTACTGCGATGTGCATCTTGTTTTGCTCGCGTTATGGAGAATGAGACAGCTGAACACGTTTGTGAGGAATAATGAGTAAAAGAAACCGTGTAGAAACTTATTATGGGAGAAGAAAATCTGCCGAAGCTCAATCAGGGCAAAAAACGTACAATGTACAACAAGCTATACGTGAAAAATTAGGCGTTCAAACTGATTGGGAAGTCTATACCCCTCTAGATGTTAAAACTTACAATGAGGCTATGGAAACTTTTGGTTCTCAAGAATATGATTCAAGGGATACTCCGCCTACATATCAAACAATGACTGCCCCCACTATCAATCCCCCTAGACCAAGAGCATTAAAAATTGCGTACAGCAGACAGGCTGAAAAACTTGTTATAAAGTTTAGAGATAATACTTGGTGGGAATATAATGACATACCTGTTGATATTTGGAATGACCTCAAAGCCAGTAATTCAACAGGAAGATACTTAGCCGCATCTGGTTTGGATAGCCATGATGATATGGGGCCGTTTAACCCAGATGAAATGACAGAAGAAACTAGGGTATTATTTAACTCCTAATGAAATCTATTGGACCCCTATACGCAGATGTAATACAGTACTACCACCGTAGAATTTTGCCAATTGCAGAAAAAGGCTGGACTCAAGAGACTAACTACCCATACCGTAAAAGTAAAGTGTGTATAGTATTCAGGGCGCCTTTTACACACCCTGGGTTTGTGTTGGGGCTGTGGAATAAACCTGCTGATGTGTATGAGGATGAGGCGGATGTTATGCTTGCTGAAGCTATTGGCCTTAGGGATATGGAACTTCCAGCCAAAGACGTAAGGGAGTGGTGATGTTTTTTACTAAAAAAGAAATTTGGGTAAAGCCCTTTTCAGAAAAAGTATCCAAACGCGTTAGCAAAATTCCTACAACAGAGTTAGAGATGTGGATTGAACAAGCCACCTATGAAATTGGTCGTTGCATGAGTGCCTACGGTAAAAATAGAGATAGTGATTTTGCTCTTAAAGAGGCGTTATTAGGTGCAGAGGCTCTTCATGCCGCCATAGACCAGCTAGTTAAACGCACGACACGTCTATAAACGATTTACAGATTTATCGACAATTGGTGTATGATAATGCTTGCCTCTTCCTTCTCCCCGTGTGGCATCGGTCAGCCTGGGTTACATGCCCAGGCTTTCCGCTTTCTACTAAACTAAGGCATATATGAGCGAACAAGAATTTTTTGACGAAGACGAAGAACTTGATGAAATTGAAGCAAGTATACTTGCTGACGAAGAGGACGAGTTAGATGAGCTTTCTAAAGAATTTGTCAATAAGCTTATAACTCGTTGCTTACAATTTATGGACGCGCTTGTGGGACACCCGCTTCACCCTTACCAACTACCTTTAGCTAAAAGAATTATTGAATCCGTGCTTATTAACGATGGCGAAGAAATAACAGCTCTCGCCGCACGTCAGTCTGGTAAATCTGAAACCATTGCTAATACGGTAGCTACACTCATGGTTCTTCTCCCACGCTTAGCAAAAATGTATCCAGACCTTCTTGGAAAGTTTAAAGACGGAGTCTGGATTGGTATGTTTGCTCCAGTTGAAGGTCAGGTAGAAACTCTTTTTGGTCGTACAGTAAATCGTCTTACTTCAGAGCGTGCGTTAGAGATTTTGGGCGACCCAGAAATTGATGATTCATTAGGTAAAGTAGCGGGTGTTACACGACAAATTAAACTTAAAAACTCTGGCTCCTCACTTATGATGATGACAGCTAACCCACGAGCAAAAATTGAATCTAAATCCTTTCATCTTATTGTTATTGACGAGTGTCAAGAAGCCGATGACTTTGTTGTGTCTAAATCAATCTCTCCTATGCTTGCGTACTATTCAGGAACCATGGTTAAAACTGGAACCCCAACTACCCACAAAAATAATTTTTATAGAAGTATTCAATTAAATAAAAGACGCCAAACGGCTCGTGGAAAACAAAATCATTTTGAGTGGGACTATCGTGATGTGTCTAAATACAACGTTAATTACGCAAAGTTTATTAAGAAAGAAATGTTGCGTATTGGCGAAGACTCGGATGAGTTTCAAATGTCTTACTGTTGTAAATGGCTTCTTGATAGGGGAATGTTTGTTACTTCAAGTATTCTTGATGAGTTGGGCGATACTTCACAAGAAGTAGTTAAAGCTTGGCATCGTTCACCTGTTGTGGTAGGAATAGACCCCGCTCGTAAAATTGACTCCACTGTTGTTACAGTGGTGTGGGTAGATTGGGATAGACCAGATGAGTTTGGTTATTTTGACCACCGCATTTTAAACTGGATGGAAATTCAAGGCGATGATTGGGAAGACCAATATTTTCAAATTGTTACGTTCCTTAGCTCTTACGATGTATTGGCGGTTGGTGTAGATGCTAATGGTGTGGGGGACGCTGTAGCACAGCGCCTTAAAATTTTGCTCCCCAGAGCGGAAGTTCATTCTGTAGGGAGTAGTCAGTCAGAACAATCTAAACGTTGGAAACACCTTAAAGCTCTTATTGACCGCCGTATGGTTGGGTGGCCTTCACATGCAAAAACTCGTAGATTGCGTACTTGGAAGCGCTTCTATCAACAGATGTCTGATTTAGAGACTAAATTTACTGGGCCCAATTTTTTAGCGCATGCACCCGATGAAGCCCATGCCCATGATGATTACGCAGATAGTTTGGCTATTGCATGCGCCCTAACTATGGATTTAACAATGCCTTCAGTAGAAGTAAGTTCATCACCGTTCTTTAGATAAAAATTTTGGGCTTTAGGCACCATTAATGTCAATAAAGCGAGAAACTATCTATTAGGAAAAAGGCCTTTTCCCTACTCAACAAGGAGTCATATATGACAATCGCACCATCACCTAATTTCCCAGAACGTCCAGGTAACAATTACGACCGTAAGATGTCACCTGCAACGCCAGGACAGCGTGGACCACTTCGTTTTGAAGAGGGAATTGCAACTGATACAGACGTCCCACAGGAATTTACAAAGGGCGCAATGCAGGGATACGTTCCTGCAGCTGGTCGTCCAAACCGCAATGCAAATGTTTTTGAAAAGCCAGCTGAGGAAACAATGCGTGAGCGTGCTCACGTAGGTTCTGCAGCGTGGGTAGAAGCACCAGATACTCTTACAGAGTTTGCTAACGGCGCATTTGCTGACCACGGTGATAATCGTTTTGAAGAAGTTATTCGTAACGGTTCACATCAACAGCGTCTTAACCCATCAGTCGTACAGGACTAATTTAGTTTCTCGTCCCCCGTTCAGCGTTTCACCATGCTGCGGGGGCGGGAGCTTTTTTTAAAGGAGCAACCATGGCCCTCATTAGAGGTAAAGAAGTTAAGGAAACGCCAGACCAAATTCCTGCCAATCCAAAACTTTATAATATGGTTACCGTGCAAGCAAGTGCAAGGTTTTCTAAAAACTCTCCTGCAAAAGCTCATTGGATTCATGCTAAATATGCGCAAATGGGTGGACAGTTTGTTAAAAGCAAACGTGAAGTAGACCCTAGATTTCGTGATTATGCGCAAGAAGAGATGGATAGAAAAGAAGAAGAACGCTCTAAAGCGCATATTGTTACAAAGAAAGTAACTAAAAAAGTTACAAAATAGGGTAAACAGATTTACAGATTTGTCGACTTTAATGTTATGGTTTACCCACAAGTTTTGGGAGGGAAGTAAGTGAGTTCAATTGACTTTTCACCTCCTAGTTATAGGGCGGCGTCAAGCGATTTAACAATTTCTATTTCTCCACTTGGTTTAGTAGAGCTTGCTGACGAAGAATTTGAGGTGCACGGTCCGCGCCTAAACCGTTATAGCCTTAACTGGGCTATGTACCTGGGCCATCATTATTCTTATCGCCGTCAAGTTGGCGAATCTCAGCTTGCACTTAATTATTTTCGCGCCTTTACAGACTTCGTACTTAACTTCACTTTTGGTAAAGGGGTTTCCTTCCGTTCTCCAAAAGAAACGGAAGCTATTGTCCCTGACTTGCTTGAAAGAGTATGGGAAGTAGATAACAATAAAGCTACAGTTCTGTGGGAAATTGGACAGCAGGGCGGAGTATCAGGCGATTGCTTTATTAAAGTTGCTTATGAAGAAGGTTATACAGACCCAGCGGGACGTATGCATCCAGGACGAGTTCGTGTTCTTCCCTTAAACTCTTCTTTTGCATTTCCAGAATTTCACCCACATGACCGTGAACGTTTAATTCGTTTTAAACTTAAATATCGTTTTTGGGGCACATCACTAGAAGGAACACGTCAGGTGTTTACTTACACTGAAATCCTTACAGAAGACATGATTGAGGAGTACATCAATGACGAACTTATTGACTCGCGTCCTAATCCGCTCGGCACAATTCCCGTTATTCACATTCCTAATGTGCGTATCTCTGGTTCTCCTTGGGGTCTTAGCGATTGTAACGATATTATCAGCATTAACCGTACTTATAATGAAACTGCTACGGACATTGCGGACATTGTTAACTACCACGCAGCTCCAGTAACAGTAATCATCGGTGCTAAAGCGTCACAACTTGAAAAGGGCGCTAATAAGGTATGGGGAGGTCTTCCTAAAGACGCTCGTGTAGAAAACCTTGAAGGTGGCGCACAAGGTCTTAAGGGCGCTATGGACTTTTTAGCGATGCTCAAAAAATCAATGCACGAAATGATTGGCGTTCCTGAAACTGCTCTTGGTCAAGCACAGCCAATCTCTAACACTTCAGGTGTGGCACTCTCTATTCAATTCCAGCCTTTGATGAATCGCTACCATCAGAAGATTATTCAGTATGCACATGGGTTAGAACGAGTTAATGAGCTCATCCTTCTTTCACTTTCAGTAAAAGAACCAGAAACATTTATTTGGGACCCAACTACAGACGTAAAACTTAAAAAAGGCCAAGTAGACCGTCTTGACCCAGCAGACCCGCTTACCTATCGTTCATATGTGCAGTTCCCACAACCACTGCCTTTAGATAAATTAATCGCCCTCAATGAAATTCAATCCCTTCTTTCACTTGGTCTTGAATCTAAAGAGGGAGCTCTTCGTACTCTCGGTGAAGAATTTCCAGCCGAAAAACTTAATGAAATTCGCCAGGAACTCATGGACGATGCAACTGCTGATGGCGCGCTTAAGTTGCTTCAAACACAAATTGAACAAGAAATTATGGAACTCACAGGCTCTGCTCCTGGAATGGTGGGTCAAGCACCTACTGGCGGAGCTCCTGGAGCTTCTCCTGATGGGGGAGAGGCCAACCCTGCCGTATTGCCACCGACTATAGATGCCGCTTTAATGGCTGCCGATATGGGTGAAGCTGATTTGCGAAACAAGTTAGTAACCGAAGCTTATGGAACTATGTTACCACAAAGACGAGTACCAGAAGAATATGAAAAATAAGCGTTTACGCTGAAATTTTTGTATTGTTAGAGAAAAATTGAATATGTAAAACAACGTTTGGTCATATGAGCTCTTACATCGGAAAACGACCCCTAGAATCAAAGGATATAGCTATGAGCACAGCAGAAAATATGGCAGAGGCTTTTCAAGCCGAAGCAAGTACAGCTCCAGTAGTAAACATGTCGGGTGTTGACGCATCTACTGCTACTGAAGATGTAACTTCAACTCCAAAGTTTTATACTGAGGATGATTTAGCAAAAGTTCGGTCACAAGAAAAAGATAAACTTTATCCTGTAGTTGAGTCGCTAAAGAGTGAAGTTGCTGCACTTAAGAAAGAAAAAGAAGAGAAAGCCGCTCGTAAAGCAGCTAAGGAAGCTGAGGAATCAGCTAACAAAGCGGCTAAAGAGAAATCAAAGCTTGAAGAAGACTTGGACGCCAAGGAACTTATTAAGCTTAAAGAGCAAGAGTGGCAGGAGCAGTTGGAGCGTGAGCGCAGCGAGCGTGAACGAGCTTTCGCTCTTCTGGAGCAAGAACGCACATATGCTGAGCTTCAAAATTATAAACAAAATCGTTTTGAACAAGAACGCGACAATATCATGCCCGAGCTAGCGGATTTAGTTTCTGGAAACACTCCAGAAGAAGTAGACGCAAGTTTGGAAAGCTTAAAAGAGCGTTCAGCAAGAATTCTCGAATCGGCGCAATCTGCAATGCAGAATGCCCGCAAAGAAATGACTGGTACAAGGGCAACCTTGCCTCCAGCTGGACCATTGGAAACTAATTCGGAGCAACGTCAGTTTACAGCGCAAGATATTGCGTCTATGTCGATGAATGATTACGCAAAATATAGAGACAAGCTAATGAGCGAATCCGCTCGTGGCAAGTCTCGCGGCCTGTTCGGATAAATCCCCCCAATCCAAATCCAATCAAGGAGTTATAGCTAAATGGCATCAGGTATCACAGGAACGGGCTCACTAGCAGCCTCACCAACAGCCTATTCAGGCACTAATACCCAGCTGACTCAAGCGATTCAGGTTATCTGGTCAAAGGAAATTCTTTTCCAGGCCATGCCAATTCTTCGTTTTGAACAGTTTGCAGTAAAGAAGACAGAGCTTGGTGTTGCACCAGGTCTTCAAATCAACTTCATGCGTTACAACAACCTCGGCTTTGCTTCACCGCTCGTCGAAGGTGTACGTATGCAGACAAATGCGCTTACAGCGCAACAGTTCTCAATCACAGTAGCTGAGCATGGTTATGCTCTTGCTGTATCAGAACTCCTTCTCAACGCTTCATTCGATGACGTAATGGCTTCAGCCTCACGTCTTCTTGGTCGTAACATGGCTGTCTATCTTGACCAGCTTTCACGCGACACACTTTACGCAGCGACTTCAACAATTTACGGCGAAGACCGCTCAAACCTTACTGCAGTAAACAACTTCTATGCAGATGGTACAAAGGGCACAAGCCGTGCTTCAATGACTGGTACATTCAACCTCACAACCCACACAGTCAAGGATGCAGTTGAGACACTCTCAACCAAGAACATCCCTCGTTTGGGTGAGACATATGTTGCATTCGTTCACCCCCACCAAAGCCGTAAGCTTCGTGACAATCCAGAATTTATTGAAGTCACAAAGTACGCAGCTCCAGGAAACTTCATGCTAGGTGAAATTGGTCGTTTGTACGATTGCGTATTCATCGAAACAACACAGGTTCTTAAAGTTGCTGGCGGCGCTGGTAGCTCATACACCACAGATACAGCTGTTGCTAATCCAACAGTAACTGCTGGTGGAGGATACCTAACACCTGCTACATACACAGGTAACGGTGGTTCTGACCGCTATTCAGCTATCTTCATTGGAGATAACGCATTTGGTCACGCAATCTCACTTCCAGTAGAACTCCGCGATGGTGGTATTCTTGACTTTGGTCGTGAGCACGCACTTGCTTGGTACTCAATCTTCGGTCTTGGTCTAATTACAGACCAGGCTGTAGTCGTAGCCGAAACAAATTAATAACTAAATAGCTTGAAGGGGCGGGGCCGAAAGGTCCCGCTCTTATCTACCCGAGTTACTACATTGGAGAAAAACACCATGGCTTCAAAGGCTAAACCAACCGACGTTACTGGTCGTAAGCGCGAAGCGCTAGTTACAGCTAACCTCGAAGAAATGCAAGACCGAGCTAATTCTATGTCTATGGCTACCGCCGAAGCTCAGATTAAGCTAGAAACAGAAGTTATTGATGCAACTGTTCCAGAGCGCCAAACTGTTATTGTGGATGAGCCAACTGTAATCAGCAATGATGCAGAGGTTGTTATCCGAGTTGTAGAGGACGTTGAAAATATGACTCTTGGCTCAGGAAATAACTACTCATTTAAAGCGGGACAAAAGTACAAGGTCACTCAGCATGTTGCTCAACACCTTAAAGAAAAAGGCTATCTAGCTGGAGTAATTTAAGCTAAATATTGGCGGAGTAGCGGGCGAAAGCCCGCTTCTTTGTTTTACAGAGATTTTTTTATTAATTAACGTCATCATTAGAACACCGTAGTGTAGGGAGTTTTTGTGGCAGTCCTCTATGACATCACATCCCGAGTTCGTTTAGAGCTTGGTGACCAGCCAAAGCAATTTTCTCTTACTTTTACAGGCGATGCCATTAATTCAGATTTTCCTCTAGCAATTCATCCTATTGATTTATACACACTTGAGGTATATGTAAATGGTAGTCCAGTAGCTTACCCTGCTGGGTATACGCTAGAAGCTGACGTGGGCGTAGTTCACTTTGTTCACACTCCTGCAGCTAACGCAGCAATCCTTATTAGAGGAACAGTATTTAGATACTTTACAGATGATGATATCTGTAAGTTTGTTAATACCGCTGTAGAGCAACATACTTACAACCGAACCAATGGTCTTGGTAGCCAAATGACCATCAACTTAATACCTGTTGTTGAAGAGTATCCAATTGCTATCTTAGCAACTATTGAAGCTCTATGGGCATTGGCAACTGATGCCTCATTTGATATTGATATTAACGCCCCTGATGGCGTCTCTATTCCTCGTTCTGAACGTTACCGTCAACTTACGCAAACTATCCAAGCTCGTTGGGAACAATACCATCAGCTTTGTTCTGCATTAAATATTGGCCTTTGGCGTATTGAAATGGGAACTCTTCGTAGGGTTTCTCGACTTACCAATAAGCTTGTTCCTGTATATGTGGCGCAAGAAATTGATGATTCACGTCGCCCAGAACGCGTTTATATTCAAAATGACCTTAATGGGCGTACACCTTTTCCAAGCTACGTTTCCATTCAAGATATTGTTCTATATCAAGGAGATTCATACACCGAAGAGATTGATTTTCCATTTGACATTACAGGTCTTAGTTTTAAAGCGCAAATTCGCACTTATCCAAATGCACCTTCTTTATATGCAACATTTGGTATTGAAACAATATCTACTTCAGAGACTTTAAGTAAGATACGTTTATCATTAACAAAGAAAAATACTGAATACATGCCACCAAGAGCATTTTGGGATTTGCAAGCAACCGACGATACAGACCCTACATATGAAAACACATACCTTCGTGGACAGGTCTTTACAACGCAGGAGGTAACCCTTGACTAGATGTAGATGTGTAGGAAATCAACATACATGTGGTATGCAAAACGTTAGTACTCCTGTTGTTTATGTTGGGCAGGGTGGACCCAAAGGGCTTCAAGGTGTACAAGGTATTCAAGGACGTATTGGTACAGGAATTAATATTCTTGGCTCTTACGTTAACTATGCTGCTTTAATTGCTGCTCACCCAACTGGCACTCAGGGCGACGCTTATCTCGTCGGTGGCGGAACTTTGTATGTATGGAGCTCAGGTTCTTGGGTTAATGCGGGCAATATTCAAGGAACGCAGGGAATCCAAGGGCCTACAGGTACCCAAGGTGTACAGGGAACAAACGGCGGGGGGGTAACTCTTCAACAACTAGCAAACGCTATTGCTGGAGCAGCCCTCAATACTACTGATGATTTGGCTGAAGGCGCTACAAATAAATACTTTACAACGGCAAGAGTTTCCTATACCCATACCCAAGGTGTTGCCAGCAGCACATGGACAATAAATCACAATTTAGGTTTTTATCCTAACCTTACAGTTCAAGATTCTGCTGGTACTATTTACGAAGGCGAAATCGCTTACACCAATTCGGACTCACTTACGGTCACTTTCTCATCCGCTTTCTCAGGGAAAGCATATTTATCTTAAAGGAGATAAAATAAATGGCACGTAAGTTTTTAACCCCAATTGATTTAAACAGATTAGAGTTACAAAATGCTAGAGTTCAAAACTTAGCGTCCGCCCCATCCTCACCAGTCGTTGGTCAAATCTATTTTGACACACAACTTGGTTATCTTCGTTCCTGGAACGGTTCTTCTTGGATTAACACAAGCACGGGTGCGCAAGGTACAACTGGTACTCAAGGTAACACTGGTAGCCAGGGTACAACAGGTTCACAAGGTACAACAGGAACACAAGGCGCTACTGGTACTCAAGGCACAACTGGTACACAGGGTACAACGGGAACACAGGGAACAACGGGTTCTCAAGGTACTAATGGAACTCAGGGTACAACAGGTTCTCAAGGCGCAACTGGTGCGCAAGGTACTGCAGGTTACATTGGTGCAAACGGAGCGCAAGGTACAACTGGTACACAGGGAACAACAGG
>Ga0136641_1000496_pt1 | contig 17073 bp, 16 predicted proteins | sample EliLak1302023Y_FD_115312 | JGI IMG/M metagenome (GOLD analysis project Ga0136641, IMG submission 115312) | Freshwater microbial communities from Elizabeth Lake, Yosemite National Park, California, USA - 13020-23Y | ecosystem: Environmental > Aquatic > Freshwater > Lake ...
ACCGACGGCAGTGACGAAGCGAGAAGCCGTATTGAGAACCTCGGTGAGTTGGCGAGCGCGGCGGCCGAGTACGAATCAATGATGGAGTTTCTCGAGCGACTCGCACTGAGTGCCGAGAGCGACCAACTCGATGCCAGTGCGGGTGCCGTGTCACTGATGACGATGCATGTGGCCAAGGGCCTGGAATTTCCCGCTGTGGTGATGACCGGTCTCGAAGAGGGCATGTTCCCTCACTCGCGGGCCCTTGTCGATCAAGCCGAGTTGGAGGAAGAACGACGGCTCTGCTACGTCGGCATCACGAGAGCGATGCGCCACCTCTCGCTGACTCATGCCTGGAGCCGCACGATGTGGGGCCGTCGCATGGATGCGATCACCAGTCGGTTCTGGAATGAAGTGCCCGAGGAACTCTGTGAGGAGTGTTCAGTCGTTAAGCCCATGCGACGCAGCAGCTTTAGTGATACTGATTACGGCTTCGAAGGTCGTTCGAGTGACTTCACCGCGGGTCGAGCTTTCGGGGCGGCCACCCCCCAAGAGGCTCGTGGTTTCGGGGCCGAGCAGCTGGGGTTACGCAGTGGTGACCGAATTATTCACGACCGGTTTGGCCCGGGTACCGTCTTGAGCGTGGCCGGAGAAGGTGACCGGACTCGGGCCTTCGTACGCTTTGACGAGGGGCAGTCCGAGAAGCAGTTAGTCCTGTCGATTTCGCCCCTCAAGCGTCTTTAGACAAAACGTCATTACGATAGGTTCATGCAAAAAGAGGGCACTCCCACAAGTCGCCGTGCACGTATCAGTACGCAGCCACCTCGCGTGGAGACTGTGCCTCGTCACCCCCGGTACGTCTACGTGCGTCGTCGCGTTGTCTTTGGCTTGGCGCTCATGACGTTGACGTACAGTCTCTATCTTGGTGTGACTCTGGTCGTAGCGCTTACGAACCAGTCGTATGGAGTTTCCCTCTCTGCCCGTGGTGCTGAGTGGGGTCGAGAGCACGGTATCGGTTGGGCCGTGACGTGGGTCGAACAGCGTTACTACTCAATCAATAAACCAAAGACGGGTGGCACTCCCGAATCCAACCAATTTGGATCGGGTTCGACCGCCGTCGACATTCCTCGCACGGGCCACCTCCCTGCGCCGGCCACCGTGTTGACTCCGGCCAAAACGCCGCAACCTGGCGAGGGTGTCTGGCACCCCGTCGGCCGGAAGACGGCGTCCGGGATTCCCGCCATCTATGAGGCCTTTATTCGCCCCGATGCCGTCCACACGAGTTACGTCGTCGGTCTGGCGTGGATGGATCCCACGTTGCTCGAAGCACAGCTCTATTCGGGATCATTCATTCCCGGTGGCGGTCCCTATAGACACAGCGCACCGATTCTCCCGAAGACCACTGGGATTTTGGCCGCGGCCTTTAATGCCGGTTTTCGCATGCAAGATGCCAACGGTGGGTACTACACCGACAATAAGACGGTGATACCACTGCGCAAGGGCGCCGCCGCCGTGGTGATTTTCAAAGACGGCACGATGACCGTGGGGCAGTGGGGTCGCGACATCAAAATGACGAGTTCGGTTCGTGAAGTCCGACAGAATCTCGACCTCATCGTGGATGACAGTCGCCCCGTGGTGGGGTTGGATTCGGCGAACACGAAGCGCTGGGGAGCAACGCTTGGTGGGAAGTTTGATGTGTGGCGCAGTGGTATTGGAGTTACCAAAAATGGCGCGCTGGTCTACGCCGGAGGACCGGCACTAACCATCAGTGCCCTGGCTGATGTGTTGATACGGGCTGGTGCCGTTCGCGCCATGGAGCTCGATATCAATACCGACTGGGTCCAGTACTCAATCTTTACTGCTCCTCTGGGCACCACGATTAACGGTGGCCGCGGAAAGAGTCTGGTTCCGTCGATGGTGGGGCCACCGAGCCGCTACTTCACGACGTGGTGGAATCGCGACTTCTTTACCGTTTCCTTGCGGCCATCCGAAGCTACGGTGACCACCACTACCAAGCCTTAGCGCTCTTCGTTGATCTTGCGCCAGAGGGGTGCGGGTAGGTGACGGAGAATCGCAAAGAGCCACTTCATGATGCTCGGCGTGTAGACGACGAGGGCGGGCGTACCGAGGCCGCTCACGATATCTTTTGCGACCCGTTCGGCGTCGACCGAAAATGGCGCCGGCTTGAGGCCGGTCGTCATCTTGGTGTGCACGAAGCCTGGGCGCACAATCTGCAACGTGACGCCGGTCCCGATGAGCGAGTCGGCCAGACCTTCACAGAGGCGATCCAGGCCGGCCTTGGCACCGCTGTAGAGATACGAACCGCGGCGAACACGAATACCAGCCACCGAGCTAATCACCACGATGCGTCCAGACCCCTGGGCGACCATGCGCTGGCGTAATGCCGCGAGTGCGGTGACCGGCCAGGCGTAGTTCACAATCGACATGCGGGCGGCTGCGGCCGGGTCGTTCTCGTCGAGCAACTGGTCTCCGAGGAGTCCCACGGCGATGATGACAAGATCAACGGGTGCCCCAACTGCGGCGAAGGACTCAGCGACGGCCGATTCGGCCGAGGTCACATCTTGCGCGTCAAAGGAAACCAGGTGTGTCGAGGTTGCTCCCGCATTCTGGGCCTCCTCGGCCGCCTCCCGCAGGAGTGACTCATTACGTCCGGCCAAGACGACGGTACGCGCGCGAGCGGCACAGAGTTTCTTGGTCACTTCCCGAGCGATGTCGGAACTGCCGCCGAGAACGACGACAGTCTGGGGCTGTCCAAATGCATTTTCCATAGTGCCTACTTTCGAATTAGTTCAAGCCGGCGAGCGAGATCGCTGGTGATCACGGTATTGGGATCAATCTGATGCTTTAGGTGCAACATTTCCTCAAAGCGTGGGTACATCGCGCGAAAAGTGGCGGGGTCGAGTCGCGCATCTTTGGCTAGGTAGACGCGACCACCGGCTTCCAGGATGAGAGTATCGAGCTGGTCGAGCACTCCTGGCAGTGCGGTCGGGCCGACGGGTAGATCGAGAGCCAGGGTCCAACCAGGCATCGGGAACGACAGCGGCCCCGGGGTGCCTTCGCCAAATCGTTTTAGGACCGCGAGGAAGCTAGGTACGCCCGATTCCGCGAGTAATTTGATGGCCTCGACGACCGTCTCGCTGGCCGCATCGGGTACGGCGAACTGATACTGAACAAAACCACGTCGACCGTAGAGCCGATTCCAGTCGCGCACGCCATCGAGCGGATGAAAGAAGGCTCCGATGCTCTGTTCTTCGCCCTGACGTTGCTTGGGTGCCATGCGAAACCAGAGCTCATTAAAGGCCCGAATGGAAAGACCATTGAGCAGACCACTCGGTGCGGAAAAGGGAACTCCAATTTTCGCGTCACGGGGAGATTGGCGCTCGCCACCGTTCTCGGCGTGGTCGCCTCGGGTCAAGATGGCTCGGCCCATAGCGGCCCCCGTCGTCATGCAGTCCACCCACGCCACGGAGTAGCGGTATCGGTGGTCGCCCGTCTGCATCTCGTGCATCACGGCCTCGAGATTGGCGAAGCGGGTGGTGTCGACCACGACCTTGTCGCTGGTGACGGCCAAGAGTTGAATCTGGGCGCGCAGCACGACGCCCGTAAGACCCATGCCGCCGACGGTGGCCCAGAAGAGTTCGGCACGTTCCGTCGGGCTGCAGGTGATGGTGCCGGTGGGCGTGGCCAAAATGAGAGAGAGCACATGGTGACCGAACGATCCATCGACGTGATGGTTCTTGCCATGAACGTCCGCGGCGATGGCGCCACCGACACTCACCTGCCGGGTACCGGGAGTCACGGGGACGAACCAACCTTGGGGGAGACCGACGCGAATCAAGTCGTCTATGGTCACGCCCGCATCGACCCAGACTGAACCGTCCGAGGCGATCTCATCCATAACGGTCATGGCGCTGTTGCGCAGAACTAATCCTCCGGCGAGTTGCGCCGCGTCGCCGTAGCTTCGACCGAGTCCTCGGGAGAGCACGTGGGTCGAGGTGCACAGAAGACTGAAGACTTCGTCGGAAGTGGGATCAAGTACGTTGGCCACGCTCGGGGCCGTGCGACCCCATCCGTAGAGTTTTTCTCGACTCACGCGTGGATGCCTAGGACGAAGAGCACGGCCCACAAAAGTCCCAGGACTTGCAGCGTGTGGTCGCTAAAAACGAGGTCTTCCGGCGCACCGCCGTCACCGCGTTCGAGTCGCCGCAGAATGTGCAAGACGGCTATCACTACCGGCACCGAAGTCATGCGAATCAGAACGACGCGGTGGTGGACGCTAGAAAGACCGGTCGGGGAAACATCGAAGGCCCAGAGGCAGTAGGTCGTCACTACGACTGCAGCGACGAGCGTGAGGGCCGATCGGAGAAATTCGGGGGTGTACTCGGCTAGGACGACTCGGTGGGCTCCAGCGTTACTGCCGAGCTCTTGTAATTCGGCCGTCCGTTTGCCTATGACTAAAAAGAGCGCCGCGAAGGCCGTCACGGCGAGGAACCAACTCGAAACGTAGAGATTACTGACAACGGCTCCACCGAGGGCTCGAAGGAAGAAGCCACTGGCCACAATGGCGAACTCAATCACGGGTTGGCGCTTTAAGACCATGGAGTAGGCCACCGTGAGTGTGATGTAGGTCGCGACGACAAAGAAGAGGTCGTGGCCCGATGCGCCAGCGCACCATGAGATGGTCGTGGCCCCGAGAAGCAGAGCTACAGCTAGGACCAGTGCGACAGGAAGTGGCACGACTCCGGAGGCAATAGCCCGAAACTGCTTGGTGGGGTGGAGCCGATCGGCCTCTCGATCGCGCAAGTCATTGATGAGGTAGAGCCCACTTGCCGCGAGAGAGAAGACTACGAAGGCTTCGGCGGTGTGGCGCAGCGTGGCGCCGCTAGTGATCTGCCCGGCAGCGGCGGGCGCAATGATGACAAGGCCGTTCTTTATCCACTGACGAGGACGAAGGGCGCTGACTACGCCAGTCAGGAGATTGCGGGGCTGCTGCACGTTTAAACGCTAGTTCTCAACTGGTGGAAAGAGGGGCGCTATTCGAATGAATTCATCGAGATCTCGCACTAGATGCTCGAAGCCTTGCTTCTCACCGATCGTCTTGGTTGCCACCATTAAGTCGTGCCGGACTCTTTGGTCATTGAGCACCTCGAGAATGGCATTGCGCAACTCCGTAGCGTTAGCCGAGTCGACAATGCGGGCACCGCCTTCGAGTTGCTTCTCGAGCGCTGCGGAGGCGACGATGGGCGCACCGACGGACTGGGCCATGGCCACGATCGCACTCTGAGCCGAAGACCGGTAGGGCAGAACAATCACCCCGGCCGCTGCCACGAGGGCCCGCATCTCACTGCCGGGGACAAAGCCACACCAGTTGACTCGCGCACCCAGTTCGCCGTCGAGCGCGTAGAGCCGTCGGGCGTAGCGAGTGTCGGCGACGCCCATCAGACGAAAGAAGCCACGGCGTTCGCGAACCGTCCCGGCCACGGCGATGGAAAAACCATCCCCGTGCGCCGCGATAAGAGATTCAATGCCCTTATCGGGATGAAGGAATCCAAGTTGCAGTGCCGTTCGTTCGTCGACGCCGTACTTGGCCCCGACCTGTTGAACTTCTTCGGCGGTGGGCATGGCCTCCACGACGACCCCGAGGATCGTGCGAAGAATCGGGAGCGTTGGTGGCCGGAAGGATGCCGCTTGGAGAATCTCTTCGGCGGTAATCGAAAAGACGACGGCCGAAGACGCATTGAGAAGTGCTCGGTGATAGAGGTGCCACGAGAGACGGCCGAGTAGATGAGGCTCGCGGCCCGGTTCGTGCATGGCCACGAGGACGGGCTTGTTCATCTGGCGAGCGCGAGCCATCAGTCCGTTGGCCCCAGTCACACCGGCGCGGAGCGCGCTGATCGCGAACTGACAGAAGATAACGTCGCTCCACTCGAGGAGTTTGATGTCACGACGTCGGACCCGCCACGTGAGCCCCCGTGTGACCTCCGGCGTGCCGGGACCCCGGCCGGGGCTGAGGATATGAACCTCATGCCCCTGCGCACGAAGTTCCGTCGCGATGTGTTGCGAATGGTGCGCGATGCCGTCCGTCGGTGGCGGGAAGGGGGAGAGGATGAGAATCTTCATGAATGTACTGATAGAGCGGGAATCCCTATCAAACCCATTCTAGGAACCACGCTCTTGGTCACCATTCGAACGGCTGGAGGGTGGGGGCCCAAAGGCACCTATGCTCTTAAACCGATGAAGCGGACGTATCGCGTAGTGGTAGCTAAACCCGGTCTTGACGGCCACGACCGAGGGGCGAAGATCATTGCCCGTGCCCTTCGTGACGCTGGATTCGAAGTCGTCTACACCGGTCTGCACCAGACGGCCGACCAAATCGTCCAGGCCGTTATCCAAGAAGACGCTGACGCCCTCGGCCTCTCCCTTTTATCCGGCGCACACCTGGTACTCGTCCCGCGCATCATCGAGCAGCTCCGCGCTGCCGGTCGCGAAGACGTCCTGGTTGTCGTTGGCGGCATTATTCCTGAAGACGACATCGCCCCCCTCGCGGCCGCCGGTGTCGCACGAGTCTTTACCCCCGGTTCACCACTTGGTGAGATCGGCACGTGGCTAGAGAGCGCATTAGACGAACGAGAGCCCGCGTAAGCGGCCAAGTGGCGTACCAACGCCGAAAGTGAGAAGTCATGGACCTCTTCGAATATCAGGGCAAGCAGTACTTTGCTCGTTACGACATACCTGTTTCACCAGGTGACGCGACCGACTCAGTCGACGAGGCCGTGGCCATTGCTGATCGCATTGGATACCCCGTCGTTGTCAAGGCTCAGGTCAAGGTCGGCGGACGTGGCAAGGCCGGTGGTATTCAACTCGCCGACAACGCCGAAGAAGTTCGCAAACACGCCACCAACATCTTGGGTATGGACATCAAGGGTCACATCGTTCGCATCATCTGGATTGAATGCTCGAGCGACATTAAAAAGGAGTACTACGCCTCCTTTACGCTGGACCGTCCCAATAAGAAGCACCTGGGCATGTTGAGCGCCCAGGGTGGCGTGGAGATTGAGGTAGTGGCCGAAGAGGACCCCACCGCCATTGCGCTGCTCTCGATTGACCCCATCAAGGGTCTCGACCTCGCCACGGCTCAGCAGTGGGTCAAGGAGGCCAAGCTCGACGAAGAGGCTCAGGCTCAGGCCGCTGAGTTACTCATCAAGCTCTACCGCTGCTACACCGAAGGTGACTGCGACCTCGCTGAGATCAACCCGTTGATCTTGACCCCCCAGGGCACCGTGCACGCTCTCGACGCCAAGGTCACCTTGGACGAGAACGCTTCATACCGCCACCCCGAGTGGGAGGCCTTCCGCGTCAATGAGACCGAAGACCCTCGCGAAAAGATGGCCAAGGAGAAGGGCCTTAACTACATCGGTCTTGACGGTACCGTCGGCATCATCGCCAACGGCGCTGGCCTGGCCATGAGTACCCTCGACGTCGTCAACCAGGTTGGTGGCACGGCTGCTAACTTCCTCGACATCGGAGGTGGCGCTAACGCTGACGTGATGGCGGCGGCCCTCGAAGTCATCAACGCCGACCCGAAGGTCAAGGCAATTTTCGTCAACATCTTCGGCGGTATTACCCGCGTCGATGAAGTAGCCAAGGGTGTCCTCGGCGCGCTCGAGAAGGTGACCATTAACTCACCCATCGTGTTGCGCCTCGACGGCACGAATGCCGTTGAGGGTCGCGCAATTCTGCAGCCCCATCTGAACGACAAGTTGATCACCGAACCGACCATGCTCGACGCTGCCCGCAAGGCCGTTGGCTTGGCAAACGCCTAAGGAAGAATTATGAGCATTTTTGTAGACGAAAACACCAAAGTCATTGTCCAGGGTCTCACCGGAGGTCAAGGTCGTTTCCACGGCCTGCGTAACCGCGACTATGGCACCAAAGTCGTCGGCGGCGTAACGCCCGGTAAAGGTGGCACCGACGTCGACGGCATCCCCGTCTTTAACTCGGTTAAGGAAGCCGTAGACGCCACTGGTGCCACCGCATCATTCGTTTCGGTTCCACCGAAGTTCGCCGCCGCCGCGATCATGGAGGCCGCCGAAGGTGGCGTCACCTTCATCGTGTGCATCACCGAAGGCATTCCCGCCCAGGACGAGGCCGTGACCTACAACCGCTTGAAGCAGGAGTTCCCGAACGTCCGCCTGCTCGGCCCGAACTGCCCCGGCATCATCAGCCCCGGAAAGTGCAACATCGGCATCACCTCCGGTGACATCGCCCTCGCCGGCGGTCCCGTTGGCATCGTGTCACGCTCTGGCACCTTGACCTACCAGGCACTCCACGAGTTGAGCCAGCAGGGCATCGGTCAGACGACCTGCGTCGGCATTGGTGGCGACCCCGTCCCAGGCACCAACTTCATCGACTGCCTCAAGGCCTTTAACGACGACCCCGAAACCAAGGCCGTCATGATGATCGGCGAAATCGGTGGAAGCGAAGAAGAGAACGCGGCCGAGTGGATCAAGGCCAACATGACCAAGCCCGTTGTTTCCTACATCGCGGGTGTCACTGCCCCCCCCGGACGCAAGATGGGTCACGCTGGGGCCATCATCTCGGGCTCGAAGGGAACGGCGCAGGCCAAGATGGACGCGCTGCGCGCAGCTGGCGTTCACGTCTGCCAGAACCCCACCGAGGCCGGCGAAAAGATGGTCGAAATCGTCCGAGCGCTCTAAGCGCGTGGTCAGTCCCCGACTCGCCGTCTTGGTCTCTGGATCAGGGACGATTCTCGAGTCAATACTGGCCGACGGAATTCACGTAGACGTGGTGCTGGCCGATCGGCCGTGCCGCGGACTCGAACTAGCTAAAGCGGCGGGGATTCCCGCCGCTTTAGTCAACCGGAGTGACTTTGGTGGTTTCACCCCATCCTTCGATCGCGAGAACTACTCGCTCGCCGTCGTTGAAACCCTGCGCCACCACGATGTCACCCTCATTGCGATGGCGGGCTTTGGCACAATTACCTCTGGGTCATTCCATGAAGCCTTCCCTGGCGTCGTTCTGAACACCCATCCGTCGTTGCTGCCCGCTTTCAAGGGCTGGCATGCGGTTCGTGACGCTTTGGCCGCTGGTGTGGCCTTGACGGGTTGCACGGTCCACATCGCTACCGAAGAACTTGACGAAGGACCGATTCTCGCGCAGCGGGACGTCGTGGTCGAAGCCGGTGACTCGGAAGAGTCGTTACAAGAACGCATCAAGCAGACCGAGCGTGTTCTTTATCCACAAGTCATTCGCGCCGCACTGAGCGCCTTGGCGTTAGAACAGCGCGTCGATACGGTTTCTCTCTAAGCCAACGGCTCCGAGTTCGCCGGGGATCCCTCCCACGCATTTTCTTTCTTGCCGGCTGGCAGGAAGAACGTGACTAGCAGGAACGTCGCGACGAAGCCCAACTGAATTTCGAGGGCGTGTCGGAATCCAATCACCGGGCTGCGGTGGTCGGTTACGCCGGCGAAGAATGCCGTGCCGAAGACGGCAACGCCGACCGAGGAAGCTACCGACTGCACAGCTGAGAGTAGGCCGGAAGCGGAACCTACTGATTGACCGGCAATAGCGGAAATGATGGTGTCAAAGAGGGCCGCGACGACCAGGCCGGTCCCAAAGCCGCATACCACCATGCCGGGAATGAGCTGGCCGAGGTGAAACTGGTGCAGGGCGTCGACGTGGCGGAGGCCGTTGAGCAACAAGATCGCACCGATGATCTGAAAGACGGCACCACCTTGGAGCACTTTGCGGCCGAACTTGTCGGCGAGCACGGCACCGCTCAGCATGCCGCCGAAAGCGGTACCAACCGCGATAGGAACATTCCCGAGCGCAGCCCCGCTGGCGGAGTAGTTCTCGCCGAGTTGCAAGAACAGGGTGATTACGAGGTAGACCCCAGTGAAGCCGGCGAAGAAGAGAAAGAGTCCGCCGATGCCGGTCGTGTACGAGCGGGATTCGAAAATTGAAGGGTCCACCAGCGGTGCCTTGGCGCCACGTGCCACGTGGCGGTTACGCAGGTAGAAGAGGACGAAGCCCGCAGCGGAGCTTAAGAAACAGAGCCAGGTCCACATCGGCCAACCGGCCTGCTGGCCCTGAATGAGTGGAAGTACCAAGAGGCCAGCCGCCCCGGCCGACAGAGTCACGCTCGTTACATCGAGGGTGATGAGGCGGTCTCCGGAGCTGCGAGGGAGCATCTTGAATGCCAGGATGATCGTGACAATCCCGATGGGGATGTTGACCAAAAAGACGTTGCGCCAACCCACGTTAAAGAGGTTTGACTGAATGATGAATCCACCGATGATGGGTCCAAGAATGCCACCCAAGCCAAAGACGGGGCCGAAGACGGCGAAGGCCTTGCCGAACTCGGCGGGTGGGAATGCTTGGCGAATCAGTCCAAAACCTTGGGGCAACAACATCGCGCCGGCTACACCTTCAAGGGTGCGGAACGTGATGAGCCAACCGTTAGTTGGGGCAATGGCGCAGAGGAGTGATGCTGCCGTGAAGCTCACGATGCCAAAGAGGAACATCTGACGACGGCCATATCGGTCTCCCAGTCGGCCACCGGCGACTAGAGCCGCACCCAGGGCCAGCGCGTAGCTGCCGATAATCCACTGCAGCTGCGAGGGGCTAGCGCCAAGGTCACGCTTGAGGGAAGGTCCAGCGACATTGACGATTGTTGAGTCGAGGAGGTCCATAATTTCGGCGGTCAGCATGACGGCCAAGATCCACCAACGTCGTGGGTCGCCTAGGGATTGGTCAGAGGTTTCATTCACGCGCGCAGGCTAACGGTCAAATGGCCAGAGACTCCGTTACGGGCGTTGCTTCCATGACTGCGGCGTGGAAATGGTTGGGCCGGTGGTTAGTAGGCTGTGCGTAGTTCCGGGGTAAATTTCCGAAAGTGAGGCCACGAAATGCGAGCTCTACTGAGTGTCTGGGATAAGACCGGACTGCTGGAGTTCGCTCGCGGTCTCGAGGCCTTAAATTTCGACCTCATTGCCTCCGGTGGTACCTCCACGGCCCTCGCAGAGGTCGGTATCACCCACCAAAAGGTCGAAGAAGTCACCCAGTCACCAGAGATGCTCGATGGCCGGGTCAAGACCCTCCACCCCAAGATTCACGGCGGCATCTTGGCGGACCGCAGCAAGGCGAGTCACCTGGCTGATCTGGAGGCCAACGATATTACGGCTATTGACTTGGTCGTATGCAACCTCTATCCCTTTCACATGGACCCCTCGGTCGAGCTCATCGACATCGGTGGACCCACCATGGTCCGTGCTGCGGCCAAGAACCACCAACACGTCGGCATTGTGACCAACCCGGCGCAGTACGACACGGTGTTGGCTGAGTTGAAGGCCAGCGGCACACTCGCCGATACGACCCGCCACCAGTTGGCCCGCGACGCCTTCGCTCACACCGCGGCCTACGACGCGGCAATTGTGGCCTGGTTCGATCAGGGCGGCGTCATCGGCGAAGTCCCCAACGCGACGGAGGCTGTCGTCCCGCCGACCCTGCACCTCTCGATGGATCGTGCTGACGTAGTTCGCTACGGTGAGAATCCCCATCAGATCGGTGCCCGCTACCGCCTCCACGGCACCACGACGTGGTGGGATGGTGCGGAAAAGCACGCCGGCACCGCCCTCAGTTATCTCAACCTCTTTGATGCCGACGCCGCGTGGCGTTTAGTGCACGAACTCTCAACCGACGCCAACGGTGCTCCCGCGGTTGCGATTATTAAGCACGCCAACGCTTCGGGTGCCTCCATCGGTACTTCCTTCGTAGACGCATTCACTAAGGCCCTGGCCGCCGACCCGCAGAGCGCCTTTGGCGGCATCGTCGCCGTCGGGGGAGAGCTAGACGAGGAGTTGGCCGAAACTATTGCGGCCGGCCCCCAAGCCGACGTCATCATCGCGGCCTCTATGACCCCTGAGGCCATCGCCACGTTGATTGCTCGACGTAAGGCGACCCGCCTCTTGAGCGCACCGGCTCCGGAAGCACTCGGACTTTCTATCCGCACCTTCGGTAACACGGCCCTCGTGCAGAACGCCGACGAACTCGTCGTGCCCGTGACCGACTGGCGTTGTGTGACCAAGCGCCAGCCCACTGCTGCAGAGCTTCGCGACCTCCAGATTGCTTGGCGCGTCTGCGCTCGTACCACCTCGAACGCAATCGTCATTGCTCGCGACGGTGTGGCGGTCGGTGTTGGTGCTGGTCAGCAGTCTCGTGTGGTAGCGGCCGGTATCGCCACCCAGAAGGCCGGTGACCTGGCGATCGGCGGAGCCGCATCCTCCGACGCCTTCTTCCCTTTTGCCGACGGACTGGACGCACTGACCTCGGCCGGTGTTACGGCCGTCGTCCAGCCCGGCGGTTCGGTGCGCGACCAAGAAGTTATCGACGCGGCGGACGCGGCTGGCATCGTGATGATGATGACCGGCGAGCGCCACTTCCGCCACTAAGGAGCGTTTATGGCCGAACTACTTGATGGTGAGCGCGTGGCCGCGCGAATGAAGATGGAGTTGGCCGATCGCGCTTCGCGTCTGGTCTCTGTGGGCCGGCCAGCCGGACTCGGCACAATCTTGGTGGGTGACGATGGTCCGAGTGCCAAGTACGTCGCCATGAAGCACGCCGACTGTGAAGAGGTTGGTATCCGTTCGCATCACGCCCAACTCGGTAACGACGCCACACAGGCCGAAGTGGAAGCACTCATTGATGAGATGAATGCCGACCCGACTATCCATTCGATCCTCGTGCAACTGCCGCTGCCGAACGGGATCAATGAAGAGCAGATTCTCCTGCGTATTAATCCCGAAAAGGATGTCGACGGTCTCCACCCCACCAACCTCGGACGCCTCGTCATGGGCGCACCTGGTCCCTTGCCCTGCACCCCCGCCGGGATTGTGGAACTTCTTATGGCCCACAAGGTGCCCGTCGAGGGCCAGCACGTGGTCGTGATCGGACGGGGACTGACTATCGGTCGACCACTCGCGCTGCTCCTCGCGATGCGCCGCCCTGGCTGCAATGCGGCCGTGACCGTTTTGCATACTGGAGTCGAAGACATGGGCCACCTGACCCGTCAGGCCGACGTGATTGTCGCCGCCGCCGGTGTGGCCGGTTTGGTTACCAAGGACATGGTTAAGCCCGGTGCGGCCGTAGTGGGTGCCGGAACTAGTTGGGTTGGCAAGCGCCTCATGAGCGATGTGGCCGAAGACGTGGCCGATGTGGCCGGTTGGATTACTCCACGAATTGGTGGCGTTGGACCGATGACCCGTGCCATGCTTTTACGCAACGCTGTCCTAGCCGCGGAGAAGATTCGATGACCACTCGTGATGAACTCGGACGTGAGTATGACATTCGCCCCTGGGGTATGTATGTGGTGCTCGATGATGCCGCCCCGGACCACAAGGTCAAGCGCATCGTGGTGGAACCCGGTAAGCGTCTGAGCTACCAGCAGCATGCCAAGCGCTCCGAACACTGGTTTGTGGTGTCCGGCACGGCCACCGTCATCTTGAACGGGACTGAACACCTGGTTGGTCCCGGACACTCGATTGATATTCCCGTCGGCACCGCGCACCGTTGTGAGAACCGCACTGAGTCGCAGGTCGTCTTCGTCGAAGTTCAGCACGGCAGTTATTTTGGAGAAGACGACATCGTTCGCCTCGAGGACGACTTCGGTCGAGCCCAATAAGTCATGCGCATCAATCAGTTGCTCGCGGGGGGCACCACACGCTCCTTCGAGTTCTTTCCGCCTAAGAACGATGAAGAGTCGGCCGTGTTAGCCGACACCATTCGCGACCTTCGCTCGCTCGACCCCTCTTTTGTCTCGGTTACCTACCGTGGAGGCCGTGAGTCACGGCAGCGGACCTTTGATCTCGTGCACTCCATTGAAACCGAAGGCCACATCACCGCGATGGCCCACCTCATCTGCGTAGGTCACAACCGCGCGGAGATGCGTGACATCCTTCAGAACTACGTCGATGGTGGCGTTGAGAACATCATGGCGCTCGGTGGGGACATTCCCGACGACCCCGCTCTCCAGGGCGGTGAGTTCACGCACGCCCTCGAGCTCGTGGAATTGGCCCGCGAAGTTGGATTGTTCTCCATTGGCGTTGCCGCACATCCGCTGGGCCACCCTCGCTCCGATGATCTCGTCAGTGACCGCAAACACCTCGCCGTCAAACTTCGTGAAGCAGATTTTGCCGTCACGCAGTTCTTCTTTGATTTTGAAGAGTGGCGCCGCCTCGTCAACGAATTGGGCTCACTCGGCGTTACTAAGCCAGTACTGCCGGGCATCATGCCCGTGACCACCTTGAGTGGAGTTGCTCGTATGGCCGATATGGGCGCGGCCGTGCCCATCTGGCTCGTTGAGCGCCTCGAGCGCGCCCACGAGCAAGGTGGTGGCCCTGCGGTGCGGGCCGAAGGTATTCGTGCCGCTACCGAGCTCTGCCGAGAACTTCTTGATGGTGGTGCCCCAGGGCTCCACTTCTACACCTTGAATCGATCAACGGCGACGCAGGAAATTCACTCTCAGCTCTTTAGCTAAAGAATGGGAAGCCTCCGAGAGACTTCGCCGGCGACCATGTGGATACCTCGGGTGAGGCGCCTGATGATGCGAGCAAAGAGTTTTACAGTGTGCTTTCTTCGTTCCAACCCAGAACGTGTTCAATCTGTGGCAAGTGACGTCGTATCTCTTGAAAGAGAGTTAGGACGTCAGTCAGCTGTTCGGGTGAGTATTGGTGGGTCGGACCCAAGACGGCGAAACCTTCAAAGGAAAATCTGACGATCTCGCCGATGGCTTCTGTCATCCGGCGTGATACGGGGGCAAAAGTCTCCTGACGATTTAATAGGCTCTGACCGGCGTTGGCATTGCGAGAGGTCATGAACTGTTGAGGGTCGGCCCCCCTGGACAGACACCAAGCGACTAGTCGGGAGCGCAAAGCGAGGTCCGATTCCTAGGTCACTTCGTCGATGCCCGTGCCCAGTGCGCAGAGTCCCTTGTCGGCTAATTCTCGAGCAACCGCCGCAAAGAGCCCATTCATTGAACCGAAATACCGCGCGGTTTTAGGGGCATGGACATCCGCACGCTCCGCAATCTTGCGTGAGGACACAGTTCTGAAGTCTCTAAGGCGCATCAAATCAAGCGTCGCAGTCACAATTCGTCGTTCTGCCTCTTCGCGAGGAATGCGTGCCGCATAAGTGCGATTCCGTACTGGGCCCATACGTCACAGTTCTAAGCGACTTTTGATCAATTGGGGCACGTAACTATGTAGTCACTATTAATATTCTAGCGGTCATAAAAATTAAATCACCGCTACAAATCAGTCTGGAGACCCCCATGATTCGTTCGCGTTCCCGCCACCGCGTAAAAATCCTGCTCGCTGCCTTGGCGATTTCAACATCGCTTCTCACCGTGACGGCCTCGCCAGCACCGGCCGACGCCGCGGCATTCGGTGGCGGAAAAATCACGGTTCTTAGTCAAGCCAGCCAGCTAGCTGGTGGGCTCAGAGGAGTCTGTATGGACTCGTCGAACAACATCTACTTTGCCAATCTAACGTCCAACAAGATTTTCAAAATGACGAGTGTGAGCCAATACACGGAAATTGTGGCGATTGCTGGAACGGGACAGAGGGGAAACATCGTGTCGGGTCTTGCCACGGCGAGCCCGATGACCACTCCACGCGGATTGAACTGCCGGCCGAATGGCAACATTCTTTTCACGGCTGGCAGTCAGGTGGGTAAGTTGACGCTGTCAGGCTCGCAGTACACCGTCAGTGTCATGGCGGGAATGGGAAGGCTTGGCTTCCCGCTTGACGGATCCAGCGCGGCCACGACACCAATGGGCACCCCCATCGGTATCGCAGTTGCGTCGAGCGGTGTCATCTATACCGTCGACAACTACACCAATGAGGTGTATTCACTGACGCCAAGCGGAAATGGTTACACGCTCAACATCATTGCCGGCACCGGTAGCGCGGGATTCCCATCGCCCGGACCGTCCCTCCTCAGTCCTCTCAATAATCCGAGTGACATCGCACTTCTACCGTCTGGAGCGTTGGTTCTGTCTGACTCCAACAACAACTCGGTGGAACTGCTCACTCCTAGCGCCCATGGATGGAACACTTCGGTAGTTACGTACATCAACTCCGCACGTGGGCTTGCAGTTGATATCTACGGAAATATTGCGGTCGCATCAACTGCAGACAGCATTATCTATGTCCTCGTTCCTTCAGGAGATTCTTACCAGAAGTACACCTACGTCGGTACTGGAGTTGCAGGAAGCCCCACGTCCGGCCCCGCCCTCAGCAGTAATCTTTCCGCACCCCGATTTCTCGCTCTCGACGGAACCGGCAATCTCTACATCGGCGATACGGGCAATGGTGCCATTGAGGTCGTGAGTGGATCTTGGGCAACGCCCCCAGGAAGTCCCACAGTCAGCGCGCAAGTCGTGACGCAATCGGGGTCCATAACCTTCAACTGGTACGACAGTGACAACGGTGGGAGCGACATCAAGAAATACAACTGGAGTGGGGCCTGTTCGGGTGAGGGAAATACCACGACGGTGACGTGCACAGGGTTAACGGGCGGTGTTCAATATTCGCTGTACGTCTCTGCAACAAATGCCCTAGGGACAAGCTCGGCCGGAGGCGTCATGGCGACGGCAGTAACAAATCCCGCCGCCCCAACGAACATTGGAGAGAGCGCTACCGCGGGATCGATTGTTATCTCGTGGAACGCTCCCACCGATGATGGTGGTAGTGCCATTTCCAACTATGTTGCCACGGCCACCGATTCAGCCGGCAACTCAACGTCGTGCTCCACCATTGAGTTGACCTGTTCAATTGACGGACTGGCCAACGGAACGAGCTACGACGTCCAGGTAGTTGCATTCAATACCCTCGGGGGTTCGCCCGGTGCTAGTGGCGGATCGGTCAGTACTCCTACCACGCCCGGAGCGCCCACGGCAGTACATGTGCTCGGTGGTCTGGGAACAATCACGGTTTGGTGGAATGCTCCGACAGACGATGGTGGCGCACCCGTCACGTCATACAGGGCAACGGCCAC
>Ga0136641_1000497_pt1 | contig 17064 bp, 16 predicted proteins | sample EliLak1302023Y_FD_115312 | JGI IMG/M metagenome (GOLD analysis project Ga0136641, IMG submission 115312) | Freshwater microbial communities from Elizabeth Lake, Yosemite National Park, California, USA - 13020-23Y | ecosystem: Environmental > Aquatic > Freshwater > Lake ...
AAAAATGGCTCTTGCAAGACCAGCCCAATATTGCGGCGGAAATCGCTGATAGCGTAAGAACGTATATCTACGCCATCGACCAAAATCGCGCCCTCGGACACATCGTAGAAACGGCAAATCAAATTCACCAAAGTGCTTTTGCCTGAACCGCTGTGTCCCACCAAGCCGATCATCTCGCCCGGCGCAATAGACAGGTTGATACCACGGTTGACCGCGCGGTTACCGTAGCGAAATCCGACTTCGCGCAGCTCGATGCGCCCCTGCACGCGGCCCACGCGCACCGGATTTTGCGGCTCGGGAACGCTGGAGACATGGTCCAAAATATCAAAAATGCGCTTGGCCGCCGAGGCCGATTTTTGGGTCACCGACACAATGCGGCTCATAGAGTCCAGACGCCCGTAAAAACGCCCGATGTAGGCGATAGCAGCCAGCAACATACCGACGGTGATTTGTCCGTGCGCCACCTGGTAAATGCCAAAGCCCCAGACCACCAGCAAGCCCAGTTCGGTCAACAAAGATACCGAAGGCGAAAACAAAGACCAGATTTTGTTGATGCGGTCATTGACCACCAGGTTGTAGCGGTTGGCATCCCGAAAACGTGCAGCCTCGCGCTGCTCTTGGGCAAAGGCTTTGACCACGCGAATACCGGGAATCGTATCGGCCAGCACATTGGTCACTTCGCCCCAGACACGGTCAATCTTTTCAAAGCCAGTGCGCAGGCGATAGCGTACATAGTGAATCATCCAGCCGATAAACGGCAAGGGCACCAGCGTAATGAGCGCCAGCCAGGGATTCATAGAAAACAAAATCACCGCTGTCATGGTGATCATGACCACATCGCTAGCAAAGTCTGTCAGGTGGAGCGACAAATACACCGCAATTCGGTCACTCTCGGTGCCCACACGCGAAAGCAAATCGCCGGTGCGTTTGCCGCCGAAATACTCCAAGGAGAGTTGCAACAAATGGTCGTAGGTAGTGGTGCGCAAATCCGCTGCGATACGCTCCGAGGCCAGCGCCAGGATATAGGTCTTGGCCCAGCTCAGCACCCAGGCTACCAGGCCCGAGGCCAGCAGGCCGGCCAAGTAACAGGCAATTTGGGAGCGCTCAATGTGCTGCCCGTTTTGCAGCGGGATGAGCACCTCATCGACCAGCGGAATGGTCAGGTAAGGCGGGACCTGGCTGGCGGCGGTGCCCAGCAACATCAGGACAAAGCCCCACAGCAATTGGCCTCGGTAGGGCCTGGCAAAGCGCCATAAGCGCAGCAGCGTCCAGGTCGAAGGCGGGGTATGCACCACCTTGGTACAGACCGAACATTCTTCGGCTTCCGGGTCCAGCAGCGCCTTGCAACTGGGGCACAGGGCCTGGTCGGGGACGGGCACCGGTACGCCGCTCAGAGCGCTGTTGTGGCGGGCGCTGAATTGGTCCACCAAGCGCAAAGCCTGCAGGTTATGGCCCAAAGTGAAGCGCCAAAGCGCCAACCGGCTTTGTTCGTCCTGCAATTGCAAGTGTCCCACGCCGGCGTGGTCATGGTGCTCTAGGCGCAGGCCCGGCCGGTAATCCCAGCTTTGCGCGCCGGAAGCCTGCAGGCTGAGCAAGCGCTTATCGGTGGCCACCAGCACACTGGGCACAAAGCGCATGCGCGCGTCCAGGTCAACCTCCAGTAGCGCACAAACGTTTTCATCATGTGAGAGCTGCGCAGCGAGCGCATCGTGCCACGCTGAGGGAATATTCACTGCGCCCAGGGGGCCGGACGCTTGTTTGTGATTCATGGAAATGCCAAATTGAAAAGTAAAAAACTGCTATTTGCGCTGCGCCAAGGTGGGGTGCGCAACGCGTCCAAACCCCCTACTATGCCTGAGCCGGGGCAAGCCTCCCAAGGCAGCGCAGCGCTTTCGGCGAGAATACACAACGCACGACGAACCAGCCCGGTGGACTTGAACTTCCGCCCCCACGCATGACGCGCCAGAAAAAAATCAATATTTTGCGGGTGAACCACCTGCGCGGACCCAATATTTGGACCTACCGGGCAGTGATCGAGGCATGGGTGGACATCGGGGACTTAGAGGATTCTCCGTCTAACACCCTGCCCGGCTTTTACGAGCGCCTTACTGGCTATTTGCCCGGCCTGATCGAGCATGAATGCAGCCCCGGCGTACGTGGTGGCTTTTTGCAGCGCCTCCAGGAAGGCACCTGGGCGGCGCATATTCTGGAACATGTCTGCCTAGAACTGCAAAACATGGCCGGCATGCGCACTGGTTTCGGCAAAGCGCGTCAGACTTCCCAAACGGGTATCTATAAGGTGGCGTTTCGCACCCGCCAGGAAGATGTGGGCCGACGCGCCCTGCATGTGGGCCGCGATTTGGTCGAGGCCGCTATCCACAACACACCTTTTGACGTGGCCAAGGCCGTAGCGGAACTGCACGACATGGTGGACTCGCTGTGCCTGGGGCCCAGCACCGCGCATATTGTCGACGCCGCAACGGCACGCGGCATACCGCATACGCGCCTGACCGATGGCAATTTGGTACAACTGGGCTACGGCATCGCCCAGCGGCGTATCTGGACGGCCGAGACCGACCAGACCAGCGCCATTGCCGAAGAGATCGCCAGTGACAAAGATTTGACCAAGTCGCTGCTAAAGGCCTGCGGCGTTCCAGTGCCCGAAGGCGAGCTGGTACAAAGCGCTGATGCCGCATGGCAAGCGGCGCAAGGCCTAGGATTTCCGGTGGTACTCAAGCCCTATGACGGCAACCATGGACGAGGCGTTTCCCTGGATCTATCCACCGAAGCAGAGATACGCGCGGCCTACCAGTTGGCGCATCGCAAAGGCGGCGGCAGCGTGATCGTAGAAAAATTCATCGCAGGCGACGAGCACCGCTTGCTGGTCGTCGGTAAACGTGTAGTGGCTGCGGCGCGCGGTGACTTACTGCATGTTCTAGGCGATGGCCTGTCCACCATTGACCAATTGGCTGACCAGCAAATCAATAATGATCCCCGGCGCGGACGCGGGGAGGGGTCTCCGCTGAACGTTGTAGTGCCCAGTGAAAATGCTGAGGTGATTTTGGAGCTTGAGCGCGTGGGCCTCAACCCCCAATCGGTTCCCCCAGCGCACCAACGCATTCTGATCCAACGCAACGGCAATGTCGCGCTGGACGTCACCGACCAAGTGCATCCCAGTGTGGCCGCCGCCGCTGCATTGGCAGCCAGGGTGGTGGGGCTGGATATCGCAGGCGTGGATATGGTCTTGCAAGACTGCAGCCAACCCCTGCACGGCCAGGGCGGCGCAGTCATCGAAGTCAACGCCAGCCCCGGCCTGCTCGCGCATATCAAACCCGCCAACGGCACAGGCCAGCCGGTCGGTACGGCCATCATCAGCCACTTGTTTGATAGCAAGCAAGATGGACGCATACCGGTGGTCGGCATAACTGGGACACATAACACCGGCCGCATGGCGCGCCTGGTGGCCTGGTTGGTGCATATCAGCGGCAAACATGTAGGCCTGGCCTGCAGCGAAGGTTTGTACTTGGACAGCCGCAAGGTGGACGCCGCCGATAGCAGCACGTGGGACGCGGGCCAGCGCATTTTGATGAACCGTTCGGTACAGGCCGCAGTATTTGAAAACCCCTGCTCTACGATTTTGGGCCAAGGCCTGGCCTACGACAGATGCCAAGTGGGCGTGGTCACCGATGTGAGCTGGCACGAGGGCCTGCGTGAATTTGACATCCTAGACGCCGAGCAGAACTTCAAAGTAGCGCGCACCCAGGTCGATGTGGTGCTGCCCAGCGGCACTGCGGTAATCAACGCCATGGATGCGCAGGCGGCCGCGCTGGCCGAACTCTGCGACGGACGTGTCATTTTTTACGCTCTATCACCCGATCACCCAACGCTGTTGGCGCACCGTGGGCAAGGCCATCAGGTGGTCTGCCTGCGCGAAAACAACATCGTCTTGGCCCATGGCGCCCAGGAAAGGCCCTTGCTGCGGCTCGATAGCTTAAAACCTGCCAAGGCAGCGCAGCCCGAAATGGTGATGGCGGCAGTCGCCGCCGCCTGGGCCCTGAACATTACGCCAGAACTGATCGCTGCAGGTTTGCGCACGTTTGAGTCCAATCCGCAAAAAACGCCTTACTAGCCGACCCTATTACACGCACACGCTGAGCTGCCTACCGGACCACACCATGGAAGTCACCCGAATTCGCGCCTTGCGCGGCCCTAATCTCTGGAGCCATCACACTGCCATCCAAGCGGTGGTCCACTGCGCTCCCAACGAAGGGGCGATTGCAGACCTGCGGGGCTTTGAATCCCGGCTGCGTGCGCGCTTTCCTGAAATCAGCCCATTCCAGCCCATAGGCCACGAAGATGCCGTACCGTTGGCCCGGGTGCTCGAACTAGCGACACTGGGTTTGCAGGCACAGGCCGGTTGCCCCGTCACCTTCAGCTGCACCAAGCCGACCATGGAAGCCGGTGTGTTTCAGGTGGTAGTGGAGTACAGCGAAGAGGCCGTCGGGCGCCTTGCGCTGGAACTTGCACAAAGCCTGTGTCAATCCGCCATAGAAGACACGCCTTTTGACTTAGCCGCTGTACTGCACCAGCTGCAGGAACTTGACGAAGACGTGCGCCTAGGCCCCAGCACCGGCTCGGTAGTGAACGCCGCCTTGGCGCGCAATATTCCCTACAGCCGCATGACCGATGGCAGCATGGTGCGATTTGGCTGGGGCAGCAAACAAAGGCGTATACAAGCGGCGGAAATTGACGCCACCAGTGCCATCGCCGAAGCCATCGCTCAAGACAAAGAACTAAGCAAACGCTTGCTGCATGCCGCGGGCGTGCCGGTGCCGCGAGGTCGCGCGGTGCGCGATGCGGACGACGCCTGGAAAGTTGCGCAAGAGATCGGGCTGCCCGTGGTCATCAAGCCACTGGACGGCAACCAGGGTAAGGGCGTGACGGTCAACATCCTGAACGAAGTCCAATTACGCGCAGCTTATGCCGTAGCCGTCGCGTTTCGCGACACGGTACTGGTGGAACGCTACATGCCTGGCAACGATTTTCGTCTGCTGGTGGTAGGCGACAAACTAGTGGCCGCCGCGCGACGCGATCCGCCCAAGGTCGTGGGTGACGGAATGCATACCGTGGCGCGGTTGGTAGACCTGGTCAATGCCGACCCGCGCCGGGGCGACGGCCATGCCACCTCGCTGACCAAAATCCGTTTTGACGATATTGCCCGCAGCTGTTTGCGCGGCCAAGGCTTTGAGGCCGACTCGATCCCGGAAAAAGGCCAACGCGTCAATTTGCGTAATAACGCTAATTTATCTACCGGCGGCTCAGCGACCGATGTCACTGACGACGTGCATCCCGATGTGGCCGCACGCGCGGTGACGGCGGCGCAAATGGTGGGCCTGCATATTTGCGGCGTAGACCTGGTGTGCGACAGCATTCTGCGGCCCATTGAGGAGCAAGGTGGCGGTGTAGTGGAGGTCAATGCCGCGCCGGGCTTGCGCATGCACCTGAGTCCCTCTTTTGGTAAAGGCCGCCCCGTGGGCGAAGCCATCGTGTCCAGCCTGTTCAAGAATGGGCAGGACGGGCGCATACCCGTGATCGCTGTCACCGGCACCAATGGCAAAACCACGACAGTGCGCCTGATTTCGCACCTGCTGGCCCAACAAGGCTGGTGTGTCGGCATGACCAATACCGATGGCGTCTATGTGGACGGCCACTGCATTGATACCGGTGACTGCAGCGGGCCCAAAAGTGCCAAAAACGTCTTGCACCATCCTGATGTCGATGCGGCGGTACTCGAAACTGCGCGTGGTGGCATCTTGCGCGAAGGCCTGGCCTTTGACAAATGCGATGTGGCGGTGGTCACCAATGTGGGCAGCGGCGACCATCTGGGCCTGAACTACATCACCACCGTCGATGAGCTGGCGGTGCTCAAACGCGTCATCGTGCAAAACGTGGCCCCAAAAGGCACCGCGGTGCTCAACGCGGCGGACCCCATCGTGGCTGCCATGGCTGCCAAAAGCAAAGGCGCGGTCACCTTTTTCGCGCTCGACCAATACCACCCGGTGATGGCTAAACACCGCGCGCAGGGCCATGCAGTGGTCTATGTGGAAAACGACCAGATCGTAGCCGCCAAAGGCGCAGAAAAACATTACCTCAACCTGCGTGAAATCCCGATCACGCTGGGCGGCGCCATCGGCTTTCAAGTAGAAAACGTGATGGCCAGTGTGGCAGCCGTTTGGGCCTTGGGCCTGGACTGGGAAACGACACGTGCGGGCTTGGCTAGTTTTTCCAGTGAAAACGACAATGCGCAAGGGCGCTTTAATGTCTTCGACTACAAGGGCGCCACCGTCATTGCCGACTACGGCCACAACTCCGACGCGATGGCGGCACTGGTGCAAGCGGTGCAAGCGATGCCGGCGAGCCGGCGTTCTGTGGTAATCAGCGGGCCAGGCGACCGACGCGACGAAGATATCCGCCAAATCACCCAGATCTTGGGCGACGCTTTCGACGAAGTGGTCATGTACGAAGACCAGTGCCAGCGCGGGCGCTCGGACGGCGAGGTGATGGCTTTGCTGCGCGAAGGCTTGGCCGGCGCAAAGAAAACCACGCAACGCAGCGAAATTTATGGTGAGTTTTTAGCGATCGACACCGCCCTTGCGCACTTACAACCGGGCGAGCTATGTCTGGTGCTAGTGGACCAGGTGCCCGAGGCCATGGCCCATATTGCCGCCCGGATTGAGGCTTTGTAAGCGCCGTACTGCTAGACCATCGGACAGGTGCCTATTGCCGGACCAGGCCTCGTGCTTAGACTTCGGCGGCGGGTTCGCGACCCATCAAAACCGCTAGCGCCTCAGTAGCCTGCAATTGCCCTTCCACCAAGGCCACCACACAGCGCGTGATCGGCATCTGAACACCCAAGGCATCGGCGCGCTGCAAGACAGTACGGGCGCTGTACACACCCTCGGCCACATGGCCCAATGATTGCACCGCCTGCTCTGGTGATTGGCCTTGCGCCAGTGCCAAGCCAATACGCCGGTTGCGCGACAAATCGCCAGTAGCCGTCAAGACCAAGTCGCCCAAGCCGCTAAGCCCCATAAAGGTTTCCGCTTTGGCACCCAAAGCCAGCCCGAGTCGGGTCATTTCGGCCAAACCCCGGGTAATTAAAGCGGCGCGCGCATTGAGGCCCAGTTGCAAGCCATCGCACAAGCCGGTAGCAATCGCCATAACGTTTTTGACCGCGCCGCCAACCTCCACACCCGCCACATCCTCGCTGGCATACACCCGCAAATGCGGACTGTGAAAGGCATCGACCAAGGCGCCGCGCACGCTGGCGTGCGCGCTGGCAGCGACTAGCGCGGTGGGTTGACCCAAGGCCACTTCCATAGCAAAACTGGGGCCGCTAAGCACGCCTGCCGAAACACCTGGCGCACATTGGGCCTGTATTTCATGACCTAGCAAACCTTGGACTCCTTGGGGGCTGCTGGCTTCAAAGCCTTTGCATAACCAGGCCACGGGCAGCGCTAACTCCGCCACCACCACCAGCATATCGCGCAAACCCGCCATCGGCGTGGCAATCACCACCAAGTCCTGGCTAGCCAGGTGCGCGCGCAAGTAGTTACCTTGGAGTTGGCTAACGCGCAAACCTTCGGGAAATGCCAGCCCTGGGAGGTAGCGCGGGTTGTTGCGTTCGCCTTGCATAGCGCGCTGCTGACGTGCGTCACGCGCCCACAAAGTGACGATATGCTGCGGCATACGTGCCGCCGCCACAGCCAGGGCCGTGCCCCATGCGCCCGCACCCAATACGCTGATTTTCATGCGCTGGCAGCGGTTGGCGATCGGGCAGAAATTAGCGCTTTATTGTGGCAAAGTGCCCGCAGCGCTGCCTTGCACCGCCTGGCTTTGCTGTTGCTCGTACATGGCCTGGAAGTTGATTTCCGACAAATGCACAGGCGGAAAGCCACTGCGCTGAATCAGGTCGGCGACATTGCCGCGCAAATAAGGGTACACGATTTGCGGGCAGGCAATACCCATGATCGGGCCCATTTGTTCTTCGGGCAGGTTACGCACTTCAAAAATACCTGCCTGTTTGACTTCCACCAAAAACACGGTTTTGTCTTTGATTTTGGTATGCACGGTCGCGGTAACGCTGACCTCAAAAACTCCCTCCGCCACCGGGTTGGCTTCAATACCCAGTTGGATATCCACCGAAGGCTGCTCTTGCTCCAGCAAGATGGCCGGTGAATTAGGCTGCTCCATCGACGCTTCTTTGAGGTAAACGCGTTGGATTTGGAAAACCGGGGCTTGTTCTGACATTGCGTGCATCTTTCAAATGAAAACAAAGCCCACCGTGAAAAAAGGTGGGCTAGGGGATGGGGCGCTCGGCCCTGAACGGCCTGTGCGCCCCTAATTATCGCAGGAGGGACGCGCTGGCTGTCCGCACGCTCAGGACCCGAGCAACAAGGGCACGAGGCCGCCGCGGCTGTCTAAGTCCATCAGGTCATCGCAGCCGCCCACATGGGTATCGCCGATAAAAATTTGCGGCACGGTGCGCCGCCCCGTGCGCTCCATCATGGCACTGCGTTCGGTCGGGTTGGTGTCGATTCGGATCTCTTCGATCAACTCCACCCCTTTGGACTTGAGAATACGCTTGGCCTGCACGCAATAAGGGCAGACTGCAGTGGTGTACATCTTGACGTTTTGCATCATCGATTCAGTGGCAACATGAGGTTTGAGGGACAGGGTTCAGACTTTTTCCAGCGGAAGCCCAGCACTTTTCCAAGCCGCCAGACCGCCACCAAGGGAATGGACTTGTTCATAGCCCAGGGTTTTGGCCGCAGCCACCGCCCGTCCCGAGCGCGCACCTGACTGGCACACCAGAATCAAAGGCAATCCTTTGTTTTTAACCGCTGCAGCGAGTTTGCCGGGTAAGTCGGCCAGTGGAATATTTTTCGAACCCACGATGTGTCCGGAGGCGAATTCTGCGGGCTCGCACACATCCACCACCACTGCTTTTTCCCGGTTGATCAATAAAACCGCATCGTTGGCGCTAAGCCCTGCACTGGCCGCGTCTTGCATTACCGGTGCCAGCAATAAAGCGCCGGAAATCAGCGCCAGGGTGATCAACATCCAGTTGTCGAGAATAAATTTCACTAGGGTTCCTTGGGGGTGCTAGGGTGCGAACAATCAGACATTTTAGAATGCCCACCGCTTGCGCACAGCGCGCGCCTTTGCAATCCCCTTCAATTCGCCCCTAATTTTTGCCATGCACCGACTTGTATTGATACGCCACGGCGAATCCACCTGGAATCTTGAAAACCGCTTCACCGGCTGGACCGATGTGGACCTCACGCCCACGGGCATCGAACAGGCGCAAAACGCAGGGCGCGCGCTCAAAGCACAAGGCCACACCTTCGATTTGGCCTACACCAGCATGCTCAAACGCGCCACGCGCACCTTATGGCACTGCCTGGACCAAATGGATTGCACCTGGCTACCGGTGGTGCACAGTTGGCGGCTTAACGAGCGCCATTACGGCGCTTTGCAGGGCCTCAACAAAGCCGATATGGCGCGCCAGTATGGCGAGCAACAGGTTCTGCTGTGGCGCCGCAGCTTTGACGTGCCGCCTCCGGCACTAGAGCCTGGCGACCCGCGCTGCGAGGGCGGCGACCCGCGCTACGCCAAGCTGGCGCCGACTCAGGTACCACTGACCGAGTGCCTGAAAGACACGGTGGCGCGGGTCATGCCCTTTTGGCAGGAGTCCATCGCGCCAGCTTTGCGTGCAGGCAAACGCCCGATCATCGCGGCGCACGGTAATTCCCTGCGCGCGCTGGTGAAATACCTGGACCAGGTCGGCGACGAGGACATCGTGGGCGTCAATATCCCTAATGGGATACCGTTGGTTTACGAATTGGACGCACAGCTGAAACCGATTCGTCATTACTATTTGGGTGACGCGCAAGCGGTGGCAGCACAAGGCAACACCGCTTGAAGGCGGCGCTGGGCTGTGCGGATGCCCCCGAGCCCGCCATGTGCTGCTTTCAAAGGCACAATAGACCCTCGCCGCTGGCATTTTGACCACCAGGCAGATAGGGACACAAGGAAACGGGCACGAATATGGGTCAAAAATTAAAGATAGCAGGCTGGGTAATGCTGGGTGCATTAGCCGGCTCGCTCACAACAGTTTCGGTTCAAACCGTGGCCCGCAATACCCTGGCACCCATGCCATTGGAAGAGCTGCAGCAACTTTCCACCGTATTTGGCCTGATCAAAAGTGATTATGTGGAACCCGTAGATGAAAAAAAGCTGATCACCGATGCGATTACGGGCATGGTTTCCAGCTTAGATCCCCATTCCACTTATTTCGACAAAAAATCCTTCAAGGAATTTCGTGAAGGCACCACGGGCAAATTTGTCGGTGTGGGTATTGAGATCACGCAAGAAGAGGGTGTGGTCAAAGTCGTATCGCCCATAGAGGGTTCACCGGCCGACCGTGCGGGTCTCAAGCCCAATGACTTGATTGTCAAGGTCGATGACACCGCCGTAAAGGGCTTGAGCCTCAATGAAGCGGTCAAGCGTATGCGCGGCGAACCGGCCACCAAAGTGGTACTGACTATATTTCGTAAAGATGAGAACCGCACTTTCCCCGTCACCATCATTCGCGAAGAGATTAAACAACAGTCGGTGCGCGGCAAGTTGCTCGAGCCAGGTTACGCTTGGATCCGCGTGAGCCAGTTCCAGGAACGCACCGTTGATGACTTTGCAAAAAAAGTCAATGACCTGTATGAGCAAGACCCCAAGATCAAAGGCATGGTGCTTGATTTACGCAACGACCCGGGTGGGCTGCTCAATGCCGCCGTGGCGATCTCTGCCGCGTTCCTGCCCGAGAACGTGACGGTGGTCAGCACCAATGGGCAGACCGAGGAAAGTAAGCAAACCCTGCGCGCCAATGCGCGCGACTACATGGGCCGCATGGGCGCAGACCCCATCAAGAAGTTGCCGGCGCAGCTGAAAAATATTCCACTCATCGTGCTGGTCAATGAAGGCTCCGCATCGGCCAGTGAAATTGTGGCTGGCGCATTGCAAGACCATAAGCGCGCCACCATCATGGGTGGGCAAACCTTTGGCAAAGGCTCGGTGCAGACCTTCCGGCCCTTGAGCGGTGATACGGGTTTGAAGATCACCACCTCGCGCTACTACACGCCCAGCGGCCGCTCTATTCAAGCCAAGGGCATCGTGCCCGATCTGATGATTGACGACACCGAAGAAGGCAGCCCGTTTGCAGCGCTGCGAACCCGTGAAGCCGACTTGGAAAAACATCTCGCTAGCGGCCAAGGCGAGGAAGTGAAAGACCCCGCACGTGAGAAAGCGCGCGAAGAGGCCCTAAAACGCCTGGAAGAAGAATCGCGCAAACCGGTGGCAGAACGCCGCGCCCCGGAATTCGGTTCGGCCAAGGACTTCCAGCTGGGCCAGGCACTTAAAAAGCTCAAAGGCCAGCCGGTGCTGATCAGCAAAACGCAAGTGGAGCGCAGCGCCGAGAAAAAAGAGGAATGAGGCACTCCGGTGGCTGAGCCGGAACTGTCCGACGCGGATTTGCTGCGCTATTCGCGGCATTTGTTACTCGATGACATCGGCGTGGAGGGCCAAGGTCGCATCCTGCATTCGCGCGCACTGATTATTGGTGCCGGCGGCTTGGGTTCACCGGCGGCCATGTATTTGGCCTGCTCGGGGGTGGGCAGCATCACTATAGTGGACGACGACACGGTCGATCTGACCAACTTGCAACGCCAGATCGTGCACGGCACCGATCGCATCGGGCAAGCGAAAGTGCTGTCGGCACAAAACACACTGGCCCAACTCAATCCTGCGGTGCAAGTGCGGCCGCTGCGAACACGCGCCGATGCCCAACTGCTGCAAAGTCTGGTTGCGCAGGCCGATGTGGTCCTCGATTGCTGTGACAACTTTCAAACCCGGCAAGCCATCAACGCCGCTTGTGTGCAGCAACGTGTACCGCTGGTCAGCGGCGCGGCAATAGGCATGGATGGACAAATTGCGGTGTACGACCCGCGCGATGCAAAGGCAGCTTGCTACGCCTGTGTATTTGCGCCCGATGCCCCGCCTGAAGAGGCGCGCTGCTCCACCATGGGCGTGTTAGCGCCATTGGTAGGGGTCATCGGTGCTATGCAAGCACTGGAGGCGCTCAAATTGCTGGCGCGCACCGGCACTTCCCTAAGCGGATTTTTGCTGATGCTCGATGCGCGCAGCATGGAGTGGACGCGGCTGCGGGTCCAAAAAAATCCCGCTTGCACGGTCTGCGCTGAGAAACACTGATGCCCAGGGGCGCTGGGAGCTTCGAAAAAACCTAAGCGCCCAGTATCCAACCTTCCAAAGAGTCCATGTCTGCAGGCAAACCATAGCGCGCATCGCCCTGCGCGTGGGCAGCTTGCGCCCACGCGGCTTGTACCAGGCAGAGCACGGCATCTAAGGCATCCCCACTGGCATCCTGCGCCAGCGCATCGTGTTGCGCGTGGCTGAGCTTGAGGCGTGTGCCCCAGCGGGTTTGCCCCAACTCCAAGGCGTTGATCAGATCCTTACGGGCTATCAAGCGTTCGGGGGTCTGTTTGGCTTTGTCATCACTTTTATAACTTTGCGCACCCAGCACCTCGCGCGCCAGCATGCCCGGATAGGCCTCTAGGGCAATGCGCGGCCCTTGCCTATCGGGCGTTTGCAAGCCGGGGAAATACCCGCCCGCTGCCAAGATGGCGGGCACGCCCGCGTGCAGCATATAGGCCACTGGCGGATTGACCCATTTCATGGAGGGGCTGGAGCCGGCCGGGCCATCGGTGGAGCGGTGGGCAAACTTTCCGCCCACAGGGCGGCGGTCACAAAAGGCAGCGAATAGATCACGAATCTGCGACCGGGACATGGCGGCGTAATGCGCTATGCAGTCCTCCCAGCGCGTGGGCCAGGACAAATGCTCTACGAGTTCACGCGGTAGGCCGAAAGGCAAGTCAAATCCACCAAGCCAGGCTGGATGGGACTGTAGTGCAGCAGTAAACGCATCCAGGCTGTGCAAGCGCTCCAGGCTGTCTAAGCGCAAGCGCGAGCCATCGCTATGCCCCCATGCGATGACGATGTGCTTGCGCGGCCCCGGACTGCTAGAAAAATCGCAACCCAGCAGCAAGGCCATGGGCAATGGCTGCGCCGCTTAGGCCCGGCCCATGATGGACGCAGTGGCCATCAGTTCTTCCAGCAAGGCCAGCGACACTTTGCCCGATACGCTGTAAGGATCAAGCTCGGGCTTTTCAGCGTACTTGAGCAAGATGCTAGCGTTGATTTTGGACATATTGACCTGGCCCATGGTCCAACCGCTAAAGCGCCGCTCGCTGATTTCTTCGTAATGCAGCAAGATCACGTCTTTATGGCGCGGGTCGCGCTGGATGTGGCCGTACAACTCACTGACCGCACTGCGCCCGCCTTCTATGGCTTGCAAAAATATACCGCCACCATAGCAAAGAATACCTGTGATGCCCTGACCAGGATTGCCTTGGCGCGATTGGGCAAGAATGGATTCGATCTCGGCGGTAGCCGCATCAAGGGCACGGCTGGCATAGAGTAAACGGACCAACATGGTTTAGACTTTCTTGGGAATGAGAGACAAAAACTCGCGGCGCAAATTCGGGTCTTTTAAAAATACGCCACGCATGACGGAATTAATCATCTTGCTGTCCATGTCTTTGACACCGCGCCAAGACATGCAAAAGTGGCTGGCCTCCATCACAATAGCCAGACCATCGGGTTGGGTTTTTTCCTGGATCAGGTCAGCCAGTTGGACCACTGCTTCTTCCTGAATTTGGGGCCTTCCCATCACCCACTCGGCCAGGCGTGCGTATTTGCTCAGGCCGATGACATTGGTATGTTCGTTGGGCAATACGCCGATCCAAATACTGCCAATGACCGGACAGAAATGATGGCTGCAGGCGCTGCGCACCGTGATAGGGCCGACGATCATCAACTCATTGAGGTGTTCTGCATTGGGAAATTCAGTGATTGCAGGCGCCGCTATATAGCGGCCCCGGAACACTTCGTTAAGGTACATCTTGGCCACCCGGCGCGCGGTATTGCCGGTGTTGTGGTCGTTCTCGGTATCGATCACCAGGCTGCCCAGCACGCCCTGCATCTTGCCTTCGACCTCATCGAGCAAGGCTTCTAGTTCGCCTGGGGCAATGAATTCGGCAATATTGTCATTCGCGTTAAAACGCTTGCGTGCGGCCTGTATGCGCTCGCGGATTTTGACGGAAACCGGGGTTCCAACGTCCTCGTCAGGTGGATTCATGGCGCTGTACTGATGATGGCTAACCAACCATATTACCAGCGTTTTCTTGTCGCCCCGAGGCTCGGGCGCAAAGCACGCGCAGTCTGCGCGGGATTGGCTCGTCGCTGGCGCGGCTCAATAGCGGCGGCCCAAGACAAACAAACCCATGCGCATGATGGCCAGCGCAAGCAGATCGAGCGCGCGCTGCCAGCGCCCGCGCTGTGCATAGCGCAGCGGGTCCATTTGCACCGATTGCTGCGCAATCGCTGCACTCAGGCGCTGCCGCAGCAGCTGGGCGAAGTGGGCATCGCGCAGCACCACGTTGGCTTCGCGTGCCAGTAACAGGCTTAATGGCTCCAGGTTGGACGAACCCACCGTCGCCCACACACTATCGATCACCGCCACTTTGGCGTGCAGCAAACCGCCCTGGTACTCATGAATTTCTACCCCCGCTGCCAGCAAACTGCCGTAGACCGCGCGTGCGCCATGGAACTGCATGAAATACTCATAGCGGCCTTGCAACAACAATATCACGCGTACACCGCGCTGCGCCGCATGTTCCAGCGCGCGGCGTAACTTACGTCCAGGCATGAAATAGGCATTGGCAATCAACACTTCATGGTGGGCCTGGCCTATAGCCTGGCGGTAAGTTTGCTCGATGCGACTGCGGTGACGCAGATTGTCGCGTAGCACCAGCGCAGCGGGTATCTTTGCTTGCCTATCCTGGTGCGGGCGCAGGCATGGGAGCGGGCTGCGGCCGCATTGCGGTTTGCAATTGCCTGCGCGTTTTGGACCACTGGCGCGATTCCAAACCATGCGCAAAGTCCAGACGGGACCAAAAGCGCTGCATCAGTGCCTGAGCGTCGATCACCAGTGGGCCGTGTACCTGCACTGCAAAGTCTAAGCGCGCAGACTCCAAAGTGCCCAGGCGCAAATCATGAAAATCGTCCATCACGTTGATGCCGCCGCAAAAGGCTATGCGCCCATCGACCACACATAGCTTGCGGTGCAGACGGCGCCAGCGCACCGGGAAAAAAAACCCCAGCCAGCCTAAAGGCGAAAAGCGGTGCCAACGCACCCCGGCAGCGTCAAAACGCGCCGTCCATAGCGGCGGCAGCGGCGGTGTGCCTATGCCATCGACCACCAAATAGACCTGCACGCCGCGCAGCGCCGCGCGCTCCAGCGACGCAGCCACCGCCAGACCTTGTGCATCAAAAGCAAAGATATAGCTTTCCAGACGTACCTCGTGCTTGCTGTGATCGATGGCGTGCACCATGGCCTCGAACAACTCGTTGGCGCCCTGCAGCAAATGCAGCTTATGGCGTGCGTGCAAATGCACTGTAGTCATGGCCTTACTGCGCCCGGCAGCACAAACTCTGCAACCATAGGCAAATGGTCGGACATGCGTGCCCATTGCGGTCCGTGGGGCACGTGCTGGCGCAATCGATGCAGGCCACGGGTGTAAATATGGTCCAAGGCCAACAAAGGTAAAGCAGACGGAAAAGTGGGCAGATGGTGATGCGCGGGTGCCTCCAGGCCCACGTCGCCCAAAACCTTGCGAACGCTGGCGTTCCACTCGTTAAAGTCACCGGCCACGATGACCGGCGCCTCAGGCGCGATGTCCGTGCGCACGTAATCGCAGACCTGCTGCAACTGGCGCATGCGCCCGCCGCGCATCAAGCCCAGATGCAATACCAGCACATGCACACGCTGACCGCGCATCTCCACCTCGCTATGCAATAGTCCGCGTTGTTCAAAGCGGTGGTCCGACATATCGGCATGCTGGTGCGCCAGCACCGGCCATCGCGATAGCAAGGCATTGCCATGCTCGCCATGGCGCGTAATGGCATTGCTTCGGTATACCGCAGTATGGCCCTGGGGCGCCAAAAAATCAGCCTGGCCCTGCGTAGGCCAGTGGGCAAAAAACTGCTCCTCGCGCCGGTTGAGTTTGCGCACTTCCTGTAAGCAGACCAAGTCGGCGTCCAGGCGCGCAATCGCCTGGCGCAGGTTGTGAATTTCCAAGCGGCGCGCAGGTCCCAGGCCGCGTACGCCTTTGTGGATGTTGTAGCTGACGACGCGAAAAACAGAGGGCATCGTCACGCTCTTAAATTGCATAACGGGGAATCAGCAAGCAGGCTTCGGTGTTCGAAGGCGAAAAACACAGAGCGGCTGCCTCTGCAAAGGGCAGCCACTGAAAAGCAGTGTGCTCACGCGGGTTGAGCTGCACCTCAGTTCCCTGCGGTACTTGCAAGCCAAACACATGCTCCGTGTTTGATACTACGCCCGGCGCATAGCGATGCAGCCAGCGCGGGTAAATGGGATACACATTGACCCGCGCCCAATCGCGCAAATGGGGATGCAACGGGGAGCCCGGACCGCAATCGATGCCGGTTTCTTCACGCACCTCACGCACCGCAGTTTCCGCAAAAGCTTCGTCTGCATGGTCTTTGCTTCCAGTGACCGACTGCCACAAAGCCGGTGCCGCCGGGTCGGGTTCGGTACGGCGGATCAGCAAGACCTGCAAAGACGGCGTATAGATCACCACCAGCACGGATTGGGGAATTTTCAGGGCGGAGCGCATAAGCGATGGTGGCGTAAGCTCGCATTGTGCCTGCCGTATTGGCTAAGGCTCGGCGCAGGCGGCTCCTGTCGCTACACTTGCGCGGCATCCCCAAGAATGCGTGCCTTGCAAGGCACCACACCACCATGAACGTCCTGGTTTTTTTCGCAGTACTCGCCTTCAGCCTGCAAATGCG
>Ga0136641_1000500_pt1 | contig 17034 bp, 18 predicted proteins | sample EliLak1302023Y_FD_115312 | JGI IMG/M metagenome (GOLD analysis project Ga0136641, IMG submission 115312) | Freshwater microbial communities from Elizabeth Lake, Yosemite National Park, California, USA - 13020-23Y | ecosystem: Environmental > Aquatic > Freshwater > Lake ...
ACCAATTGATTGATTTTGGCGCCCAAGCTGTTCAAGCTTTCAAAACAAAGCTCAATTCTTGACAGCACATCAAGAAGAACGTCTTGATCGACACTGGGGTTGCCTTTGTAGGTGGCGAGTTGGTTCTTGTGTTTGTCCAAGTCCTTGAGCATGTCGGTTTTGAGGTCGGTTCGACCGCCAACTTCGATGATCTCAAAGAGCGTGGTCAAACAAAAGTGGTGATCCACAGCGTGCTCGCGTTGAAGCAACAAATCAAAACGGCGAAACAAGTGCTCAAGCCGCAAGTAAGTGCGGACGCGCTCGTTAAAGGGATGTTCAAAGAGGATCACAAGTTCAAATAAAAATCTATCCTCAAATGATACTCGGGACTGAGCAGATTTTAATGACTTCAATCAGAAATTTATCATCGAGCCCAAAGTCCTACCAAGCCCGAACAAGGATCCCTTTGAGCAAGAGCTTTCATCTTTACGCTACTTTGAGCCAAAAGGGTGATGGACCTCAGTCGCGTTGGCTTTTTGAATCTGTTGCGCTCCCAGGGCTCGGCCCGGTTGCGATGGCGTAAAGTCCCTTGACAACATCTCTCAATTCATCCAAGCTTCGATGATCGTTTTGAATGACCCAGTCAGCGACTTGAAGGCGTTCACGGCGTGTGGCTTGGGAGCGGATGATGCTTTGAATTTGCTCAAGGCCAAGCGAGCTTCTGGCCTGAACCCTTTTGATTTGGGTGTCCTCTGAGCAATCAACCACGAGCACCTTGTCCAGTTGAGTGAGCCAAGTTTTGGATTCGACCAAGAGGGGAATGTCGTGGACCAAGACCTGAGCGCCTGAGGCCTTGGCTTCTTGCACGAGGCGCTCTGAGGTCTGAGCAATCAAGGGGTGAAGAATACTTTCGAGCAAGGTTTTTTTCATGGGGTCAGAAAAAATCAGCTCACGCATGGCATCTCGATGAAGGGCCCCATCAGGGGTGATCAAGTCAGGGCCAAATGCCAAACGGATGGCCTCGATGGCCGCGCCTTTTGGGGCGGTCAAGGACCTGGAGACCTGGTCTGCGTCGATCAAAGTAGCACCCAAATCTTGCCACATTTTGGCAACGGTGCTCTTGCCGCTTCCAATGCCACCGGTCAGACCAATGTGAATCATGTTGAAAAGTTGTGTAGGATGAGGTAACAGCGATATGTCCAAGGACTTCTTCTTTGACAAACCATTTTAAGTCACTAATTGCTCAGTCCCAACAACTCAAGAACCTGATGGGGGCCGATGATCAGCAAGGTGAAGGCGCCCAAAATCAAGAAGGGTCCAAATGCAATGGGCTCATGGATGTCCAAGTCTTTGGAGACTTTAAGGCGCCAAAGTCCAAAAAGAGCACCGCTGGTGCTGGCCAAAAGGACCAACGGGATCAAACTCATAGGACCCATCCATGCGCCCAAAAGCGCCAAGAGTTTCATATCCCCTTGGCCCAAACCCTCCCGAGAGCTGAGCAAGAGGTAGATCTTGGCGACCAACCAAAAGCTCATGTAACCGATGACGGCGCCCAAAAGGGAGGACTTGGGCGAGAGGCCTAAAAGTCCAACATTCGCGCTTAAGAGCCCAAGCCATAAAAAGGGCTGGGTGATGGCGTCAGGCAGCAGTTGGTGTTCCCAATCGATTTGCGCCAGGCAAATCAATGCACTGCCCAGCATGGCCCACAAAAGGGCGCTTGCCCATTGCGACAGAAAAAGCGCTGGAGCAAGATCGCTTTGACCCCAAAGGCTCAGCACTTGAAACTTGAACGCACAAAACACCCACCAGGCACAGACCATGAGCTCTGTCTTCCAGTACCTGGGCGATATGCTCTGTGCGCAAAAGGCGCACCGACCTTTGAGCCAGAAGAAACTGAACACGGGGATCAAATGCTGTGGGCGCAAGGGGTGCAAGCAGCTTGGGCAGTGCGAGCGAGGTTTCACCAAGCCCCAAGAGGGGGGAGGGCCGCTTGGCGCGTCCTCTTGCATGAGCATCTGGGGCATGCGCAAAATCACCACATTGCAAAAACTGCCCACCAGCAGCCCTAGCAAGGCGGCCAAGAGAGCCCCATCCAGTGCAAAAACGATGGAAGACGGGATTGAAAAACTCATGCTTTTTTTTCAACCCATGCGCTTCTTGCAAGAAAGGCCGCATGTTGTTGGTCCAAAAGTGAGGCCAAATCCGCATCGCTCCACTGCAGCAACTCGCACAAGCGTTGAACGATCCACTTGGCCTCTTTTGGGTTCACAACTTCTGGGATGATCAACAGGCCTTCAAGCGTGCGATCGATCACATCCGTCTCGGTGATGTTCAAACTGCCCATCATGTTCAGGGACGGTTGATAGAGCATTTGCGCCATGTCCTCACAAAGATCGTAGCGCTCCAAGACGACCGCAAAGGGCTCGCTGGCTTTGGCATAGGGACGCGAGGGATCTTTAAAGAGATCGGTGAAGGAGTTGGGGATGAAGTGCTGGTCGCTGTCTGACATAGGTGTCCATTGTGCCTTAAAGAAGTTTCTTTCAAGAGCGCAAAAGGCTTGCTGTAAGCCTGTTTTTTTATGCATCCTTTTTATGCATTCCTGCCTGCCGTGGAGTCTAGGGCCTCAAAGGCTTTGATTTGTTCCGCCATGTAGACCAGTGTTTCTCTATGGGGAAACTTGAGGTTAAAATAGTCTCTATGGGTCTGTGTTTTGAAGGTCATTTTATGCAAAAGGGTGCAAGACATGGCATTTGAGGCGAAACTAACAGCTCGTGTTCAGGTCTTGCCCTGAAGTGCGAATAAGCTTTTAAGCTTGAAAGGATTGTTGTGCGTCGTCGTGAACTTATTCAATGGGCAAGCGTGCCCTTTTTGCCCGGTGCGGGCTTGGCTTTGGGTCCTCGTGAAGCCATGGCACAAGATGGCCTTTGGCCCAACCGCGCTGTCAAGGTGGTGGTGCCTTACTCCCCTGGGGGCAGTGCAGACACCTTGGGGCGTTTGGTCACCACGGGTTTGACGGAGGCGTTCAAGCAACCCTTTGTGATTGAAAACCGAGGTGGAGCTGGGGGCATCATTGGCTCTCAAATGGTCGCCAAGGCGCCACCCGATGGCTACACCTTGGTGATCTCAGGCATCGGTTCACACATCATCGCGCCTGCTGAAAATCCCAAGTCCTTTGATCCCGTGAACGATTTCACGCACATCGCCATCTTGGGCGGGCCACCTATAGCGCTGGCCATCAATGCATCTTTGCCGATCAATGATTTAAAAAGCTTCATGGATTATTCCAGCAAGCAAAATGGGGGCTTGAGTTGGGGCTCTCCCGGTAAGGGCACGCATGGCTACTTGATTGGCGAGAGTTTCCAGTCGGCCACTAAAATTCGCCTCGAGCATGTGGGCTACAAGGGAGCGGCGCCAGCGATGACGGATTTGATCGCGGGGCACATCTCTGCGTCTTTCACGACCCTGAGCACGGCCAGTCCGCACATTCAAGCCGGGCGTTTGAAGCTCATTGCCACCACGGGCAGCAAGCGGCTCAAGGATTTTCCCAATACACCCACTTTTGCAGAGTTGGGCTACCCCAAGTTGACCTCGACCACTTGGTTTTCGTTGTCGGGCCCGGCTGGGATGCCCAAGTCGATGGTCGACAAAATCAACCTAGAGGTTCGTAAAGTCATGCACAGCCCTCACGTGAGCGAGCAGCTCAGTAAAGCGTCGATGGAAACCTTTGACTGGGATGTGCCCAAGTTCAACACCTACTTCGCAAGCGAACTCAAGCGGTGGGCGCCGATGGTGAGTGCCGTTCAATCCGAGTAACCCATCGGGTGAAGATTCTCGCCTGATCAAATAGGGGCCCCAAGGATCGAAGTTTTCCTGGTCGGAGGCTTGAATTTTTTTGATTTAAATCAAAAAACCAAAAGCACAGTGGCCTTAAGCTTCGATGCTGATGTCTTCTGAGTCAATTTTCGTCTTGTACACTTTCAATGGAATCATGCACGGAGGGGCGACAGGTTCACCGGTTTTGATGTTGAAAGAGCCATTGTGAAAATCGCACTCCACCACATCACCAGAGATATCGCCTTCTGACAATGAGCCTGGTCCATGCGTACAAAGATCGTCCGTCACGTAGAACTCACCTTCAATGTTGAACACGGCAAGGGTGAGACCATTTTTTTCAATCTTGATGGCTTTCCCTTCGGAGACATCTGATTTCTTACATAAAGAGAGGTATTGGCATCCTGCCGACATTTAAAACTCCTGTTGACAAAAACTGTGCCCCAATGATACCCTTGTTTCTAATAAAAGAACCACGTTCTTCTATATTGAACAATAGATTATGGGGTCTTTTTCAGATCCTTTGAACCTCCCCCAAGATTTCCCTTTTAATTTTTTTAAAAAACTGTAGCGGAGCACCTTCCATGCTTAAAAAAGAACAAAACGATTTAGTGACACAAACGGCTCCAGGCACCGCCATGGGCAATTTATTCAGGCGCTATTGGCTGCCGGCGCTTTTGTCAGAGGAGTTGCCCGCGGCGGACTGTGCACCTGTGAGGCTTGAGTTGTTGTCTGAAAAGCTTTTGGCTTTCAGAGATTCTTCTGGCAACTTGGGCCTCATCGATGAGTTTTGCGCGCACCGAGGTGTGTCCCTTTGGTTTGGACGCAACGAAGAGAATGGGATTCGCTGCCCCTATCACGGATGGAAGTACAACGTCAAAGGCGAATGCGTGGAGGTGCCCTCAGAGGATGCACAAAGTGGCTACTGCGAGAAGATCAAGTTAAAGGCCTACCCGATGATCGAGCAAGGCGGGGTGATTTGGGTCTACATGGGACCTCCTGAGAAGAAGCCCCCCCTTCCAGCCTGGGAGTTTTGTACGGTCAAACTCGAGCAGACCTACACCTCCAAGCGCTTACAAGAATGCAACTGGCTGCAAGCCATGGAAGGCGGCATCGACTCCAGTCACGTCTCCTTTCTTCACGGCGGCAGTTTGAACAACGACCCCTTGTTCAAAGGCTCCAAAGGCAATCAATACAACCAAAACGACTTCAAACCGGTTTTTGAAGTGGTCGATACCCAGGGGGGTCTCTTTGTAGGCGCCAGAAGAAATGCGGAAGACGAGCAATATTATTGGCGCGTCACACCGTGGATCATGCCCACCTTCACCATGGTGCCCCCAAGAGCGGACCATCCCTTGCATGGGCACTTTTGGGTGCCCATCGATGACACCCGTTGTTGGGCGTGGAGTTTTGATTACCACCCCACCCGTGCACTGAGCAAAGGTGAGCGACAAGCCATGATCGAAGGACACGGTGTTCACGTGCTGGTGGACAAGAACTACGTGCCTTTGCAAAACAAGTCCAACGACTACCTGATGGATCGCGACGCACAGCGTTCTGGTCTTTACTACAGTGGAATCAAAGGCATTGGTATGCAAGACGCCTCCTTGCAAGAGAGCATGGGCGCGGTTCAAGACCGCTCTAGAGAAAATCTGGTCTCTACCGACAACGGCATCATCATGGCCCGTCAGCGTTTGATGAAAGCGGCCAAAGCTTTGCAAGCCGATCCCGATTTCGACCTTCCAGGCTTGTTGCCTGAGCACCAAAAGGTGCGTTCAGTGGCGGTGCTTTTAAAGCGCGACTTGCATTACAAAGAGGCCGCGAAAGAACACTTCAAGGCCGAACCCGGTAAGCCCCATCAGACGGTTTAAGGGCGGCTCGGGGCTTGGAGGGTGAACAGTGAACCGCTGATTTTCCTCGAAGGCCACCGTGTGATCCTTCATCAAGGATGGGTGCAGGTGGGCCTTTTTTTCGTTCCAAGTTGAGAACGAAGTTGACTCAAAGCGAAGCAAAGCAAAGAAAAGAAAAGAAAAGAAAGCGACTTAAAACATGTCCAGCACCTTTAAAGCGGCAGTGGCCCTTGTGGGCTCCAAAATAGACATTCAAGAGTTTCAATTGCCCGCTCCTAAAGCGGAATCGGGTTTGCTCAAGATCGACATCACGGGGGTGTGTGGCAGCGATTGGGGGTATTTTCAAAACTTACCCAAAACACGTGGTCCGGTGATTTTGGGCCACGAGATTGTGGGGCGCGTGCAGTCCATGGGGGCGATAGCAGCCAGGAAATTTGGGGTCAAAGAGGGGGACTTGGTAGCACTTGAGGAGTATTTGCCTTGTGGGCACTGCCATTTTTGTCGCGACGGAGATTTTCGCTTGTGCAATGCCACCGATTGGCGTTTGGGTGGGCATCGCTACGGGGCAACGGGTTTGAACGTGGGTTCTGGCCTATGGGGCGGCTACAGCCAATACATGGAACTGGATATCAACACGGTGTTTCATCGGGTGCCAGATGGTTTGGATCCAAAGTATGCAGCTCTTGCCTTGCCCATGTCCAATGGCATTGAGTGGACCTACCTGCAAGGGGGCATAGGACCTGGGCAATGTGTGGTGATTCAAGGGCCTGGCCAACAAGGCTTGTCCTGCGTGATTGCAGCTAGGGAAGCGGGTGCAGAGCAAATCATTGTCACGGGCTTGTCCAATCCGACCGATCTCAAGCGCTTGGCAATGGCCAAGCACTTGGGTGCACATCATACGGTGGTCATTGGAGAGGACGATTTGCTTGAAACGGTGGCCGATCTAACGGGTGGCTTGATGGCCGATTTGGTCATCGACTGCGCGTCCGGTGGCACCGAGTCGGTGGTCAGTGCTTTGCAGCTTGCAAGAAAAAGAGGACGGGTGATTTTGGGCGGGCTCAAGAGTTCCAAAGTACCCTCCTTTGACAGTGACATGATCATTGCAAGGTTCTTGACCGTCAAAGGCATGCGGGGACACAGTTTTGAATCGGTAGAAATGGCCCTTCAATTGATTGCACAAAATCGCCACCATGTACAAGCCATGAGCACCCATCAATTTGGATTGGAGCAAACAGAATTTGCGCTCAACACCTTGGTTGGAAAGGGTGCAGAAGATGCGGTCCACATGACCATCAACCCTTGGATCTGAGGGCGGCACTGATCAGCGCCTCTTTGGAGCACAAAGCGCTAGGGCGACAAGTCCAAAAGATCTTTCATCGCTTGTCTGCGTTGCGCATGCATGTGACTGTTGACGATGAGGGTCAGACCCCAAGGCGGTTGGGTCGCGTTCTTGTTCTTCAGGTCTTGAGGGGCTTCATAGGAGGACACCGTGGCCTGGGTGTCAAAGGGTGACATCTGGATCAAATGGGCACCTTCACGCGAGAGGATCATTCCTTTGACTCTGAGCAAATCTGAGCCAAGGGCATTCTTTAACGCTTGCACTTGAAGGAGCGAGTGCTCCAAGGAACGATGCTCAGCGAGAGACCAAAAGTGGGTTTGTGCGTGATGGTGGTGGCTGTGCTCATGAGCATGGATTTCTTGCAAGTCATGCTGATGGGCGTCCTCGCAGGACGTCCCATGACGCAGGAACGTTTGGGTCTCTTGGCTTGTCGAGAGAAGATCCTTGTTGTTGGCTTTTCGCAAAGAGCTTTCTTTCAAAGAGGTCAAGGCTTGCAGCACATCGCGTGCTCTCAAGCTTGCAAGTTCGGACGACAACAGTGGCGTCGTCAAGTCGTGGTGGGCGAAGAATTCTTGCAAGTGCATCTTGGCCAATTCACGGCCCGCTTCGTCCATCAAATCGGTTTTGGTGAGAATGCAAACATCGGCCTGGGTCAGTTGATCTTGCGCTTCCCTGAATTCACGCATGACCGCTTGGTAAGCATTGGCGCTCACGCAAGTCAGGGTGCCTGCCCATTCATAGCGCTCCATGAGAAGTGGATTTTGTGCAAGGGTTTCTAAAATTGGACCCGGCATCGCCAGGCCCGTGGTCTCGATGATGAGGAGTGGAAATTTATGAACACGCCTTTCTAGCCTTGCCCAAAACAGGTCCTCCAGGGCTTGAGACAGGCCTGGTAAACCGGTGCAACACACACACGCATTGGCGACCAAAGAGGCCGCTTCGGCGGCATGGGTGAGCAAGGCTTGATCGATGCCGACTTCGCCCAACTCATTGATGATGAGAGCCGCGTCTTTGAACTCAGGTTGATGGAGCCATTCTTTGAGCAACGTGGTTTTGCCACTGCCTAGAAAGCCAGTCAGGAGATAAATAGGAATTTTTTGAAGGGTCATGGGACAAGGTGGCTCAAAACGCTATTTTCGCTAAAAAAAACTTCAAAGCTATACTGAGCAGGCTTAAATTATTTTGAAATTTTTAAAGAGGAGTCCCCTTGTGGAGAGAATCACCATTTCACTGGACCCGGAGTTGGCAAGCATTTTGGATGACATGTCTGCTCAGCATGGCTACGCATCCAGATCTGAAGCGGTCAGGGATCTGATTCGGGGTTGGCACTCTCAAGAGGCCATGAAGCGCAACAAGAGTGAGCATTGTGTGGCTTATTTGGGTTACGTCTACGACCAAAGGGACCGAACGCTGTCTGAAAGAATCTCCCACCTTCAGCACGAGCATCACCATTTGACGGTTTCAAACATGCAGTTGCACATGGACCACAACAACTGTTTGGAGGTGGCCTTTCTAAGGGGCCCTAGTCGAGAGGTCAGATCTTTGGCAGAGCGCGTGATGTCTCAAAGAGGCGTGCGCCATGGATCGGTGCATTTCGTGCCGGTGACGGTTCAAGGGAACATTGAGGGGCATGACCATGCGAACGGGATGCCACACATGCATCTAAAGCCAAGTATTTAGCTTCGAGCGAGGCCCAAAGCGGCGCGTTGATCAAGGTCTTTCGTCAGGGCTCTCAGGTCAAGGACTTGGACAAATACGGTGCTTTGGCACGGTGTTTGTATTTGTCGTACACAAACAAGAGCAGCAGCGTCAAGGTCAAAGCGATGCCAATCCAAGCGCCATTGGCGGTCCAGAACTCATCGATTTGTGCGTCTAAATTTTTAATCAAACCAAAGATCACCACCAGCAAGGACAAGGAGGCGATCACCCCACTCATCACGCGAGCCGTGTGTTTGGCCAAGTGTTCGCTTTGTTTGACAATCCAATGCACAACGAATCCATTGAGCGAGTCGGCCAGCATCATCCCTGAACCAAAGCTCAAGGCAAAGAGCAAGATCATCTCAAAGCCACCCAACTCATGGCCCTTGGCGGCCATGAGCCCAGCTTGACCCAAGGTGTCCAAGGAGAGTGCAAATGCAAAGCCGACCCCCATGGGGTGCGCAAAGGGGCCAAGGCTCTTCAAAATGAAACTTTGAAACAAGCCGCGTGGATGCGCGTGGCTTGCATCAAAAAAACAGTACCTGAAATTGGTGAACGCCAACCACAGCAAAAAAATGCTGGAGATCCAAAGACCCAACTGGTCCAACCACAAGGGCATTTCAACGCCTTGCCAATAAAAAATCATGGTCGCGAGCAAGACCGTCAAGCTGTGGCCACTGGCAAACTGAAACCCTGTGAGCCTTGCAGACCAATAATTTTGTGCCTTGTAGCGCATGCGCGTGAGACCATCGACCGCAGCGATGTGGTCCGGGTCTAGACCATGCCTAAAGCCCAGAGCCAGCAGCAGCCCAAGCGTTGGCCAAAGTGAGGATGAGATCAAATCTTGCATATGACGAATTCTAAATTATTCTTAATGCCTTTAGGCGCTTTGACCTTGGGGTGCAAGGGTAATTCCTAGGGCATTCATTGGCCTTGGCCAAGCAAAGTCAAGGGCCTGACCGAAATCAAGTTCCAAGCCCCAAGCACCGTCCACCATGCTCTTCTTAGGTGTGAGTGTGTTCATCGTGCTCAGGTCCATGTTCATGTTGATGGACATGATCGTGCCCATGCCCATCACCATGATGGTGGTGGCCTTTTTGTTCATGCTCATGGCCCTCAACATGAGAATGGGTGTGAGAGGCATGCCTATGCATGTGTCCATCCCCATGTTCATGCCAGTCGTTCATGTCGGATTTACCATGTGCGTGAGGGTCTTCATTGAACACCAAGGACTTGACGGTCACTGGAACCGTGTAGGAGGGCATTCTGATGCGGCCCAAATCAATGAAATCAAAGCCCCAAAGGGTCACGCCATCGATGACCAAGATGTCGCTTTGAACGCGCGCGTCTTCTTGGAAAATATGCCCCAAGTTGTGCGCAATGTCGCCATCCGTCACAATGAACAAAGGCCGCTTTTGAGCAAGCGTTTGAGGAATGGCGTTGATGATGCCGTTGGCCAATTGAGACAGCCGTGTATAGGAGGGTGCACCTAGCCATCTGAGAGAAATGGCCACATCCTGCGCCCCTTCTTGCAGGTCATGCCGGGTAAAGGATTGTTTCAAATCTTTGGCAATGCCCAGCGCATCGATGTGTTCGCCAAGCACTGTGGGCAAAGGGATCACCTGCAGGTTTTTTCTGGGTAAAAGCAGTCCAGGCTCAGAAATAAAGGTGGTGTTGCCACTCAATTGAACGCTGTACTCGGAGGCGCCAAGCACAGTTGCACGGATGCATTCACCCGCAGGTAAAAGCTCGGTGCTGATGGCGCCCGCATCCAATTGTTGGCGTATGGCTTGTCCAAACAATTTACCCAAATCGCCAAAATCTCGAACTTCGCGTTGGTAGACATACTCACCAACGCCGCCAGAGAACATGATGCCATCAAGGACTCCAAAATTTTCAATTGGATCGGTCAAGTACAAATGTTCAAGATCGACTTTGGTGAAGGTTTGGTTCAGGACACGAATGAGTGCTTGTGCCATCCAGTGAGCAACTTGAGCCAGATCTTGGCGTTGTACTTTCGTCCCCAAGTGCCAATCAAAGCCAGCTTGTTGTGCTAGGTATTGACCGGCAGGATCAAGTCGAGTGATCACATTGGCTTCGTCCACAACTAAAAGTCGTCCTCCCAAGTGAACGGCAGCTGTGGCGACCAATTCACCATTTTGAACGAGTCCAAGTTTGGTGGTGCCTCCACCGATGTCCACGTTCAAAATGCGGTGCTTTTGATCATAGGATCGCTTGGCCGCACCCGAGCCATAAACGGCCAGCATGGACTCCATGTGGTGCCCAGCTGCAGCACAAACAAATTCTCCCCCTTGCTCGGCCAAGACCTCTGCGATCGATTCGCTGTTCTCACGCCTCAAAGCTTCGCCAGTCAAAATCACGGCCCCCGCATCCACATCATCGGGGTGCAAGCCAGCGGCTTGATAGGCTCTGTCAATGATGGCGCCAAGGGCTTTGGCGTCCATGGTGGTATCGTTCAAATAAGGTGTCAGAGAAATGGGCGACTGATAAAGAGGTTGGCGGTCCACAACGGTATAGCGAGAAGAGAGGTCCTCAGCGATGCGTCTGAGGTGAATTTTTGAAAAGACGACTTGCGTGCCTGAAGAACCCACGTCAATCCCGACGCTGTGCAAGATCACATTGTCTTGTCTCCACAAGGACTCTTGTGAAGGATCGTCGCCAGTGAAATTGTCGTGATCGTGGTCGTGATCTGCATCCCCATCGTGGGTGTGAGCATAGTCCTCACCGTATTGATGATCTTGGATGGTGTGGCGAGCAGAGGTGTCGCTCGCCTTGGGTTGATCTGAGTTGCTCATGGTGTAGAGATGTGAATCAAGGGTGGGATGAGTAGGTGGTGAGGGCGTGAGCCATTTCAACGCTCTAGCATGAGGAAGAAGATGGGGTTACATCAATAAAATTGATCAAAATGGACTTGGTTCATGGGGACTTTGTGCTCCACCAAAAGTTTGAGCATGGCTTGGGCCATGAGAGGGGGGCCAGCAAAATAAATTTCCATGTTGCCCAAGTCATTGGCGTGAAATTTTTGAACCACTTCGTGGACAAAACCTCGTTCACAGCCATGGGGCAAAACCTCATCCGCTGGTGCATTGGAGACGACCGGAGTGTAGTGTCCCATGGTGGCCCAAAGGGGCAACTCATTGAGCATATCAAGGCCGCAGATGTCTCGCGTCTCCCTAGCGCCATATATGAAGTGAATGTTCTGAAAAGGAAGAGCCTGGCGTGCAAGTGCACCTCTGGCCAAAGAGACCATGGGCGCCAAGCCCGAGCCACCACCCACCAACAAGATGTCCCTGCGGGCATCCTCACGCAAATAGGCCATACCGTAGGGGCCGTCAATGCGAACCTTCTCGCCCAAAGGCATGGAGAAGAGTTTTTGGGTGCCAAGGCCTCCTTGGGTCAAGCGCACTTGAAAATCAAGGCGTTGGTGGCTCCCACCCCCTTGGCTCATCGAGTAGGCTCTGGGACCCTGTACGTCAGAGAAATGGATCAGCGCGTACTGTCCGGAAGCGAAGTTCAAGGGGGCGTCACACTCAAAAGAGAACTCATGCAAGTCATGGGTGATGGCTCGCTTGTGGGTCAGGCTTGCAGCGGTTTGAAGGGGCAGGTGAACAGGTGCGTAGTGTTCCATTTCTCGCACCTTGATGCGTGTGTTGGAGCAAGCCTCGGCTTGGCATCCTAGCCAGCGGTTCTTGAGGCGATCTTTTTCACTGAGCCCTGGTGCATCGCTCCAAAAGCTTTGCAGTTCTCCTTCAAGAAGCTCAAATTTACAATTGCCGCAAGAGCCCACATTGCACTCATAAGGAAAACCAATGCCTGCTCGAAGTGCTGCTCTTAAGATGGTGTCACCCGGGGCGCAGGGGAAATGTTTTGTCGAACCGTCGATTTGAATCTGAAACATGGGGTTTGGAAAAAATAAAAATAAGATGAAGAAACAAGACGCAAAAATTGCTCATCAATGAGTTGTTTCACCAAAGGGTCTTGGTCATGGGCGATAACCCAGTTGGGTGGAGATGTCTTGCGCGGTTTGGAGCACCAAAGGGGCCAATGCTCTTAACTTCTTGAGTGTGAGTCGTTGACTCGGGCCGCCTACACCAACAGAAGCCACCACTTGTGAACTGATGTCTCTCAAGGGGGCAGAAATGCCTCTCATGCCGATTTCAGACTCTTCGTCATCGATGGCGTAGCCATGGTGCCGAACTTGTTGAAAAATATGAGCCAATTCGTTCACATCACAGCATGTGTTGGGGGTTCTGGGTTTGAGCTCTGAGTGCAGTACTTTTTGAATCAATTCATTGTTGCTGAAAGATAAAATGGCTCGGCCCTCGCTGGTACAAAATGAGGGCTTGAGCGTTCCGATGTAATTTTTCATGCGGATGGCTTGGCTGCTTTCCAAGTTGTAGAGATAAATGATGTTGGTCTCATTCATCACCGCCAAGTGAATGGTCTCCCCCGTTCTTTCTCTCAGCACGTTCAAAAACGGTTGAGCCATGTTGGAGACATCCAGGCGTCTTCTGACCAAGGCGCCCATGATGAAGAGATTGATGCCCAAGCGGTATCGACCATTTTCCGGGTTTTGTTCCAACAAGCCTTCGCTCAGCAAGGTCACGGCCAGTCGGTGGGCCGTGCTTTTTGCCAAGCTGAGTCTCTTGGCAAGGCTGCTGATGCCAATTTCAGGTTCAATCTCTGAGAAGCATTTGAGCACACGAACGGAGGCAGCAACTGAAGACAGTCGGGCGCTTTTAGAGGGTTGTCGTTCCATGAGATTGAACTTCTTAACAAGTTTGAAAAGATCATACATCATTTTCTTTTATAAGGAACAGTGTTCCCTATAAAAGAAAGAGATGAAAAAGTGAAAAGACACGCGGTCATGGCCTTTGAGCGTTAATATATGTAAGATTGATAAAATATAAATGGTAAGTATTACAGGGAAAACCCGTAATCCATTTGCTTGACACTTAAAAGAGATTCAAGCCTAATATTAAGTGTGCCTGTATGTGGATCTATGTCCCATATAAAGGAACCATAAAGCATGTCTCCAATCGATGGAGTTTCTTGCGTTAAGCCTTGTATCATCGGGTGATTCCTGCAATAGATGCTTGCGTGTCTATTGATCCTTTCGTTGGAGAAACATCAGTGCAAAGCCCTGTTGCGGCGGAACCTCACCGTCCTGTGAATTTTAGATTTGATTCCAAGTGGTTGGTCATTGGGATCTGCTTGGTCGTGGTTGGCTTTTTGGCCTTGGTTCCTTTTGGCTTCATGATTTGGCAAAGTTTTTTGACGCCTGAGACGGCGGACGTACCCGCCAAGCTCACTTTTTCGAACTACATCACGGCTTACACGGATGCAGAGACGATCACGACTTTGTTCAACTCGATGCAGTTTGCATTAGGGGGGTCTCTTTTGGCCTTTGTCATCGGGACAGCGCTGGCCTGGATGAACGAGAGGACGAACACCCCGATGCGACGACTCTTTTATGCGTTGTCGATCATTCCCCTGATCATTCCAAGCATTTTGTTCACCATTGCTTGGATCATGTTGGCGAGTCCTAAAATTGGTTTGATCAACATGGCCTTGCAATCGTGGTTCGGTTTGGAGTCGCCCCCTTTTAACATTTACTCCATGTGGGGGATGATTTGGGTGGATGGACTGCATTACTCACCCATGGCGTTTTTGCTCATGTCTGCGGCCTTCAGGGCCATGGATCCATCTCTTGAAGAGTCTGCGGTGATGAGCGGATCTAGTATTTTAAGGACCCTTTGGCGCATCACCTTGAGGCTGGCCATTCCCGCCATTGTGGCCACCGTTTTGACGCTTTTTGTGCGCGCCATTGAGTCCTTCGAAGTGCCGGCTTTGTTGGGTTTGCCCGCTGGCATTCAAGTCTTTACATCAGCCATTTATCAAGCGATCCATCAGTTCCCAAGTCAATTGGGCCTGGCGTCTGCTTATTCAGTGGTGTTGTTGTTGATCACGTCAGTGGGTATTTATATCCAAGCCAAAATATCATCGACTGGTGGCAAATATGTGACCGTCACAGGAAAGGGATTTCGCCCGAGAAGCATTGATCTGGGTCCTTGGCGGTATTTGACGACAGGTATCTTCTTGCTTTACTTTTTGTTGATTGTCCTCTTGCCCTTTTTGGTGTTGCTGTGGTCCTCATTGCAAAAGTTTTACGCGCCCCCGTCGGTTGAAGCCTTGAAACATTTGACCTTGGATGGTTACCGTTATGTCTTGGGTTCAAGCAATATTCTTCACGCGCTCTTGAACAGCTTATGGATGGCGGTCGCATGCGCCACCATCGTGATGCTGTTGTCAGCGGTCGTGTGTTGGGTGGTTGTGAAGACGAAGATCCCAGGGCGTTGGTTGTTGGACAATTTGGCCTCCTTGCCCATGGTCTTTCCTGGCTTGGTCTTGGGCGTGTCGATCATGATTTTTTATCTGACCTTTGACATTGGCATCTACGGCACATTTTGGATTATTTTGCTTGCCTACATCACGCGTTTCATGCCTTATGGCATGCGCTACAACACCACATCCATGATTCAAATCCATAAAGACTTGGAAGATTCTGCGGCCATGAGTGGTGCGGGGTGGTTCACGGTTTTTAAGAGGGTGATTTTGCCTTTGCTCAAGCCTGGCATGGTTGCCGGTTGGATTTACGTCATGATTGTCTCCGTTCGTGAGTTGTCAAGTTCCATTTTGCTCTACAGTCCAGGCAATGAAGTGATCTCCATCGTGATTTGGGAGTTATGGGAAAACGGGCAATATGTCGAATTGTCTGCCTTGAGCGTGATGTTCATTCTTTTGCTCTTGGTCTTGGTGATGATTGCGCAACTCATTGGCAAACGTTTTGGTGTGAAAGAAGCGTGATGCTGCGCCTAAAACCGACGCTGAAGTTTTTCAGACTAAAGAATGTATTAAAGGAAAAAAAGTTGTGCTAAAAGTTACCGGTCTATTCACACAATACGTGAGCGACAAAGGCGTGGTGGTGCAAGCTGCCAAGGACGTTTCCTTTGAAGTGCCGAAGGGCAAACTTTTCACCCTTTTAGGGCCTAGCGGCTGTGGAAAAACCACGACGCTCAGATCCATTGCGGGCTTAGAAAAACCTACCCAAGGCTTGATAGAGGTTTACGGTCAGGCGGTTTACAGCTCTGCCAAAGGTGTCTTCACCCCACCGAATCAGCGTGGATTTGGTATGGTGTTTCAGTCTTATGCGATTTGGCCTCACATGACGGTGTTTCAAAACGCCAGCTTCCCCATGGAAGTGGGGGCCAAGAAGTTCACGACGGCGGAAATCAAAGAGCGTGTCATGCGCGTGCTGGAATCTGTGGAGCTCGCTCCTTACCACGACAGAGACGCGACTCGTTTGTCAGGCGGTCAACAACAGCGTTTGGCCCTGGCTCGCGCATTGGTGATGGAGCCGCAACTTCTATTGCTCGATGAGCCGTTGTCCAATTTGGATGCAAAACTCAGAGAAAAAATGCGTTTTGAATTGAAAAAGATTCAACGAGAACTCAACATCACCACCATCTACGTGACGCACGATCAATCCGAGGCCTTGGCGCTTTCGCACGAAATTGCTGTGATGTCCGCGGGTCGAATCGTTCAACGCGGAACGCCAAGAGAAATTTACGAAAAACCGATTGATAAATTTGTGGCCGATTTCGTTGGGGCCATCAATTTCATTGACGCAAGCGTGAAACACTTGGACCTTCAGCAGCACATCATGGTCTTGGAGTCCGAGGTTGGTTTGATTCAACTGCCCATCCAAGAAGACTTCAAAGTCGGCGATGCGGTGCAAGTGTGCGTGCGGCCAGAAAATGTCCACTTGAGCGACACCCCCCCGCATATTGATCATTTGAATCGCTATGAAGGCATCGTAGACCAAAAAATATTTTTAGGCGAAGTTTTGGATTTCCAGGTCAAGATTCGCGAAAAACTGATTTTGTCCCGCGTTCACCCCACACAACTGACACCTGTCGGGCAGCCCATTCACGTGTACTTTGATCCACGAGGGTGTGTGGTTTTCAAAATGCAATAAGAACATTGAACTTATTTTTATAACCTAGAGCAACACTCATGACGATTAAAACGATTGAAACGAATTCGCAGGATTACGTTCCCAACGAATCCCACTACCACAGCAAGAAGGATCGTACTTTTGTGCGCGCCATTGCAGGTCCTTACAATTTAAAAGATGAGTTGACACGTTTGCGTGCCATGCCTCGCGTTAGAAAAGGCAAGGACATCAAATTCAACGATGGTCCCCAAGCTTTTAGTCGTCACTATGTAGAGCCCAAAGACGGCATCACCCAGACC
>Ga0136641_1000502_pt1 | contig 16982 bp, 20 predicted proteins | sample EliLak1302023Y_FD_115312 | JGI IMG/M metagenome (GOLD analysis project Ga0136641, IMG submission 115312) | Freshwater microbial communities from Elizabeth Lake, Yosemite National Park, California, USA - 13020-23Y | ecosystem: Environmental > Aquatic > Freshwater > Lake ...
AAGCCGACTGCGATGTAGAGGGCCATGATCGCTAGACCCGTGACGAACATCCGTGTCGTTAAGCCGTGATCGCTTTCGTATCCGCGTGAGGCCATGGCTACTTTCCTTCCTCACCGGCGCCGATGGCGCCGGACGAACCTGAACCGAGTTCTTGTTTCATAGCCGCGAGCTGGGCATCCACGCTCGACGTGGCTGAGGCCTTATCGAGCTGAGCTTGAATGTCGTCGTGGGTCGACGTGAGATCGGTGAGGGCTCCCGAGGCCAACAACTCGTCGAGGGCGCCGGAACGAGCCTGCATCTCGGCGACCTTGTCTTGGGCGCGCTGGAGGGAAGCACCGGCGTCGGCCATGGACCCGCTGATGCCAGATACAGACTCGGCGATAGAGGACTGGGCTTCGGCTGCCGTGTAGGTGGCCTTGATGGTCTCCTTGCGGGTCCGGAAGGCCTCAATCTGGGTCTGGAGTCGCTGGGTGGCGTCACCGAGTTTCTCTTCTTGTTCGGCAACCTGAACGTGCTGCACCTCGAGGTCGGTCAGCTGCTGAGCCAGGGCTTCGCGGCGGGTGAGGGCTTCGCGAGCGAGCGATTCGTTGCCCTGGGCGAGCGCGGCCTTGGCCTGCTCGGCCAACTTGTCGGCCTGGCCCTTCAACTGCTCGGCCTGGATTTCGAGACGCTTGCGGGCCGTGGCAACATCGGCCAATGCCCGCCGCATCTTGGTGAGGTTATCGAGCTGCTCTTCGTAGGAGAGGTCCAATGTCTCGCGGGGGTCTTCGACCTTGTTGAGGACCTTGTTGGTCTTGGCCTTGAAAATCATGGTCATTCGATTCAGCAGGCTCACCAGCGTCTCCTTAGTAGTTGTGCGAAGCACTTTGGCTTCCTGTACGTATAGTTTGCCGTGAATGAGTGACTTTAAGACGCAATAAGTTCAAGAAATCTCAAGAAAACTTGGATTCCTTAGTGACCGCTTGCGCTGATTTGAGACCACGTCAGGGTCGTAATCCCTAACTTTTCGGTGATATCGGCCGGAGTCAGTCTCAAGAGTTCGTCGAGCGCTGTGGTCCTCGCCGCTGAGTCGTCCAAGACGGCCGCCACGTCGGGGCTGTCCAAGGCCGGGTGAACGATCACTTCACTGATGCCCTCGGGGAGACCTTCGAGCAGCTCCAGCAGGGGGAGGCCAGGAGTCCAGTTCACTGTGTGGTCGGCGACGAAGTGTCCTCGACGTCGAGCAATAGCCGTGGCGTCAAGGGAAGTCGACCCGAAGTTGTAGCCGTGACGAATGGGCAGTGAAAATTCCTCGGCCACATCTAAGAAGACATCAAAGAGGGCTAGGTGGCGTGCGACGACATCATCGTGCGACGTCAAAAAGGTTGGTGTCACGCCCAGAGTTTTGGCCCGTTCAATCTGCGCTACGAACTCTCGGTAGACCTCGTCGGGGTCGGCGTGCTCGGCCGCATCTGATGCATCGATGGGGAATCCGCCACGACCACCGAGGAGCGACGGCGAGTAGGTAACGGGTCGCATCTCGAGTAACTCGTGTTCGGCGCTGAGTGCGAGCTGGATGCCGAGTCGAGTACCGAGGCGGGCCACGGCTTCGCGGGCAAACGGCGCCACCACGAGGAGCGAGGCGTCACCTACGACACCGATTGCCAGCGCTTGCCGGATTCCTTCGTTGACGCCGTAAGTGAGTCCGGCGTCAGAGGCGCTGATTAGTACGGCGCGGGTCGTGCTGACACCCAAGTGGTCGAGAGATTCGGTCACGACCGGGGAAGTTCACGATCTTGCGCGGTGGCCTGTTCGATGAGTTCTAGTCGGTAGAGCTCAAGCTCATTGGCGATGTGCTCGCTGTCGAGTCCGAGGATTCGGGCAGCCAAGAGTGCCGCATTGGTGGCTCCGTTGATCGCCACAGTGGCCACGGGTACCCCGCGCGGCATTTGCACGATTGAGAGCAACGAGTCGAGACCGTCGAGCCGAGCCAGTTCCACGGGAACACCAATGACGGGCAACGTCGTTACGGCGGCCAACATCCCTGGGAGGTGGGCGGCACCACCGGCGCCGGCGATCAAGATCTTGAGACCCCGTTCACGGGCGCTGCGCCCGTAGGCGATCATCGCCTCCGGTGTGCGGTGGGCGGAGACAACGTGCGTTTCGTGATGAATGCCGAAACGAGTAAGTACGTGTAGGGCATCTGCCATCACCGGATGGTCCGATGCACTGCCCATGACTACTCCCACAATTGGATTCGACATGGTCTCTCCTTAGTTCGACGGTTGGAGTAACGCGGCGGCGTCCCACGCCGTCTTTGTAACCCCACTTCTATTATCGCCCACGGCGGTCACGTGGCCGAGTTTGCGACCTGGACGCCACGACTTGCCGTAGTCGTGGATGTGGACGCCATCGATCTGGTACGCCGCTTCGTAGTCGCCCGGGCGAGCCGTGCCAATGACATTGACCATCGTGACGAAGGCACCGGTGGCGACAGGCGGCACTAAAGCGAGTCCGGCCACGGCTCGAAGATGATTCTCGAACTGGCTGGCCGTCGTCCCCTCAATGGTCCAGTGACCGGAGTTATGTGGTCGGGTGGCTACCTCATTGATTAGAACGCCCTTAGAGGTCGAGAAGAGTTCAATTGCCAAGACGCCTACGGCATTGACGCGCGTAGCCACGGCTCTAGCGATGCGTTCGGCCTCCTCGACGTCTTCGGCGCTCAACGTGGAGGGGTAATTAACTTCGATGCACATGCCATCTCGTTGCACAGTGTCGACCACTGGATACACAACTGTTTCGCCCTTTCGGCCGGTGACTATTGAGACGGCCATTTCGGCCAGCATCGACACGCGCTCTTCAAGCACGACGGTACCGGCCGAGAGAAAGTTGGTGATCGTTTCGAGAGGATCGACACCGGCGCCAAGCACGGCCACGCCACGCCCGTCGTAGCCCCCGCGAGCCGACTTCACGACGACTCCTTCGGGGTGAGCGGTGATGAAGTCTTGAATCAGTACTTCGTCGAAGTGCTCCAGAACCACGAAGTCCGGAATCGGAAAGCCTTCGGCGGCGAAGACGGTTCGTTGGTAGGCCTTGTCGACGGCGAAGTGCAGGGCCCGCGAACTGGGAAAGACTGCCCGGCCCTCATCTTCGAGGGCGACGACGGCGTCGAGATTGACGAGTTCGTGGTCAAAGGTCGTGACGTCGTTGGTTCGGGCGAATCCCACGACGTTGTCGAAGGAGTGGGCGGAGCCGAAGGTGACTTGGCGAAAGTGTGAAATAGCTGCATCGTCGCTCGAGGCTGCCAACAGAGAAAGCTCGAGTGATAGAGCCTCGGCCGCTTCGGCCATCATGAGAGCCAACTGGCCGGCACCAATGACGCCTACGCTGGGATTACTGCGAGGTTCAGTATCCTTCGGCACATAGAAAACGCTACTGGTTTAAAAGGGGAGATCCGATGCGCATCGCAACAGGACTTGATGTTGATGGAACAATCGAGCAGGTATTGACTCGAGCCACCAAATTGCGCGAACAGGGATTCACAAGTCTCTGGGCCTCTCAGATCTTTGGACCTGACACCCTGACGACCCTTGCCATCGTTGGTCACCAAATGCGCGACCTCGACCTGGGTACGGCCGTCGTTCCCATCCAGCCCCGCCACCCCAACATGCTCGCGGCTCAAGCCCGCACTGTTGAGGGGGCCATTGGCGGTCACCTCACCCTCGGCATCGGTCTCTCGCACAAAATGGTCGTAGAGCGTATGTGGGGTTTGTCATTTGAAAAGCCCGCGACCTACATGCGCGAATATGTGGCCGCCTTGGCCCCGATGTTGCGTGGCGAGGCCGTAACGACCAGCGGTGAGCGCGTGAGTGCCGTTGCGATGGGGCCACTCGGACCGAAGGATCCAGGCACACCAAGCCTGATCATCGCCGCACTCGGTTCAGTCATGTTGGACCTGGCCGGTCGGGAGGCTGACGGAACGGCGCTCTGGATGACTGGCCGCAAGACCATCGAGTCTCACATCACTCCTCGCATCCGCGAAGCGGCTGAGGCCGCCGGGCGCCCCGAGCCGCGCATAATCTGCTCACTCCCCATCGTTGTCACCGGCGATGTTGATGGTGCTCGAGGACGCGTGAATGAGACTTACGCCATGTACGGCACGCTGCCGAGCTACCGAGCCATGCTCGACCGCGAAGGTGCCGTCGAAGTGGCCGACGCCGCACTTATTGGTAGCAAGGCCCAAGTCCTGGAGATGATTCAGGGTCTCGCCGATGCCGGAGTGACGGAGTTTTCCGGTGCCGCGAGCGGTACGGCCGAAGAGCGTCAAGCCTCGATTGAAACTCTGCTCGAGTATCAGGCCGGCTAAGAACGTGTCGACGCCGAAGAACGTCGTCGTCATTCTCTTTGACTCGCTGAACCGCCACCTGATTGGCCCCTATGGCGCAACCGAGTTTCAAACTCCTAATCTCGACCGCTTTGCTCAGCGAGCGGTGAGTTTTACTAATCATCAAACTGGTTCACTCCCGTGCATGCCGGCCCGTCACGACTTGCTCTGTGGAGCCCTGGACTTTCTCTGGCGTCCGTGGGGGTCAATTGAGATCTGGGAAGACGCCATCACCTACGACCTTCGTCGTCAGGGCGTGGTGACCCAACTCATTACCGATCACCCCCATCTCTTTGAGAGCGGTGGCGAGAACTTTCACACGGACTTCTCGGCCTGGTCCTACGTACGGGGTCACGAGGACGACCCTTGGATGACCCGACTCGATCCTTCGTGGGTCGGAGCTCCCGCCCTGCCCGCCCAGGCGGCGCCGTTTCATCGTGGTTACGACACGTCGCGGACGCACTTCAAGAGCGAAGATGATTTCCCGGGACCTCAGACGATGGCCGAAGCGGCCCGGTGGTTACGAACGAACCATGGACAGCACGATCGATACTTTCTCTTGATTGACGAGTTTGATCCCCACGAACCGTTCGATACGCCCGAACCGTGGGCCTCAATGTACGGACAGGAAGACGGACCGCGAATTATTTGGCCGCCGTACGCCGTGCCCGGTTCCAAGCACGTGCCTGACGCCGAGACGGCGCGCCAGATTCGGGCCAACTACGGTTCGAAGCTCTCGATGATTGACCATCACTTTGGCCGCGTCTTAGACGAGCTCGACGCTACGAACGCGTGGGATGACACGGCCGTCATTGTGTTGACCGATCACGGCCACTACCTCGGTGATCGTGGTGGGACATGGGGCAAACCTGGCGTGCCAATCTTTTCGGAGATGGGCCATATTCCCCTCATGATGTCGTGGCCTGGTGTCGAGCCGGGTAGGCGTAGCGATCTGACCACGACCACCGATGTCCACGCCACTCTTTGCGAAGTGTTCGGTGTGACGCCGCAGCATCGAATTCACGGCCACAGCTTGGTGGGCACCGTGGAGTCGGGCCTGTCGAGTGGTCGCGATCACGTTTTAACCGGTATCTGGGGCCGTGAAGTCACCTACGTCGATAACGACTGGAGATTCACGCGCACCCCAGTGGAGGGCAATCGCCCACTCTCGATGTTCTCTAATCGCTGGTCGACCATGCCGGTTCACGCCTTTCCGAACATTCGACTGCCTCGGCCCGACGATCGGGCCTTTCTCGACCGGATGCCCGGTTCGAATGTTCCAGTAATACGCCAGCCCTTCGCCGCCGGTGACCCGGTGCCCTTCTGGGCGCAGGAGTCGAACTACCTCGGCGATCAACTCTTTGATCGCCGCAACGACCCGATTGAACTGGAGAATCGTGAGGACCGCGCCGACGAACCCCTCGAAGCGTTGCGTGAAGCGTTGCGCGCGCTGGAGGCACCAACAGAACAGTTGGTGCGACTCGGCCTGGCCTAGTTCGGTAGTTGAGTGTGCTTGAACTCGTTGAGGTCTGGTGAGTCGGCCATCAAGGTCACTAGTGACGAGATGATTTCGATGGAGTTAGCGGCGTCCTCGGTCGGCGGCTTCATGTATCGCACGAAAGTGGCGCCTTGGTTAACGATGAAGGTGGGCACGCCAAAGGCCTGCAGTCGCTCGAACTGACGAAATGTTGCGCCAATGACATCGTGGGGGCGGCGACCCTCAACGTCGGTCCGCGCACTCTCAACGTCCACTCCGGTGCTGCTTAAAACTTCGGCTATTTCTTCGTGAGAGATGAGGCGGATGCCCCGTTCGTGTCGTCCGAGGAACAGCGCCTCGTGGGCGTCGAGAAAGTGGTCGGCCTGCTGGTCTCGAATCGAGGTGCTGTAGGCCAGCGAGAGAAGTTCTGAATCCTTGCTGGGGTCGTCCCACACGTCGGGTGATCCGGACGCTCGGTGGCCCTGACTCATAGTCCACGGCGCAAATGTGACGTCAAATTCTGCACCGGCCCGTAGGGCCGTAATGACGTGCAGGTGGATGTTTTTCGCAAAGGGACAGCGGTAGTCGTACGAAAGCGTGAATGCGATAAGAGCCATGGCGTCAGCCTACGGTTAGCCCGGAACGGCTACTCCACTGGCCTTGCAGAGTGGCTCATAGGCACAGAAGCGACACGAGTTGACGGAAGGTCGCGCGGGGAACTCGCCGTCGGCGTAGTAGCTGTTTATAGAGGACCAGGCATTCACAGCCGCCTTGCGACGAGCTCCGACAACGACCTCGGTTACGGGCCGTTCGATGGTTTCGCCCGCACCGATGTAGAGGAGTCGGATCTGCTTTGGCGTTTCGCCCAGGGCGGCCTGACACATTGCCGCGTAGAGCTCTGTGTTCGCGAAAGTGGAACTGAGGTAGTTCACGTTAGGTAGGCGACCGGTCTTGTAGTCAACGATGGTCAGTGAACCATCCTCTTCCCGGTCGAGTCGGTCCAAGATGCCAACAAGCGGCACCCCGTCGATCTCCACGTTCAGGCGTTGCTCCACTCCTTCGACCTGGCGAGCCGTGGCGTCCTCCATAGTGAAGTAGTTCTTGGCGATTCGCTCGCCTTCGGCGACAAAGGAGGTCGTGGTGACCTCGGTGAGACCAAGGTCGCTGCGAACATCGTCCGTCAAAATATTTGAAACTGCGTCATTGAGGTAGGCGCCCACTTGGTGATCACCACGCTCGTCGTTGTCGAGCTTGAAAACTTGCTCGAGGACGTAGTGTACGAAACGACCGAGGGCCGTGGCCTTCGTGGCCCGCTGTGGAATGCGATCGATAGAGGCGTGCTGAAACTTGCGCGGGCACGACTGAAAGTCCTGCAACCGGGAGGGGGAGAGTGATGCAGGTAGTGGTCGTTCAAATGTCATGGATAAAACTTACATAGGACCTATGACATGACCACGGGGCAGAGATTTCACGGCAGACTGTGTAGATGGCTCGCAAGAAACAACTAGCGGTGGAGAGCAAGTTCATCCGCCTCGCCTCCTGGTCGGGCTTGAACGAGGGCGACCCCGTAGTAGTTGATTCTGAGCGGGATAAACGTGGCAAGTTCACCTTTGTGGCCTACGTGGAGAACAAGGCCACTGGTGATCACTGGATTGAGGTGCGTGGTGGCAAGCAGGGTGAGACCAAGACTCGATCCTTTACCCTCGACCAGATCTATCCCGCTGACGCTCGTAAATCGGGCAAGCTGGTCAAGCCCTCTCTCGTCGAAGCCCCCCGGTTGCCGCTCTAAGTCAACCTCGGCGACCTAACGTGAAGGGATGAAATCAATCTCTGAGTCCATTGACATCAACGCCGCACCAGGCGCGGTCTTTGCCATCGTTAGTGATCTACCCAACATGGGTCAGTACTCTCCGGAGAACACCGGGGGTAAGTGGCTCGGTGGTGCCACCACGGCGGCCCAAGGTGTCAAGTTCCGTGGGACCAATGCGCAGGGCAAGAAGCGCTGGACGACCTTGGCCGAAGTCACGACTTTCAACCCCGATACCAAATTCGAGTTTCGTATCTCTGGCTTCGGCTTAGGAGTGGCTACCTGGACGTATCTACTGGAAGCGACCGCCACCGGCACCAAGGTCACCGAGACGTGGGAAGACAATCGCAGCAGCGTCATGTCGTTCTTCTCGGGTTTGGTCGTGAAGGACCGCGAAGGATTTACTCGCACCTCGATACATCAGACCCTGAGCCTGATGAAAGAGCAGCTCGAAGCACACAGCTGAGGAGCGGGAACGCTCGATGAGAGCGGGTGACGGGAATCGAACCCGCATGGCCAACTTGGAAGGCTGGAGCTCTACCATTGAGCTACACCCGCAGTGATGCGAAAGTTTAGTTTACGTCAAACACTCTCAACCCCTAGCGTGATGGTGTGAGCGAGACCCTGTACGAGCGCGTAGGTGGACAGCCCTTCTTTGACCGCTTGGTATCGGCCTTTTATCGCTACGTCGAACAAGACGAGCTGTTGCGGCCGATGTACCCCGAAGACCTCGACGATTCCATTCGCTGGTTGGCCCTCTTTATCGCTCAGTACTTCGGCGGCCCGGCGGACTACATGGAGCAACGCGGCCACCCCCGACTGCGGATGCGACACACGCCGTTTCGGATTACCAAACGGGCCCGTGATGCTTGGTTGGTCGCCATGAACTGTGCGTTAGACGAAGTTCGCAGCGAGCTAAGCGAAGCCGACTTCTTGGAGATGGAGGCCTACTTCGATATGGCCGCTCATCAACTCCGCAACGTCTAGCTAATTCGTCTACTTGCCATCGTGAGTACTAGCCCCAGAAGAATTATTAGGCCGCCCAGTAGACCTAGACGCCACGTGCCTCCTGTTTCCGCCAGCACTTCGGCTACCGCGATGTGCGTCACGCTGGTCGGGGACGACTGCGTGAGATTTTCGCTCGTGCAGTGCACGACGGGGTCGAGCAGATAGGCGGATGGGGCCGAAAGCTCCTGGACGCACCATGTATGACCACTCGGAACTGAAAAACCCAACTGACCCACCCGATTGGTCTTCGCGATGGCCCACAGTGTCATGACGCTCGGCACCACCAGGTTGCTCGGCACCGGAGCGGGTGTAAACCCCTGGGGGAATCGACCACGAACGTAGAGGGCGTAATAGGCATTCGGGACACCCTGGTCGCTTGATCCACTCGCAAACTTGTAGAGCTCGAGACGAATCTTCGAACGATGGTCAGCGAGCGCCAGCCTCGGCACCAGCTGGAGCGCGGAGGTCAACGTGCAGTGCAGCGCCGGGTCAATGATGTAGTCCTGAGGAACCCAAACCTCGTGGACGCACCAGCGATAGCCCGCCCTCACCGTGAAGCTCAGACGCCCCGTGGCGTCGGTAACACCTCGCTGAACAAAGGAGAGTCCGGGGTAAGTCGGAGTATCAAGGGGAGTCGTCGCCGGCAGCGGGAATGTGACCGGACCGTAAACGTAGAGATCGTAAATCGTGTTTGGAACGGCCTGACCTGTCTGGGCGGCGTTGAACTTACGTATCGTCAACGTGACCATGACGGGGTCGTTCTCATAACTCAGGGTGACTGTTTCGCCGGGCGTGAGCGTGACCCAGGTCCCACTAGCGGGGATGAGGTAGTTCACGGGGGCGTCCGTCTCGGTGACGAAGTAGTTCCCGGGCAGCAGGTCGCTCCAGGTGCACTGGCCCAGAGAGTCGGTAACGCAGCTCAGCGGCGTCCCATCCGCAACGCCGCTATTCAGTGTGTCGTAGACCAGTGTGAACGTGGCCCCCTCGAGGGCGAGGCCGGTTGTGCTATCCGTTTTTTGGATTGTGACAATCGAACGATCGATGACATCACCGTCACTCGGACCGACCGAAATGACCGAGTCGACTCCGGCCACCACGGTGACAGTTTTGTCGCTCATCGTGCCGTAGTGCGTTGGTGGAGTCAGTTCACGCAGCGTGTATTTACCGAACTGCAGGTCAATCGATTTGTTGGAATAGCCCGTCGCATCGACCGTCAAAGTATCGACGACCGTATTGGTTGTATCTATGACTTGGAATACGGCGCCAGTGGCGGGATAATAGGCCGCATCATCGACGGATTTGAGAATCTGCAGAGTTCCCGTCGGTGGACCGAGTGCGGTGAGCGCGAGGGAGTCGCTGGCCGCCACGGGATTCCTCGCCGACGCCAGAGTCTGAGCGCTGCTGGAAGACACGGTGGGGTTGTAGAAGAGCATGCCGGGAGCGGCCAGCGATGTCGAGACGCTGACTCCGACGGCACCGGGCAACTGGGACGGCACGGAAAAGTTAACTGTGGCATTGCCGCTGACATCTGTCGTGACCCACTGAATGGTCGTACCGGACGTGTCGGAGATTGCTCCTGTCAAGGTCACTTTGACAACTTGATTGGCTACTGGGTTGTTGTTGCCCGCTACGGCGACCCGCACCGTAAGAGTGCCGCTGGTAAAGATCGTGGAACCACCCCCGTTCAGCGTGACCTTGAGGTTCGGCGTGGCCGTGATGCTCTGTCCCGTCTTCAAGAGTTGGCGCAGGGCGGTGAGAGCTCCGCCGAGTTGACCCGAGAGCGAGGGGAGCGAGGTGCCCCACGCCACATTGTCGTAGAGGAGCTTGCCGGCCACGGCGACGTCGTCGGCGTTAAAGGCAGTCCCGTTGCCACTCACCCACCAGCCAAGTCGCTGGGCTTCCGATATGGTCCAGCCCAGCGCGCTGAGATTTGTCGTCGTGATGCCGTTGGGTGCACTGCCGAGTGTGTAGTTGTAACCCGGTGCCGGATACCAGCCCCCGCGACCAGCCTCGTGGGCGCAAAAGCCCCATCCTCCAGGGCTCGGAAACCCCAGTCCGTAGGAGCCGTAGTAGGTGTTTTGATTATTAAAGGTGCCACATGATCCATGGAAGGGATACGGCGGATCGGTCGAGGTGCACAGCCCAATGCCCTCGACGTGTGCTCGTGCGGCCCAGCTGGCAGGGGCGGTGAATATCCACGACGCGGCCATCACGAATGTCGCAAGTATCCACCGGCGCATCGGGCGATGTTAGGGGCTGATTGCTGGGCAACGTGGCAATACGGTCGACATTTCACGTCTTCCCGATACCGTACAGGCGTGACTATTCGCTATCGTTGCAACTCCTGTGGCAACTTGACCCGTTTCGACGTTGTGGAGACCACAACCGTTCGTGCCTTTCATCACTTCACCGTGGGTGGCGAACTCACAATTGAAAGCCCCGAAGTCGTCCGACACACCGTTGAGTTGGTGGACTGTCGTTGGTGTGGTCACGGCCGTTCGGTCGAAGTCATCGATGAGGCCACGGCCTAAGCGTGGGCCTTCGCTCGATTGATTCTCCGCGCCGCCGCCCGGCGCCCGCGACGGCTCATTTGACTGATTCGGCCGGAGCCGTGCACATCCTCACCCTTAAACCTCGCACGTTGATTGTGGCGGTGAAGTCGAACTGCGAAGGTTGCAAGCCCTTTGTAGAAGACCTCTCGATTGAATTTTTTGACTGGCGTCTCATTGTGGTGACGCGTGACTCCATGCTGACTGCAGCCGACCAGCGCCCGGTCTGGTTTGCCCCAGAATTACTGGACGCCCTTGAAATTGCTTCAGCCCCGTTCTTCGTAGCTCTCGATGGTGCTCCACTGAACGTAGTGACCGAAGGCGTTGTTTTTGCTCCGGAACAGGTCGCCAGGGAGATCTCAGAGTTTTGATGTCACAGGTCGCGACCATTATGGGCGGACCACCGATTAGGAGATGACATGAAACGATCTATTGAGCTTTCGATTAGCTGCTCAGACTGCATTCGCCAGTCCACCCCGGACTGCGACGACTGTCTGGTGAGTTACGTGATTGGAGAAACACCCGACCAACTCACCATGACGGGTTCCGAATTGGCCGTGGCCGAGTTGCTCTCCAGCGAAGGACTCGTTCCTTCGTTAAAGTTTGTCGAACTCCGCTCAACGAAGGAAGTCCGACGTGACTGACCAGCCCCAAACTCGTGAAGAGGCCAAGCGCCAACTTCGTGAGGCGTTTCGAAAATGGTCGTGTCGTACCGTGCGGCCCCGAGGCGCAACCGCCTCGCCGTTCAACTCGTGATTGCCAATCTGGTCATGTGGTCGTTCGTAGGCCTGCTTATTCTCTTTGGCGGTTGAGTAGTCCTTTGCGGTTTCAAAAGGTCAGTAGCGTAACGATGTGCCCACGCACCTCCTCGTAACGAACGACTACTTACCCAAGACCGGCGGTATTCAGGTCTACCTCCACGAGCTTTGGCGCCGCCTGCCTGCCGATCGCGCCATTGTCCTTACGGCCACCTCTGACCCCGGGGCGAAAGAGTTCGATGCGACGAGTGACGTCGTGATCGAACGGGTTCGCCAGTCGCTTCTCTTTTTCCCCACTCCCCGCGTTCTGTGGCAGATACGCGGCGCCGTGAAACGGCATGACCCCGACATGGTCATTCTCGACCCCGCCTGGCCACTCGGACTACTCGGGCCATTGCTCGGTCGACCCTTTGGCGTCATGCTGCATGGGGCTGAGGTTGCGATTCCTGGTCGCCTACCCATTCTGTCCAGCACTCTGCGTTTTGTCCTGCGGCGTGCGGCCGTGGCCGTGAGTAGCGGAAGCTACCCCGAGGCCGAGGCGTTGCGTAATGCCAAGGAGCGCTTAGCGCCCATTGTGCAAGTACCACCTGGCGTTGATATCGATCGCTTCGTGCCCCAACCACCGGAGACTCACGCCGCGATTCGCCAAGAGCTTGGACTTAGCGAGGAGAGTTTTCTCATTGCTTCGTACTCTCGGCTCGTCCCCCGCAAGGGTATGGATGTCCTCATCCGGGCGGCCGCGCTTGTCAAGGACACAATTCCCAACTTGGAGGTCGCAATCGGTGGTTCCGGTCGTGATCGTGCCCGCTTAGAGCGTCTGGCTAAAACCCTTGACGCCCCAGTGGTCTTTCTTGGTCGAGTCAGTGACGAAACCCTGCCCGGTTGGATCGCGGCGAGTGACCTCATGGTGATGGCCTGTCGCAGTCGTTGGATGGGACTCGAGCAGGAAGGCTTCGGTATCGTCTTTGTCGAAGCGGCGGCTTGCGGCGTTCCCGTGGTTGCAGGTCGTTCTGGCGGCAGCCACGATGCGGTCGTCGATGGTGAGACGGGTCTTATTGTCGATAATCCCAATGACGCCCAGGCGGTGGCGGACGCCATCTTGGGGCTGTATCGCGATCCCGAACGTCGTCGTCGTATGGGTGAAGCCGGTCGCCGCCACGCCGTTGAGGTCTTTGATTGGCGCGTGCTGGCGAACGATCTGGACGAAGGACTGGCCCGACACGGGGGATAAGGGCGGAACTCTCGTTCCTGTTCTATTCTGGGGAAGTCAAGGAGTTCTTGTGGGACAACGTGCCTCTGAATCAATCAATGTCAACGCCACTCCCGAAGCCCTCTTCGCCGTGGTGGTCGACTTTCCGTCCTACCCCTCGTGGGTGGCCGACCTCAAGCAGGTGAGCGTCATGGCGCACGATGAGAATGGTGCAGCCCAGGACGTGGAGTTCCGCGCCGCGGCCTTTGGTCGTTCTTCGACCTACACGCTGCGTTACGACTACAGCGCCGCTCCGAACGCTGTTAGTTGGAGCCAGGTCACTGGCGATCTCACCACCAAGCTCGACGGTCGCTACCGCTTCGATGCCGATGGCTCAGGCACCAAAGTTACCTACGAACTCGACGTTGTCCTAATGGTCCCACTCCCAGGTTTCGTTAAGAATCGGGCCGCGTCTCGCATCATGACACAGGCCCTTCGCGAACTTAAGGCTCGGGCCGAGCGCGGCGCCTGATGACCGCGATTGCTGCCGGCGTTGACGTCGGTGGTACGAAGATCGAAGTCGTACTGATTGATGCCGCCGGGTTAGTCATCGCTCAAACTCGACGGGCCACGCCACACCTGATAACTGAACCGGCCGGCGCAGCGACGGCCTCGGTGATCGCCGAAGCCCTCTTCGAACTCCTGGGCGAAGACGTTTCTCTGCCCGTGGGTCTCGGTCTGCCCGGCATGATGACGCACGCCGGAGTTTTGGCCTACGCGCCCAACTTGCCGAGCGGCAATGGGGCCGACTTCGTCCACTTGATGGCGACGCATCGACCCGGCCAAAGTTTTGTCTGCGCCAATGATGCCGACTGCGCGGCAGTCGCCGAACACGCGGCGGGCAGCGCCCTGGGCTTTAATGACTTCCTGATGGTGACCCTCGGGACCGGCATCGGTGGTGGCCTCTTCTCCGGAGGCAAACTCGTTCGCGGTAGCAATGGCTTCGCTGGTGAGATTGGACACATCGTCGTTGATCCGCGGGGACCACGCTGCCCCTGTGGCAACCGAGGTTGCTGGGAGCGCTTTGCCTCGGGTGCTGGAGTCGCGCGACTCGCTCGTGAAGCAGCCATTGCCGGAAGACTGCCCCATCTGGTCGAGCAAGTCGGTGACCCTGAACTCATTCGCGGGGAAGATGTGACGCGGGCCGCGCAAGAGGGACTGCCCGAAGCATTGGCCGTGATCGATGAAGTGGGCTGGTGGCTAGCACTCGGTATTGCCAATATGGCCGCCATCTTGGATATTGGTCGGGTTGTTATCGGTGGTGGTCTAACGCAGGCCGCCTCACTGCTGATTCCCGCCGCGCGTAAACACCTCGATGGCATGGTCGAGGGTGGTGAGGTGCGTCCCACTATTGAAATCGTGGCCGCTCACTTTGGCGAACAGGCCGGCGCCATCGGTGCTGGCTGCCTTGCGGCGCAGACCTACCCATCATGAAGGTTGGTTTCCTACTCCCGGTTTTTCGTTGGACTCCCGACGAAGCATTGGCGGCGGCCGACCTCGGCCAGACATCGGGTATTGACGGCGTCTTCGCCTACGACCACCTCTGGCCCATGGGCTCACCAGAACGCCCCGCGCTCTCGCCCTTCCCGATCTTGGCGGCAGTGAGTGTTCGTTGCCCTGCACTCGTCGTGGGACCGCTCGTCGCACGAGTGGGTCTCACGAGTGATGACCATCTCATTGAGACATTTCTCTCACTTGAACTAGCGGCCCCGGGTCGCGTCGTAGCCGCAATCGGCACGGGCGACAAGTTGTCCGCGGCTGAAAATGAGGCCTACGGCATCGCGATGCAACCAGTCGCTGAACGCCAGGCCATGGTCGAACACATTGCCAGCGCGCTTTCCGGCACCATCCCCTTGTGGATTGGGGCCGGTGCCCCGGCAACGAATGCCATCGCGAAACGCGTGGGGGCCACGTTGAATTACTGGCAGAAGACTCCCGAATCGCCCACCGGGCCGTGGAATTGGGCGGGTAACCCTCGCGATGATCTCGAAACGCAACTCGATGAACTTGCGGCGGCGGGCAGCACGTGGGCCATCTTTGCTCCGAATGTTGATGTGGCGCGAGTCGGTAAGTGGCGACGGGCACACGGAGAGTGACGTTCTCTCGAGAGTTTTTGACTAGCGTTCGACTATGGATTTCCGTCGCGTTAATGGCCTGCCCCCGTATGTCTTTGCCACCATCAATGGTTTGAAGGCGGCCGCACGGGCCGAGGGCCGTGACGTGGTCGACTTCGGTTTCGGCAACCCCGACCTGCCGAGCCCCGACATTGCCGTGGCCAAGTTGGCCGAGGCGGCCTACAACCCCAAGAACCACCGCTACAGCGCGAGTAAGGGAATTCCTCACCTTCGTCTCGCCATGGCGAACCGCTACAAGATGCTCTTTGACGTGGATCTCGATCCTGAGACTGAAGTGGTCACCACGATTGGGGCGAAAGAAGGGTTGACCCACTTGATGTGGGTGCTCCTGGGTCCTGGCGACACTGCGTTAGTGCCAAGTCCGAGCTACCCCATTCACCTCGCTGGTCCCGGGTTTGCCGGCGCCACCGTTATTCCCATTCCCATGCACGACCCCGCGGCCAGTGAAGTTGATCCGGGTGATGCCTTCTTCGACGGACTACTCGAAGCGTGGGATAAGGCCGAAGTCAAGCCCCGCGTGTTGATCTGTTCTTTCCCGCACAACCCCACGAGTGCCTGCGTGGACTTGGCCTTCATGGAACGGCTCGTCAACTTCGCCCTCGAGCACGAATTGATCATCTGTCACGACTTCGCCTACGCCGACTTGGGCTTCGATGGCTACCAGCCACCTTCGATCATGCAAGTGCCCCGAGCCAAGGAGTGTGCCGTCGAGCTCTACACCTTGACCAAGTCCTTCTCCATGGCCGGTTGGCGCGTGGGCTTCATGGTTGGCAACGCCGAGATTGTGGCCGCTCTTACCAAGCTGAAGAGTTACCTCGACTACGGAACGTTCCAGCCCATTCAGATTGCAGCCATTGTGGCCATGAACGAGGCGACGTCGTACCCCGACGAACTGCGCACGATCTACACCTCGCGTCGAGACACACTGATTGACGGTCTCCAGCGCATTGGCTGGGACGTAACTCCGCCTAAGGGTTCGATGTTTATCTGGGCTCCGATTCCCGAGCCGTATAAGCACATGGGCTCGCTGGCCTTCTCCACCAAGTTGGTTCAAGATGCCGACGTGGCGACCTCGCCGGGCGTGGGCTTTGGCGACGGTGGTGATGGCCACGTGCGTTTTGCCCTGATTGAAAATGAACTGCGAACGCACCAGGCGATTCGCCAGCTCAAGCGCGCCCTGCCAGAGATTTCGAACTAATTCAGTCGCGTTGTGATTGGTGGCTTCCAGCGACCGGTCATAACTCGCTCTTGGGGCAAGTAGAGCCGCAGTGTCATCGCAAAGTTCTGCGGTGGCGAGGGAATCCAATTGCTCTCGGGTCCATCCGCTGGTGGGGTCGGTCCCACGTAGAGCGTGAGTGAGCCGTCGTCGTGGAACGAAAGATCGTCGCGATCGCCCAGCGCCGCTCGGTTGATTTCGTTAGGCACGGGAAAGCCCTTGTGGTCGTAGACGGTGAGAGACCAGAAGGCCCCCACCGGTGGCAGACCGTCGGCCGCGAAGTGGACGGAGTACTGCGCGTTGCCGTCGAGCGGTTGGCCGGCCGAGTCGGTCATCGCGTTGGGATAGAGGGACTCTTCGGGGGGATTGGCCCCGAGGCCGAACATGGCCATCATGCAGCGGCGCAGATACGAGTTACCC
>Ga0136641_1000503_pt1 | contig 16950 bp, 19 predicted proteins | sample EliLak1302023Y_FD_115312 | JGI IMG/M metagenome (GOLD analysis project Ga0136641, IMG submission 115312) | Freshwater microbial communities from Elizabeth Lake, Yosemite National Park, California, USA - 13020-23Y | ecosystem: Environmental > Aquatic > Freshwater > Lake ...
AGGTCAACGAAACAGCCATCGACCTACACTTATCCACAGCCGACCGCCCCGCGGTTGGCATCCATCCCCGGGTCAATATTGGATCGGCAGGGTGGGTCAATATTGGATCGGCGCCGACAGTCGGGGCGGGCCGACAGCGCGCTGGCGATCGCTGAACAAGATCAGGTTCGCAGCGCTTATGTGACGCGGGCGATGGGGTTGGCGTATGCAGCGCCAGACATCTTGCACAGGATGGTGCGCGGGGATCATCCGCGCGAGTTGACTGTGGATCGGGTGATGAAGATGCTGCCGTTGCCGCTGGACTGGGAAGAGCAGCGGGTGGTGCTGAAGATGAGCGGTTGACGCTGCATCCCCAGCTGCGATCAATGGCTCGCTTCGGCGGGCCTTTTTCGTTCAAAGACTCGGTGGCTCAGGCCAAAGCGTCACTGAAGAAATGGGCGGCCCAGACGGGGCGGCCCAAATGCCTTGATCGATGGGGAATTCGGGGAGAGATCGAAAAGCCCAGACCGGGCCCCTGCCCGCAGCCCCGCGTGGCGCGGGCCTGGACGAAAAAAAAGCCCTTCACGGGGAAGGGCTCGGTCTCACTGGAGGAGGCGAAGGGATTCGAACCCTTGATGGAGTTTTAAGCCCCATACTCCCTTAGCAGGGGAGCACCTTCGGCCACTCGGTCACGACTCCACCGAAGCTCTACATTCTAGCCCGGCTTCTTGGGCCTTTGCTGCAGCGTAGCCACAGCACTGAGATCTGTCGCGCCTCAGCGCAGGCTGGGACGGCGTGCCGCCCCGGCCATGGCGCCCAGTCCGACCCGCAAAAGGGCTGCCGAACCGGGTTCAGGTCTCAGCCCGCCATGGCGGCGCCGGTCTCCAGACCGAAGGCCTTGTGCAGCGCGCGCACCGCCAACTCCATGTACTTCTCGTCGATCACCACGCTCGTCTTGATCTCGCTGGTGGTGATCATCTGGATGTTGATGCCCTCTTCCGACAGCGTGCGGAACATGGTGCTGGCCACGCCGACATGGCTGCGCATGCCGATGCCCACGATGGACACCTTGCAGATCTTGGCGTCGCCGAGCAGGCGCGCTGCGCCCGTGGCCGGCATCACCTGCTGCTGCAGCACCTCCATGGTCCGCGCGTAGTCGTTGCGGTGGACGGTGAAGCTGAAGTCGGTGCGGCCGTCGTGCGAGACGTTCTGGATGATGACGTCGATGTCGATGTTGGCATCGGCCACCGGGCCCAGGATCATGTGCGCGATGCCCGGTTTGTCGGGCACGCCGATGACGCTGATCTTGGCCTCGTCGCGGTTGAACGCGATGCCGGCTACGACGGCTTGTTCCATTTTTTCGTCTTCCTCGAAAGTGATCAGGGTGCCCGAAACGGCTTCTTCTTCCAGTGGAATGTCCCACGGCGTGAAGCTCGACAGCACGCGCACCGGCACGCGGTACTTGCCGGCAAATTCCACCGAGCGGATTTGCAGCACCTTGCTGCCCAGGCTGGCCATTTCCAGCATCTCTTCGAAGCTGATGGTGCTCAGGCGGCGCGCCTCAGGGACGATGCGCGGGTCGGTGGTGTAGACGCCGTCCACGTCGGTGTAGATCAGGCACTCGGCGGCCTTCATCGCGGCGGCCACGGCGACCGCCGAGGTGTCGCTGCCGCCGCGGCCCAAGGTCGTGACGTTGCCTTCGGGATCGATGCCCTGGAAGCCGGTGATGACCACCACCTTGCCGGCGGCCAGGTCGGCGCGCACGCGGCTGTCATCGATGCTGTTGATGCGGGCCTTGGTGTAGGCCGCGTCGGTGGCGATGGGCACCTGCCAGCCGCCATAGCTGACGGCCTGCAGGCCCTGGGCCTGCAGGGCCAGCGCCAGCAGGCCGACCGAGACCTGCTCACCGGTGGCGGCGATGGCATCCAGTTCGCGCAGGGCTTGCGGCGTGTGCGCGTTGGGGAGCAGGTCCTTGGCCAGGGCCAGCAGCCGGTTGGTTTCGCCGCTCATGGCGGACGGCACGACGACCAGCTGGTGGCCGGCGCGCACCCACTTGGCCACGCGCTGGGCGACGGCCCGGATGCGCTCGGTCGAGCCCATCGAGGTGCCGCCGTATTTGTGGACGATCAAGGCCATCGTTGCGGGCCGGTCCAGCCGGCTTGGGTAGGGGGGTGCGAAGGGCGCGGGCCTGCTCAGCAAGTCGCGCCACGAAACCGCCGGATTTTAGCGGGCGGGCTGACGCTGCCCTGTCGGCGCAGCAGGCTCGGGCACCCAGTCGAGCTGCAATTGCGCTTCGTCGGCGCGGGCCTGCAGCCGGCCATCGATGCCCAGGCCCGGCACCCACAGCAGCTGCCCGGCGCGGCTGAAGAGCAGCGGCCCATTGCGCTGCCAGGCTGGAATACCCAGGGCCTGGTACTGCTTCTTCAGGCTGCGCGGCGTGCCGCCCGGTGCCAGGCTGAAACGTTCGCCGCCGCGGCGCGGGACGGCCTGCACCGCCTGCAGCAGCGTCGCCGGCAGACCTGCTGCGGTGGCGGCTTCGACCCGCCAGTGGCCGTCCCACCCGGGCACCGGATGGCGACCGGGCAGCGACAGATTCAGCATCGCCGATGTTGTCGGCGGTGCGGCCGGGTCCTGCCGCAGGCCCTGCAGGCTGTGCAAGCGCAAGACGCCCCGGTACAGCCGCAAGCTGTGGCCGGGCGCTTGCCAGGTGGCAGCCCGCCGCTCGGGCAGTTCGGCCGCCAGACGCGCCAGCAAGGCCTCGGGCGCACCGCGACCCAGCCCGTGCCGCAGCCAGCCTTGCAAGGCATTGCGCCGCCGTGCCGGGGGCAAGGCCAGCCAGGCTGCGGTCTGCAGGCCGCCGGCTTCGTCCAGCACCGTGGGCAGGTCCTGCGCGAGCACTTCAAGGGCCAGCGCGGCCGCGTCCTGCGCCTGTCCGGCCGCTGCCACCAGTGCGCTGTCGACCTGGGGAAACGCGCTGGACAAGACCGGCCAGACCGCCGTGCGCAGGCGGTTGCGGGCGTAGCGCGGGTCGGCGTTGCTGGAGTCATCGACGAAGCGCAGGCGATGGCGCCTCACATAGCGGTCGACGGCCTCGCGCGGCGCGTCCAGCCAGGGCCGGCACCACTGGATGCCGCCGCGTTCGATCTGCCGGGGCATGGCCGACAGCCCCGCCGCCCCGCCGCCGCGCAGCGCCTGCAGCAGCCAGGTCTCGGCCTGATCGCGGCGGTGGTGGGCCAGCAGCACAGCGTCGCAGCCCGCCGCGCGCGCCATTTCGGTCAGCGCGGCGTAGCGCGCGCGGCGGGCCCAGGCTTCGACGCTGTCACCGGCGCCCGGTGCGTCGGCGATGCGGCGGCTGTCGAAGCCCGCGCCCCAGCGCCGGGCCTGCGTGCGAACCTGGCGCAACCAGTCGTCAGCCGGAGCCTGCAAGCCGTGGTGCACGTGCAGGGCCAGCACCCGGATGCCCAAGGGTGCAGCGGCCTTCACCGTGCAGTGCAGCAGCGCCGTCGAGTCGCGGCCGCCGCTGGTGGCCACCGCGACGGCGCGCACCGCTCAGTGCTCCTTGATGTCGGTGAAGCGGCCGTAGGCGCGCAGTCGCTGGTAGCGGCGCTCGAGCAGTTCCTTGGGCTTGATGTCGGCACTCTGGCGCAGCGCGTCGCCCAACGCGCGCTTGAGTTGCGCCGCCATCCACGGGATGTCGCGGTGCGCGCCGCCCACCGGCTCGTTGATGATCTTGTCGATGACGCCCAGCGCCTTCAGCCGGTGCGCGGTGATGCCCAGCGCCTCGGCGGCGTCAGAGGCGCGTTCCGAGGTCTTCCACAAGATGGACGCGCAGCCTTCGGGCGAGATCACCGAGTACACCGAGTACTGCAGCATCAGCACCTGGTCAGCGACGCTGATGGCCAGCGCACCCCCGGAGCCGCCCTCGCCGATGATGGTGCTGACGATGGGCACCTCGAGCTGTGCCATCTCGAAGATGTTGCGGCCGATGGCCTCGCTCTGGCCGCGCTCTTCGGCGCCGATGCCCGGGTAGGCGCCGGGCGTGTCGACGAAGGTGAAGACAGGCAGGCCGAACTTCTCGGCCACCTTCATCAGGCGCAGCGCCTTGCGGTAGCCCTCGGGGCGTGACATGCCGAAGTTGCGCAGCGTGCGCTCCTTGGTGTCGCGGCCTTTCTGGTGGCCCAGCACCATGCAGGCCTGGCCATTGAAACGGGCCAGGCCGCCGACGATGGACAGGTCGTCGGCGTAGTGCCGGTCGCCGTGCAGTTCCTGGAACTCGGTGAAGATCTCGTTGACGTAGTCCAGCGTGTAGGGGCGCTGCGCATGGCGGGCAATCTGCGTCACCTGCCACGGCGTCAGGTTGGAATAGATGTCGCGCGTCAACTGCTGGCTTTTCTGGCTCAGGCGCTGGATCTCGTCGCTGATGTCGACGGCCGACTCGTTCTGCACATAGCGCAGTTCGTCGATCTTCGATTCCAGTTCGGCGATGGGTTGTTCGAATTCGAGAAAGTGGCGTTTGCTCACCGGTCAATACTCCACAGGCACAGGGTCCAGGCTGCGCCAAATATACCAAGTGGCCACCGAGCGAAAAGGCGCCCAGGCCTCGCCCAGTTCGCGGGCCTCGGCGCGCGACACGGGCTCGCCGCTGAAGTAGTTCAGGCTGATGCCCTTGATCAGGCCGAGGTCGTCCAGCGGCAGCACATTGGGCCGCATCAGGTGGAAGATGAGGAACATCTCGGCCGTCCAGCGGCCGATGCCGCGGATGGCGATCAGCTCGGTGATGATGGCCTCGTCGTCCATCGCCTGCCACTGGTCGACATGCACCTGGCCTTCGTCGAAGTGGCGCGACAGGTCGAGCAGGTATTCGCACTTGCGCGCCGACAGGCCGGCTGCGCGCAGCTGCGGCGCCTCCAATGCCAGCACGGCCGGTGGGTGCAGGTGCAGGCTGGCGCCGCCGGCCATGGCCACGAAGCGGTCCCAGACCGATTGCGCCGCCTTGACCGAGATCTGCTGGCCGACGATGGAGCGCGCCAGCGTGGTGTAAGCATCGCCCCGCGACTTCAGCCGGGCTTCGCCGAAGCGCGGGATGAGCTTCTTCATCATCCGGTCGCGGCGCGCCAGATGCTTGCAGGCTTCATCCCAGTAGCGGGGCGTACCGTCGTCAGGCAAGTTGGCTGCCAGGTTGGCCGAAGACGTCTTGGACATGGGTCAGTCGCGGACCCAGGTGGTGCCTTGCGGCGTGTCCTTGAGGGCGATGCCCTGGCCCAGCAGGTCCTGCCGGATGCGGTCGGCCAGCGGAAAATCGCGGGCCGCCTTGGCCGCAGCGCGGGCCGCAATCCAGCCGGCTATGGCGGCCGCGTCCAAGCCGCCGGCGCTGGCCGGCGCGCCGCCCTGCAGAAAGTCGCGTGGCGCTTGCTGCAGCAGCCCGAGCACCCCGCCCAGGGCCTTCAGCAGCGCGGCGTCAGCGGCCCGGCCGCGGTTGATGTCTCCGGCCAGTTCGAACAGCACGGCCACCGCGCCCGGCGTGTTGAAGTCGTCATCCATGGCCAACTTGAAAGCCGCAGCGCGCGGCTCGGCCCAGTCGACGGCTGGCATCGCGGGCACCGCACCCGCCAGTTCCAGTGCCGTGTACAGGCGTTTCAGCGAGGTGCGCGTTTCCTCCAGCGCCTGGTCGCTGAAATTGAATGGGCTGCGGTAGTGCGTGCGCAGCATGAAAAAGCGCAAGGTCTCGCCGTCGAACTGCTTGAGCACGTCGGCGATGGTGAAGAAGTTGCCCAGCGACTTCGACATCTTGGTGTCGTCGACGTTGAGAAAGCCGTTGTGCATCCAGGTGCGCACGAACTCGCCGCCGCTGGCGCCTTCGCTCTGCGCGATCTCGTTCTCGTGGTGCGGGAACTGCAGGTCCATGCCGCCGCCGTGGATGTCGAAGGGCGCACCCAGCAAGGCGCAACTCATGGCCGAGCATTCGATGTGCCAGCCGGGACGCCCGGGGCCGTAGCGGCTGGGCCATTTCGCCTCGTCGGGCTCGCTGTCCTTGGCGGCCTTCCACAGCACGAAGTCCAGCGGGTCTTCCTTGTCGCCGTGCACGGCCACGCGCTCGCCGGCGCGCAGTTCGTCCAGCGATTTGCCCGACAACTTGCCATAGCCGGCAAAGCGCCGCACGGCGTAGTTCACGTCGCCGCCAGCGCTCTGGTAAGCCAGGCCGCGGTCCTTCAGCTGGTCGATCAGCGACAGCATCTGCGGCACGTAATCGGTGGCGCGCGGCTCGTGCGTCGGCACCGCCGCGCCCAGGGCCGCGAAGTCGCGGTGCATGCCGGCAATCATCTGGTCGGTCAGCTCACGGATGGTGATGCCGCGTTCCACCGCGCGCTGGATGATCTTGTCTTCGATGTCGGTGATGTTGCGCACATAGCTCACCGCATAGCCGCTGGCCAGCAACCACCGGTAGACGGTGTCGAAGGCCAGCACCATGCGGGCATGGCCGAGATGGCACTGGTCGTAGACCGTGATGCCGCAGACGTACATCCGCACCTGGCCGGCTTGCAAGGGAACAAACGCCTCCAGGCGTCGCGTCAGGGTGTTGTGTATGCGTAGGCTCATGCGGGGCGGGGACTGCGCCGGGGCGGGTGACGGCCCGCTGCGCGGGCCACTCGGCGGGCATCGGCGTCGCCGGGTCGGCGCGTCGATAGAATGAAAATCAGTATAGCGGCGGCGCCCCGGCAGACGGAGCCGTTGCAGCCCCCCGAACTTCCCCCATGCCCCCTACACCCCTGAGCAGCCGTCCAGCCCGTCATTCCAGCCTGGCCCGGCGCTGGCCCGGCCTGCTGTTGGCGACGCTGCTGGGGGTCGCACCGGCGGCCAGGGCCGACGAGCTGGCCGACTTGCGGGGGCTGATCTCGCGGGGCGATCTGTCTGCCGCGCTGACCCGGGCCGAGCTGGCCATCGCCGTTCAGCCGCGCGACGCGCCACTGCGTTTCCTGCGTGCCGTGGTGTTGATGGACCTGGGGCGCGATGCGCAGGCCCTGGAAGCCTTCACCCTGCTCACCCAGGACCACCCCGACCTGCCCGACCCCTACAACAACATCGGGCTGCTGCAGGCCCGCGCAGGGCGGCCGGAAGCCGCCTTGGCGGCCCTGGAGCAAGCGCTGCGCTGCGACTCCAGCCACCGCACCGCGCGGGCCAACCTGGGCCAGGTGCACCTGATGCTGGCGGTCCAGACCTGGGACCAGCTGGCACGCAGCGGTCCGCTGGATCCTGCGCTGCACCGCCGGCTGGAGGCCGCGCGGGCGCTGCTGGCGCCCGGACCCCTGCCTGCAACGCCCCCGCTGGCGGCCCGCTAGACTTGGGCCCGGCCTGCATCGGCAGGCCGCAACGACCCAGGAGATGGACCCGTGAAACTGCTTTTGAGCCTGGGGCTGGCTGCCCTGCTGGCCTGGACCGCCCCCGCCCATGCACAAAAGGTGCGCCTGGCCACCAGCGTCGGTGACATCGTCGTCGAACTGGACGCCGAAAAGGCCCCCAAGACCGTCGACAACTTCCTGCGTTACGTGAAGGCCGGGCACTACGACGGCGTCATCTTCCACCGCGTCATCGACGGCTTCATGATCCAGACGGGGGGCTACAAGCCCGATCTGAGCGAAAAGCCCACGCGCCCGCCGATCCCGCTGGAAGTCGGCAAGGGCCTGTCCAATGTCCGTGGCAGCCTGGCCATGGCGCGGACCAGCGATCCGAATTCCGCCACCTCGCAGTTCTTCATCAACGTCAACGACAACCTCAGGCTCGACGACGCCGGCGGCGGCTATGCCGTCTTCGGCAAGGTCGTCGAAGGCATGGAGGTCGTCGACCATATCCGGTCCGTGCCCACCCGCTCGGTCGGCGTGCACGGCAACCTGCCTGAAAAGGCCCTCAGCATCAAAAAAGCTTCCGTGGAGAAATGACATGACCAAATCCGTAGAAATGAAGACCAGCGCCGGCACCCTGCGCATCGAACTCGACGACGAGAAGGCCCCGAAGTCGGTGGCGAACTTCTTGGCCTACGTGGCCCAGGGCCACTACGACGGCACCGTCTTTCACCGCGTGATCAAGGGTTTCATGCTTCAGGGCGGCGGTTTCGAAGCCGGCATGAAGCAAAAGCCGGTCACCGACGCCATCGCCAACGAGGCCAACAACGGCCTGAAGAACAAGCGCTACACGCTGGCCATGGCACGCACCAGCGACCCCCATTCGGCCACCGCGCAGTTCTTCATCAACACCGTTGACAACGGCTTTCTCGACTTCCGTGCCGAGAACGCCCAAGGCTGGGGCTATGCCGTGTTCGGCCGCGTCGTGGAAGGGATGGAGGTGGTCCAGGCCATCGAAAAGGTGGCCACCGGGCGCAAGGGTTTCCATGACGACGTGCCGCTGGAAGACGTGCTGATCGAGCGCGTGACCGAGATCGTCTGATGGCGGCCGCGGGCGGCGGCTTGAGCCCGGCTGCGGTATCGGCGCCGCAGGTTCTCGGTGCGCTGCCCGGTTTTTTCGAACTGCCCATACCGCCCGACTGGCAGGCCATCGATTTCATATCGGACCTGCACCTGAGCGAGGCCATGCCGCTCACCTTCGACGCCTGGGCCGCACACCTGCGCAACACGCCCGCCGACGCCATCTTCATGCTGGGTGACCTCTTCGAGGTCTGGGTTGGCGACGACATGCGCAGGCTGCCCTTCGAGAGCCGCTGCGTCGACGTCATCGCCGAGGCCGCCAGCCGCAGGCAACTGGCCTTCATGGTCGGTAACCGCGACTTCCTGGCGGGCTCTGCGCTGCTGCGGGCCTGCGGGGTCATGGCCCTGCCCGATCCGACGCTGCTGCACGGCTGGGGGCAGCGCGTGCTGCTCAGCCACGGCGATGCCTTGTGTCTGGATGACCGGCCCTACCAGGCGTTTCGGCGCGAAGTGCGCTCCCCGCGGTGGCAGGCGGAATTCCTGGCCCGGCCGCTCGACGAACGCCTGGCCCTGGCGCGCGACATCCGCCGCGCCAGTGCTTCGCGGTCGCGCTTCGACGGCCGTGCGGATGTCGACATCGATACCGTCGAAGCGGTGAGCTGGATGCATGCGATGGGTGCTGCCGAGCTCGTCCATGGCCACACGCACCGGCCCGGCAGCCAGACGCTGGCACCCGGGTTCAAGCGCCACGTGTTGAGCGACTGGGACCTGGACACCGCGCAGCGTGCCGAGGTTCTGCGCCTGGGGCGCGACGGCTTCGTCCGCGTTGCCCCCTCTCGGGGGGGCTGAGCCCTTGGCGCTGGCCGACCGGCTGGGCCGCTGGGTGGCCGCTGTGCGGCAGCAGCGCGAGGATGCCGCCATCCGGCGCCGCGCCATCCCGGACGACCTGTGGAAGCGCACGCTGGTTCGCTACCCCTTCCTGCAACGTCGCGATGATCCCGGGGCCGCTGCGTTGCGCCGCCTGACCAGCCTGTTTCTCGACCGCAAGGAATTCAGCGCCGTCGGCGGCCTGCGGCTGACCGATGCCATGGTGGTGGCCATCGCGGCGCAAGCCGTGCTGCCGGTGCTGCGCCTTGGCCTGTCGCCCTACGACGGCTTTGTCGGCATCGTGGTGCATGCCGATGCGGTGCTGGCGCCCCGCGAAGTCACCGACGAAGATGGCATTGTCCACAGCTATGCCGAGGTGCTGGCCGGCGAGGCCGTGCAGGGCGGCCCCGTGATGCTGTCCTGGCGCGATGTGCGGGCGGCCGGCCGGCAGGAAGGCGCCGCCTACAACGTGGTCATCCACGAATTCGCGCATGTGCTGGACCTCGCCCTGGCCGATGGCGGCGGGCAGCCGAGGCTGCCGCACGACCTGCCTGCGGCCGAGTGGCGTGCGGTGATGGCCAGCAGCTTCGAAGACTTCTGCCGCCGCGTCGACGCGGGCAAGACGACCGCGGTCGACGCCTACGGCGCCGAGTCGCCGGCCGAGTTCTTTGCGGTCGCGAGCGAGGCCTTCTTCGTCACGCCCGCCGCCATGAAAAACGAGCATGCCGCGCTGTACGGCATGCTCGTTCGCTGCTACGGGCAGGACCCGCTGGCCGAACAACCGGCCGCGCGGCGCCGGGCCTAGGCGGCGGCGGCCTCGGCGCGAGGCTTGTCGCTCTTCTTGGGCGGCTGGATGTCCAGCACCACCTCGTCCTTGTCGTCCATATCGACACCCAGGCGGCCGCCGTCGACCAGGCGGCCGAACAGCAGTTCATCGGCCAGCGCGCGTCGGATGGTGTCCTGGATCAGGCGCTGCATCGGCCGTGCACCCATCAAGGGGTCGAAACCCTTCTTGGCCAGGTGCTTGCGCAGGGCGTCGGAGAAAGTGACTTCGACCTTCTTCTCGGCCAACTGCGCTTCCAGTTGCAGCAGGAACTTGTCCACCACCCGCAGGATGATGTCTTCGTCGAGCGCGCGGAAGTTGACGATGGCGTCCAGCCGGTTGCGGAACTCGGGCGTGAACAGGCGCTTGATGTCGGCCATCTCGTCGCCCTGCTCGCGCTTATTCAGGAAACCGATGGTGGCCTTGTTCATGGTCTCGGCACCCGCGTTCGTCGTCATGATGATGATGACGTTGCGGAAGTCGGCCTTGCGCCCGTTGTTGTCGGTCAGCGTGCCGTGGTCCATGACCTGCAGCAGCACGTTGAAGACATCCGGGTGCGCCTTCTCGATCTCGTCCATCAGCAGCACCGAATGCGGCTTCTTGGTGACAGCCTCGGTCAGCAGCCCGCCCTGATCGAAACCGACGTAGCCGGGGGGCGCACCGATCAGCCGGCTGACGGCGTGGCGCTCCATGTATTCCGACATGTCGAAGCGGATCAGGTCGATGCCCAGCACATAGGCCAGTTGCTTGGCAACTTCGGTCTTGCCGACGCCAGTCGGGCCACTGAACAGGAAAGAGCCGATCGGCTTGTCGCCCTTGCCCAAACCGGAACGCGCCATCTTGATCGAGGCCGCCAGCGCGTCGATGGCCGGGTCTTGGCCGAACACCACACTCTTCAGGTCGCGGTCCAGCGTCTTCAGCTTGCTGCGGTCGTCGCTCGACACCGAAGCCGGCGGGATGCGCGCGATCTTGGCGACAATGTCTTCGACCTCGGCCCGCGTGATGGTTTTCTTGCGCTTGTTGGCGGGCAGGATGCGCTGCGCGGCACCGGCTTCGTCGATGACGTCGATGGCCTTGTCGGGCAGGTGGCGGTCGTTGATGAACTTGGCCGACAACTCGGCTGCCGCCTGCAGCGCGCCCACGGCGTACTTCACGCTGTGGTGCTCCTCGAAGCGGCTCTTCAGGCCCTTCAGGATCTCGATGGTCTGCTCGACCGATGGCTCGACCACGTCGACCTTCTGGAAGCGCCGCGACAGCGCCGCATCCTTCTCGAAGATGCCGCGGTATTCGGTGAAGGTGGTGGCGCCGATGCACTTCATCGCGCCGCTGCTCAGCGCCGGCTTCAGCAGGTTGGACGCATCGAGCGTGCCGCCCGACGCCGCGCCGGCACCGATCAGCGTGTGGATCTCGTCGATGAACAGAATGGCGTTGGGCTGGTCCTTCAGCTGCTTGAGCACGCCTTTCAGGCGCTGCTCGAAGTCACCGCGGTACTTGGTGCCGGCCAGCAAGGCGCCCATGTCCAGCGAGTAGACGATGGCGTCGGCCAGCACCTCCGGCACGTCCTTTTCGGTGATGCGCCAGGCCAGGCCCTCGGCGATGGCCGTCTTGCCGACGCCGGCCTCACCCACCAGCAGCGGGTTGTTCTTGCGCCGGCGGCAGAGCACCTGGATCACGCGCTCGACTTCGTGCTCGCGGCCGATCAGCGGATCGATCTTGCCCTGCAAGGCCAGCTGGTTCAGGTTCTGCGTGAACTGGTCCAGCGGCGTGCCCTTGGCGTCGCCGCCCTCTTCCTTCTCGGCCTCGTTGTTGCCGCTGGGCGCGTCGTTGCCCTTGGCGGGCTCGGGCGGGTCGGACTTCTTGATGCCGTGGGCGATGAAGTTCACCACATCCAGACGCGTCACGCCCTGCTGGTGCAGGTAGTACACGGCGTGCGAATCCTTCTCGCCGAAGATGGCCACCAGCACGTTCGCGCCAGTGACTTCCTTCTTGCCACTGCCGGTGCTTTGCACATGCATGATGGCGCGCTGGATGACACGCTGGAAGCCGAGCGTGGGCTGGGTGTCCACCTCTTCGCTGCCACCCACGGTGGGCGTGTTTTCCTTGATGAAGGTGGACAGGCTCTTGCGCAAGTCCTCGATATTGGCTGCGCAGGCGCGCAGCACTTCAGCGGCCGACGGGTTATCCAGCAGCGCCATGAGCAGGTGCTCGACGGTGATGAATTCGTGGCGCTGCTGGCGTGCTTCGACAAACGCCATGTGCAGGCTGACTTCAAGCTCTTGCGCGATCATGCGGCCTCCATAATGCATTGCAATGGATGCCCATCGCGGCGGGCCGCGGTGAGCACCAATTCGACTTTCGTCGCGGCGACGTCTTTCGTGTAGACGCCACAGACGGCGCGTCCTTCGTGGTGAATCTTCAGCATGATGAGCGTGGCCGAATCGGGATCACGCTGAAAGTACTGTTGCAGCACCATCACGACGAACTCCATCGGTGTGTAGTCGTCGTTGAGCATCACCACCTGGTACAGCTGGGGTGGCTTGGTCCTCGCGGCCTTGCGCTCGGCCACCACGGATCCCTGCCCGCCTTCGCGGTTCGGAACGGGTGGCATCGCGGGTGGCGACGGTGGATTTTCATCGGGCATGGTGCATTCTATCGAGTTGATCTGCCTGCGAGCGGCGCAGGGTCAGAACGGCAGCGAGGAGGGCATATTGACCCATGGCGGCCCACTTCAAGGCCGGAGCAAGCCCCGAAATCCGGGCACTGCCGTCAGCCAGCGCAGAGCCTGCGCACTTTGTCGATGTTTTGATCAAGGCGGAACGTGTCACATCCTTGACACTCGGTCGCAGCTGGAGTGACAATTTCAGTCGCTGTCACGCAAAGAGGTGCCCATCATGTTGTTCGGTATGGTCAAGTGGTTCAACGATGCCAAAGGCTTCGGATTCATCGAACCCGAGGGCGGTGGTGCCGACGTTTTCGCGCATTTTTCGGCGATCCAGATGGAGGGTTTTCGCACCCTCAAGCAGGGCGGCCGGGTCGCTTATGAACTCGTTCAAGGCCCCAAGGGCTGTCTGGCGCAGAACATCTGTCCGGTGAGCGAAGCCGCAGCGGCATTCGAACCCGAAGCCCGGGCACTGGCCGTCGACTGACGGCAGGGCGCCGGCGCGGTCAGACCCACGCCTTGGCCGCTGCACAGCGGCTCTGGGCCAGCTTCAGCCTTGCTGTTTGCGCCCGCCCGGCCCCATCGGGGTCAAGGCGCGGACGCGGTTACTTCGCGGCAGGCAGGCGCTCGACGCTGAGCACGGCCGCCTCGACGAACACCGCGCGCACCTCGTCGCCGACCTTCAGCTTGGTGATGTCCACGCCGGCTGGCACATCGACCGTCACCGTGCGCTTGACGCCGCGCAACGTGGCCTGGCGCGCCTTGCGGTCCAGCCCCTGGATCACGGCCAGCACCTCGACCGTGCTGACGCTGCCCGCGCCCGGCAACCCACCTGCTGCCGCGCTGGCGGCCGTGCTGGACTCGACGCGCTCGCGGATGCCGCTCTTCGATGCCGGCTCGAGCTTGGCGGCCACGGCGGTCACGTAGCGCACGACCAGGTCGTCACCGACGCGCACCTGGTCGAAGTTCTTGACGCTGGCCGGCACATCGACGCTGACCAGCTTGCCCTTGGGCCCGCGCAAGGTGGCGGTGCGCCGGGCCAGGTCGAGTTCCACCACCTTGGCGCGGACTTCGATCTCGCCGCCGGCCGCCCGCATATTGGGCGCCTGGGCTGTTGCTGTGGTGACGACGGGTGCCTGGGCGAGCGCGGCCGCAGGCAGGGCCAAGGCCAAGATCAAGCCGATGGAAAGCGTGCGTGTCATGGAGATCTCCGGGTTGATAGGTGATTGAGTGAGCGGGTCGGTGTCGAGTGGGGCCACTCAGCGCAGGTAGACCGCCTCGAAACGGGCCAGCGGCTGGGTGCCCGTGAGCAGGGTGAGGCGCTGGCCATCGATGCGGTAGCCGGTGCTTGCGCGCAGCATATCGAGGATCTGTTTCTCGAGCGCCATGAACGGCGCCTCGCAGGCCATCTGGGGTCCGGCCAGCTGCGTGAAGCGCAGCGTGCTGCCCTCGTGGGTGTAGGCGCCCGTGAAGTTGTTGCAACCGGCAAAGCCGAAGGCGCGCGTGCCGCCGCTGGCCAGCGTGATGCGCACTTCGCGCTGGGCCGCCGGCGCCATGGCGATGGGCTGGCCGTCCAGTTCGACCAGCTTCCAGTAGGTGTCCAGCAGTTCGGCCGGCGTGGCATCGGCCGCATAGCGCATCTCGCCACGCCCGGGCGTTGCGGCGGTGGGTGGCGGTGACACCGGGGCCAGCAGCAGATCGATCCGGTTGGCGGCACCCTGTGTCAGCACGGCGACCGGCCGCAGCGTCATGAAGCGGCGTTCGCCGTCGACCGCGATCGTGGCGCTGATGCCATAGCGGCCGGCCGGATCGAGCGCCGCGCGCGGCACCCTCAGCTCGAACGGAATCGGCACCTGCCGCCCTTCCAAGGGTAGGCGCGACTCGGCCAAGAGCTGGGCCGGCACATCGCTCGGCGCCAGTGCTTCGAGGCGCACCGTGAGCACCGCCTCCGGCGGCAGGGCGATGCGCTGGCGGTAGACGGCGTTACCACTGACGGTCACGGCATCGCCGCCAGTCGGCTGGGCCTGCGCCGCTGGCAGGCACCCTGCGACCAGCGCCAGCATCAGGGGCCAGAAACGGTGCCGGGCTGGCTGGGCCCTGATGCTGTGATCGCCAACCGTTGTACCCATCGCTGACTGCCCCGCGTTGTTGTCCGTGGCCCCGTTCAACACCCTGCCCTTTAACGACGCTTCCATCGCCGGTTACCCCAGAAGCTGCGCCACCAGATGCATCGGCACGAACAACCGGCTCGGCTGGGCCTGCATGGTGACAAAACCGTAGTGCCGATAGAACGCCGCGGCCGCCTCATCCTTGGCATCGACCACCACCGCCATCGCGGCAATCTGGTCGGCGTGGGCCAGGCTGCGGCGCAGGGCATCCAGGAGCAGATGTTCCCCAAGGGCTTGACCCTTGGCGGACTGATCCACGGCCAGCCGGCCCAGCAGCGTGACGGGCAATTGCGGGTAGCGCGGCAGCTTGCGAGCGAATTCGTCTGGCAGGTCGGTCAGAGTCAGCCCCGAGGCCGATAGCGTGTAGTAACCGAGGACACGTGCGTTCGGCGGGCTGACGGCGGCGAAAGCCGCGGCCACGCGCTCGTCCGCGTCTTGCCGAGCCTGCTGTTTGAGGTAGCGGTCAAGCGCCTCTGCGCCGCAGTGAAACGCTGCTCGGTCGTGCTGTCGACCTAGTGGCTCGACAGTGATGCTGCTCAAGGCCACCGGCTACGTGCCAGTGCGTTGGCGGTAGGCTTTGGCCGCGCGTTTGAGGCGCGCGTTCGGCTCCGGCGGGTTCAGCAAGGCTTGCACGAAGGCCAACTGCTCTTCACGCGACAGAAGAATCGACTCGTGTTCGGCGATCACGCGCCGCGCTGCGTCTTGCGCGCTGGCAACGACGAACTCGCTCAGCGTGCGGCCGGAAAGCGCTGCCGCTTGCTGGAGCAGGCTCTTCTGCGTCACGGACACGCGGGCTTCGAGCCGGGCGTCGCGGGTGTCTTGAGTGGCCATGGTTGTCTCCCTGCCGGGAATGTACGGCACATGTCCGTACGTGACAAGCGACTCCAGGGGCGGTTCGCGAACGGATGCGCGAAGCGACGGGTCAAGGACGGGCAACGCCCCGCGATTCAGGACGTCGTTGATGTATCGCATGAGGGCTGCCCCAGATGGGGCCACGACCGCCCCTGGTGGCCCCGAATGGGGCCCCGTCCCGGTGCGATGTCAAAAAATGGCCCCAACTGCCAGAAGACAAAAACCCCAGTCGAATCAACGATCTGGGGCTTCTGTTGGGACCATCCGGGAAGTCCGCAGACGCACCGGGACTGCGTCACATGTGCGCTCCTGTCACTTGGCCGAACCCGTTGGCGGCCGCAGCAAAACTCTAGCATTTCCCGCCACCAGATCAAGCCCTGGGGACTGGAACTGGCAACTGGCTCACCGTCGCTTCAGCCGTGCAGCGACTTCAGCGCCACCTCCGGCGCCGTAGACACGATCTTGAGCAGCGCCGCCGCCGGACCCGTGGGGTTGCGCCGGTGCTGCTCCCAGTTCTGCAGCGTCTTCACACTCACCCGCATGAGCTTGGCAAAGTCGCCTTGCGACAAACCCGTCTGCTCCCGCACGGCCTTGGCATCCGGGGCCGTCACCTCGAAACGCCGGGACGGCTTGGCACGCCCCTTGGCGATGGCCTTGGCTTCCTTGAGGCTGCCCACAAGTTCTTCAAACAGCGTCTTGTCCATGTTCACAGCTCCTTGACCAGCTCGCGCAAGATGGCCGTTTCCTTGTCGCTCAGGTCGTCCTTCTTGGACTTCGGGTAGACGACCAGCATGTAGATCTGGTGCCGGTCCTTGATCCAGTAGTAGATGGCACGAACGCCCCCGGCTCTTGCCCCTGCCCTGCACCGCATGGCGAACCTTGCGGATACCGCCACCGCCCTTGATCAGATCCCCGCTCTCGGGGTTCTCGGCCAGCGTGTTCTGAAGTCCGCGGTACTCCTCGTCGCTGAGCAGTTCCTGCACCTGGCGCGTGAACGTCGGCGTCTCGATGAACTCCATCGACGAAGAGCATACGCCAATGGCGGATAGCATGAGGCGACCTCTAGGGAATCGCTGATCAATGACCGCTTCGGCCGAACCCGAACCGACGGCAAGTCGAATTCGCAGCCAATTCGCCGAATTGGCGCAATTGCGCCTCTATTGGTGTAATTCGTGCCGCTTTTCG
>Ga0136641_1000504_pt1 | contig 16947 bp, 16 predicted proteins | sample EliLak1302023Y_FD_115312 | JGI IMG/M metagenome (GOLD analysis project Ga0136641, IMG submission 115312) | Freshwater microbial communities from Elizabeth Lake, Yosemite National Park, California, USA - 13020-23Y | ecosystem: Environmental > Aquatic > Freshwater > Lake ...
CGGCACCTCGCAGGAGTACGGCGGCATCATCAAGCACGGCGCCAAGCTGCTCTACGCCTACGCCGAGTGCACCGTGCCCAAGATCACCGTGATCACCCGCAAGGCCTACGGCGGCGCCTACGACGTGATGAGCTCCAAGCACCTGCGCGGTGACGTCAACTTCGCCTGGCCCAACGCCGAGATCGCCGTGATGGGCGCCAAGGGCGCGGTCGAGATCATCTTCCGCGAAGACAAGGGCGACCCGGCCAAGCTGGCCGCGCGCGAGGCCGAGTACAAGGCGCGCTTCGCCAACCCCTTCGTCGCTGGCAGCCGCGGCTACATCGACGACGTGATCCAGCCGCACGAGACGCGCAAGCGCATCTGCCGTTCGCTGGCGATGCTCAAGGACAAGAAGCTGGAAAACCCGTGGCGCAAGCACGGCAACATCCCGCTGTGACCCCGCCTGAGATCGCCATCCGGGCAAGGGACTGAATATTCCTTACAATGAGGTAAGGAAAACTGCAAGGCCGAATGATGTCCACTGCCACATTGACCAGCAAGGGCCAGATCACCATACCCGCTGAGGTGCGCCGCGTGCTGAATGTCCAGACGGGTGACCGGGTCGAGTTCGTCCAGGTCGAGCCCGGGCGCTTCGAACTGGTCGCCGCGACGCGCTCGGTGCGCGAACTGAAGGGCCTGTTCGGCAAGGCCAGCCGCACGGTGTCCATCGAGGACATGAACCGAGCGATTGCCCAGCAGGGTGCGCGGGCGGCGGGCCTGCCAGGGTCTGCGAAGTGATCGGTCTGGACACCAACGTCCTGGTGCGCTATGTCATGCAGGACGACCCGCGCCAGTCGGCGCGGGCCAACCGCCTGATCGAGTCGCTCAGCGCCGATGAGCCGGGCTACGTGAGCCTGGTCGCGGTGGTCGAACTCGTGTGGGTGCTCGCGGGCAGCTATGGCCTGACGCGGGCGCAGGTGGCCACGGTGCTGGAGACCCTGCTGCGCAGCAAGGAACTGGTGGTGGACCGTGCCGAGCTCGTCACGCAGGCCCTGAAGCGCTTCGGCACGGGTGGTGCTGACTTTGCCGACGCGCTGATCGAGCGCATCGCTGCGACGGCGGGTTGCTCGGCGACGTTGACTTTCGATGCCGGTGCCGTGAAGGCGGCCGGGATGACCCCGGTGCCTTGAGGCCCTGGCTGCCCAGCACGAGCTGATATTTTTCCCGGAGCCCCAGCATGTTCAAGAAGATCCTGATCGCCAACCGCGGCGAGATCGCCTGCCGCGTCATCAAGACCGCAAAAAAGATGGGCATCCTGACGGTGGCCGTCTACTCGGAAGCCGACCGCGATGCGCTGCATGTCGAACTGGCCGACGAAGCCGTGCTGCTGGGGCCGGCACCGTCGCGCGAAAGCTACCTGGTCGTCGACAAGATCATCGCGGCCTGCCTGGCCACCGGGGCCGAGGCCGTGCACCCGGGTTACGGCTTCCTGTCCGAGAACGCCGAGTTTGCGCGCCGTGTCGAAGAAGCCGGCGTGGTCTTCATCGGGCCCAAGCACCACAGCATCTCGGCCATGGGCGACAAGATCGCGTCCAAGAAGCTGGCCCAGGCCGCCCAGGTCAGCACCATCCCGGGCTGGAACGAGGCCATCGAGACCCCTGAGCGGGCGGTGGAGATCGCCCGCGACATCGGCTACCCGGTGATGATCAAGGCCAGTGCCGGCGGCGGCGGCAAGGGCCTGCGCGTGGCCTTCAACGACGCGTCAGCCTTCGAGGGCTTCGGCAGCTGCCGCAACGAAGCGCGCAACAGCTTCGGCGACGACCGTGTCTTCATCGAGAAGTACGTCGAGGAGCCGCGCCACATCGAGATCCAGGTGCTGGGCGACGCCCACGGCCATGTCGTCTACCTGCACGAACGCGAGTGCAGCATCCAGCGGCGGCACCAGAAGGTCATCGAGGAAGCGCCGTCGCCCTTCATCAGCGACGCCACGCGCCAGGCCATGGGTGCGCAGGCCGTGCAACTGGCCCAGGCCGTGAACTACCAGAGCGCGGGCACGGTGGAGTTCGTGGTCGGCAAGGACCAGGGCTTCTACTTCCTGGAGATGAACACGCGGCTGCAGGTCGAGCACCCGGTCACCGAGAGCATCACCGGCATCGACCTCGTCGAACAGATGATCCGCGTGGCCGCCGGCGAGCCGCTGGCCTTCCAGCAGGAAGACATCCCGCGCCGGGGCTGGGCCATGGAATGCCGCATCAACGCCGAGGACCCCTTTCGCGGCTTCCTGCCGTCCACTGGCCGGCTGGTGCGCTACCTGCCGCCGCCGCAGACCATGGCGGCGGCGCTGCCCGTACCCCACGGGGGCGGTGTGCGCGTGGACACCGGCGTCTGCGAAGGCGGCGAGATCCCGATGTTCTACGACTCGATGATCGCCAAGCTCATCGTGCACGGGGTCGACCGCCAGGACGCGATCGCCAAGATGCGCGAGGCCCTGAACGGTTTCGTCATCCGCGGTGTGGCCAGCAACATCCCCTTCCAGGCGGCGCTGCTGGCGCACCCGAAATTCGTCGCCGGCGACTTCAACACCGGCTTCATCGCCGAGCACTATGGGCACGGCTTTCGCGCCGAGGACGTGCCGCACGAGGACCCCGACTTCCTGGTGGCGCTGGCCGCCGCCGCCTACCGCCGTTACCGTGAACGCGCGGCGGGTATCAGCGGCCAGCTCGCCGGCCACCGCATGGTCATCGGCGAGGACTTCGTCGTCGTGGTCCAGGGGGAGCAGGGCCAGCACCAGCATGTGCCGGTGCGCACCGTGCCCGGCAGCGCCACGACGGTGCACGTCGGCGACCGGTCTTACGACCTGCTCAGCGACTGGCAGTTCGGTGGCATCCGTTGCTGCGGCAGTTGCAACGGCCGTGACTTCACGGCGCAGATCGAACGCCACGGCCTGTGGCTGCGCGTGGAACACAACGGCCTGCGCATCGAGGCCCAGGTGATGAGCGCGCGCGCCGCCGAACTGCTGCGCCTGATGCCCTTCAAGGCGCCGCCCGACTTCAGCAAGTTCCTGCTGTCACCGATGCCGGGCCTGCTGGCCGACATCGTCGTGCACGCGGGCCAGAAGGTGCTGGCCGGCGAGAGGCTGGCGGTCATCGAGGCGATGAAGATGGAGAACATCCTCACCGCCAGCCAAGACGGCACGGTCGGTGAATTGCTGGCCAGCAAGGGCGACAGCCTGGCCGTCGATCAGCCCATCCTCAGCTTCACCTGAACCCGCCATCCCCCTCCAGGCACCACCACCATGAGCAAGCCTTTCCGCATCCTGGGTATCCAGCAGATCGCCATCGGCGGCACCGACAAGCAGCGCCTGAAGCGCCTGTGGGTGGACCTGCTGGGCCTGACCGTGAAGCGCACCTTCATCAGTGAACGCGAGAACGTCGACGAAGACATCTGTGCGCTGGGCACGGGGCCGACGGCTGTCGAGGTCGACCTGATGCAGCCGCTGGACATCGACAAGAAGCCGGCCGTGCACACCACGCCGCTCAACCATGTCGGCCTGTGGGTGGACGACCTGCCCCAGGCGGTGGCCTGGATGACGGCCCAGGGTGTGCGCTTCGCCCCGGGTGGCATCCGCGCTGGGGCCGCTGGTCACGACATCTGCTTCATCCACCCCAAGGGCAACGACGCCTTCCCGCTCAGCGGCGAGGGCGTGCTGATCGAACTGGTGCAGGCGCCGCCCGAGGTCTTGGCCGCCTTGGCCTGACTTCGGGCGCGGCGCTGACCCCGCCAAGGGGTCGCGGACTGCGGGCCGGCAGTCCCGGTCACTGCAGCGGCGTCGCCATGGCCACGGTGGTCGACCCGTCGCCGGGGTGGCGGTCCAGTGTCACGGCGATGGTCTTGGCAAAGCCGTTGATGTCCAGATCGAAACTGATCTGCATATGCCCGTCTGGCGCACGCAGTTGCCAGCCGCCCTCGGCGGGCGCGGCCAGCAGCTTGGCCCACGGTTCGCGGTCCATCTTGGCGACCACCGCGCCGCCCTGCTGGCGCAGCGACAGGCTGCGGCCGTCGCTCAGGCGGTAGGTGCCGACGACGCCCTGGGCTTCGCGCGGGAACAGCGGGCGCAGCGCGCTGCCGGTGACGGCGATGCGCTGGGTCTCGCCGGCCAGGGCGGGGGTGCTGACGGCGCAAACGACGGCGGCACCGGCGATGAACAGGGTCGGAAGCAGGAACTGGGTCATGGCGCTTCTCCGGGATGGCGCGGCGCGGGGGTCACGTCGCTACTGCCATGGGATGCACTGTGCCGCGCGCGGCAGTGTCTGGCTGCGACTTGTGACGCTGCGGCGGCGTGAATATTCACGCGACCCGGCCCGGCCCGGTCCGGCCCCTCACCTGGGCCGGGGCCGACGCCGACCCCCGCAGGCGGTGCGGCCGCCCGCTGCGCCAGCGGCGGGCATGCCGCGTTGATAATTGCGGCAGACCCCACCCCAGCCAGATTGCCCGCCATGACCGCCAGAACGCTCTACGACAAACTCTGGGACGAGCACGTCGTCCACACCGAAGAAGACGGCACCGCCACCCTGTACATCGACCGCCACCTGGTGCACGAGGTGACCAGCCCGCAGGCCTTCGAAGGCCTGCGCCTGGCCGGCCGCCACGTCTGGCGCGTCAGCTCCATCGTGGCCACCGCCGACCACAACACGCCCACCACCGGCTGGGCGGATGGCTACGACGGCATCACCGACCCGATCAGCAAGCTGCAGATCACCACGCTGGACGCCAACATCCAGGCCAGCGGCGCGGCCGCCTACTTCCCCTTCCTGGACAAGCGCCAGGGCATCGTCCACGTCATCGGGCCCGAGAACGGCGCCGTGCTGCCGGGCATGACGGTGGTCTGCGGCGACAGCCACACCAGCACCCACGGGGCCTTTGGCGCGCTGGCCCACGGCATCGGCACCAGCGAGGTCGAGCACGTGATGGCGACGCAGACGCTGCTGGCCAAGAAGGCGAAGAACCTGCTCGTCAAGGTCGAGGGCAAACTGGGCCTGGGCGTCACCGGCAAGGACGTGGTGCTGGCCATCATCGGCAAGATCGGCACCGCCGGCGGCACGGGCACCACCATCGAATTTGCCGGCAGCGCCATCCGCAGCCTGAGCATGGAAGGCCGCATGACGGTCTGCAACATGGCCATCGAAGCCGGTGCCCGCGCCGGCCTGGTGGCGGTGGACGAGAAGACCATCGCCTACTGCAAGGGCCGGATGTTCTCGCCCACGGGCCTGGAGTGGGACCACGCGGTGGCGCACTGGCGCACGCTGCAGTCCGACCCCGGCGCGCACTTCGACAGCGTGGTGGAACTCGACGCCGCCTTGATCCAGCCGCAGGTGACCTGGGGCACCAGCCCCGAGATGGTCTTGCCGGTGGACGGCCGCGTGCCCGACCCCGACAAGGAAAAGGACGCCGTCAAGCGCGACGCCATCGAGCGCGCCCTGGTCTACATGGGACTGGAGCCGAACAAGGCCATCACCGACATCCGCATCGACAAGGTCTTCATCGGTTCCTGCACCAACAGCCGCATCGAAGACCTGCGCGAGGCCGCCGCGGTGGTCCAGCGCGCCGGCCAGCGCGTGGCCGCCAACGTCAAGGTGGCCATGGTGGTGCCGGGCTCGGGCCAGGTAAAAGCGCAGGCCGAAGCCGAGGGCCTGCACACCATCTTCACCGCCGCCGGCTTCGAATGGCGCGAGCCGGGTTGCAGCATGTGCCTGGCGATGAACGCCGATCGACTGGAACCCGGCGAGCGCTGCGCCAGCACCAGCAACCGCAACTTCGAGGGCCGCCAGGGCGCCGGTGGCCGTACCCATCTCGTCAGCCCGGCGATGGCCGCCGCGGCGGCGCTCAACGGCCACTTCGTCGACGTCCGCCGCATCGGCTGATTCCCAACTGGAGACCCCAACATGACCAAGACTTCCGCCCTGATCGCCGCCCTCCTTGTCCTGTGCCTGCAGCTCTCGGCCTGCAACACCATGCAGGGCCTGGGCAAGGACATCGCCAACGCCGGTGACACCATCGAAGACGCGGCCAAGAAGGCCAAGAAGTAGACCGCCATGGACGCCTTCACCCTCCACAAGGGCCTGGTCGCACCGATGGACCGTGACAACGTCGACACCGACGCCCTGATCCCCAAGCAGTTCCTGAAGTCGATCGCGCGTTCGGGCTTCGGACCCAACCTCTTCGATGCCTGGCGTTACCTCGACCCGGGCGAGCCGGGGCAGGACCCGGCCAGCCGCCAGCCCAACCCGGACTTCGTGCTGAACCAGCCGTGCTACCAGGGCGCATCGGTCTTGCTTGCGCGCAGCAACTTCGGTTGCGGCAGCAGCCGCGAACACGCGCCCTGGGCGCTGCAGCAATACGGCTTCAAGGCCTTGATCGCGCCCAGCTATGCCGACATCTTTTTCAACAACTGCTACAAGAACGGCATCCTGCCCATCGTGTTGCCGGCGTCGCAGGTGGCGAAGCTGTTCGACGAGGTCTTCGCCTTCCCGGGCTACCAGCTCGCCATCGACCTGCCGCGGCAGGTGGTGATCAAGCCCGACGGCAGCGAACTGCCCTTCGACGTCGAGCCCTTCCGCAAATACTGCATGGTGAACGGCTACGACGACATCGGCCTGACGCTGCGCCATGCCGACAAGATCCGCGCCTTCGAAGCCGAACGCCTGATCAGGATGCCCTGGCTGGCACATCGACACCTTTGATTCCGAGGAACACCACATGAAGATCGCCATCCTGCCGGGTGACGGCATCGGCACCGAGATCGTCGAGCAAGCCGTGCGCGTGATGAACGTGCTCGACCTGCACTTCGAGACCGAGACCGCCCTCGTCGGCGGCGCCGCCTACGAAGCCCACGGCCACCCGCTGCCCGACAGCACGCTGCAACTGGCCAAGGATGCCGACGCCATCCTGTTCGGCGCGGTGGGCGACTGGAAGTTCGACAAGCTGGAGCGTTCGCTGCGGCCCGAGCAGGCCATCCTTGGCCTGCGCAAGCACCTGGGGCTGTTCGCCAACTTCCGGCCGGCGCTGTGCTACGAGCAGCTGACCCACGCGTCCAGCCTGAAGCCCGAACTGGTCGCCGGCCTGGACATCCTGATCATCCGCGAGCTCACCGGCGACATCTATTTTGGCCAGCCGCGCGGCCGCCGCATCGCCACCGATGGCCACTTTCCCGGGGCCGAGGAAGCCTTCGACACCATGCGCTACAGCCGCCCGGAGATCGGGCGCATCGCGCACGTCGCCTTCCAGGCCGCACGCCAGCGCAGCAAGAAGGTCACCTCGGTGGACAAGGCCAATGTGCTGGAGACCTTCCAGTTCTGGAAGGACGTGGTCACCGAGGTGCACGCCGCGCATTACCCCGACATCGAACTGCAGCACATGTACGTCGACAACGCGGCCATGCAACTGGTCAAGGCGCCCAAGTCCTTCGACGTGATCTTCACCGGCAATATGTTCGGCGACATCCTCAGCGACGAGGCCGCCATGCTCACCGGCAGCATCGGCATGCTGCCCAGCGCGTCGCTGGACAAGAACAACAAGGGCCTGTACGAACCCAGTCACGGCAGCGCACCCGACATCGCCGGCCAGGGCGTGGCCAACCCGCTGGCGACCATCCTGTCGCTGGCCATGATGCTCCGCTACACCCTGGCCCAGCCCGCGGCTGCCGACCGCATCGAATCGGCGGTGAAGGCGGTGTTGGCGGCGGGTTTGCGCACCGGCGACATCTGGAGCGCCGGCGCGACCCGCGTCGGCACGCGCGCCATGGGCGACGCGGTGGTAGCCGCAGTCACAGGCAAAACGATCACCAGGACCTAGCGTCCCGGATCGTGACGCCGCCACTCTGGACCCCGGCGACACGGGCCGGGCAGCGGCGGCGTCCAGGTCCACAGCAAAGGCAGAAACAATATGGCATTCGTGAACAACCCGCTCGTGGGTCTGGTCGGTTGGCGTGGCATGGTCGGCTCGGTCCTGATGGACCGCATGCAGGCCGAAGGCGATTTCGCGCACATCGAGCCGCTGTTCTTCAGCACCAGCAATGCCGGCGGCGCGGCCCCGGCGCAGGCTAAAAACGAGACGACCCTGCAGGACGGCTTCGACATCGCGCAGCTGAAGCGTTGCGATGTCGTGATCAGCTGCCAGGGCGGCGACTACACCAGCGAAGTCTTCCCCAAGCTGCGCGCTGCGGGCTGGACCGGCCACTGGATCGACGCGGCGTCCACGCTGCGCATGGCCGACGACGCGGTGATCATCCTGGACCCGGTCAACCGCCCCGTCATCGACGCCGCGCTGGCCGCTGGCGGCAGGAACTGGATCGGCGGCAACTGCACGGTCAGCTGCATGCTGATGGGTGTGGGTGCGCTGTACAAGGCCGGCCTGGTCGAGTGGATGTCGACCCAGACCTACCAGGCTGCCAGCGGCGGTGGCGCTCAGCACATGCGCGAACTGCTCACGCAGTACGGCACGCTGAATGCCGAAGTGAAGGCGCTGCTGGACGACCCGAAGAGCGCCATCCTGGAGATCGACCGCAAGGTGATCGCCAAGCAGCGCAGCCTGAGCGCCGCCGACACCGCCAACTTCGGCGTGCCGCTGGGTGGCTCGCTGATCCCGTGGATCGACAAGGACCTCGGTATCGGCAAAGGCCGGGACGAGCCCGGCTGGGGCGTGTCCAAGGAAGAGTGGAAGGGCATGGCCGAGACCAACAAGATCCTCGGCCAGGGCGATGGTTACGGCACGCCGCCGGTCCCTGTGGACGGCTTTTGCGTGCGCGTCGGCGCCATGCGCTGCCACAGCCAGGCGCTGACCTTCAAGCTCAAGCGTGACGTGCCGCTGGCCGACATCGAGGCGATGATCGCCGCCGACAACGCCTGGGTGCAGGTGGTGCCGAACACCCGCGAAGCCACCATCCGCGACCTGACGCCGGTGGCGGTGACCGGCACCATGACCATCCCGGTCGGCCGCATCCGCAAGCTGGCGATGGGCCCGGACTACCTGGGCGCCTTCACCATCGGTGACCAGTTGCTGTGGGGCGCTGCCGAGCCGCTGCGCCGCATGCTGCGCATCCTGATCGAGCGTTGAGTCGGCGCAGCGGCCGCGTCGCGGTGCCGGTCGGCTGCAGGGGGTGTGAGGCCCGGCAACAATCCCGCCACGCGGCAACTTGAGCTGAGACGTGAGCTTGCGCTCCTATATGCTTGATGCTGTTGTGATTTGTGCCACTGGGGCGCCCAGTGCTGCCGTCAGGCGGCCTTCGGATCGAGTAACCGGCTTCGAACCCGGGCACCGGGGTTCGGCGTACGGGTTTGGGGGAAGAGCTTTGGAACACCGTTCGACGAACGCCGCGCGATTTGCGCTCAAGGGGGTGGCACTGGCCACCGCTTGCCTGTGGGGCACCCATGCTGCAGCCTTGGGCCTGGGGCGCCTGAATGTGCAGTCGGCCCTGGGCGAGTCCCTCAGGGCCGAAGTCGAGGTGACCAGCATCACCGCCGAGGAACTGGCTTCCCTGCGCTTGCGCGTGGCCCCACCTGACGCCTACCGAGCGGCCGGCGTCGAGTACAACGCCGTGCTGCCGTCGGCCCAGGTGCAACTCGTGAAGCGGGCCGACGGACGCTCCTTTCTGCGCGTCAGCAGCGACCGCGCCGTGCTCGAACCCTTTGTCGATGTGATCGTCGAAGCGACCTGGTCCAGCGGTCGTCTGGTGCGCGAATACACGCTCTTGTTCGACCCGCCCAATCTGCGTACCGCACAAGCCGCGGCCCCGGCAGCGGCGCCGGTGGTCAGCCCGGCTCCTGCGCCGGCGCCGGCTTCGACACCCGCCCCGGTAGCGCCCGTGCCGGCGCCGTCCCCCGCGCCCGTGGCCGCCGTGGCCACGCCCATCGCGGCGCCGGCATCAACCGGGCCAGCGCCAGCGGCGCCGATGACCCGGCCTGCACCGCCGCCACGCGTCAAGGCGCTGGGCGTCGCACCGGCTCCGGCCCAGGCACCGGCCCCGGTGGCCGCGCCGGGCGGCAGCGACACCCACCTCGTGCAGCGCGGCGAATCGCTGAGCCGCATCGCGGCACGCACCCAGCCGCGCGGCGTTTCACTGGACCAGATGCTGGTCGCGCTGTACCGCAGCAACCCGCAAGCCTTCATCAACGACAACATCAACAAGCTGAAGGCCGGTTCCGTGCTGACGCTGCCGCCGGCCGATCAGGCGGCTCAGCTCAGCCCCCAGGTCGCGCGCGACATCATCATCGCGCAGAGCAGCGACTTTGGCGCCTACCGCCAGCGCCTGGCCGCCGGCGCCACCGGGACGACCGATGCCGCACCGGCACGTCAGGCCAAGGGCCAGGTGCAGGCCCAGGTCGACGACCGCAAGACCGCCGCAGCGCCGACGCCCGACCGCCTGACGCTCACCCAGGGCGGCGCGAAGACGGCGCCCGCGCTGGCGCCCGCGACCGAGAAGAAGGATGACAAGACCCGGCTGGCCGAACTCAACCGCAATGTCGAAGAGTTGAAGCAGTTGCAGGGCGCTGCCGCACCGACCGCACCGGCCGCACCGGCGCCAGGGACGGCGACAGCCCCAGCGCCAGCCGTCGTGGCCGCCGTGCCCGTGGTGGCAGCGCTGCCCGCCGTGGCTTCGGCGGCCAGTGCGCCGGCCAAGCCCGCGCCAGCCAAGCCGGCAGCCGCGCCGGCACCCGAACCCCCCGGGCTGCTCGACTCGCTGTTCGGCAATGACCTGCTGCTGCCGGGCGCCGGGGTGCTGGTGGCCTTGCTGGCCGGGCTGGGTCTGTACAAGTTGCGCGGCCGGCTGCGCAGGCCGGCGGGCGAGACCTCGTTCTTGGAAAGCCGGCTGCAGCCCGATTCCTTCTTCGGTGCCAGCGGTGGCCAGCGCATCGACACGCGCGAAGCGGGGCCTGCCGGCAACCTCGGCAACTCAGCCTCGATGAGCTATTCGACGTCGCAGCTCGACGCGATCGGCGATGTCGACCCGGTGGCCGAGGCCGACGTCTACCTGGCCTACGGCCGCGACCTGCAGGCCGAGGAAATCCTCAAGGAAGCGATGCGGGCCACGCCCGAGCGCATGGCCATCCGCACCAAGCTGCTCGAGGTCTACGCCAAGCGGCGTGACACCAAGGCCTTCGAATTGCTGGCCACCCAGCTGTACAGCCTGACCGATGGCACCGGCGAGGACTGGGCCAAGGCGCAGGCCATGGGCCAAGCCATCGACAGCGAAAATTCGCTCTACCACCCCGGTGGCGAACCCGAGGGCCAGCGCAGCGGCGACGGCCAGCCGCGCCCCGATGCGCTGGGGGCCGCCACGCAACCCTACAGTGTTCCGCCCGTGCCGTCGGCCTTCGAGCCCGAGACCCATGCCACGCAGGGCGGCGGCCTGGACCTCGATCTGGAGTTCGACCTCCCGCCTGCGCCGCCAGTCCCGCCGGCAGCGGCGGCGGCAGCGGCTGCCCGAGCCTTGGCGGCTTCCCCGGTGACCCCGCCGTTCCAGGCGCCCAAGCCGATGCCCAGGGACGAGGGGCTGTCCTTCTCACCCGACACCCAGTCCGGGCCCCCGACCATCGCCTTCCCGCGGCCGCCGGCGGCGTCAGCCCCGGCCGTGGACCAGATGCTGGACTTCGACCTCAGCGGCTTCGGTGACGATGAACCCACCGAGATCCAGCCGCGCCCGGCGGGCGGCAACAGCCTGGATTTCGGCGACTTCGATCTGGGCGATCCGCCGGCCGCCGCGTCACCGGCCGACGCCGCTGGCCTGGCGCGCAAGCTCGAACTGGCCGAGGAATTCCGCCAGATCGGCGACAGCGAAGGTGCGCGCGACCTGCTCGAAGAAGTGGTGGCCAGGGCCGAGGGCGCCTTGAAGACCAAGGCCCAAGGCATGCTGGACCAGCTTGCCCGCGGCTGAGGCCGCGCCGACCGCCGGGCGCCTGGCGCTCGGCGTGGCCTACCGCGGACAGCGCTACCACGGTTGGCAGTCGCAGGCCGATGGCCTGACGGTGCAGGACGCGCTGGAAACCGCGCTGTCGGCCTTCGCCGCCGAGCCGATCACCACGGTTTGCGCCGGGCGCACGGACTCGGGCGTGCACGGCCTGAACCAGGTCGTTCACCTCGACACGCGGCTGCTGCGCGTAACGTCGTCGTGGGTCCGCGGCTGCAACCGCTACCTGCCCAACGACGTCGCCGTGCAATGGTGTCAGCCGGTGTCCGCCGACTTCCACGCCCGCAACAGCGCGCGCGGCCGACGCTACCGCTTCGTGGTGCTGGAGTCCGTGGTCCGGCCGTCGCTCGAGCAGGGCCTGGTCGGCTGGGTCTTCCGCCCGCTGGACGGTGACGCGATGCGCGCGGCGGCGGCCCACCTGATCGGCGAACACGACTTCACCTCCTTTCGTGCGGCGGATTGCCAGTCGCCCACCCCCATCAAGACGCTGCGCGCCATCACCATCGTCCGCCACGGCGCCTACTGGCGTTTCGACTTCGACGGCAATGCCTTCCTGCAACACATGGTGCGCAATATCCTGGGCTGCCTGGTGGCGGTGGGCAACGGCAGCCGCGATCCGGCCTGGATGCCCAAGGTGCTGGCCGCCCGCAACCGCGATCTCGCAGCGCCGACCTTCCCGGCGGCAGGGCTTTACTTCGTGGGCCCGTATTACGATGAAGCATGGAAGATTCCTGCCCACACCGCCGCCATGGACTGGGTTCCTTGAGCCCCCGCTGCGTTCGATGAGCCGAACCCGGATCAAGATCTGCGGCTTTACGCGTGAGGCCGACGTCGACGCCGCCGTGGCAGCGGGCGCCGACGCGCTGGGCTTCAACCTGTACGCCCGGAGCGCCCGACATGTGTTGCTGGACCGCGCGAAGTCGCTGATTCGCCGGATGCCCCCCTACGTCACGCCGGTGCTGCTGTTCGTGAACGCCACTGCCGACGAGGTCCGTGCTGCTGCCGATGCCATTCCGCATGCCGTGCTGCAGTTTCACGGCGACGAAGACCCGGCTGCTTGCGAAAGTGCGGGTCGACCGTACATCCGGGCGGTGCGCATGGCCGCCGGTGTCGATTTGCTAAACTTCGTGGCCCGTTTTCACAATTCTCAAGCCCTGCTGCTCGACGCCCACGTCGAAGGTTACGGCGGTGGCGGTAAGGTCTTCGATTGGTCACAGATTCCTCCAAGCGTGCCCCTTCCGGTCGTTTTGTCTGGTGGGTTGAATCCTGCCAACGTGACCGATGGGGTGCTCAGCGTCCGGCCCTGGGCCGTTGACGTGAGCTCCGGCGTCGAGATCAGCAAGGGCATCAAGGATGCCGTGTTGATGCGCCGGTTCTGCCAGGCGGTGCGCCTTGCCGATGACCGGCTGGCAGCCCGCTGAAAATCTGAAGGAATTCCATGTTTGCATATGACCAACCCGATGCCCGCGGGCATTTCGGGCCCTACGGCGGCACCTTCGTCGCCGAGACGCTGATCCACGCCCTGCACGAGCTCGAAGAGGCCTACGTCCACTACAGCAAGGACCCGGCCTTCATGGCCGAGTACCGGCATGAACTGAAGCATTTCGTCGGCCGGCCCAGCCCGATTTACCACGCTGACCGGCTCAGCCGCGAGATCGGCGGCGCGCAGATCCACCTCAAGCGCGAAGACCTGAACCACACCGGCGCGCACAAGGTCAACAACACCATCGGGCAGGCCTTGCTGGCCAAGCGCATGGGCAAACCGCGCGTCATCGCCGAAACCGGCGCTGGCCAGCACGGCGTGGCCACCGCCACCATCTGCGCCCGCTACGGCATGGAATGCGTGGTCTACATGGGCAGCGAAGACGTCAAGCGGCAAAGCCCCAACGTCTACCGCATGCACCTGCTGGGCGCCCGCGTGGTGCCGGTGGAGAGCGGCAGCAAGACGCTGAAGGACGCGCTGAACGAGGCGCTGCGCGACTGGGTCACCAACGTCGAGAACACCTTCTACATCATCGGCACGGTGGCCGGCCCGCACCCCTATCCGACCATCGTGCGCGACTTCCAGCGCGTCATCGGCGACGAATGCCTGGTGCAGATGCCCGAGCAGATCGCCTACTGCGGCGGCCCGGCGGGCCGGCAGCCCGATGCCGTGATCGCCTGCGTCGGCGGCGGCAGCAACGCGATGGGCATGTTCTACCCCTACATCCCGCATGAAGGCACGCGGCTGATCGGCGTCGAAGCCGCCGGGCAGGGCCTGGACAGCGGCAAGCATTCGGCGTCGCTGACCGCCGGCACCCCCGGCGTGCTGCACGGCAACCGCACCTATCTGCTGCAGGACGCCAACGGCCAGATCACCGAAACCCACAGCATCAGCGCCGGCCTGGACTACCCCGGCGTGGGCCCCGAGCACGCCTACCTGAAGGACATCGGACGCGCCGAATACGTGGCCATCCAGGACGATGAAGCGCTGACTGCCTTCCACCGCCTGTGCCGCACCGAGGGCATCATCCCGGCGCTGGAAAGCAGCCACGCCGTGGCCTATGCGATGAAACTGGCCGCGACGATGCGCCCCGACCAGCACCTGCTGGTCAACCTGAGCGGGCGCGGCGACAAGGACATCGGCACGGTGGCCGACCTGTCGGGTGCCGACTTCTATTGCCGGCCTTCGTGCCGCGGCCAAAGCGTCAAGGGGGGGCTGTCATGAGCCGCATCCAGGCCATGCTGGCGGCACTCAAGGCCCAGGGCCGGACGGCCTTGATCCCCTATGTCACGGCCGGTGACCCCTTTGTCGATGCCACACCGCAGATCATGCAGGCGCTGGCCGACGGCGGCGCCGACATCATCGAACTCGGCGTGCCCTTTTCCGACCCGATGGCCGACGGCCCGGTGATCCAGAAGGCCAGCGAACGCGCGCTGGCGCGCGGCATCGGCGCCACGCAGGTGCTGGACATGGTGCGGGCCTTCCGCCTGAGCAACGCCCACACGCCGGTGGTGTTGATGGGCTATGCCAACCCGGTGGAACGCTACGACCAGGTGCATGGCGATGGTTCTTTCATCACCGACGCCCGGGCGGCCGGTGTCGACGGCCTGCTGGTGGTCGACTACCCGCCCGAGGAGTGCGAGGCCTTTGCCGCCCGCCTGAAGGCCGTCGACATGGACCTGATCTTCCTGCTGGCCCCGACCAGCACCGAGCAGCGCATGAAGCAGGTCGGCCGCATCGCCAGCGGCTACGTCTACTACGTGTCGCTGAAGGGCGTGACCGGTTCGGGCGCCCTCAACACCGACGAGGTGGCCGCGATGCTGCCGCTCATCCGGCAGTTCGTCAGCGTGCCAGTGGGCGTGGGTTTCGGTATCCGCGACGCGGCGACGGCCAAGGCCGTCAGCGTGGTGGCCGATGCGGTCGTGATCGGCTCGCGGCTGATCCAGATTCTGGAAACCCAGACGCGCGACAATGCGCCGGCGGCGGCGCGGGCCTTCATGGCGGAGATCCGCACCGCACTGGACGCTTAGGCGGCCAGCGCCGGAACTGCACGCTTGAGGAGCACTGCATGAGTTGGTTGGAAAAACTGCTGCCCCCGAAGATCCAGCCGACCGACCCGGCCGAACGTCGGGCCGTGCCTGAAGGCTTGTGGATCAAGTGCCCGTCCTGCGAGACGGTGCTCTACAAGACCGACCTGGAACAGAACATCAATGTCTGCCCCAAGTGCGACCACCACCACCGCATCAACGCACGGGCCCGGCTGGACGCCTTTCTGGACCCGGAAGGCCGCTGGGAGATCGGCCAGGAAGTGATGCCGCTGGACCCGCTGAAATTCAAGGACAGCAAGAAGTACCCGCAACGCCTGAAGGCCGCGCTGGAAGCCACCGGCGAGACCGACGCACTGGTGGTCATGGGTGGCGCGGTGATGAGCGTGCCGGTGGTCACCGCCTGCTTCGAATTCGAGTTCATGGGCGGTTCCATGGGCAGCGTGGTCGGTGAGCGTTTCGTGCGCGGCGTGGAAGCCGCCGTCGAGCAGAAAGTGCCTTTCGTCAGCTTCACCGCCACCGGCGGTGCGCGCATGCAGGAAGGCCTGCTCAGCCTGCTGCAGATGGCCAAGACCAATGCCTCGCTAACGCGGCTGGCCAAGGCCAGGTTGCCCTACATCAGCGTGCTGACCGACCCGACGATGGGCGGTGTCTCGGCGAGCTTTGCTTTCGTGGGCGACGTGGTCATCGCCGAGCCCAAGGCGCTGATCGGTTTCGCCGGCCCGCGCGTCATCGAGAACACCGTGCGCGAGAAGCTGCCCGAAGGCTTCCAGCGCAGCGAATTCCTGATCGGTACCGGTGCGCTGGACATGATCTGCGACCGCCGGCAACTGCGGCCGAACATCGCCCGCCTCCTGGCGATGCTGCAACGGCAGTCCGCCGACGCGGTCGCCTGACTTCCACCCTCTCCCGCCAGCGGGAGAGGGCAGGGGTGAGGGTCGTTGATGGCTCGCGCCCTCACCCCAACCCTTTCCCGCAAGCGGGAGAGGGGGTTGATCCGATGAACAACACCCGAACCCTCGAAGACTGGCTGGCGCACTGCTCGGCCATGCACCCCAAAACGATGGACCTCTCGCTGGAGCGCACGGCCGAGGTCAGGCGCCGCCTGGGCATCCATTTCGACGTGCCGGTCATCATCGTCGCGGGCACCAACGGCAAGGGCAGCACCTGCGCGATGCTGGAGTCCATCGCCCGCCACGCCGGCTACCGGGTGGGCCTGTACCAGAAGCCCGAACTGGTGCACTTCACCGAGCGCTGCCGGGTCAACGGCGAGCCGGTGACGGCCGAAGCGCTGGCGGTGCAGTTCGCGGCCGTTGAAGGCGCGCGCGGCGACATCACGCTGACGCAGTTCGAATTCAGCACGCTGGCCATCGCGCGGCTGCTGTCGATGACCGAGCTGGACCTGGTGATCCTGGAGGTCGGGCTGGGCGGGCGCTACGACAGCGTCAACGCCTTCGATGCCGATTGCGCCGTCATCA
>Ga0136641_1000505_pt1 | contig 16938 bp, 16 predicted proteins | sample EliLak1302023Y_FD_115312 | JGI IMG/M metagenome (GOLD analysis project Ga0136641, IMG submission 115312) | Freshwater microbial communities from Elizabeth Lake, Yosemite National Park, California, USA - 13020-23Y | ecosystem: Environmental > Aquatic > Freshwater > Lake ...
AAGCCAATACCGAATATGCCTCACGCATTGAAGTAGGCATGGACGCAAGCGACAGAAACTGGCTTCAAACCGACAAGCATTACCTTCGATCTATGCTTCTCAATTTATTGAGCAATGCTGTGAAGTACTCGCCACCATTCACAAAAATTTATCTGCGTATTTATAAAGTGCAACAACAATCATCAGCAAAAATGCTTTTCGAAATCGAAAACGAAATCGGTAAAGCCGGTGCACCAGACGAATCCCAGGTTTTCCAGCGTTATTACCGTGCGGAAACCGCAAAAAAATACGCTGGAACCGGCTTAGGTTTATGGCTTTCACAAATTATGGCCAAACAACTAGGAACACGCATCAATATGGACTTGACCCCGCAAAAAACCATTCGTTTCCATTTCACACTCCCCATCGTTCACCCGCAATAACCCATAAGGACAATTGACATGAAGTTACTTAACAAGGTATTTAATGGCACTCCCGCAGACAAAGGTCCCGCCAAAGACTTGCCATTACACAATATGCTTAATTTAAAAGATGATTTAGATCTCATCCCACTGGATGAAATTGCTGCGGGCGATCAGAAAAACGATTCTCAAAAAAATGTACCCCCCGTTTTATTGAAACAGCATTTTGATGACAACTCTATAGAAAGTGAACTGGCTTATTTAGAGAAATATGAAAGAATACAAAATAATATAGATACGACTGAGCTCTATGATATTTTCAATGCCTTGCAAAGCATATCGACATCCATCGCCAGTATGAATGAAACCAAAGGTAAACCAGACGATTTTTTAGAAACTTGGAAGCCTTTGCTTACCAATATTGAAAATTTCACAACAAAAAAGAAATTGCTGGAGTCCATCGAAGCTCAAATGAATCAAACGATCAACGAATTACGTGAAATACATCAAAAAATGTTTGATTCAATTGGTGTAGTCAGAGCCTACAACAGTGAAAGAGAAACCATGTATGCAGCCAGAAGAAAACTGGCTGATGATCTTGAGAAAAAACTGCGACTCTTTGAGGATCCCCACTGATTGAACACTTGGCCGCTTAGCGCATCAAAACATAAGAGCGCTGCACGACCCTTCTTTGATCAGCGGGTATTTCAAGTAATTTCTCCTTGAATCTGGTCATGTCATAGGCAGGCAACCAGGTGATTGGCTTTTGGGTGGCGACCACAATGATCCATTCAACCATGGAGTCTTTATCAAATTCTGCAGGTGCTATCCATTCAAGTTCCAATTTGTAACCAGGAGAAGGTGTGAGTGGTGGAACAGTCAAGGGTTGAGTCAAATAATTATTTTTATCAATTTCATTTGGGTATAAGCGAATGACATTGTTATTGAGAAAAGCTGTTCGCCAATTAAAAATACTGATGTACATGGGAGCAGTGGGTTGAATGCTGATAGACAATGCATCCCCTGGTCTGTAACTCATGTGATTGAGTTCAAGTTTCAAATCAAAATTAGGATCTGCAGCCAACGCAGGTGGATCTACATCAATAACCATCGAAACGGTACACACTTGTGCACCTTGAACTGATTTAACCACTTCTGAAATCACTTCGCTTTTACTGATTCTGCCCTCAACCAAGTTCCATGTTTGCCGTTTAAGCTCGCATCGTTTGTCGTCAGAGTTTTTGGAATTTTGGGAACAATACATGTGCTGATCAATAGACACTTTTTCGCCAGTGACTAAGGCTATGGCCTTGGCTTTGGCAGCCTCGCGTGCATTCTCACAAGCTTGGTTGCGTGACAAATCCGGGCCAAATAAAAAATCCGCTTTCACATCTACCGGAAAAGCAACAACACACTGCCATTGAAATAACAGTGTGAAAAATAACGCCGAACGTGTCATTGGCTTCATCATTAGGTAGATCATTTCATGACCACATTATGTTGACGGTCGCCAGTAAATTGAGGCTCCTGAATCTTATGAATACCCAGCGCATAGCGGGAAGTTTCCACAGACACAAAATCAGCCAACTCGCCCATCGTAATTCTCTTGTCATGGTTAGTATCTGCAGCCCCGCTCAAACCTTTCAAAAGATAGAAGCTGAAAATACCATGTTTCAACGCATCATCGCCGTACGCAGTTTGCGTTCGTGTTCCAGCTGACAAAATATTGATGCCTCCAGGCACCGCATCAGTCGTCATTTTCAATGTCACCCCGCGTTGATTCTGTACCAGTGATTGACCAGAGCGGTTGGTGCCACTGAAACAGGCGTCGAGGAATACAGTCACAGATTTTGCGCCTATGCGTTCCACTTGGCTGAGTATGGTTTTTTGATTGATGGCGGTATCTTCAAGTAAATCAGTGTTTACATCAAATGGTAACCAGTATGAATATTTAGCTGGTTCTTGCATGACACCGTGCCCACTGAAATATATATATACATCCGTGCGCCCTGCGTTCACATGAGCGGGTAACCAATATTTAAAAGCCAACAAAATCTCAGCTCGTTGGGCTTCAGAATCTATCAATATTTTGATATTACCTGGCGATATGCCAAGGTGACGAATCGCATGCTCTCGAAATTCAGTTGCATCATTTGAAGCATAGCTGGCAGCTGGTAATTTCTTATAGTTTTCAACACCCAGAATAATGGCAACTGCGTCTCGGTACTTGGATGTGACAACTGATTCTTGCGCGTTCTTGTTGGAGGTTAAGGAGATATTTTCCTGCTGCGTACCTACAGTCTCAATTTTTTTTTTTGAGTTTCAGCTATTGCTATCTGAGTAGATTTATCAGTGGATTTGGATTCTTGGTTAGCTGCTGATTTACCTAAGAATTGGTTATTTGACCAAAAACCTGACAGGGCTGTACGCCCATCTGGGTACGAATACGTCCCTTTTCCACTGCGCTTGCCGAACTGGTATTGCCCCACATACTTCTCACCGTTGGCAAAGAAATAAATACCAAATCCGTGCTTCATGCCATTTTTAAATTCACCCTTGTAATAATCACCTTGGTATTTATCGGCAGTGAACTCTAAGATGCCTCTGCCTTCAAATTTTCCACGAACAAAATCACCTGCATATGAATAATCCGATTCGTCCACAATACCCCTGCACTCATGCCACTGACTGGTATCGCTTCCCTTGCAAGTGGGCAATGCTGATTGCGCTTGGGTCACTCCATATGGAAGCAATATCGCAGCAATAAAAATATAAAAGGGAACAAGAAATCTCTTCATGGATTGCTACCCAATGCGGAATTCTTGATGGATTTGGCGTGGGCCTGGTTTTGAAGATTGAGCAGCGCAAATTCCTTCTCTAATTTGCGTTTATCTTCATCCAGTGCCAGTTGCTGTGATGACAGCTTTTTACGAACTTCAACCAACTCAGCTTTGCGAGCCATGATTTCAGATGTTGTTTTAGAAGTATCCGTATGTGATACCTGGATAGCAGGCGGCGCTGGAGTAGGTGGAGGTGAATATGGCGCCTCCCCGAATTGATCCGCGCCCCTTAATACGACTGGTGCATCAGAGACAGGTTTGGTATTGACAGGTGGTTGGGCTGAAGCTATGGCATTGAGCTTCTTTTGAACTCGGCTCTCCACCACAGAAGTCAAGATTTCCAAATCCAGCAACTTATCGTCAGCTTCAACTTGTCTTTTTGAAGCATCAATCTGTTGCTGTACAGCTTGAATGCGCGATTTTTCAGCTTTCAACTTTTCATTCCATTTTGACAATCGCACTGTTTCTTGCTGTAGTGCCATTTGTTTGGCACGATCTTCACGCAACTGAGATTGAATGACAACGGATTGAACCGCAGGATCAGGTTGGGCCTGCTGGATGACGGCCAATTGTTGACTGACTTGTTCCAACCGTGACTGAGCCAGTGCCAGTTTCTCATCCTGTTGCCTCAACTGCTCAGTCAATACCTCAGTTGTTTCAACCATGGCATGTGTTGTGTGCGTTGATTTTTCAACCAGTAATGAGCCCAGGAAAGCAATGAATGCAGTCATCAACAAACCGACAAGCCAGACCAACTTCATGGCCATACTCCTTAAAGCGATTATTTTGTATCGTTGCCAGATGATTGATTGGCCGCTTTCAATTCACGCGCGGCTTCAATCTCTTTTTCCAATTCTTCAAAAGCTTTGGTCTTTCGTACTTTGGCTGCCATGATGGCGTTCTTTTTAATCTCTTTAGCCATGATCTTTTTCAATTCTTCTGTGGGATAACGCAAGCGAACATAAGTTTGGTACTCTTTCCCATTAGGAATGACAAGAATGCGATCACGCGTGTAACCACTGAGCGTGACTTCTGCAATCATGGTCTTGGTTACTCGCTCTATCTCTTTGCTCAAGGTCAGGTCATCGCCACCGTTAGTTTGAGACGCAATTTCAGTCATGCGTGATGAAATAACTTCACCCAAACTGTTAGTCAATAAGCGTTTGGCTGACATCATTGCCATATCAATAGACAACTGCATATCTACAGAACCCTCAGTAGCGGTCACATAAACGGCATCTGATCCTGAGTAATCCTGCAAAAACCATTCCGGTGATTTGCTGATATTGATCTCAACCATTTTGCGTCGCTCAGCTTCTTTGGCTGCTTCTAAGCGTTGTGCTGCTCCTTGGTCAGGTATAGATCTGGCAATAGCAGCGGTTAACATTTCCGACTCTGACTTGGCTGTTGACGCACAACCGGCCAGAAGACTTAATGAAACAACGCCCAACGTCAATATATTTGTTTTCAACATACAACTGCTCCGTGAATTGGTTTTGGATATTTACTGGAGAGTAATTTAATAAGCTGTTTTTAAAAAACCTGAGATTTCCTGATACTTTGATATATTTTTGACACAGCTAATTTTTATTATTTTTTTAATTTTTTGAATATGATTTATTTCAAATCAGGAATGCCATGATTCTGCAGGCCAAGGCCTCAAAGGTATTGAATGGTCTGATTCGGTGTTTATGTATCGATAAGGAATGCTTCGGCTTGAATATTGCTCCCTTTTCTCGAGTGTCGATATTTCGTTGACACCACAACCATGCCCAGGGCATGCTAAAGAGGTGATGCAATGCGTAAACAGAACGCTTTATTGTTTGTTTTATCTTTCTTGATATTTCCTGTCCACGCAGAAAATTGGCGATATTGCGCGGCCAATGCCCCTTTGAATACGCCATGCAAAGCTTGGGTGTCCGCCTATTTGTCCGGACATGCACCCGAAATTGATCACCAAGAAATTCCCAAGTATGTGTCAGAGTCGACACTGTCGCAAACATTGAACCCGGTAAGCAGGGGCGATATGCCAAGCTTTGGAACCCCCTTACAAAACGCACTCCAACCGTTTACCAAAGTGTCTTTGAACGTGATTGTCAGATAGAGATAATGCCCCAGTGAATAAACCTGACATTCAACCTCGATTTGGCAGACTGCTATTGGCTTGTTTTGCAGTTGCAGTGTTTTGCGGCGTACTGGTGTGGTTCACCAGTACTTATATGTTTGATTGCTGCGGTCCCTAAGCCACTCTGGCTTGCTGTTGTCGAGAGCTTATTGCAAACCTCAAGCTAAGCCAGATAGCTTGAAATTGACAAATGAAATTAACCCGTTTTAATATTTGAAATGATGAAATCTGCAGCCGCTTGTATGTGTTCTCTGGCTTGTATTTCTGCGTTGATGCCATCTCCGTTGATGATGAGTTGCAACAGTTTCTCATGTTGATCCCAGATATCTCTGGGTTTTTCATCTCGCATGAACACTTCTCCCATCACACGCTGTGTATATGTCCAATGCGCATCCATGGTGGGTGCTACCAATAAATTTTCTGACAAAGAATACACAAAATGATGAAATGCCATGTCAGCCGCAATGAGGTCGCTCACCGTCCCGTTTTTCAACGCAGCTCTGCCCTTGTCAATCAAAGCCGGGCCTTTTTGCGCTGCTGCCACTGAATTACCCAATGCTGCTTGACGAAACGCCAAGCCCTCAATCACTGCGCGTATGTCATACATTTGCTTGATATGGTCAGGGTCTAACGGCGCCACAATCAATCCGCGTCCGGGGGCGTCACTCAGTAATCCTTGGTTACGCAGCAGCAGCAATGCTTGTTGAACGGGTTGCCTAGATACCCCCAACTCAGAGGCTATTTGCTCCTGAATGATTCGGGCTCCTGGTTCTAATCTGCCTGATGCAATTTCCTGAAGTATGGCTTCATGCACCTGCTCGACGAGATTGGGTTGGACAGTCAAAATTTTCACAACGTTTACCTGTTTTTCTTGTCATTTTGAGTTTGGAGTTGCAGTGCGCCATTGCCTCTCGGCATCATCCCATGCACTCAGAGCTTGTAAATCGGGCACCCAAGCCAAGCCCGATTTTGCATCAGACGAAACAGCCTCCGGGGTAACAAGGACATCCAAAAGAGCTGGACGATTTTGCAAGGCCTTTTCAATCGCTTCTGGCAATTCTTCTGCAGATGTCACCCGTTGCGAATGCATACCAAAACTTTTTGCCATGCCGGCATAGTCGGCAAACTGCAAACGTGTTCCAACGACCTTGCCATGGGTTTCTTGTTGATCGCGAACTTCTATGGCCCAAGATCCATTGTTGGCCACAACAATCAAGACGGGGGCATGGTGTCGAACCGCTGTGTCTATTTCCATGGCATTGAAGCCAAATGCCCCGTCCCCTGTGGCAACCACCACAGTTCGTTCAGGGTGTATCAGGCTTGCAGCAACTCCAAAAGGTGTACCCACACCGATGCAACCCAAAGAACCTGGATCAAGGTAAGTGCTTGCTGGCAAACCCACGCGGGCAAACGAAAGGAAATCACCGCCATCGGCCACCACGATGCTGTCCTGCGGTAAGGCATGTCGCAATGCCGCCAATAAGCGATTGGGATGCATCAAGCCATCTGTGCCAATCGGTGCCTCTTGCATGCTTTGAACCAATTTGTTGGCGCGAACCACATGCTGCTGTCTCAAACCAGTTGCCCAAGCCACATCGGTTGCAGGCTTTTTGTCTTTGGCAGCAAGCATGATGGCGCGTAGGGACTGGTCGACATCGGCGAATATTTCGACCTCACCTCGTCTGTTGTCTCTTAGTTCTTGAGCGTTATCTGCCAATCGTAAAAATTTGGCTTGGCCAAAAATAGCTGGAGAACCAAATGCAAGTTGGAAATCCAGTTTTCTACCTAGCGTGACTACCAGATCAGCCTGACCCATGACATTTCCTCGCATGGCGGCAACCACTGCAGGATGGTGCTCTGGAACCAATCCTTTGCTTTCACTGGTGTCCAGATAAACGGCTCCCAGCATCGTCAGTAATTGCTGCAAAGCAGGCCCTGCATTTCTTGCCCCTCTTCCTGAAATAAACAACGGGCGCTTGGCTTGCCACAGCAAGTCAACCGCAGCTTGTACGTCTAGCGGATGAGGTAAACAACTATCTGCTTTGATGGGATTGAAAAATTCAGGAAGCATAGTCGCCGCTGCGGGTATTGCTCTGAGAACGTCTACCGGAAAATCCAAAAATACAGGACCGCTTTCTCCTCCTTGACCCATTGCACAAGCCACGGCCTCGTTCAAGTTACCCAGCACCAAATCCGGATGTCTCACAGTCCTGGCTAAGCGGGTGATGCTCTTGAGAATCTCTGTGTGCGCCATGTCTTGCAAGCCACCTCGGTTTTCCTGCGCAGCTGGTGTGGTGCCCGAAAGCACCAACACACTGGCGCGCGCCACATGTGCATTTGCAATACCGGTCATGGCATTGGTCACACCCGGACCTGCGGTCACCAAGGCCACGCCTAACTTGCCCGTCAATTCAGCCTCGGCGTGGGCCATGTAGACAGCAGCCCGCTCATCGCGTGTATCAATGATTTGTATGCCATGGGCATCCAAACGCATCCAAATAGGCATGATGTGCCCTCCGCAAAGTCCATAAACCCTCTGAATTCCTTGACTTTTCAGGAATCGAGCTATCAGGTCGGCAGTGTTGGCGTCTTTGAAATCAGTCATAGTTAGGTCAGGGTTAATACTATTCGCATTCTGAATTCAGAATACTATATTCCATATCTGGTCAGTATCAAACACCAAAACCTTTTTTTATTTTTCTAAAAGTGAGAAAACTACACAACATTTCAGACATGGTTGCCCACCATGCCCGTTTGCGACCTCAACAAATAGGTGCAGCGGACAGCCGCCGCCAACTCACCTATGCCCAATGGAGTGACCGCGCCAGTGGATTAGCCAGCGCTTTGCTGGCTCAAGGACTCAAGCCTGGTGAGCGCGTGGCGATATTGGCTTACAACCGCATAGAGTGGCTGGAAATATATGTGGCATTGGCACGCGCCGGCTTGGTAGCGTTGCCGCTCAATTTTCGTTTGGTCAGCACTGAAATTGCCTATATTTTGAAAGATGCACAAGTCAGTGCCTTGGTATGTGCGCAATCGTTGCAAGACAAAGCCCCCAACCCCAATGAATTACCCGATGTTCGTTTGCGCATACAAATGGATGGTGAGCAGAGCAACGGTTGGCTGGACTATGAATCCCTGATTCAAAACGCCAGCCGTGCTGTTGCATGGCCTCATGTGGATATCAAAAGCATGTGTGCATTGATGTACACATCGGGAACAACTGGTAAACCCAAAGGCGCTGTTCGAAGTCATGAAGCAAGCACGCTGATGGCGTATGCCACTGCCATTGAGATGGGCTTTACATGCAACGACAAGGCCTTGCTGGTCATGCCTTTGTGTCATGCCAATTCTTTGTACTTTGCCAACACATTCATCCATTTAGCCGCGTGCATCATCATTGATGACAACGCCAGTTTTGATCCAAAGAATCTTTTGATGCTTTTGTCAAAACACGAAATTACTTTTACGTCCTTGGTGCCTACGCATTACACCTTGCTGCTGGCATTGCCCGAAGATGTCAAGCAACAGTTCGCACCTCGCAGTGTGGCTCGCTTGCTGGTCTCTTCAGCACCGGCAAACGCCAGTTTGAAAAACGCCATTTTGGGTTTGTTCCCAAATGGCCAGTTGTATGAGTTGTACGGTTCCACCGAAGCCGGTTGGGTCACCTTGTTACGCCCTGAAGACCAACTTACCAAACTCGGATCTGTCGGTCGTGAATGGGCCGGCAGTGGTCCGATCAAACTGTTAGATATGCAAAGACAAGAAGTTGCAGACGGCGAAACAGGCGAGTTATTTTCATGCACCTCATATGCATTTGAAGGCTATTGGGGAGCACCCGAAAAAACCGCTGAAGCATTTGCACACGAGTGGTGTTCAGTAGGCGACATGGCCATGCGTGACGCCGATGGCTACATCTGGCTCAAAGACCGCAAGAGCAACATGATCATCAGCGGCGGTGAAAACATTTACCCCTCTGAAGTTGAAGGGGTTTTATGTTCTCACCCTGCGGTACAAGAAGCTGCAGCTATTGGTGTTACAGATGAAAAATGGGGCGAGACTGTGGTTGCTGTTGTGGTGTTGAAATCCGGCGCCGAGTGCAATGTAGACGAACTCAAGCAATGGTGTAAGTCACGGCTTGCTGGCTACAAACAACCTCGCCATTATGTTTATAAATGCAGTGATGACCTGCCACGCACTGCAACTGGAAAAGTCATGCACCGACGCTTGCGAGAAGTTATTCAACTTCCCACCAATGAACTGTCTATGACTTAAGTGAAAACCCGCTATCAACCCTTGTGATAAATCCTACAGAATTCAATTCATGTTTATGAAAACCACTGACCAAGTCAACGCAACTTGCCAACAATGCAATGTCAATAGCGATTGCGTTGACACGGTGCGCCGTCAAACCATCCAATGGGTGACTTGGGGAGGCTTGACCTCGCTTCCTTTCATGTCATCTGTTTCTCAAGCGCAAACTTCGCCCATCCTGTTGGTGGATGCAGATGCAGAAAAAGATTTCAAACCTTTGCGTCCAGCGGATTTAGCTAACGGCAAACCGATGCTTGTTTTTCCTTTTGACAGCAAGACAGGAACACCCCAAAACGAATCACGCTTGAACAAGTTGGTTGTCATCCGTTTGCCAGAAGATCAAATGACAGCTGAGACACGCGCACGATCTGCCTCGGGTGTTCTTGCCTATTCAGGCATATGCACACACCAAGGCTGTGAAGTCAAAACCTGGATGTCTAAAGAAAACGTATTGGTTTGTTACTGCCATTCATCCAAATTTGCATTGCTTGATAACGCCAAAGTGCTTGGCGGTCCGGCTTCCAAACCCTTGCCTGCCGTTTCTCTGGCGATGGACGGTGAGTTTTTGTCTGTTGTTGCCAGTTCCCCCGTTAGTCAAGGCTAATCACCTTGGTTTTTGCAAGACTCACTTACAGGAGATAAACCATGAGTCCTTTGTTAAAGAAGATGTCGATAGCAGTGATAGGAGCGTGTGCCTTGATGGCGCACGCCGATACCAAACTTGGCGCATATTCGCCAGTCACGGATGCCAGGTTAACCAACCCTGAGGCCAGCAACTGGTTGATGTACCGCGGAAATTACCAAGGCTGGGGTTACAGTCCGCTAGAAAAAATCAACGCTGGTAATGTGAAAAACCTGAGCCTGGCCTGGTCTTTTGCAACCGGAGTCACTGAAGGACACCAATCTCCCCCCATTGTCAACAATGGCTATATGTACGTCACCACACCCAACGGTCAGGTGATTGGATTGAACGCCATCACAGGTGAAGAGCTCTGGCGTTACAAGAAAGAAATCCCCGCAGATTTGCTGATGCTGCACAACACCAACCGCGGTGTGGCTTTGTATGGCGACAAAGTTTACGTGGCCACTGTTGACTCGCACCTGATTGCGCTGGACGCCAAAACAGGTAAGGTGGTTTGGGATGCCACCGTAGGCGATGTCAAGGCTTTGTCCTACATCACATTGGCTCCGCTGGCTGCCAAGGGCAAGATTTTGGTCGGCTCATCCGGCGGCGAGACTGGCGTGCGCGGTTTTGTGGCTGCATTTGATGCCAACTCCGGCAAGGAAGCCTGGCGTACATTCATGACGGCTGCTCCAGGTGAACCCGGCGGCGACACTTGGCCTGGCGACACCCACAAAAATGGCGGCGCAAGCGTCTGGATCACCGGCACCTACGATGCTGCAAACAACATTGCTTACTGGGGTACAGGTAACCCCGCACCTTGGCCAACAGAAGGGCGTCCTGGCGACAACCTCTACAGCACCTCAGTGGTTGCGCTGGATCTGGACACCGGCAAAATCAAAGGTCACCATCAGTACCACCAAAACGATGCATGGGACTGGGATGAGGTCAGTGCGCCTTTATTGATTGACACAGAAATCAATGGCCGCAAAGTCAAAGGAGCAGTTCATGCAGGCCGCAATGGCTACCTGTGGATGCTGGATCGTCAATCCAACGGCAAAATCGACTTTGTCAACGGTGTCCCTTACGTCTACAACGATGTGTTTAAAAGCATCGACAAGAAGACCGGACGACCCACCTATGACATGAGCAAAAAGCCAGGTATGGGTAAAGCCGTCAGCTTCTGTCCCTCATTGTGGGGTGGTAAAGACTGGCCTCCAGAGGCTTGGAACCCCAAGACCAAGCTGTTCTATATCCCTGCAAACAACCATCTGTGCTCCGAATTGCCAGCCGCTGACACGGCTCAATACAAAAAAGGTGATCTCTACATTGGTTACCCGATCGAGGGTGTGTTGGGCAGCTTGCGTTACCAAGGCGGCAAAAAACCCGACAGCATTGGCGAACTTCAAGCTTGGGATTTGAACACCGGAAAAATGGCTTGGTCACACAAGTATGACCGCGCTATTTGGGCACCGCTGTTGACCACAGGTGGCAACCTGTTGTTTACTGGTGGAACGAACGATCGCCTCTTCCGTGCGTTTGATGCGACCAGCGGCAAAGTGCTGTGGCAGTACAAAATGCCATCAGGTGTCACAGCCGTTCCTTCATCATTTGAAGTCAATGGCGAACAGTACATTGCGGTGCAAGCCGGTTGGGGTATCGATGCAGAGCGTATGCAATCCGGTATCAATACGCTTGACGGCTCTGCCACTGCTGTGCCTCAAGGCGGAACAGTCATGGTATTCAAATTACCTAAAAATTAATTTGTTTACTTTGATGAGCTGAAAACTAAAACGCCCCGAAAGGGGCGTTTTTTTATGGCTTACAAGCGATAGAATGTTCAAGTGGATAACATCAGATGCGCCAAAACCATAGCCCGCTTTGTGCTAGCGTGGTTTGTCATGTCTGTCAGTGTTGCCATAGCCTCCCCTCTGGTTGCGCCAAAGGCCATGGATCTGGTCTGTACCACTGGTGGAACGATGAAGATCGTATCTTCTGACGATGCTGACAAGGCAGAGTCAACAGTCCACACCATGGACTGCGCCTTATGCATGACAGTGGGTATTCCTGTTGCACTTGCAGCAAATCCTTTTATCAAGCCCTCCCCCTTAGCCCATGCCCTGCACCCTATAGCGGCGGCTCATATCGCTTCGGCCACTGCGCCGCCTTTACCTTCTCGCGGACCACCCTTACTCTGAACTTCATCTGAGTTGATGGCTGAGTATTGATCAGCCATTGTTTTCATTTGTTGTGTGCGCATACCTATGGGGTATGGGCTCGGAGAATTGATGTTGAGTTCAAAAAGAAATGAATATTTGAATTGGAAGCTTGGGTTTAGTCTGCTGTTGATGACAACACATGTGTTTGCTTTAGATGAGAATGCATTGGATGAAATAGTTGTGAAAGGTAAAAGAACCAACGACATCATGCCAACTTTTCCGTCCACCGCCATTGGCATTGATGCCAAAGAAATCACTGACACGGTTAATGCGGTAGATACCCCAGATGTATTGAAATATTTCCCCGGCTTGTTTGTCAGGAAAAGAGACAGCGCAGATTACAACGGTGCGCCTATTTCTTCACGAGTTTGGGGCAATGCTTACAGCGCAAAAAGTACCGTGACGGTGGATGGCGTGCCCATCACCAATCAAATTTTTCAAAATAACAGCTATGGCTCGCCCAAATGGTGGATCACGTCACCTGACAGTATTCACAATATCGAAGTGATGTACGGCCCATTTTCTGCGGCATACCCTGGTAACTCAGTAGGTGCGACCGTCAACATAGCCACGGCCATGCCCGAAACATTCACTGGTTCAGCCAATGTGACTCAAGCGATTCAGCATTTCAATTTGATGGGCACCAGTGATGACTACAGCACCACCGTAGCAAACGCTATGTTGGGAAATACCAATGGTGATTTATCATGGCGAATGTCGCTGAGCAGAGAGGATGCGTATACCCAACCTAGGTCATTCATTTACAGCACGACAACAAGCAGTTCCTACAGATACCAGTCAAAAACAGACAGCAGTCCATCTGGGTACTATCAGGGTGCAGGCGGAATCACCCACGGCATATCAGACAGTTTGAGTGTGAAACTTGCCTACAAAATCCAGCCTGCATTAACGCTTGGTATTCTTTCCTCGCTATGGAATGGAAACTCTGATGCACATGCGCAGACCTACCTGAGCAGTTTTGCATCCACCAGTTCTGCAAATTGGCAAAACAGCAGTAATGCATCAGCCTATTACCTAGATCAAAAGCATTGGATGCATGCTGTGAGCTTGAAGACAAATGCAGATCAACCATCGTCTTGGGAATGGATGATCAGCAAATATGAATATGCCAACGACAAGCAAAGATGGTCGGGCGGTACAGCAAGCAACAGTGGGAGTAGCTCATGGTTTAACAGTGACGGCAGCATGAAAACATCCGCCACAGGTTTTATTGCAGACTATGGTGGCACTGGTTGGGTGAACACCGATTTCAGAGGTAATTACAAAATAGACAATGGAGAACATACGCTCAGCTACGGGCTGCATTACGATCAAAATAATTACAACTATCTCTTGACCTATGGTTATAACTGGTCAACCGCAAACAGCTTAGCAACCAAGCATACGATCGCACGCGGATCAAGTAAAACCAGCGCCATCTGGCTACAAGACTTTTGGAAAAAATCAGACTATCTGACGCTGACAGCAGGTATTCGATTAGAGGAATGGAAAGCCTATGACGGATACAACTATGCTTCAACGGGGGCATATTCGAACCAAACCAGTCAGAACGCCACTGGTGCTTCTCCCAAATTATCAGCCATGATCGACGGTCCGAACAATTGGCTGACCACCGCATCATTGGCCAGAACCACCCGCTTCCCTACGCTGACGGAGTTATATGGCATGACAAATTGTTTGACAACTGTTTCCACCTGCGCTGACACAGCTTATAAAACTACTGCAACCGCAAACTTAGATCCAGAAATAATCACTTCAGCAGAATTGAGTTTTGAAAAGAGTGAATTATTGAGAACTATGCGTGTTACTTTGTTTGGCGAATCAGTCAAAGACGCGATATTGCAGCAATATGGAAAACTTTATCCATCAGTCAATCCCAACGGTTTATATCAATACTGGCAAAACACCGAAAAAGTCCATGTCTACGGCATAGAGTTAGCCGGAAAACTCAATAACGCAGGCACAGACGGGCTTGATTTAAGTGGTCAAGTCACCCGCGTCTGGTCAGCCATTGATGAAAGTTCTTCGGTTGGCAGCACAGGTAAAAGTGTGGACGGCAATCCAATTACGTATGTGTCTCCTTGGCGGGCAACGGTCATTTCCACCTTCAGACCAGATGGAAATATTGTCTATTCAATAGCAGGGCGTTACCAAAAAGCAGGCGCCTCTTCATTGGATAACAATGATGTCAAAAGAGATACCTACGGCGGATTTCAATCTTTCTTTGTGATTGATGCCAAGCTTAGCTATCAATGGGATAAGCAATGGAGTTCATCATTTGGAATAGACAATATTGGCAACAAAACATATTGGATTTACCATGCCTTTCCACAAAGAACCTACATATTGAATATGAAATATGTCCCTTGATACTTGACAGTACACATCAACACACGCATCTGAATAAAATTAATCACTTAAAAGGTAAATCATGAAAATAAAATTCTCTTCATTCATTTCTCAATTTTTTTTATTGGTAGGACTGTCTATCACTTCTGCCGCCATTGCACATGGTTTTCAAATAGGTGATATTTCAATCCAACATCCCTATGCGATCCCATCTATCGCTGGCAGCAGCAATGGCGCCGTTTTTTTTAAGCATATCAAGAACGCAGGAAAAGAAACAGATCAACTGATTTCAGTAAGAACGCAGGTTGCAGAAAAAACAGAAATCCATGAAATGAAAATGGATGGGGATGTGATGAAAATGCGGGCTCTAACCAGCATTGATATTCCTGCCGGTGTGGAGGTATCTGTTGCCAAAGGTAACCCCAACGGCTATCACCTTATGTTGCTGGGTTTAAAAAAGCCTTTGAAAGATGGAGATAAATTTCCTGTGTGGCTGACATTTAAAAAAGCCGGCGTGGTGGAAGTCGAGGTATGGGTTCAGCCACCTACTGAAGTGAATAAGCCCGAGGAACACAAGCATTGATAACAGCAAATCCAAGGTTTCAATGGCATTTTGTGAAATTTAAAAGCACTATGCTTTGGAATGAATATTGACAAAATTCAGCCGAATCACTTGTATGACATGCCTTTGATCATAAATTTAGGGTTGATATAAAGTTTCGCTGAATGTAATGTCTTCATTTTTTGATGCAATATAACGTGTTCACAAATTTCATTTTCATTGTCAACACCCCAGTATCGGACATGTGTAAGAGATTTAGATTTATAAATTCCCATTCCTCCAAATGCAGAATCAACTTCAAGCCAGCCCTTAAGTAAATTAAAATTGATGTTTTGCAGAGGTTTTAAATAAATGTCTGCAATATTAGGCTCACTCAAACTATACACAGCACGGTTCATTCTGATGCTGAAATCCTCTGGGATTAATTCGCTGTGACGCAGAGCCCACAAATCATAATAAATTCCATCGTTTATCGGAAAGCAACCATCCCAGCATTCTTCAAAAGCCCAATTTGAAAAAAAACTTTCTAACTCCAACGATTCATTAAATACGCCATCTAAATCAGCAACACATACATAGTCATAATTCAATAATTTAGCTTTATCTAAAAGAAAATTTCGGCAATAACTCAGTCTTTGCGTTCTCAGACTCATAAAAGAGTCTAAATCGCCAAAACTGTAAAAGTCTAATGGGTAACTTTTTTTTAAATCATTTAAAAGATGTAAAGTATTATCTTCTGAGTTATTTTCAGCTACTATGAGTTTGTATTCAAGAAAATTGTTTCCTAGCTTTGACATAACCTCAATAGATTTTTGTAGGCTTGAATCACAGTTTCTTGCACAACCTATAAAAACTATTTTTTTATGTTTAATAAAATCTCTCACTACATTTGCGCTTTTAGGTTCATAGTAAACAAGCGAAACCTGATCATGTTCTATTAAAGCGCCACTGCATATTATTTTAAAATTAAAGTAATTATGTGGTCTATGAAAATTGATATCAACATATGTACCGCAAGAGGATTCAACTTGACTGTATTCAATTGGTAGGTAATTTTGTGGAATCCTTTGGTGCGTTCCCAGCAATTTAAATTCAGACAGTGGATTATCTTTTTTAATCTTCAAAGCATTGATAAATTGCAAATCTAAGTTGCGAAATTTGATTTCAGATAGAGAAGACATTGAAAGCGCTTTCCTAAATACTTATCCGTTGATTATCCGGCAAATATAAACTGCTCTCAAGAACATGACAAATGCCACTATCAGCTGGCTTTTTTTCTTTTCCATCGGCCAGCGCATTGGTGAATTGCTTCTCTGCTGCGCCTGATAAATCAGCAGCTAGAAAGCATCTTTAGGGTGATAACGCCGTTTATCCGTGTTATCGCTCAAACAAAACAGATGCTGAATGCCAATAAACAGTACCAATAGCAACACCGCATGCTTTTACGATTTATTTGATACCCCTTCCCTTTTGCCAAAGAAGTTG
>Ga0136641_1000506_pt1 | contig 16932 bp, 16 predicted proteins | sample EliLak1302023Y_FD_115312 | JGI IMG/M metagenome (GOLD analysis project Ga0136641, IMG submission 115312) | Freshwater microbial communities from Elizabeth Lake, Yosemite National Park, California, USA - 13020-23Y | ecosystem: Environmental > Aquatic > Freshwater > Lake ...
GTGGCACACCACCTTGTGAACCTTGAGGTCGCTGTGGTGGACGCGGAACCGCTCCACCTGTTGAAAATGGATTATTTCCGGGGCGCGGTGGACGTGGAACTGCGCCACCTGCCGAAAATGGATTGTTGCCAGGTCGTGGCATCGGAGCCGCCGGAGCTGACGGTATTGCTGGGTTCTCAGCCGCACGATGTGCTGAATCAACCTTAGCCGCCTCGTGCTTGGCGGCTTCCTCTTTATTAGCAATCGCTTTTGCTTGTTCAAGTTTGAGCGCTTCGATGTCGACACCGAGTTCGGCGGCAAGTTCGGCGGCCTGTTCGGCGCTGACTTCACCCTTTGGCTGCGCGGCAGCCTTCTTTGCTGCCGCCTTTTTGACTGGCTTTTTCTCCACGAGCGGTTTTGCATCGGGATACATTTCAATCAACTTACGGACAACTGGTGCCTCTACCGTTGATGATGCGGAGCGAACAAACTCGCCCATTTCTTGGAGTTTTGCAAGGACAACCTTGCTCTCCATACCGAGTTGTTTTGCCAACTCATGTACGCGGACCTTTGACACATTTCTCCTGTCTTGGCCCGCATTTTCTCAAATGCAAGCCTTAGTTAAACGACCTCATAGTTCGGACGAGCTCATTTGAGTTTCATATCTTTCATATCCATTCGTTGTAAGTAATTCATTTTCTAATTCACACTAGCTTTCAAGAATCCGAAGAAGTTCCGATAGATCGATCTCGCCAGCTTGCTCCTTATTTATTTTAAGGGCAAAACGAAAAGCGCCTCGACTTATCGCACCTTCTGCGCATTTCCGGTGAAGCCAAGCGCCCCTTCCCGGAGCACCGCCTTTGAGATCTGGAAGTAATCTCCCATCAATCAAAACCACCCGAATTAGTGCTGATGGGTTCGCCCTCTTTCGGCAGCCAATACAGCTGCGTACCGGAAGATGTGACTCCATCTCTCCTATCGTATCCAATCTCTACCCTCTACTCCTAATTTAGATATTGGTCACAGAAAGTGGCTCGCTCACAAAACTGCCCCTGTGGCCGTGGGCACAACGGTGTCAGGGTGAATATCGATACGCCAGCCTGTTAGTCGAGCGGCCAAACGCGCATTTTGACCATCCTTACCAATTGCCAATGAGAGCTGGTAATCCGGAACGATCACCTTGGCACTGCGCGTAGCAAGATCTGTGATTTCAACTGAACTCACCTTTGCTGGAGCAAGTGCTGCTGCAACAAACTCGGCTGGATCTTCAGACCAATCAACAATGTCAATCTTTTCTCCGTGTAGTTCATCCATCACTGCGCGGGCACGAGATCCCATCGGGCCAATCAACGATCCCTTCGGACTCACACCAGCTCGGTGTGTTTTAACTGCAAGTTTTGTGCGATGCCCAGCCTCTCGTGCGACAGCCATAATTTCAACAATACGATCATTGATTTCTGGAACTTCAAATGCAAAGAGTTGCTTTACAAGCGCTGGGTGCGAACGGGATAACATAATTTCAGGTCCCTTTAAACCTTGCTTTACTTCAACCACAAAACATTTAATTCGATCACCATGATTATAGACCTCGCCTGGCACCTGCTCCTGAGGCGGGATACGTCCTTCAACGCGACCAAGATTGACATTAATCATCTTGGGATCACGCCCCTGCTGTACAACACCTGAAATAACATCACCGACATTTGCAGTGAACTCGCCAACAATTTCAGCATCGTTGGTTTCACGCATTTTTAATTTAATTATTTGGCGCGCAGTTGACATTGCTACACGTGAAAATCCATCAGGTGAATCTACTTCTTCGCTGATTCGAACTCCGTCGTCACCAAAGACAGGGATCAGAATCTGAATTTCACCAGTTTCACGATCTAAATGCGCGCGTGCATGACGCTGCGCCGTCTCTGTTTGATTGTAAGCACCAAGAACTGCGACCTCGATTGCATAAATAAGATCTTCAAGATGAATATCTTTTTCAGTCGTAAGGGCAACGAGAGCCGATATCTCCACATGCATTAGATTTCATCCTTTCGATTAAATTCAATCTCAACTTGTGCGCGCTTGATATCTACGAATGCGATCTCATGAGTTTTCATGCGGCCTTTGATGTTCTCAATTAAAATTGCACTAATTTCATCAAATTCTGTTAAACGGCCCGAAACTTCAGAACCGTCATGAAGTGTCGCCTTAATTATTCTGGTCAGATTCTTAGTCCAGTGACGAGGCAAGGTAAGTGGTCGCTCGATTCCGGGCGATGTAACCTCGAGCGTGAAGGCCTCAGTTAATAGTGGCGATTCATCAAGAATCGTTGAAATTTCACGGCTAACAGCGGTAACTTCGTCCAGGCTAAGTGGTTGAACCCCGTCGATCATACAAGTGACAATTCGGTGATTACCGGGATTACTTGTGAAGATATCTTCTAGAAAAAAACCCGCATTTTCGACCGCAGGGCGAATTAAGTCGGCAATTGAATCTTTGAGGGCCATTTCGAACTTCTTTCTATTAAGTTGTGGTGAGAGTCTAACGCGATCGATTAAAAGGTCGCAATTCCTACCTTGAAAATTAACGCAAGGGTGACTATCAAAAAGACTTTTCGAACTAGAGTGGAGCCACCTTTGATCGCTAATCGTGAGCCAATAACTGCACCCGTTATATTTGCAACTCCCATGATGATTCCAATTTGCCAAATTACAGCCCCGTGAATGCCAAACACCATAATCGCGCCAACATTTGTCGCAACATTGACAACTTTTGCAATCGCAGACGCCGTGATGAAGGCATAACCAAGGGATACAACAAGGATTAACATCAGAAAGGATCCAGTTCCTGGCCCAAATACTCCATCGTAAAACCCAATAATGGTGCCAGCCAAAGCTGCGATCTGAACTCGACGTTGTGGTTGATGGCGCAGATTTTCAAACTTACCTAAGTCTGGCTTGAACCATGTATACAGTGCAACAACGATTAAGAGCACCAAAATCATAGGCCGCATACTGTGGGTAGGAATCCTTGATGCTAAAACTGCTCCCCCAGCAGAGCCTAAAAATGCTGGCACCCCCATAGCTAATAAAATTTTGGGGTCTGGTTTTATTTGCTTTCGGTACAACGCAGCTGCCGTCGTTGTTCCAAATACTGCCGACAACTTATTTGTGCCTAGAACTTCGGCAGTTTCAGTTTTTGGTAATCCAATTAAAAGGGCTGGTAACTGAATTAATCCGCCGCCACCAGCAATGGAATCTACAAACCCCGCAAAAAACGAGGCTACTAAAAGAAATAAAGAGGTTGAAATAGTTAAATTGTGAAACACAATTATTTTAGTAGTTCTGCGATCAAAGTTAGGGCACTATCAAGTGCAACCTCTTGTTTGTCACCACTTTTACGAACCCGAACTTCAACGTTTCCACTAGCCAAAGCTTTACCTACAACGACGATAATCGGATTACCTATTAATTCGGCATCCTTGAACTTCACACCAGGGCTGGCATCTCTTCGATCATCAAGCATGACCGAGATTCCAACGGCCTCTAGTTCAGAGCCTAGCTTTAACGCCGTTTCAAATAACAGATCATCTTTCCCAGCAGCCACGATGTGCACCATTGCCGGGGCTAACTCTGCTGGCCAATTGAGCCCGATTTCATCATGGGTTTGTTCAGCAATAGCAGCAACTGCGCGTGTTACGCCGATCCCATACGAACCCATGGTGACAATTTGAGATTTTCCGTTGTGGTCTAAAACCGAGAGATTTAGCGCTTCGGCGTACTTGCGGCCAAGTTGAAAAATATGGCCAATTTCAATAGCACGATCAATCACTACAGCTGTCGCACACTCGGGGCATGCATCTCCGGCACGCACTTCAGCTGCTTCTACATAAGCATCGGGTGTGAAGTCGCGACCATTGACAACATTTTTAGCATGACGATCCTTTTGATTCGCTCCAGTTACCCAGGATGTTCCGGGCGCAACCCGCGGATCTGCGTAAACAGTTATGCCAGAATTTTTAGCAGCTTGTGGTCCAATGTAACCCTTAACTAGGCCAGGAAACTTTGCAAAATCTGCATCTTCAAAGGTACGTAGCTCATGAATACCGCCCAAGTTTTCTTGGAAACGCTTTAAGTCAACTTCACGATCACCCGGAACTAACACTGACACAGCCTTGTTATCGGCCATCAGCATCACATTTTTCAAAGTTTTGGCACCAGTAAAGCCGCCACCAAACTTTGCGTTAAGCAATTCAACTAAGGAATCGATGGTCGGCGTATTTGGTGAATCAAAATCCTCCAGGATTGGGGTATTTGAGAAGTCTTGGGCAGCAATCTTTGTGACCATTGCTTCAACATTTGCGGCAAAACCACAACTAGGACACAAAACATATGTATCTTCACCGGTCGGACAGGGTGCTAAGAACTCTTCCGATTTAGATCCGCCCATGGCACCTGATACAGCTTTGACTATGTTGTACTTCATACCAAGCCGATCAAAAGTTTTCACATAAGCATTGCGATGGTTTTGATATGAGACTTCAAGGCCAGCATCATCAATATCAAAAGAGTAAGAATCCTTCATGACAAATTCTCGGCCTCGAATAATGCCGCTACGTGGGCGGGCTTCATCCCGAAACTTTGTCTGAATCTGATAGATACTAAGTGGCAGATCTTTATACGAGGAGTATTCGCCCTTGACCATTAAGGTAAACATCTCTTCGTGTGTTGGTCCCAGTAGGTAATCCCCACCTTTGCGATCCTTCAAACGAAACAGTGATGGTCCGTATTCTTCCCAGCGGTTGGTCGTTTCGTACGCTTCACGTGGAAGTAGCGCCGGAAAGTTAACTTCCTGAAATCCGGCGTTGTCCATCTCTTCTCTAATAACACGTTCAACATTTCGAAGAGTAATTACGCCAAGTGGAAGCCATGAATAAATACCCGCCGCAATTCGGCGCACATAACCAGCGCGAACTAGCAGCTTATGGCTTGCTACTTCAGCATCTGCTGGGTCATCGCGAAGAGTACGCAAAAAAAGCGTAGACATTTTCAACATGCTCGTACTCTACCTAACGTCAACAGAGGGTTGCCCTGAAGCAACTCCGGCGGCTTCCATTTCTTCTGCTAAGCGCATCGCTTCTTCAATCAAAGTTTCTACTATTTGTGATTCTGGCACAGTTTTGATGACCTGCCCCTTAACAAAAATCTGTCCCTTACCATTTCCGGAAGCTACTCCAAGATCTGCTTCACGTGCTTCGCCTGGACCATTAACAACGCAGCCCATGACTGCAACGCGCAAAGGAACGGTCATTCCCTGCAATCCGGCCTGAACTTTTTCTGCCAATGAGTACACATCAACTTGTGCTCGCCCACAAGAAGGGCAGGAAACGATTTCAAGTTTGCGCTGACGCAGATTGAGAGATTCAAGAATTGAAATTCCAACCTTAACCTCTTCAACCGGAGGCGCTGATAATGAAACGCGGATCGTGTCGCCAATACCTTCAGCTAACAAAATGCCAAATGCGGTTGCGGATTTGATAGTGCCTTGGAATATTGGACCAGCCTCAGTTACTCCAAGATGTAATGGATAATCACATTTAGCAGCAAGAATTCGATAAGCATTAACCATAGTCACGGGATCATGATGCTTGACTGAAATTTTTATATCTGAAAAACCGTGTTCCTCAAATAATGAGGCCTCCCACAAAGCCGATTCTGCAAGAGCTTCAGGTGTTGCTTTTCCGTACTTGGCAAGCAAACGTGGATCCAATGAACCAGCATTAACTCCAATTCGAATTGGAATTCCAGCATCGCCGGCGGCCTTTGCAACCTCTTTGACCTTGTCATCAAATTGTTTGATATTTCCAGGATTAACGCGTACCGCTGCGCACCCGGCATCAATTGCAGCAAAAATATACTTAGGTTGAAAATGAATATCTGCGATAACTGGGATTTGGGATTTCCTAGCAATTTGGGCAAGTGCATCGGCATCATCTTGGCTGGGTACGGCAACCCGAACAATTTGGCAACCAGAAGCGGTTAACTCAGCTATTTGTTGCAAAGTTGCATTCACATCTGAAGTCACAGTGGTGCACATCGATTGAACTGACACTGGAGATTCGCTACCTACGTTAACCGAACCTACCTTTAGCTGACGAGTCTTTCGACGAGGATGCAATACTGGTGGGGGTGCACTTGGAATGCCGAGATCAACCATGGTCTCATTCTGCACTACTCAGGCAAAAACCGCCGAATTAGGGCCTAGTTCGCTTGCTTAAAGTTTGAGAGTGACTGGATTAATTACATCTGCAACTAATAAAAGCAGAGTTAAGCAAGCCAGGATCACGAAAACCACCATTGTTATTGGAGTTAGCACAGTCACATCAATTGCTGTAGGGCGTGGGCGCCCACGAAATCGTGCAAACAATGCGCGAGTTTCATCGGCAATTGCAACTGCCATATGTCCGCCATCTAATGGCAATATCGGAAGCAAGTTGAATATTCCAACAAATATATTCAGGCTGGCAATAATTAAAATGAAAGTTGCCAGCCGCTCAGGAATGGTTAACTGAGAGTCTCCAACCGCTTGTCCTGATACTCGGGCAACTCCGACGACTCCGACCAGCCCATTTGCATCACGCTTTTCGCCATGAATAGTTTGTCCCCAAAGCGCGGGAATTTTAGATGGTAACTTGACAAGTGATCTTGCACTCTCTGTTATGAAACTTTTGGTTACAGTGAATGCATTTTTTGCGGATTCAGCGACTCCAACGCGTTTCAAACCAATCGAGTTAATAATTCCAAGAACGTACCGCTTGACACCATCGATATCTGTCAATCGTGGAGTTGCAGTGATAAAAATTTTTTCACCAGCTCGTACTATTCCAATAGATAATTCCTTACCCTGTGAATTTCGAATTACCTCAACATCTTTATACCAACTAGTGACCTTGACACCGTTGATTGAAATAATCTCATCCCCAGCCTGGATTCCCGCTGATTGTGCAGCAGAATTTGGCGCAACTTCACCAATAATTGGCAGCACCTGATTTGTTCCGACCCCTGCAAATAAAGTGAAGAGCAGTAAATAACCCAGCACAAAATGTAAAAAGGATCCAGCTCCCAGAACAACTAATTTTTTTCCGGAGGAGGCTTTGTAAAATGCTCGCTCTTCTGCGCCTTCAGGCATTTGATCACCTGGTGCCATACCCTCAATTCGGCAGTATCCACCCGCCGGAATCGCCTTTAATCCAAACTCAGTTTCACCCTTAGTGAAAGACCAGATTCGCTTGCCAAAACCGAGGAAAAATTCAGAGACCCACATACCGTATCGGCGCGCCATCAGGTAATGACCAAACTCGTGGACCATTACTGAAAAGAGCAACGCAACAACAAATGCGACGATACCTAGAAGCTGCATTAATTACCTAACCGTGAGGAGTTATTGAGAAGAGTGCACGATACCGCTGACATCTTAAAAACTAGAGTTTATCGGTCTAATAGATTCTGAGTTGGAGAATAAATAGAGCCGGAACGTCGCTTTGCTATCGCGCTGAGCGCTTCGAGGACGACCCTGTTTGCCAAAATTGCGGTGATATCTGCCGTGTCAAAGGGCGGAGCAACTTCAACGATATCCATACCAACAATTGGAAGTTCTAGGCAGATTCGCCTGATCGCTTCGAGTAATTCTCGACTTGTCATTCCACCTGGCTCTGGCGTTCCGGTACCCGGCGCCATACCAGGATCAACTACATCAATGTCGACTGAAAGAAAAACACCATCACAACCATCTACTAACGTGGCAAAAGATTCATCTAACACATTTTTTAAACCACGGTTATGTATCTCGGTCATTTCATAAGAACGCATTCCTTGGTCGCGCATCCAATTAAGAGTTACATCCTCTGGCCAATATCCGCGAAGTCCAAGTTGTAAGAATTTATCACCACGAACATATCCATTATCAATCAAATTACGCATCGGTGTTCCGTGACCAACCAACGCGCCAAATTGATTGTCACCAGTATCGGCATGGGCATCGAAGTGGATCATTGAAACTTTACCGTGACCCAAATGATTAGCGACTCCCGCAACATCAGCCGATGCAATTGAATGATCTCCACCCAGAACAACTGGAATTATTCCGGCCCTTGAAATTTTTTCGGTGGCTGCTCGAAGAACTGCGAGAGATGCAACCAGGTCCCCACCAGGCATCAATAAATCACCTGCATCTAGTACCTTCAGATCCTTCAAGCCATCTGTGCGCAATGCTAGATGCGGTCTTGAACCGTCGTGAGGCAGATAATCTCCCCCACGAATAGCTTGTGGACCAAACCTTGCCCCAGATCTATGTGAGGTGCCGCTATCAATTGGCGCGCCGACAATTATTACATCGGCACCTTGGTAGCTTGTTGGATCATCCAAATCACATGGCGGAATACCTAAAAAGGTAAAACTAGGGCCATACATATTGCCATGGTTTGTCACTTAGAAACCTTAACTTTGCGCCCAACAAACTGGCCGGCAATCACGATGAATAACGCCAACATAAACATCCCCGAACCAATCACATTTGCTTGTGCTGGAATTCCACGAGCAGCAGAGACATATACAAACTTTGGAAAAGTAGTCAAAGTCCCTGAATTAAAGTTAGTGATAATGAAATCGTCAAAGGACAAGCTAAATGCCAATAACGCAGCACCAGCGATACCGGGCGCTACCAAAGGTAGGGTTACGCGACGAAAAGTTTCTAGTTCATTTGCATAAAGATCCATTGCGGCTTGCTCGAGGCGGGGGTCAAGGGATGCTATACGTGCTTTGACAGTAACCACCACAAAGGAAATACAGAACATCACGTGTGCAATAACTGTTGGCCAGAAACCTGGATTAATATGGAAGACTAAGAATAAAGATAAAAGTGATGCACCCAAAACAATTTCTGGTGTTGCCATTGGCAAGAAAATTAATAGATTTGAAGTTGAACGTCCTTTAAATGCGTAGCGACCGATTGCAAAAGCAATCATGGTGCCAAGAATTGTGGAAAAGGTTGTAGCTAATAAGCCAATCTTTATCGAATTGCCTAGTGCCGAACAAACCTCTGGGGCCCCACATGGGTTCCTCCAGTTGTTTAAAGTAAAACCCTTCCAAATCAGGTTGGACTTACCAGAATTATTGAAGGAAAAAGCAAAGGTATAAAGGACTGGAATAAATAGATAGGTGAAACCAAAAACAGCGTAAATACGGATCAGATTACGACCAAACCAACGTGAAAGACGTGCCTTAGCCGGAATTGTTGGAATTGTTGCATCTGTTTGCTTATTCATACCAACTCCTCCGTTCCGGCCTTACGAATATAAATAGTCACAAGAATTAAAATCGCAGCCATTAAGGTAAAAGAAAGGGCCGCAGCCGTTGGGTAGTCAACGATTTTAAAGTAACGGGACTCAATCACGTTACCGATCATTTTTGTATTAGGACTTCCAAGAATTGCGGCATTTACATAATCTCCAGCAGCGGGAATAAAAGTCAATAAAGTGCCAGCAACCACGCCCGGCATGGACAATGGCAGAGTTACTTTGCGAAATGTTGTAATTCCGTTTGCATAAAGATCACCCGATGCCTCCATCGTACGCGGATCAATACGTTCAAGTGATGCATATAGAGGTAAGGTCATAAAGGGTAAAAAGTTATAGGTCATGCCCATAATGACAGCAAAAGATGTTGAGGTAAGGGTGGTGCTCTGGCTAATAATTCCAAAGCTTCTAAGCGTTGGTACTACGAAGCCCTCTTCTCCAAGAATTTGTTTCCAGGCAATAGTACGTAACAAGAATGAGACAAAAAATGGCGCAACTACGAGTACTAACAGCACATTCTTGAGTTTTCCGGCTTTAAAGGCTATTGCATAAGCTAAAGGGTATGCAATCGTTAAAGCCAAAACCGTTGCACATAATGCGAATATAAATGAACGAGCGAACTGTTCTTTATTTTCGTTAAATGCGTTGAGATAATTTACAAAATGAAAAGTCTGCTCATTTTGACCAGTGTCTCCCCCGGAAATTGGAGTCTGAGTTGAAGTTTGGGCCAAATTAATAATTGGCAGAATAAAAAAGGTAAAAAGGAATAGAAAACCGGGAAGCAACAGCAGATAAGGCAACTTCACCTTAGACAATGCGTTGCTCATTCCTCCTCAAGATCCTCAGGATTTACCTCAAGGCCCGCTTCAACATCCTCATCTCCACGCAAAGCAAAGGTAAAGTTAGGTTCCCAAGAAATGACAACCTCATCACCCTTATCAAATGGTGGAACACCGTCATCATTTTGTTCGAAAACCATGACCTCCTGTCCCCATGGCATCAGCACTTGGTATTGGGTAGAGACACCGATGTAGGACACATCTTCGATTCGACCACCACTTAATACATTTCCACGAGTTGGTGTACCTACAAGTGAAATACGAAATTTTTCTGGGCGGATTCCCGCATAAATAGCGGGATCGACCGCGTGGCTACGGTTTTTAGGCATTGAAATCTTCTGACCAAAAAGGTCGACTACTAAATTGTCCCCATCTGTCCCCTCAATCCGTCCCTTAATAAGGTTTGACTGCCCTAAGAAGTTGGCAACAAATGCGGTATTCGGATTGTCATAAAGATCTGCCGGGGATCCCATCTGCTCGATTTCGCCCTCGTTCATAACTGCGATGGTGTCAGCCATGGTCATGGCCTCTTCTTGATCATGAGTGACATGAACGAAAGTGAGCCCAACTTCGCGTTGAATCCACTTGAGTTCGATCTGCATCTGTCGTCGTAGCTTTAGGTCAAGTGCGCCTAATGGTTCATCAAGAAGCAACAAAGCTGGACGATTAACAATTGCTCGAGCTAATGCGATGCGCTGCTGCTGGCCACCAGATAACTGGGTTGGCTTGCGTTGGGCTAAATGAGGAAGTTCAACAAGTTCTAGGACCTTGTTCACATCTGCTGTTACATCCTTTACGCCACGACGCCGCAAACCAAAGGCAATGTTTTCAAAGATAGTCAAATGTGGAAACAAGGCATAGTTTTGGAAGACTGTATTTATAGGTCGCTGGTATGGACGTTTTGTTGTGATATCCGTACTACCCAAGTGAATACTTCCAACCGTTGGCTCTTCTAGTCCTGCAATCATTCGCAAGGTTGTCGTCTTACCGCACCCTGAAGGTCCGAGTAATGCAAAAAATGAGCCTTCCGTAATCGTTAACGACAGGTCATTTACCGCTCTGAAGTCACCATAAGACTTTGTGATGCGAGTTAGACGAAGATCGCCTCGCGTAGCAGATGAAACGTCAGACACTAGTTTCCGGCAGCCTTCTGGAACGCTTCGCCCCATAAAGTTTCTTCAGCTGGAGTTAAAGAGCGAAAGACGCTGAGGTTTTTAGAAGTTACAGCATCAGGAAAAATAAATGGGCTGTTTGCAAGCTCTGGCTTAATCTTTTCCATCTCCGCTTGTGCACCCTTAACCGGACATACATACTTAACATAAGCAGCAACTTCAGCTGCAATTGCCGGTTCGTAATAGAAGTTGATCAACTTCTCAGCATTTGCCTTACCTTCAGCAGATGCCGTTGATGGAATCATCATATTGTCACCTGAAATTGTTCCGCCAGAAGCGGGTATGGCAAAATCAAACTTTCCGGCGTTTTCAGATTTCAAAATAAACATGTCGCCAGACCAACCAATTACAGCTGTGGCATCGCCGGAGGTGAGATCTTGGGCGTATTCATTTCCCTTTACTCCGCGGATCCACCCATCGCTGATCTTCTTAGCCATAAAGTCAACTGCATTCATGAATTGAGCTTCGGTAACTGTCTGAAGATTTACACCCTGCGAGCGCAGGATAATTCCGATTGTGTCGCGCATTTCAGAGAGAACAACAATCTTTCCCTTATTCTGCGGCGAAAATAGTTCATCAAGGGTATGAATCCCTTTTGGATTTTTTTCTGTATTCCAGCCGAAGCCGGCCATGATGCCCTGCCATGTCAATGATTGTTCACGCTTCGGATCAAATGATGGTGCGGCAAGTGTGTCAAGAATATTTATCTTGTTAGGGATATTTGCGACATCGTACTTTTGTGTGTATCCAAGACGAATCCAGCGCGCAGCCATCCAGTCTGTTGGTGTAACAAGGTCATAACCAATATCTTTACCGAGCTTTAATTGGGCTTGGACTTTTCCAAAAAACTCATCATTGTCGTTATAGTCTTCTAAGTAATTGGCGGTGATGCCAGTTGCTTTCGAGAATTTTTCAAGTGTTGGGTACTTTTTTGTATTCTTGTCGTAATCTAGATAGAGCGGCCAATTACCCCAACGAACAGTATTTTTAGCTCCGGTAGAAGCCGATCCCCCACCGCCACACGCAGCAAGTAAACCTGCTGCCCCTAAACCACCTGCGCCTACCAATACTCCGCGGCGAGAAACCATTGCACCTAGGACTGATTTTGCTTCTGGTGAGAGTGAACTTTCTTTTGACATACTGATTTACTCCTTAAGGGTTAAGCACAAGCTAGTTGTCGGATTACCGAGCCTCAAGCTTTCTGTGGTGATTGGGCGGATAGTGTGGTGGAACAGGTTGAGCTGGTTGAGCTGGTTGAGCTGGTTGAGCTGGTTGAGCTGGTTGAGCTGGTTGAGCTGGTTGAGTTGGTTGAACAGGGGGAAATACTACGCCCCAAGATTAGTCATCACATGCTTTATTCGGGTGTAATCTTCAAAGCCATAGCCAGAGAGATCTTTGCCATAGCCCGACCTTTTAAATCCGCCATGTGGCATCTCGGCAACAATCGGAATATGGGTATTGATCCAGACACAGCCAAAATCAAAAGCTTTAGCCATGCGCATCGCAGTTCCGTGATTGGTGGTCCAAACACTAGAAGCCAGTCCATACTCGACGCCATTGGCCATGGCAACCGCCTGGGCCTCGTCACTAAACTTTTGAACGGTGATTACCGGCCCAAAAATCTCTTTTTGAATCAGCTCATCTGCTTGCTGCAAACCTGCGACCACTGTTGCTGGGAAGAAGAAACCCGGGCGATCGAGAGCGCTTCCGCCCGTCATCACCTGGGCATGTGCTGGGACCCTAGCTAAGAGATCTGAGATTCGTTCCAGTTGATTGGCATTATTTACCGGCCCCAAGAAAACATCTGCATCCGCCGGTGCGCCAATTGCGACCTGCTTGGCTTGTTCAGTAATCAATGCAACAAATTGATCATAAACAGAGTCTTGCACTATGACACGGGTTGCTGCAGTGCAATCTTGACCGGCATTGAAGTATCCAGCAATGGCGATTGCTTCAGCTGCTGCGGCTAAATCAGCATCCGCAAAAACCACCACAGGTGCTTTGCCACCAAGCTCTAGATGTACCCGCTTTAATTGTTTCGCAGCAGATTCAGCCACCTTGATACCGGCTGCAACTGATCCGGTAATTGCGACCATGTCAGGGCGTTCATGATTTACAAGTGCTGCTCCCGTTTCGCGCTCGCCACATACAACATTGAAAACTCCCGCTGGTAAAAATTCTGCCATTAGGTTAGCCATCCACACAGTTGAGGCTGGCGTTGTATCACTTGGCTTAAGTACCACGGTGTTACCGGCGGCAACTGCTGGCGCCCACTTCCATACCGCCATCATCATTGGATAATTCCAAGGTGTCACTTGTCCAATAACTCCAACCGGCTCGCGGCGAATCATCGAGGTCATTCCCGGCATGTACTCACCCGCAGATTTTCCTTCGAGATTTCGTGCCGCACCAGCAAAGAATCTGATTTGATCAACCATTGGTGGAACTTCTTCAGTCGTTGTCAGAGAAATTGGCTTTCCAGTATTTTCACATTCAATAGCTATAACTTCTTCAGCTCGTTCTTCGATTGCATCTGCAATTTTCAAGAGAGCGCGTTGGCGCTGCGACGGTGTTGAATCGCGCCAATTTGGGAATGCATCACTTGCCGCCTTAAATGCCTTATCAATATCTGTTGCATTTGAGTTAGGGGCTGTCGCAAAAGGTTGCCCGGTCGCTGGATTTACGAGGGTAGTGGTTTCACCTGATGTTGGATCTACGGTTTTACCATTAACAAAATTACTGAGCTTTTTCATGTGTCCGAGCCTAGCAATTCTAGGGCGGTCTAACTAGTAGGCGAGCTTTTCTCGGCTGCTGCCAACTGACCACATGCGCCATCAATTTCGCGGCCACGGGTATCACGAACCGTTACTGGAACTCCGTAACTTTCCAGAATTCGAACAAACTCAACTTCATCCTCACGGCGAGAAGCGGTCCACTTTGAACCAGGAGTTGGATTAAGTGGAATTAAATTAACGTGGGCATTGCGGTTTTTTAGCAAACGCCCCAGTAAATCTGATCTCCATGATTGATCATTAATGTCGCGAATCAGTGCGTATTCAATGGAATAACGGCGGCCTGTCTTCTTTTCATAGGCATCTGCAGCTGTCAATACTTCGCGAATATTAAATCGATTATTAATCGGTACTAAGGAATCTCGAAGTTCATCATCAGGTGTGTGAAGCGAAACTGCCAATGTGCAGTTAATTCCCTCATTCATTAACTTTTCAATACCGTTAACAAGTCCAACAGTTGAAACAACGACAGAGCGGGCAGAAATACCAAGACCATCAGGGTTAGCATCGGTTATATTGCGCAAGGTGCGTACCACTGCGTTGTAGTTGGCCAGCGGTTCGCCCATTCCCATAAATACAATATTAGAAAGTCGGGTTGGCCCACCCGGTAATTCGCCGTTGGCACATGCACGCGCTGCAGCAACGATCTGGTCTGTAATTTCAGCTGCAGATAGGTTTCGAGTCAGGCCAGCCTGACCTGTTGCACAAAAAGGGCAGTTCATTCCACAACCTGCTTGGGAAGAGATACAGACTGTTACGCGGTCGGTATAACGCATCAAGACGCTTTCAACCAAAACACCATCATGCAGTTTCCACAAATCTTTTCTCGTCATGCCGTTATCTGTAGTGCGAGTCGTGACCAAGGTAATCATTTTTGGTGTCAGGGCGGCCGCAATAGATTGACGATCTACAGCAGGAATATCACTCCATTCCTCCGGATTACTAGAAAGATGACTGAAGTAATGTGTTGCCACTTGCGTTGCGCGGAAGGGCTCAAAGCCAAGCTCTTTTGCGAATGCTTTACGTTCAACCGGAGAAAAATCAGCTAGATGCTTCGGGGCCTTTTTGCGTTGAACCGGCTCATCAAAGACTAGTTTTACTTCAGGAACTTGCCCGCTCATAAGAAATGCTTTACTAATTCAAGGGCCAACCACATAGCCGGTGCCGATAAAACAACTGAATCAAGGCGATCTAACATTCCACCATGACCTGGCAAAAGCGTACCCATATCTTTTAAACTCATATCGCGCTTCATAGCGCTCTCGATCAAATCGCCACATGTGGCAGTAAATACGATCATAAGACCAACAATTATTCCGATCCACCAATGCATATCCATAACATATTTAAAAGCCAAGCAGCCACCGGCAACTGTAAATATTGTCGAACCGATCAGACCTTCCCATGTTTTTTTCGGAGAAATTGTCGGAACCAAGGGATGTTTTCCAAATAAAACACCAATGATGTATCCAAATGTGTCATTGCAGCCGACTAGGACCATAAATGTCATCACTCGCTGAAAACCTGTACTTGGTCTACCTAATAAAATAAGAAAGCAAGCCAAAAAAGGCAGATACAAGAGCGAGAAAGTTGTTGCTGTCGCTTTCGCTACAAATCCTGCTGGGCCTTGTACCAACGCGCGAATCAGCAGTAGAGGGATAGCGATAGCTGTTGCAACAGCCAATCCCCCAACTCCGCCATTCCATGCGGCATAGGCCAATCCAATTGCAGCGACGGTAAGACCATTAAAGGAAATTATGATTGATCGGGCCGAAAAAGCTCGTACGATTTCTCGTAATCCCAGAATTACAGCGGCTGCAACTACGATGGCAAATATTTCACGTTGATATGACAATGCAAACCAAACTAGTGCGATCAATGACAAACCAACGGCAATTGATGGCAGCAGCTTTCGCCCTGCCTTCTTATTGATCGCTTCGTTTATCGAGTAAATGTCGGACATGAGTAAACCCCCTAGACCTCGAGGAGTTCAACCTCCTTGTGCTTGAGCATGTCATCAATTTTTGCAACGTGTTCTGCGGTTACCTTTTCTAACTCTTTTTCACCACGAGCTAAATCATCTTTTCCGATATCGCCATCTTTTTCCATTTTTTCCATCGCTTCTTTTGCAGCACGACGGATATTGCGCATTGAAATCTTTGAATCTTCAGCCTTACCCTTAACGACCTTGATGAAATCTTTGCGGCGTTCTTCAGTTAGTTGTGGGAAGTTAACGCGGATAACGACGCCATCATTGCCAGGATTTACGCCCAAATCCGATTCACGAATAGCCTTCTCAATAGCAGCCATAGCCCCTTTATCAAAGGGAGAAATGAGTGCCATGCGTGCTTCTGGAACTTGAATTGAGGCCAGTTGTGACAAGGCGGTGTAGGTGCCGTAGTAATCAACCATCACCTTATTAAATAGTGATGGGTGAGCACGACCTGTGCGAATAGTGGCAAAGTCATCTTTTGCGACTTCAATTGCCTTATTCATCTTTGTTTCAGCGTCTTTGAGAGCGCTTGCTACATCTGCCATGGTCCTTGCTCCTCTTGCTACTTTTAACTACAAGCTCGTCGCTTATGCGACAAGAGTTCCAATTACTTCACCACGTACAGCACGTGCAATATTTCCATTTTCCATCAAATCAAATATGACAATAGGCAACTTGTTTTCGCGGCACAGCGCAAAAGCTGCGGCATCGGCAACTGCTAACGACTTTGATAGAACTTCATCGTAGGTAATGGTTTCGTACTTTGTTGCAGTTGAATCCTGCTTGGGGTCGGCGCTGTAAACACCATCGA
>Ga0136641_1000507_pt1 | contig 16919 bp, 18 predicted proteins | sample EliLak1302023Y_FD_115312 | JGI IMG/M metagenome (GOLD analysis project Ga0136641, IMG submission 115312) | Freshwater microbial communities from Elizabeth Lake, Yosemite National Park, California, USA - 13020-23Y | ecosystem: Environmental > Aquatic > Freshwater > Lake ...
ATCACTCCCAGTCGAGAGCGCCCTTTTTCCAGATATATACAAATCCCACAATGAATTCCAAGAGGAAAATCACCATGGAGGCGTAGCCAAACCAACCAATATCACGCAGAGCAACACCCCAAGGGAAAAGGAATGCAGTTTCTAGGTCAAACAGGATGAACAGAATGGCAATAAGGTAATAGCGCACGTCAAACTTCATACGCGCATCTTCGAAAGCCTCGAAACCACACTCATAAGGAGAGAGTTTTTCAGCATCAGGTCTTGAAGGTGCCAGAATTTTTCCGAGGAACATGGGGACTAAACCTACCCCAATACCTACGAGGATAAATAGCAGAACAGGAAAGTAATTAGCGAGATTCAAAATGGTCCTGAGTCGTTTTTCTGGTAAATCTCCAAAACAGCAAATAATTGATGATGCCACTACCTACAACTTTGATTTATAGCAAATAATCACTACAAATTACTTCATTCTGGTGCCGACGGCGAGACTCGAACTCGCACAGCCTAAGCCACTACCCCCTCAAGATAGCGTGTCTACCAATTTCACCACGTCGGCATCTTGTAAAACTTGTCAATTCTACTGCATTGCACCACTAAATCACCCTGTATTTTTAGGGATTAAAACCAGCAAAAACTGGCTTTTTTACTTAGGGACTGCAGGTTTTGTAGGGTCCTGCACTGGTGCGACTGGAGCAGCTGGCGCTACCACTGGGGCCACAGTTCCAGAAAGAACGCCTGGACTTACTTCCTTTTTATTTCCGAGCCAAGTGATACCCAAAGTGCACACAAAGAAAAGGCCGGCAAAAATTGCAGTTGCGTGGGAAAGAAAATTGGCAGAACCGCTAGCGCCAAATACGCTGCCAGAGGCGCCAGCTCCAAATGCCGCACCCATATCAGCGCCCTTACCTTGCTGCAATAGCACGAGCAAAATCACAGCCAGCGCTGAAACTATCTGCAATACGATCAATAAAGTCTTAAGCCATTCCACAATTCATCTCCAAATAAAAATCTATGCCTGACAGATGGCCAGGAATTCAGTAGGGTTTAAAGATGCACCCCCAACTAATCCACCATCAATATCTGGCATTGCAAATAATTCAACTGCATTCTCAGGTTTAATACTTCCGCCATATAAAATTCCAACGTGAGAAGCAACATCTTCATCAAATTCAGCCAATTGTAGGCGTATGGCGCGATGCATATCTTGTACAACTTGGGCACTCGCAACTTTGCCAGTACCTATTGCCCAAATAGGCTCATAAGCAATTAAACAATCTGCCAAACGATCCTGGAGCACGGTCAATTGCTTGGCAACTTGTCCGCAAACCACTTCTACAGCACGGCCTGAGTTTCGCTCATCAGCAGTTTCACCGACGCAAATCACAGGGGTCATCCCGCCATCCAATACTTGCAGCGCTTTAGCAGCAACAATCTCATCTACTTCATGCTGCATTTGACGACGCTCAGAATGTCCAACGATCACATAGCTACAACCCATTTGCCTCAACATTGAAGCAGACACCTCACCAGTGTGCGCGCCAGAAACGTGTGCAGAAGTATCTTGTGCGCCTAAACTCAGAAATGCCAAAGAATATTCTTTAATCAATACTGCACATTGCGACAAATAAGGAAAAGGTGGACATACCGCAAACTTGCGGCCCGAAGGCATACCACTCTCCATGCCACGGGCAACGGTTTTAACCCAATCTGCATTACTAGCAAGATTGCCATTCATTTTCCAGTTACCGATGACGATGAGTGGGCGCATGTAAATTCAGAATCTAGACTGTTAAAACGATCTTACCAACATGCTCGGAAGACTCCATCAAGCGATGGGCATCAGCAGCCTGATCAAGCGTAAATGTTTTATAAATCACGGGCTTCAATTTGCCAGCATCCAGCAAAGGCCAGATACGAGCATGAAGCTGCTGAGTAATTTGTTTCTTGAATGAAACAGGACGTGGGCGCAAGGTTGAACCAGTAATGGTCAAACGACGACGCAAAATTTGCCCAGTATTTACTTCTGCTTTAGAACCACCCATGATCGCAATAATCACAATGCGGCCATCGTCAGCCAAACATTCGATTTCACGTTGAACATATGCACCAGTGACCATATCGAGCACAACGTTGACGCCCTTGCCATCAGTAGCTTTTTTAATTTCCTCGACAAAATCTTGAGTTTTATAGTTAACGGCTAAATCAGCACCTAGCTGTAAACAAGCGGCACACTTTTCATCAGTACCCGCAGTCACGAATACTTTATGACCTAGTGCTTTGGCAATCAAAATCGCCGTTACACCAATACCACTTGAGCCGCCCTGTACAAGCAACGTTTCACCTTCGGACAATTCACCACGCATGAAGACGTTGCTCCATACGGTATAAAAAGTTTCAGGCAAAGCAGCTGCCTCTTGATCAGTAAAGCCTTTTGGATATGGCAAGCATTGCGCAATCGGAGCTGTGCAAAGTTCTGCATAGCCACCGCCTTGTACTAGGGCACACACTTTATCGCCAAGCTTGAGCCCGAACAGATTGTCAGCGTGAGCTAAGTCACCACCCACAATTTCACCAGCAACTTCTAAACCTGGAATATCCGATGCGCCTGCAGGTACGGGGTAATGACCCTTACGCTGCAATACATCTGGACGATTAATCCCGGCAGCAATCACCTTAATCAAAATCTCGCCAGTACCAGCAGCAGGAGCCACTGGGTCTGGACGAGTGGCAGGCACCAACATTTCTGGTGCGCCAAATTCTTTGATTTCCATTACGCGCATAAGAGCTTCTCGCAGTAGTAGATATGAATGACTAAGCTGTTTCGTCAGCGGATGGAGCAGCTTCAGCTGTAGCTTGAGTACTCGCATCAGATGCACCAGCTAAAGGAGCAATTGTGCCTCCCTCATCGGCCATTGCAGCCTTCAAAGACAAACGCAAACGACCGCGCTCATCAGCAGCAAGCAACTTCACGCGCACAACTTGACCTTCTTGCAAATAGTCTTTAACTTCTTTTACGCGCTCATTGGAGATTTCAGAGATGTGCAAGAGACCATCTTTACCTGGAAGAATGTTTACCAAGGCACCGAATTCAAGTAATTTCACTACTGGACCTTCGTAGATCTTACCTACTTCAGCTTCTGCAGTAATGCCTTCGATGCGGGCCTTAGCTTCTGCCATACCTTCAGCGCTAGTAGAGGCGATTGTTACTGTACCGTCATCTTTGATATCGATGCTGCAACCCGTTTCTTTAGTCAAGGCTTGAATAGTTGCACCGCCCTTACCGATTACTTCACGAATCTTATCTGGATGAATCTTGAAAGACACCATGCGTGGAGCATGAGCAGACAATTCTGTGCGAACTGAACCCATGGCTTCTTGCATCTTGCTCAAGATGTGCAAACGGCCTTCTTTAGCTTGCGCTAAGGCAACTTGCATAATTTCTTTAGTAATCCCTTGAACCTTAATGTCCATTTGGAGTGCAGTAATACCGTTAGCAGTACCAGCTACCTTAAAGTCCATATCGCCTAAGTGATCTTCATCACCCAAGATATCGGTCAAAACAGCAAAACGATTACCATCCAAAATCAAGCCCATCGCTACACCAGCAACGTGGGCTTTTACTGGAACACCAGCATCCATCATTGCCAAGCAGCCGCCGCAAACAGAAGCCATGGATGAAGAACCGTTAGATTCAGTGATTTCTGAGACAACACGAATGCTGTAGGCAAAGTCTTCTGCACTTGGTAATACGGGAATCAAGGCGCGCTTAGCTAAACGACCGTGACCAATTTCACGACGCTTTGGGCTACCTACCCGGCCAGTTTCACCAGTTGCAAATGGAGGCATGTTGTAGTGGAACATGAAACGATCGCGGTATTCACCTTCGAGCGCATCAATGATTTGCTCATCACGTGCGGTGCCTAATGTAGCAACTACCAATGCTTGAGTCTCACCACGAGTAAACAATGCAGAACCATGGGTACGTGGCAATACGCTGTTACGAATTTCAATCGGACGAACAGTGCGGGTATCACGACCATCAATACGTGGCTCACCATTTAAAATCTGGCTACGCACGATCTTCGCTTCGATTTCGAACATGATGTCACTCACAGCAACAGCATCGACGTCACCTTCTTCAGATAACTTTGCCATTACTGCTTTAGAAATTTCTTTAAGCTTGTCTGAACGCGCACCTTTTTGACGGATCTGATAAGCCTCACGCAATGGCGCTTCAGCCAGTGCTGTGACCTTAGCGATGAATGGCTCATCTTTAGGAGCAGCAGCCCAATCCCACTCTGGCTTACCTGCTTCACGCACCAGATCATTGATTGCGTTAATCGCAGTTTGCATTTGGTCGTGACCATATACGACTGCACCTAACATCACCTCTTCAGATAATTGATTTGCTTCTGACTCAACCATCAATACCGCTGCTTGGGTACCAGCAACAATTAAATCGAGTTCGCTAGTAGTTTGCTCGGTACGAGTTGGGTTCAAGAGGTATTGACCATTGGTGTAACCAACGCGGGCTGCACCTACTGGACCAGCAAATGGAATACCAGAAATCGCCAGAGCTGCTGATGCGGCGATTAAGGCTGGAATATCGGCAGGAACGTCAGGGTTGATAGACAGTACATGCACCACCACCTGTACTTCGTTCAAGAAACCTTCTGGGAACAAAGGACGTAATGGGCGATCAATCAAACGGGAGATCAATGTCTCACCTTCTGATGGACGACCTTCACGGCGGAAGAAACCACCAGGAATCTTGCCTGCTGCGTAAGTCTTTTCTAGATAATCCACTGTCAATGGGAAAAAGGATTGACCTGGCTTAGCAGACTTAGAGGCAACTACAGTACCCATGACTACAGTGTCATCCACATTTACGATTACGGCACCACCAGATTGGCGAGCGATCTCGCCTGTTTCCATCGTTACTTGATGGTTGCCCCATTGAAAACTTTTAACTACTTTTTTAAACATCGTCATTCTGATCTTCTCCAAATTGTTCACGCAAAACTCACATGAGCCCTGCGCTTGTCGTGGGATAAAGCAGTGTCACGACAACACTGGAGCATTTAAAGATCACAAGGGATGCCATTCCAGGGAGACTCTGAACAGTATTCAGAAACTCATTGGAATGACACGATCCCCTACACAAATAATCTTGAAACGCCCAAAAAACATGCCACCTGCTTAAGACTGAATCTGCGAAGAAACAACCCTAAAGTAGATGGCATTACATGCTGATAAGAATTACTTACGGAGACCTAATTTCTCAATTAATGTGCGATAGCGATCCAAATCTTTGCCCTTGAGGTAATCCAAGAGGCGACGGCGACGTGAAACCATCTTCAACAAGCCACGACGGCTGTGATGGTCTTTAGCGTTAGCCTTGAAATGGGGGGTTAATTCATTGATGCGGGCTGTAAGCAATGAAACTTGAACTTCAGGACTACCCGTATCGTTAGCGCTACGCGCGTTTTCTTTGACGATTTCCGCCGTTTTGATATCAGCAACTGCCATTTTTAATACTCCTTACTTGCGAACACGTGAGCTTTCACCCAAATTGTGTCGTGCGTTATTAACAAATTAAACAAAAAAGCTTTATAAATCAAAGCCATCGAATTGTATCAGATCTAGGCTTTTTTTGGGGTCATCCTGCCCAAGACCGCTTGTGATCTAATGAGAAAGGAACTTGTAGAAAATTAATTTTAATCAATTAAATCAGTAACTTATAAATATGACCTCATTTCTTCGCTCAGTCTTACTCTTCTCTTTTCTAGCCTTTTCTTGCAACCAAGCAGCTTGGGCGCAATTCTCATCGATTTTTGGCAGCGATAAAACGGTAGCCCAGCAGCGCCAAGATATTCTGACTAAGAATGAGGAAATCCTGAATCATCTATACAAAACACAACCAAAAGCCAAAGAAGTCATTCAAAATGCCTATGGTTACGCCACGTTTAGCAATTTTGGAATGAAGATTTTGATCGCTGGCGGCGGCTCAGGGTCAGGTGTTGTGATGAGTAAAGGGCTCAAAAAACCCATCTTTATGAATATGGCAGAAGTGCAGGCGGGTGTCGGCATCGGAATTAAGTCATTTCAGAATATTTTTGTTTTTCAAAATGCTGCTGCCTTAAACAACTTTATCGACTCAGGCTGGACTTTTGGCGGTCAAGCAACCGCGGCAGCCAAATACGACAAAGATGGTGCCTCACTGCAAGATGCCACCGTAGTAGCCGATGGCGTCCTGATGTATCAGCTGACTGATTCTGGTCTTGCCGCTGAAATAACTGGCAAGGGCACGAAATACTACAAAGACTCCAGCCTTAATTAAGGAGTCATTTGCGCATTTAATTTGACCTTATTAGGGTCATGGAGCTTATTTAATGCAGATAAATACGCCTTTGCTGAAGCCGCAATAATGTCTGGATCTGTGCCTACGCCATTCACGATCCTGCCACCTTTTGCCAAACGCACCGTGACCTCACCTTGCGATTGTGTACCTGAGGTAATCGCATTGACGGAATAAAGCAACTGCTCTGCCCCACTCTTTGCCATTTCTTCGATTGCATTTAAGCTTGCATCAACGGGGCCGTTACCTTCAGATTCAGAACTTACTTCTTTATCGCCCATTCGGAAAGTCACGCGTGATTTAGGGCGCTCACCGGTTTCTGAATGTTGACTTAATGAAATGAAGTGGTAATGCTCTCCCACTTCTGTAGCAGCAGACTCCGACATGATGGCAATAATATCTTCATCAAAGATATCGACCTTTTGATCGGCCAAAGCTTTAAAGCGGGCAAATGCTTCGTTCAACTCTGCCTCGGCTTCAATGGTAATGCCTAATTCTTGCAAGCGCTGCTTGAAGGCATTACGGCCAGACAACTTACCCAAGACAATCTTGTTAGTTGACCAGCCTACATCCTCTGCGCGCATGATTTCATAGGTCTCACGATTTTTTAAAATACCGTCTTGATGAATACCAGATGCATGCGCAAAAGCATTCGCACCTACTACGGCCTTATTGGGCTGCACTACAAATCCAGTGATGTGGGAAACTAATTTGGATGCAGGGACAATTTGCGTCGCATCAATATCGCAGACCATATCAAAATAGTCCTTACGGGTACGCAAGGACATAACAACCTCTTCTAAAGCAGTATTACCAGCACGCTCACCCAAACCATTTATAGTGCACTCGATCTGGCGGGCGCCACCAATCTTCACGCCTGCTAAGGAGTTCGCTACTGCCATGCCTAAATCGTTATGACAATGCACTGACCAAATAGCTTTATCTGAATTAGGAACACGGGTACGCAAGGTTTTAATAAATTCACCGTAGAGTTCTGGTGTTGCATAACCTACAGTGTCTGGAATGTTGATTGTAGTAGCACCCTCCTTGATCGTAGCCTCAACCACTCTGCACAAGAAATCCATCTCAGAGCGATAACCGTCTTCTGCTGAAAACTCAATATCTTCAGCCAAGTTTCTGGCAAAACGAATCGAGCGCTTAGCTTGTTCTAAAACATCTTCAGGTGCCATGCGCAATTTGACTGCCATATGTAAAGGGCTAGTTGCCAAGAAGGCATGAATCCTTTTTGACTTCGCTGCCTTCAATGCATCAGAGGCGCGGGTAATATCTTTTTCATTCGCCCTAGCTAATGAGCACACGATCGAATCCTTGACTGCAGCAGCCACTGCAGAGATCGCCTGAAAGTCACCTTCAGAGCTGGCAGCGAAACCTGCTTCGATCACATCGACTTTAAGACGCTCCAATTGACGAGCAATTCGGACTTTTTCGTCTTTGGTCATCGAGGCGCCAGGAGACTGCTCGCCATCACGCAAGGTGGTATCAAAAATGATTACTTTGTCGCTCATCACTACTCTCCGGTTCTTAACACTACTATTACTGATTCAATCTGATTTTAAAAACAAAAACCCCAGCAAGTTGCTGGGGCTGGTATGTGGTGGTTAATGAATTATTTTGATTTCATCAACTCAGGCCTTACCCGCCCCAAGCTTTAGGCTTAGTGCTAGTAGAAGTCGGCTGGTTAAGGAAAAATTGATCAACATCGATTTAATATACCCGAAAAATCCAGAATTAGCTAAAACACTTACCGCTGAGACGTTCCCAGCCCCAAATCACATATCCAGAGATGGAATACACGACAAACAAGCCAAAAAGTGTCAAAGGTGGGTTGGAAGAGATTAATACAAAAGTCAGGATCATCAGGACCATCACACCAAATGGCACGCGATAGCGGACATCCAAGGCTTTACCGCTATAAAAGCGCGCATTAGAAACCATTGTTAAGCCTGCATAAACAGCAATGAAGAAGGTAACCCAGGGAATCGCAGTATCACGAACCGGAATCTTGTTGTCATCGGCTAGCCAAATAAAGCCTGCCATCAAAGCACCTGCGGCAGGACTTGGCAAACCTTGGAAAAACTTTTTATCGACTACGCCAGTATTAACGTTAAAGCGTGCCAAGCGCAATGCAGCGCCTGCGCAATAAGTAAAGGCAGCTAACCACCCCCACTTGCCCAAATCCTTGAGAGCCCACTCATAAGCAACCAAAGCTGGAGCAACACCAAATGAAACCATGTCTGCGAGTGAATCATATTGCTCACCAAATGCACTCTGGGTATTAGTCATACGAGCAATACGACCATCCATGCCATCTAAGACTAAAGAAGCAAAAATCGCAATCGCTGCCACCTGAAACTGATCATTCATCGCATTCACAATCGCGAAGAATCCACTGAATAAAGCTGCCGTAGTAAAAGCATTAGGCAGCAAGTAAATACCTTTGCCACGCGGGCGTGGTTTGTCGTGTAACTCCTCTACTTCATAGTCGACGCCATCACCCAAAGCATCAGCCCAGTGCTCATCGGGACTACCAATGCGCTTCTGAGAAAGACGACTACGGTCTATGCGACCACGACGACGAAATGTGCTCAAAGAATATCCTCGTTAAGCAATGCGAATCAATCTAAACCTGACAGGCGTGCTAAGGCGGTATTGGTTGCATATACCTTATCGCCAACACTCACCATAGGCACAGCGCTCAGTGGCAAATACACATCCACGCGTGAACCAAAACGAATAAAGCCATAGCGTTCACCTGCCTTCAAGCGATCACCGACATGGATATAGCAAAGAATGCGACGCGCGATCAATCCAGCAACCTGAACTAAGGTCACCATCTGCCCATTGGCATCAATGACTATGGCATTACGTTCATTCTCAGTAGACGCTTTATCAAGATCTGCATTAACAAATTTACCTGGAAAGTATTGAATTTCTTTAACGAGACCATTCACTGCACTACGATTTGAATGCACGTTAAATACATTCATGAATACGCTAATTTTGAGTGCTTCCCGTCCAGCGTAAGGATCATTGGCTTTTTCAACCACCACAATCCGACCATCTGCCGGTGATAAGACTAGATCTCGTCCAAGCGCAGGAATGCGTTGTGGATCACGGAAGAACTGAAGAATAAAGAAGAATATGATCCACAGTGGCCATGACCATTCAATACCGCCCAAAAATTGGATTAATAAAGTCAGGGCTCCCAATAGTGTTAAATACGGCCAACCTTCTTTTGCAATAATGGGGTGCGGATACATCATCTTATTTTGAGCCTTTGATTGAAACTGTGAATTACTACTTAGTTTTTAGTCTGATCGACTAATTTGTTCTTCGCAATCCAAGGCATCATGGCACGCAGTTTTGCGCCAACTACTTCGATATCATGTTCAGCATTCAAACGACGACGTGAAATCAAGGTTGGAGCACCAGCCTTGTTCTCAAGGATAAAGCTCTTTGCATACTCACCAGTTTGAATATCCTTCAAACATTGACGCATGGCATTCTTGGTCTCTTCAGTAACGATTCGTGGACCAGTAACGTACTCACCATACTCTGCATTATTCGAAATCGAGTAGTTCATATTGGCAATACCACCTTCGTAGATCAAGTCAACAATCAACTTGAGCTCATGCAGACATTCAAAGTAAGCCATTTCTGGGGCATAACCTGCTTCAACCAGAGTCTCAAAACCAGCTTTGATGAGCTCAACTGCGCCACCACAAAGTACCGCCTGCTCACCAAATAGGTCGGTCTCAGTTTCTTCACGGAAGTTCGTTTCGATGATGCCAGCACGACCGCCGCCATTGGCAGTTGCATAAGACAAAGCCAAGTCACGAGCAGAACCCGATTTATCTTGGTAGACAGCGATCAGGTGAGGTACACCTCCACCTTGTGCATAGGTGCCACGAACTGTATGACCAGGGGCCTTAGGAGCAATCATGATGACATCTAAGTCGGCGCGTGGCTGAACTTGACCGTAATGCACATTGAAGCCATGTGCAAATGCCAAGGCAGCGCCCTGCTTAATATTGCCATGCACTTCTTTGCTGTAAACATCAGCAATTTGCTCATCAGGCAACAACATCATCACGATGTCAGCATCCTTAACAGCATCAGCAACTTCTTTTACAGTCAAACCTGCGTTTGCTGCTTTGCTCCAGGAAGCGCCGTCCTTACGTAAACCAACGGTAACGTTAACGCCAGAGTCTTTGAGGTTCAATGCGTGTGCGTGTCCTTGTGAACCATAACCAATGATGGTGACTTTCTTGCCCTTAACGAGGGACAAATCAGCGTCTTTATCGTAAAAAACTTTCATGCTCTTTCCTTGTGTTGAAAATGTGTATTACTTAATAAATCAGTTAAAAAATTAAACTTTCAAGATGCGTTCGCCGCGCCCGATTCCGGAACCGCCCGAACGAACAGTCTCCAAAATGGATGTGCGATCAATCGACTCAATAAATGCATCCAACTTAGCGCCATCGCCGGTTAATTCAATGGTGTAGCTCTTATCAGTGACGTCGATAATGCGACCACGAAAAATATCTGTCGTACGTTTAAGCTCTTCGCGCTCTTTACCAACTGCGCGTACTTTGATCATCATCAGCTCACGCTCAATATGCGGACCTTCACTCAGATCAAACACCTTGACCACTTCAACCAAACGATTTAAGTGCTTAGTAATTTGCTCAATCACATCATCAGAGCCGACCGTCACAATCGTCATACGAGATAAAGAAGAATCCTCAGTAGGAGCAACACTTAAAGTTTCAATGTTGTAACCACGCGCGGAGAAAAGACCCACAACGCGTGATAGTGCACCTGGTTCATTCTCAATCAATACAGAAATAATGTGTCGCATCAGAGATCCTCGCTACCCAAGAGCATTTCGCTAATGCCCTTGCCCGCTTGAACCATAGGCCAAACGTTTTCCTCTGGATCTGTTTGGAAATCCATAAACACAGTCCGATCTTTCAAACGGATCGCCTCTTTGAGCGCGCCTTCAACATCAGACTTCTTCTCAATGAGCATCCCAACGTGACCAAAGGCTTCGGCCAATTTGACGAAGTCTGGCAAGGAGTCCATGTACGAACTGGAGTAACGCTTGTTATAGGTAAGCTCCTGCCATTGACGAACCATACCAAGGTAACGATTGTTCAACGAGACGATCTTCACAGGCGTGTTGTATTGCTTACAGGTCGACAACTCCTGAATACACATCTGAATAGAGCCCTCACCTGTCACCGTGAAAACATCTTTATCTGGGAAGGCTTTCTTGATTCCCATGGCATATGGCAAGCCAACTCCCATGGTTCCAAGACCGCCCGAGTTAATCCAGCGACGGGGTTTGTCAAACTTATAGAACTGCGCTGCCCACATTTGATGCTGACCAACGTCAGAGCAAATAAAGGCATCTCCACCAGTCAACTCCCAAAGTTTTTGAATCACATACTGTGGCTTCACAATTTGTGATGCTTCGTCATACTTCAAGCAATCCTTTTTGCGCCATTCATTAATCTGCTCCCACCATGCGGCGAGTTTGTCACCATTCTTACGTGGACCAGCAGCTCTGAGTTGCGCAGTCATTTCTTGCAATACTTCCTTAAGATTGCCAACGATCGGCACATCAACCTTCACCCGCTTAGAAATCACTGACGGATCAATATCGATATGGATGATCTTCCGTGGATGACTTGCAAAGTGTTCGGTGTTACCAATCACACGGTCATCAAAGCGTGCACCAATCGCAATCAACACATCGCTGTGTTGCATTGCCATGTTGGCCTCAAAAGTGCCATGCATACCGAGCATGCCTAAAAACTGCGGGCTAGTGCCTGGGAAACCGCCCAACCCCATTAGGGTATTAGTAACTGGATAACCCAAAAGGTCCGCGAATTCTTTTAATTCTGGCGCAGCATCGGCCAAGATGATGCCGCCACCGGTATAAATATAAGGACGCTCTGCTTCTTGCAACAAGGAAACCGCTTTACGAATTTGACCGCTATGACCCTTGACGACAGGGTTATAGGAACGCATCTCTAGTGTTTCGGGATAAACAAATGGCCCCTTAGTTGCAGAGATGTCCTTTGGAATATCGACCAATACTGGTCCGGGTCTTCCGGTACGAGCGATGTGGAAAGCTTTCTTCAAAACAAGCGGCAAATCCTTAATGTCTTTCACTAAGAAGTTGTGCTTTACCACTGGGCGAGTAATACCCACTGTGTCTGCCTCTTGGAATGCATCTTCACCGATTGCATAAGTGGGTACGTTACCGCTGATGATCACCATCGGGATCGAGTCGGTATAAGCTGTCGCAATTCCAGTGACAGCATTGGTGACACCAGGGCCTGAGGTAACTAATGCAACGCCAACCTTACCGGTTGCGCGTGCATAACCATCGGCTGCATGCACTGCTGCTTGCTCATGTCGAACCAGGATATGTTCAAACTTATCCTGCTTAAAAATTTCATCATAGATAAAGAGCACCGCTCCACCGGGATAGCCCCATACGAATTCAACGCCTTCTGCGTGCAAAGCATGCACGAGCATTTCGGCACCGATCATTTCAGGTACAGGGGTATTGGAGTTTGCTGAGTCTTTGTTAGCTGTTTTAGCTAAAAATTCTGCGCTGCTAGTATTCATTTTCTTTCGTCCTTTGCAATTTTCGGCAAAAAATTGTTTGGTCTGTTCTGTCTCCTGCTTATGGCCTGAGTTCGAACGGCGCTGCTACCGGAAAAACCACTTCTTGAATGAGAATCTTGGTAGTAAGCCTTGTATTCTATAGCAATCCCCTAAAATAGCTCAATTCTTACTGATTCAGGTCTAATCGATTGCATGGCATCAGCCCAAGAACTATCTGACTTTCTGAGCAATATTGAGCAGCGCGCTTTTAAGCAAGCGGTTTATGCCGTGCGTGATGACGATGCCGCTTTGGATATTGTTCAAGATGCCATGATCAAGTTGGCAGAGAAGTACGGCGATCGACCAGCTGCAGAACTTCCGCTGGTATTCACACGCATCTTGCAAAATCAGATTCATGACTGGTTTCGCCGTCAAAAGGTCAGAAACACCTGGGTTACCCTCTTTTCCAATATGGGCAAGAAAAGTGATGAAAGTGACGATTTTGACCCTCTAGAGTCACTTTCAGCCCCGGATGAGAGTGAAATTCACCAAGATGGTGCTCAAAAGCTCGAACAAAGTCAGCTTTTACTGGCTTTGGAGTCAGAAATTGGTAAATTACCTGTACGTCAACGAGAAGCCTTCCTAATGCGTTATTGGGATGAGCTGAGTATTTCTGAGACCGCTAAAGCAATGAGTTGTAGCGAAGGAAGCGTCAAGACCCATTGTTCTAGAGCCACTCAGACCCTAGCTAAAGCATTGAAATTAAAAGGAATTACGCTGTGAAACACTTTGAAGACCAACTTTCCGAGACCCAAGCAGATCAATTTGGCCGCGCTAGCGCTGCCCTGCTGAGCCATGGCGCCCAAAGTCTACCAACTGCCATCAAAGATCGCCTCTATGCGGCGCGTATGAAGGCACTTTCAGTTAGGAAGACTAAAAACATACTTGTACAAACAAGAATCTTGGCAGGTGCTACTGGCAGCTGGGGCTCTCACACCAGCGGTTTTTGGGATACGGCTAGCTGGATCGCACCACTCGTGGTTTTAGTTTTTGGACTGATTGGCATTGCCCAATGGCAAGGCGACTCCCGCATTAACGACATTGCAGAAGTGGATGCTGCTTTGTTATCGGATGATGTACCACCCGATGCTTATGCTGATAGCGGGTTTATGGCTTTTTTGAAACATGGTCCTCCACTATCTGACCCCACCGACACTGCTACAGACTCCATTCAAAGCAAATAATTAGTCATTTATTTAATGTCATTTAAGTCCAAGCCTTTTGTAGCTGGCGCTTATGGCGTCCTGCTGCTGTCTGTTTGCGGCTTTGGTATTTCTTCAGCTCTCGCACAATCTACCCCAAGCGCTGCTCACGGAAAAGCGACCGCTATTCCAGAGAAAAAACCAGATGGCACATGGGAGAGTCTTAAGCCAGCGCAACAACAAATCCTTGCACCGCTAGAAAGCGATTGGGATTACATGCTGCCTGACAGTCGTAAGAAATGGACTCAGGTCGCCAACATCTATCCAAAAATGAGCGAACAAGATCAACAACGTCTGCAGTCTCGAATGGCTAGCTGGTCTAAGCTTTCGCAAAAAGAGCGCCGCATCGCGCGAGAAAATTACCTAAGTAGCCTCAAGTTCCCTACTGAAAAGAAAGCAGAGGCATGGAGTGCGTATCAAAAATTGAGTGATGAACAAAAGAAAAAATTAGCAGAAGTAGAGGCAAAGAAAAAGCCAAATGCGATTAACGCACCCACACTGCAACAACACGCCATCAACCAAAAATCAACGCCTCCTCCTCCAGCACCTAAGCCAAGAAGTCTGCCGATCGACGGCACTCCATCGGCACCTGAGAGTAGCGTCTCTAATAATTAATTCAATTGAATTTTGAAGCGGTCTATGACGCCAGCCGAACTTAGCGTATTACCTTCTCCATCTTTTTGGCGTCGCGTCTCATGTTCTTTATACGAACAATTAGTCTTACTTGGTGTAGTAGCACTCACCTTTCTGCTACCGAATCTTGGCTTAGGCGTTTTATTTGGTATCGCACTACCAAGCTGGCTCACTTTTTTATATCTCTACGCTATCCTCGGCCTCTACTTTGTTTGGTATTGGACAAAAACAGGTCAAACACTGGCCATGCAAACTTGGCGCATTCGGATGATTCATCGTGATGGCTACAACCTCAGTAGACGCCAGGCTGTGTGGCGCTATGTGTATGGCTCGCTGTGGCTGATACCCTGCGTTATTTTGCAATGGGCATTACATTTAGAGAAGTGGCAGATTATTGAAATGCTTTTCACCATCGCTCTCTTCTTTTGGCCTCTGAGCATCTATCTCGATCGCAGAGAGCCTGCGCAACGTCAAGCCCTACCTGATCGCTTTGCTGCCACCCGCCTTGTTGAACTACCTAAGAACTTAGTCACACTCTCTTAGGCAACCGGCGCTCTATTGACCCAAAGGCTTAGGTAAATTAGCAGCATATTTATTGAGCTGCCCTTCGTACTCCTTGAGAATTTGAGCTAAAGCCTGCTGCTGTCCTGCTACTAGAGCCTCAGGAGTATTGCTCTTCAATTCAACTCGCTTGGTGTAACGATTTGCACCAATTAAGGGGTTTGTCTTTCCGCCATTGTTGACCGTCAGAAAAAATTCCATACTGACTACTGCCTCGGGCCTCATACGATAGTCTCCATAAAACTCATTTACAGAGACTTGCAACGTGTAGTAAGGGAAAAAACTATTACTCTGACCAACGGCCGCAGCAAACATGCCAGCTTGATTAATCCATTCACGCTCTGCATTGGCAATCATTTCCGCTGGAATAGCTGAATAGACGTTATAGAAATCTTTCTCATAACGTTGATCGCTTAAGCGATAAATCAAAGATTTACCGTCAAAAGGGGGCGCTACAGTCACTGAACCAATCTTTAACCAGTAAGGCGTCTGGGCTTTAAGAGCTTCTCCAGTTCGTACTGGGCTCACCATAAAGCTGGTGGGAGTGACAGGCGGACGGGTTGGCAGGGAACAAGCAAACAAACCCAACACGAGCGCAGAGAGAAGAATATGTTTCATCATTTTTGAACTCCAGATTGCGTTTGAGTACCATTCATTGGCAGGACTATTTTGGGTGGCGGCTCACCCCAAATTAAGCTTGCTGGAGATTGGCTAGCAATTCGACTAAATTCATTTAGATTCTCAGTAGTTTGCTTGAGGTTCTCAATCGAAGCAGTCGTATCACCCTGAATACTCGTAATGGTTTGACGCAATGAAACCATCGTGCCAACCAATTCTCGCATCAATATGTCGAGCTCATTCTTATCAGTCACCTTTGCAATTCTTTCCATGATCACATTAAGAGACTGCACCGAACGCGCTAAGCCTTCATTTCCCTTGCCATCACCTGCCATTAATACATTAAGATTAGTGAGAAGTTGATCGAACTTTTTCGTTGTGCCATCGAGATCCATCTTGTTCAAAGCACCAATCAAATTTTGAATTCCTGAAATAATTTCATCTGCCTGATTGGGCATCGATGGAATCACGGGATACTCTGGCTCCCAGTTGTAAGGAAGTTTCGCAGTTGTATCGGCATTGGAAACAAAATCAAATTCAATATAGTTCACACCAGTAATGCCCATCGACTTTACCGTTGCGCGTAATTGATTCTTTACAAAATCCTCCACTTGCTCTTGACTGACCTTCTCACCAAAGATTTTCATACGTACGACAACGTATTGACGACGCTGTTCAAATGGGATGTCCTTCTCATATAGGTCACCCGATAAGCCAATTAGGCTCACCTGTCCAATTTTCACACCCCTAAAACGTACTGCTGCACCCGTATCTAAGCCGGTCACCGATTGCTTAATATAAGTTTCAACCGTGAAGGATTTCTGGAAGATTTGACCGCCTCCAAA
>Ga0136641_1000508_pt1 | contig 16916 bp, 13 predicted proteins | sample EliLak1302023Y_FD_115312 | JGI IMG/M metagenome (GOLD analysis project Ga0136641, IMG submission 115312) | Freshwater microbial communities from Elizabeth Lake, Yosemite National Park, California, USA - 13020-23Y | ecosystem: Environmental > Aquatic > Freshwater > Lake ...
CTGATTGGTGCCGATGTTGATCTGCTACTCATTCAGAGCCAGGTCTCTTCGGCGCGACATATTGCTTCGGGCTATGCACCGCTCGAGCTGTCAGAATTTGTGAAACGCGCCGGAATGCCCGTGGCGATCGGCAACACCACAAACGCCGAAGCCGCGTATGCCCTGATGGAGCAGGGGGCCGCCGCCGTCTTCGTTGGCGTTGGGCCAGGGAACGCCTGCACCACGCGTGAAGTACTCGGCATCGGCGTGCCGCAGGTGACCGCCGTCAGTGACGTTGCCGCCGCACGTGATGCCTTCTTCGCCGCCACCGGCCGCTATGTCCCCGTGGTCGCCGATGGTGGCATCCGCAAGGGTGGCGAGATCGCCAAGGCGCTGGCCGTTGGTGCCGACGCCGTGATGATTGGCTCACCGCTCGCTCGTGGCAGCGAGGCTCCGGGCGGTGGATTCAACTGGGGGATGGCGGCGCCATCACCAACGCTGCCGCGCGGCACCCGCATCAACGTTGGCACGGTCGGCAGCATGGAGCAGATCCTTCATGGCCCGTCGCATGTGACCGACGGTAGTGAGAACCTCGCCGGCGCGGTGCGCCAATCGGCCGCCGCACTCGGCGTACAAAATGTGAAGGGCTTCCGCAACGTTGAGGTGATCTACGCCCCAGCGGCGGCAACGGAAGGGAAGAGCTGGCAGCGTGGGCGCTAACGGCGCCGTGACCCCAACGCAGGGGGGCATCCTCGTGCTCGATTTCGGCAGCCAGTTCGCGCAGCTCATTGCCCGTCGCGTTCGCGAGCTGAACGTGCACTCGGAGCTGATCGCCTTCGACACCCCGTTGAGCGAGATTGTGGCTCGCAACCCCGCCGGCCTCATCTTGAGTGGCAGCCCGAGCTCGGTCTACGACAACGACGGCCCGAAGCCTGACCCTGCCCTCTGGGAGAGTGGGCTGCCAATCTTGGGCATCTGCTACGGCGTGCAGCTCATGGCGCAGCAGCTCGGCGGCGAGGTTGGCCCCTCAGCACATCGTGAATATGGTCCGGCTGACATCCGTATCGGCGATCAGTCGAATCTGCTGCTCGCTGGCGTCGCGAGCGATGGTGGGATCGCCCGCGTCTGGATGAGCCACGGCGACTCCATCACCAAGGCACCCAACGGATTCGCATCCATCGCTGACACCGACTCCACCCCGTTCGCCGCACTCGCCGATGTAGCCCACAACTTATGGGGGATTCAGTTCCATCCCGAGGTGGTGCATACACCTGGAGGCAAGCGGTTGCTGCGCAACTTCGTGTACGACATTGCGAAGGCCCCAACCAACTGGACTCCGGGGCGCGTCGCTGAAGACGCCATCGCCGCAATCTCAGCACAGGTCGGCCCAACAGATCGTGTCCTCTGCGCCCTCTCCGGCGGTGTCGACTCCGCCGTTGCTGCGGCACTCATTCACCGCGCCATCGGTGATCGCCTCGTCTGTGTCTATGTTGATCATGGCCTCATGCGCAAGCGCGAGTCGGATCTCCTTCGCGAAGTCTTCGCCAACACGCTTGGAATGACCATTCACATGGTTGATGCAGAGGAGCGCTTCCTGAGTGCGCTGAGCGGTGTGGAAGATCCAGAAGAGAAGCGCAAGATCATCGGCCGAGAATTTATTCGCGTCTTTGAGGAGGAGTCAACGAAGCTCGGTGACTTCAAGTTCTTGGCACAAGGGACCCTCTACCCAGATGTGATTGAGTCAACCTCGAAAGAGACCAAGGCCGCGCAGAAGATTAAGACGCACCACAACGTTGGCGGCCTCCCTGATGATCTGAAGTTCAAACTTGTTGAACCACTACGCGCTCTCTTTAAGGATGAGGTGCGCGCGGTTGGCCTGGAACTTGGCCTCCCTGAATCTGTTGTGCTGCGACAACCGTTCCCTGGGCCTGGCCTTGCGATCCGCATCCTTGGTGATGTAACCAAGGAGCGACTCGACACGCTGCGCGAGGCAGATTGGATCGTAGTCGACGAGATCAAGAAGGCTGGGCTCTATCGAAGCATCTGGCAGTCGTTCGCCGTCCTCACCCCAATGCGCTCCGTTGGTGTGATGGGTGATGGGCGCACCTACGGCAATGTGCTCGCGATGCGCGCGGTGACGAGTGAAGACGGCATGACCGCCGATTGGGCCCGACTGCCGTACGACCTGATTGAGCGCATCTCGGCGCGCATCGTCAATGAGGTGCCCGGCGTGACGCGTGTCGTCTATGACGTCACCTCCAAGCCACCTGCCACGATCGAGTGGGAGTGACCCCCGGCCCTGAGCGCCTCCCCTCACCGGGGGCGAGCTACCTAAAGGTGAAGCCGGTCCTCCTTGAAAGGCGACCAGAAGCTGAAGTGCATACGGGGATGAGTACGCCAATGACGATGCCCGAAGGCTGGTGGGTTGGCCTGATGTGGGCGGAGGACGAAGCGGGTGTCGTGAGTTGTCGTGAGGTTGCGCCAATCGCAGGCCCACCGCCAACGCCACCACTCCAGCGCCTCGGCGAGCTGATGACGAATGGCCTCGGCGACCTCCTCGCTGTTGAGGAGGGGCGCTCCTGTTTGAAGTTGCGCCTCCTCGGCGATCTTGCGAGCGAGAGCGAGCCGTGGCGGCGCCCACTGCTGCTCCAAGTGGCGGCCAAGTGGGATCCGATGCGAATCGCTACGATGACTGAGACGAAGGTTGCCGAGGCGGCACTCGATGCCTTCACCCGTGCGATCGAGGTCGCGCACCGACCCTGACGCACCGCAGCAGGAGGGGGTTCAATCATGAGTGATCCATTTAAGGACTTCCTTGAAGAGTTGGAGCGACGTCGTGGCAACGGCACCTCTGAAGCTGCGGACTCTGATCCTGCTGTCGACGCCCCTCCTCCGCGTACCCGAGCCCGACGGCCAGGTGGTGCGCCACGCGGTCCACGCCCAACATTTAGGTTCGGACTTCGCGCCATCTTCTTGTCGCTCATCCTTGTACTGGTCGTCGTTGGCGGTCCACTTATTGGATTGCTCACCGACGCGCGCTGGTTTGAATCGCTTGGAGCTAGTGCAATCTTCTGGCAGCGGCTGCAACTTCAAGGTTCGCTCTTTGTGGGCGGAACTCTCGCCGCACTCGCACTCCTCTTATTGAGCCTCGTTGCGGCCGGGCTGATTGCTCGCCGCTTTAGTAGCGAGCCCACAAACTCCGGCACACCACGTGAGCCCCGAACTCCGCTCATGGATAACCGCGGTAATCTGCGCCCGGAGGGGATCGTCGACTCACTTCGCGGTCTCCTTGGCGCCGATGGTGATGGCACCGCACGTAGTGCTGGGGCAACGATCGGCAACGGTGCACTACGAATTGGTGCGGTGGTCGTCGCACTCCTGATCGGCGCACAAGTTGCCGCCAACTGGCAGCAGATTGCGCTCTGGCAGAATGCCGTGCCGTATGTGGCCAATAGTTCAACCGTTGATCCAATTTTTGGTCGCGACATCTCGTTCTATCTCTTCAGCCTCCCCGTTCTGCGCTTGGCGCAGGGGCTTGGAATTCTGTTGTTGGCCAGCGCAACCGCCCTCGCCGCGCTGCGCTACCTCCCAGCGATCGGCGCGCGTGGTCTCGGCGGTGTGGGCACGCTGCCACGCCTCCATCTCGCGTTGTTGATCGGCGGACTACTTTTGGTTACCGCCTACGGATATCAGCTCGACAAGCTTGACCTGGTTTACTCACAGAATGGTGTTGCAACAGGCGTCTCCTATACCGACGCCACGGCGCGGATCCCTGGTCTCGACGCACTCACCGTCATCGCCGCACTTGCCGCCGCCTTCCTCGTTGGTGCCGCAGTCACGCGTTCAACCTGGCCGCTGGTACTCACGGCAACGGTCTGGTTCGGCGCCTCAGCGGTGCTCACTGGCATCTATCCAGAGTTCGTGCAGCGCTTCCAGGTGACGCCGAACGAATTTGCACTGGAGCAGCCATACATTGCGAACAATATTCGTATGACGAGGTTGGCCTTCGGCCTCGATGGTTGGACAGAACGGCAGTACGACGGTTCTGCCGAGCTAACGACGACGGCCATTGCGGACAACTCGTCATCATTTGCTGATGCGCGCCTCTGGGACTACCGTCCACTGCAGGCGACCCTTGATCAGCTTCAGACCGTGCGCCAGTACTACAACTTCTCGGACGTTGATGTTGATCGCTACGTCATTGACGGGAAGCAGCGACTGGTGATGCTCTCGGCACGTGAGTTGAACCCTCAGCGTGCCCTGCAGTCGGCCACCTGGGTGAATCGTCGGATCGCCTTTACGCACGGCATCGGCGTCGCTATGGTGCCAGTCGCCGGTGTAGCGAGCGGAGGGCTTCCGCAGCTGATTATTCGCGACATTCCGCCAGTTTCAACTGGCGGTGCTCCGGTCGTCAGTCAGCCCCGTATCTACTTCGGCGAACTTGATGATGACTGGGTGATCGTTGGCGCCAAGACCGACGAGTTTGACTACCCGGTTGGCAATGATTCCAGTGGCTCTGGGGCGTCCGGCGACGCAACAACGAAGTGGAGTGGCACCTCAGGAATCTCGTTGAACACGTTCTTCGACCGCCTCCTCTTCGCCGCGCGACTCGGCGACTTGAACCTGCTGATCAGCGACCAGATCACCGCCGACAGCCAGCTCCTCTGGCGCCGCACCATTAGCGAGCGCGTCTCGGCGCTTGCGCCATTCGTCACCTGGGACACCGACCCCTACCTCGTCGTACGTGCTGATGGGGGGTTGAGCTACGTCGTTGATGGCTACACCACCAGCGATCACTTCCCGAACGCCAACGCCGCCGATGGGAGCAGCGTGAACTACCTGCGCAACAGCGTGAAGGCGACGATCGACCTCTATACGGGCGACACCAAGCTCTACCTGGCTGACGCCAAAGATCCGATTGCCCTGGCCTGGTCGAAGGTCTTCCCTGGCCTTCTTCGCCCGCTCGACACCATGCCAGCAGACCTGCGTGCGCACCTTCGCGTCGGCGCGAGTGGCTTTGACATCGCGACCCGCGTCTATGCGAAGTACCACGTGACCGACCCGCAGACCTTTTACCGTCAGGACGATGTGTGGACTGTCCCCGAGTCGGCGGCCGGCTCACAGTCACTCCCAGGGGAGTCGTATTACGTGCGCGTTCGCCTGCCGGGAGAAACAGGCACCGAGTTCACGCTGATTCAGCCGCTCGTGCCAACGAGTCGCCCAAACATGATCGCCTGGGTCGCTGGACGCAACGATGGCGACTCGTATGGGCAAATCGTGAGCTATCGCTTCCCGAAGGACACCTCGGTCTTTGGCCCGAGCCAGGTTGGCGCCCGCATTGATGCAGACCCAATCATCTCGGCGCAGACAACGCTCTGGGATCAATCGGGTTCAACCGTCACGCGCGGAAATCTTATCGTGACGCCAATCGGCGGCACGATCGTCTACCTGCAGCCTGTCTATCTGCAATCAACGGCCAGTTCGTTCCCAGAATTCCAGAAGATCGTCGCCGCAACTTCAACCAAGGTGGTGTGGGGGAACACTCTCTCTGAGGCCCTCAATCTCCTCGTTGGCGGTGGCGTCATTGATCCGGGCGGCGGAACGAATCCGACAGATATTTCGGGTCTCGTCTCGAAGGCCTCAACGTTGTTTGCGCAGGCCCAAACAGCGCTGAAGGGGGGCGACTTTGCCACCTACGGCGTGCGCATCAGTGAGCTGCAGGCGGTCCTAAAGGAACTCTCGGCACTCACGGAGAAGAGCAAGCCGTAGTGGCCGGCGAATGAGCACAGCGCCACGCCCAGGGTTGCTCCAACTCGCGAGGCGCGAGGCGCCTGCACTCTACGTGATTGGGCTCCTCTTCACCGTTGTCGGGTTGAGTGCCCTGGTCGCGGGGATCGCAGGTGCAGTTGTCGGCCTGGTGGTCCTCGCCTTGGTGTTTGCGGGTATCGGCGGCATCGCCCTCTCTGGCGCATCGGCGCTGCAGCGCCGAGTTGACACCCCCGTCGCAGGATGGCGCGGGCCAGGCCCACTGGCGATCTTCTGGACGACTATCCCGTGGGCCCTCCTTGCGCAACTGATGGTTGCCGCGCTGTTGACCGCAGCTGGGGCAGCAGCTGCGCTTAGTACACCGCTCGGCACTCTTGCGTTGGCGGCGGCTTCAAATGCAGCGACGGTCCTGATCGTTGGACTTGTCGTGGTTGGCAGCGGTGCCGTAGGTTGGCGCGATCTCCTCTTCGCCACACCTGCAGCGTCTCCCAACACGCTTTCAGCACCTGATCGTCGAGGTGGTGTCGCCGGGGATCTTCTTTGGGGCGCCGCACTAGCTCTACCAATTTTGAGTGTGGCTGGTCTCTTTGCGGCGCTCGTAATGAACGGCACTGGCGTTGGCGCCCCTGCAGTGCTACCACCAACAATCAACACTGCAGAACTAGCCGCAAACGCCATTACCGCGGGGCTGATTGCACCGATTGGCGAAGAGCTCCTCTACCGTGGCGTCATCGCACAGGCTTGGGCCCGCCAATCGTCTGCGCGCCGAGCGATCCTCTTCTCGGCGATCATTTTCGCCTTCGCACATACACTCACTATCGGTGGCACATCAGTCGCGAATGCGGCAAGCGTGGCGGCTGTTGCCTTCCTTGTGCGCCTACCACTCGGCTTAGCTCTCGGGTTGCTCTGGATGCGGCGACGTTCAATCGTCGCGACCATTGCACTTCACGCCGTGTATAACTTGGCCGTCGTCGCACTCTCGTAGCACTCCCACGCTCATACGCGCCCGATACGCGGAGAGAGCGACGATGCGCTTGCCTTCGGTAGGGCGGCGGGAAAACGGCGGGCTCGCCACCCTGCCGGAGGTGCCAAATCTGGCGCCTCATCAACGCCGTGGAGGTTTCATGAGTCTCGCCACGATAGCGGCCATCCCCATCGACACGAGCCATGAGCAACAGAATCGCGATGAGCGATTTACAAGTGCCCTTGCGACACTATTGCAGTACGGCGATGCTTCTCACTCCGCCCGTGATCTCGTAGAGCTCACCGGTGGGCCAGCTGGGCTCATGCAGCAACATGCCCTAAACCCACTTATTCAAATGGGAGTGCCACGCCCTACGGCGGAGCTCGTGGCCAACACCATCGCCGCTGCACGGGAACTTGCCGCCTGGTGGCCGGCAGAGCGAACGCGCGTCCAAGCCCCGGCCGACCTCGCCGCGATTGCTCAGCCACTATTCGGTAGGTCAGCCCAGGAGCAGCTCCACATCGCCATCGTTGATGGTCGGAACGGGCTACTCGACCTGCGTCATGTCTACACGGGCACAGCAACGGGCACGAGTGTGCGCATTGGCGAGCTCCTGCGCCCAGTCCTTGAGGCGCATGGCGTCGGCTTCGCCGCAGTCCATAACCACCCGAGCGGTGACCCTGAGCCCTCGGATGAGGACCTACGCCTCACAAGTGAACTCCTCGCCGCTGCCCGTCTGCTTGACCTTGAGTTCCTGGATCACCTTGTGATCGGGCATGGGCGCTGGGTGAGCATCCGCTCAAAGCGACCCACGATCTGGGGTGGTGAGGCGCAATAGGGGGGAGGAGAGGGGTGCGAGGGGTGGGTGCTACCATCGCGCCATGCTTGACCGAATCTATAACCTCTTCTCCCGCGACATTGGTATTGACCTTGGCACGGCGAATACGCTTATTCACGTCTCCGGCAAGGGCGTCGTCATTAGTGAGCCATCGGTGGTCGCGGTTGAGACCAAATCCCGTAAGGTCATCGCCATCGGCGCTGAGGCGAAGCGCATGCTTGGGCGCACGCCGGCCAACATCGTGGCGATTCGACCGCTTCGCGACGGCGTCATCTCCGACGCCGCGGTAACCGAGCAGATGATCAGTTACTACGTGCGCAAGGTGCACCAAGGTGGATGGCTATCTGCACGACCTCGCATGATCATTGGCATTCCTTCAGGGGTGACCGAAGTGGAGAAGCGTGCTGTGCGCGACGCCGCCATTCGGGCTGGTGCGCGCTGGGTACGGCTTATTGAGGAGCCGATGGCTGCCGCGATTGGCGCTGGTCTTGCGGTTGGTGAACCGAACGGAAGCATGATCGTTGATATTGGAGGAGGCACCACTGAAGTTGCTGTCACTAGCCTTGGCGGCATTGTGACGGCACGCAGTATTCGTATTGCGGGCGATGAGATGGACGAGAACATCGTTGCCTATGCTCGGCGCCAATACAACCTGCTCCTGGGCGAGCGCACCGCCGAAGATATCAAGATGGCTGTCGGGTCGGCGCACTCTGGCGAGTGGGATTCGCAGCGCATCACCTTCCGCGGGCGTGATCTACTTACCGGCCTACCGCGTGCCGTAGAGGTTGCAGCGCCACAGGTGCGTGAAGCACTCGAGCCGTCAATCATTGAAATCGTTAACGCTGTGCGGGACACCATTGAAGAGACGCCTCCAGAGCTCGTCGCCGACATCATGGACCAAGGCATCGTCCTTGCAGGTGGCGGTGCGCTCTTGCTCGGCATGGATGTTCGCCTCGCGGCTGAAACCAAGATGCCAGTCCGCATCGCCGATGATCCACTGACCTGCGTTGTGCGCGGCACGGGGATCATTTTGGAAGAGGTCGAGGCGCTCGAGAAGATGCTCGTCCCCGAGACCTACCAGCGCCCACTTCGCTAAGGCGACGATGCTCCCCCGAGACCGCGGAGAGCGCAAGCCAAGGGCCGGACTCATTTCCATCGGCGTCGTGCTTGCCATCAATGGGCTCCTCTTCTTGCTTTCAGGCAGCGCCCCAGTTCTCGCCGTGCAAGGGGCGGCCGGGCAGGCGATACGTGCGGTAAGTCAGCCGATTGCCGAAATAGGGCGCGGCATGGCATCGGTCGAAAGCCTCCTCGTAGATATTCGTAGCCTGCAGCAGCGGCTTGCCGGACTCCTGACCGAGAACGAACAGCTCACCGCCGAGGCGACCCGAATTGCGAGCCTTGAGCGTGAGGTTGCCGAGCTTCAAGCGACGCTTGACCTGCGTGCGACAACCTCCTTCGCGACCGTTGCGGCGCAGGTAGTCGCGCGCGATTTCTCGATTGATCGCCGCTACGTAATCCTTGATGTCGGGAGCGCCGATGGCGTCAAGGTCGGCGACGTTGTGATTGGGGCGGGTGCATCTCTCGCTGGGCGAGTCGTTCAGGTCTCCGATCAGAGTTGCCAGGTACGCCTGCTGACCGACCCTGAATTCTCCGTTACCTCCGAGGTCGCATCTACCGGCGCAATTGGGCAAGTTCGTGGTCGTGCTGCAAACCCACTCGCTTTCGATGACGTTGATGCCCAGCGACAGGTGATCGTTGGCGCCGAAGTCACTACCTCTGGGATTGAGTTAAGCCCGACGCTGCGCTCCGCCTTTCCGAGGGGACTCGCGGTCGGTCGCGTTGTCGCCGTGAACGCTGTGACCTCAGCCGTACTCCAAAGTGCCGACGTTGAACCGACAATCGATCTTGACTCCGTTAGGACGCTGCTCGTGATCCTGAATTACCGCGGCGGCCTGCCGGAGCCGAGCGCGACTCCATAGCGGAACGCTTCAACATCTTCTTCTTATAGGCGGCAATCACTCGTTTAGCAGGGCCATCCGCAACAATTCGACCACTCTCAAGTTCAATAGCACGCGTGCAGAAGGTTGCCGCAGAGTCGAGATCGTGCGTCACGAAGACAATGGCTCGTGCTCGCTTCATCAGCTCCATGATTCGGCCCCGCGACTTTTCGATGAAGGCGGCATCGCCGGTTGAGAGCACCTCATCGAGGAGTAGCACATCGGGCTCAACTGAGGTCGCAACGCTGAATCCAAGGCGAGCGCGCATTCCTGTGCTGTAGGTGCGCACCTCTGCATCGGCAAATTCACCAAGCCCAGCAAATTCAAGGATTGCCGGTACGCGGCGCACCATCTCCTTGTGGGGAATCCCAAGGAACTCACCGACAAGGAGCGTGTTTTCTCGAGCATTCAGTTCTGGGTCAAAACCGGCGCCAAGCTGCAAAAGGGTGGCAATCTGACCGCGAACCTCCGCCTTGCCGACTGAGGGCTCAAGAATGCCAGCCAGCACCTGCAGCATGGTGCTCTTCCCAGCTCCGTTTGGGCCAATTACCGCAACGGATTCCCCCGCCTCAACACGGAAATCTACGTCGCGCAGCGCCCAGAATTTGCCACTCTGGGAGTGGCGGCCATCGCGCAGCACCGTATCCCGCAACTTGCGCTTCTTGCTGAGCCGAAGATCGTACTGGACGCCGAGCCCTGTGAGCAGAATTGGCGGCGGCGCAGCCTTTTCACGGGAGCTCCTCCGCTGTGACATCTAGAGCACCTTCACAAAGAGTGGTGAAACCCGTCGGAAAAAGTAGACTGAGAGCAGAGTGGCTGGAATTGAGGCGAGAGCCAGTATGCCGAGCGCTTCCCACTCTGGGGAGCGACCGTTGTAGAGCGCATCGCGATACCCAGAGAAGATCCAGGTGAATGGATTGATCGTGACGAAGAAGCCGAACCACGGGTGCTTATCGCCGAGCGCTTGGAGTTTTTCGAGAGGGAAGAGCGCAGGTGAGAGATAGAACCAGATGCGAAGACCGTGAGGGATAAAGTTTGCAATATCGCGGAAGAAGACCGCCACTGCACTCAGCACGATAACGGCGGGGATGGTCCAGAGGAACTGCACCGCAGCAATCGGAAGAACGGCAAGGGCCCACGGGGTCAGGCGATCGGGGTAGAGCAGGTAGAGCGCTCCGAGCGGCACGAGCGCAAACATGAAGTTTGCGACGCTGGCAAACACGGAAGAGGCTGGCAGAACGAGGTGGGGGAAGGCGATCTGACGCATCACCTGTTCTCGGCTTCGGACCGAGGTGGTGGCCGAGGCGAGCGCAGCAGAGAACCACTTCCAGGGGAGGATGGCGGAGCCGAGGAAGAGGAGGATCGCTGGCCGAGCCTGCTGGAAGATGACGCTGACTAAAAGGAAGTAGACAAAGAGCTGGAGGGCGGGGTCGAGGAACCACCAGATGTTGCCGAGTAGGGAGTTGGCCCCCTTGTTCCGGATTTCAGACATTGTCAGATACCAGACGAGCCGGCGGCGCTCCACAAGAGCGGCAAGGCTCTCAAGGATGGTGCCAATAGTGCCGCGGCGGGGCCTACCGACGGTCAGTTCCGTGCTGTGGGTGGTCATGAGAGGGCAAGAATACCACTCGTCCCCCCTATACTGCCCCTAACCAGGCCCCGACTGAAGGAGGATCGCTGAGCATGAACCCAATCGCACGCCTTCGCGCCCGAGCCGCCGCCCGCTACAAAGCGGCTGATAAGACGGCGCTCACCAACCTCTCGTTTGTCGTGGCGATAGCTTTGGCCGCCGTTCTGCTCGTTGGCGTAGCCGGGTTCTCTGTCTACGACAGCACCTGGGCTCCGGCCGTTGAGGTGAATAGCGCCTCCATTAACAAGGCTGAGGCGAAAGCTCGTGCCGAGGTCACCGCCTTCGAGATTGCACTCCAGGGCTCGCGCGTTCGTGCCCGCGTTGCCGCTGGCACGATGACCAGCAGCGCTGGCGACGCCATCCTGAAGACTCTCAACGATCAGGCGCAGGCGATCAGCAATCAGGTCACGACCGACATGGTTGACACACTCCTCATCCGTGATCTCGCCGCCGCAAATAGCGTCACCCCTGACGCAGCAGTAGTTGCGACCGAGTGGGCGCGGGAGACGACGCTTCCGGAGTTGCGTCTCTTCCGACGTATCAGCATTGACGCAGCCAACGACGCGAAGACGAAGAAGCCCACTGTCGCAACGCGAGCGGCGGCCAAGGCGAAAGCTGAGGCGATCCTCGCCGAGATCAAGGCGGGCGGCGATTTTGCCGCCATCGCAAAGCGCGATTCAACCGACTCATTTGCCGAACTTGGTGGGCTTGTCGGTTGGAGTTCGCAGGCTGAGGATCCGACGGGTGATGCTGGCTATACGGCCGCATGGGCCCTCACGCCATCTGCCGATGGAGCAGCGCAACCGCTGACCGAAGTGATTGCGCGCACCGAGAACCAGTTCGTGATCTTTCGGCTAGAGAAGTCCCAGGGCTCAAAGCTCGACCCAGACTTCGAGAAGCAGGTGAGCGATGCGGGGATTGACCGGGGCCTCTATGAACGCATGTCGCAAGAGCGCGCACTGAAGAGTGTGCTGAGCGACAAGATCACTGTGCAACTGCTCGCCGGTCCGGTGGAGCAGCGCCAGGTCAGCTACGTTGCCGCCGCAATTCCAACGAAGGATGAGGCACAAATTCAGGTGAGCCATATTCTTTTCAGCCCAAAGGGCGACCCAAACACTGCAGGCAACCTTGACCCAGCTGATCCAGCCTGGGCCGCCGCAGAGAAAAAGGCGAATGATCTGGTTGCCCGACTGAAGGCTGGCGCCGACTTCGCTACCGAAGCGAAGCAAAGCGACGACAAGACATCGGGAGCCGATGGCGGACTCCTCGCTTGGGCGCCGAAGGGCACCTATGTTCCAGCTTTTGAATCGGCTATCTGGGCCGATGGCGTGAAGCACAACGACATTCTTGGACCGATCAAGACACAGTTCGGCTATCACGTCATTAAGTTTGACGCGCGGCGTCCCTCGCTCAAGGATCGGCTCGACGAGCTTGCGACGGCACTTGCCGTCGACGGTGTTGATTTCGCGCAGGCGGCGACCGCCGCCACACACACGATTGGTGAGCTCAACTTTGCCAGCCCAGGGTTTGTGCCGAAGTACACGGTCAATCCGAATCTTGGCAGCGTGGTCTGGGGACTGAAGGCGGGCGCCACAAGCGCAGTCGTTGAGAGCTCCAAGACGTACCTGATCGTGCACGTTGATGGAATTGAGACACGGGCACTGACCGAAACGCAGATTTCTAACATCAAAGCGGGTGGCTTCTCAATTTGGCTCGACCTCTATCGCACCGCAGCGCGAGTGGCGATTGACGGAGCCGTGGTGCAGGAGGCTGGGGCTTCGCCAACTCCGTGACCGTGAAGGGGCTTGGCGGATCTCTTGACGCGCTCATTTCGGCGGCCCAACGCGTCGATACGGATCTAGATCCGGCCAACGGCGTTACGATCGTTGCGCTGAGCCAGTGTGGCGCCGTTGCGATCGATACGGCACGTCCACTCATCGTGCTGCTCGATGAGGAAGCATCTGATCATCAGTTGGCGGGCCGCGCCGGTTCAGGTTTGGCACTCATCTCGCGCCTCTACGGTGCCGAACGAGCGGTAACGCTGCTCCCTAGTGGCATCGGCAGCACAATTGCCGCCTGCATTGCTAACGGCGCCGGCAGCGACCGGGCCATCTACCTTGCCGGGATTGAGCTGCTCGACGCGTTTGCTACCCCATGGACGATGCCGTGGCTCAGCGCCCGACTCCGTGCACCTGATGGTTGCCCCTGGGATCGTGAGCAGACCCACACCTCGTTGGCGAAGCACCTCATTGAAGAGGCCTGGGAGCTACACGACGCAATTGCAGCGCTGGAATCCGCAAGTGAGACGGAGCGACCGCGAGCGACCGCCGACCTCGCAGAAGAGCTTGGCGACGTGCTGCTGCAGGTTGTGTTGCACTCCCAAATTGCGCAGGAGCGCGGCGATTTTGACCTCGCCGATGTGCAGGATGGACTCGTACGCAAGATCGTTCGCAGACACCCACACATCTTTGGCGACGCAAGCGCGGCAACAACACGCGACGTACAGCGGAACTGGGAGGCGATCAAGGCAGGCGAACGCGCCGCCGCTGGAGAAGGTGAGAAGGTGAAAGGGGCTCTCGACGGAGTGAGCCGCGGACTCCCCGCACTCTCGGCGAGCCGTGAGCTACAAGACCGTGCAAGTGCCGTTGGCTACGACTGGCCGACCCTCGACGGGGTACGGGCGAAGATCAGTGAAGAGTTGGCCGAGCTTGATGAGGCGCTAGCCGAGGCGGGGAACCCTGATCTCATTACCAGCACGAAGGCGTTAAGTGCTGCAGCGTTGGCGCACGCGCAAGAGGAGCTCGGCGACGTGCTCGCAGTGATCGTGAACCTCGGTCGACGCAGCGGTATCGATGCTGAGGCTGCCCTCCGCGGGGCCAACGATAAGTTCCGGCGCCGCTTCGGCGACGTTGAGCGCCGCGCCGTTTCTCGCGGGATCGTGCTAAAAGATGCAGACTTCACCACATTGGATGCGCTCTGGGATGAGGCGAAGGCCGCCGAGCGCGAAGTGAAAGGGTAGGGGGCAGCATGAGTAAGGTACGAGCCGACGGGCGCGCCGTGGATCAACTCCGTGAGCTGAAGATTGAACTCGGTGTCCAGAAGTGGGCCGAAGGTTCCGCCATCATCTCAATCGGCAACACCGTCGTGATCTGTTCCGCCTCTATTGAGGAGCGCGTACCACCACACCTTCGCGGCAAGGGGACCGGCTGGGTCACCGCCGAATACAGCATGCTGCCGCGTGCCACCAACACCCGCTCCGATCGCGAGGCGGTCCGCGGCAAGCTAGGCGGACGCACCCACGAGATTCAGCGCCTGATCGGCCGTGCACTCCGTCAGTCGGTCGATCTCACCAAACTTGGTGAGCGCTCGATTCTCATTGATTGCGACGTGCTTGTTGCTGACGGCGGCACGCGCTGCGCAAGCATCACCGGTGGCTGGGTCGCGCTCGCCCTCGCCATGCGCGCGAAGAAGCTTGAGGCGCACCTGGTGCGAAACGTTGCCGCGGTTTCAGTCGGCATCGTGGATGGTCAAGCGGTGCTCGACCTGCCGTACGAAGAGGACAGCCGCGCCGACGTTGATCTGAACGTTGTCGCCACCGACGCTGGCCACTATGTAGAACTACAGGGAACTGCTGAGCAGGATCCGTTCCACCGCACCGCTCTCGACGAGATGTTGAAGCTCGCCGACGCTGGAATCGCCGACCTGATCAAGTTCCAGCGCGACACCCTCGCTCGCGCGTGACCGCGCCGCGACGACGGCTACTCGTCGCCACAAGTTCCGCACATAAGTTTATTGAGTTGCAGCGCCTGTTTGGCGACTTGCCAATTGACCTAGTGACGTTAATCGATCTAGGTATTACGGATGAAGCCCCGGAAGACGGCGCGACATTCGAAGAGAACGCGCTGCAGAAGGCCCGCTGGTATGCAGAAGCATCAGGCGAGTGGACACTCGCCGATGACTCTGGTCTCGAAGTTGCGGCGCTGAATGGTGCGCCAGGTGTGTACACGCGCCGCTATGCAGGGCCGAATGCCACCGACATCCAGAACTACGAGAGGCTTCTCGCTGACACAGCGGGAGTGGCTGATAGATCGGCGCGCTTCGTCTGCACCATGGCACTGATTGATCCCGTCAACAGCTCAGAGCGCACCTTTCGCGGTGAGTGCCCAGGCCACCTAACTAATGCACCACGTGGGAGTTTCGGCTTCGGCTACGACCCGATCTTCGAGGTTGATGGACGGACGATGGCTGAGCGTACGCCCGCAGAGAAAGACGCCCTCAGTCACCGTGGTCGTGCCGCGAGCCTCGTTGTCGGCGCGCTCAGGAGCGAGCTTTAGCCTTAAGGAGTTAGCGAACTCGGCGTCGGCGTCGGTGGCTCTGTTGTCTCAGGCGCAGAGGTTGGATCTGGCGTTGGGGTGTGGCGCGACAACGGGAGCCCCGCATCACAGCTAGCCAGCGTCGGAAATGGGTGCGCAGCGGTTGGTGATGGGCTTGGGCTTGGCGCTGGGGTCGCACCGCTAGCTAGAGGTGCGGGGCTAAAGCTCGCCTCGGTGCCAAGCTTCGGCTCACCCTTCGAAGCAGGGAATCCCCAAGGCCGCGTCCCCGGGGTGGGGAAGAGGCGTGCGCCGAGCATCAACATGCGGTCAGGATTAAAGAAGACGACCGATCCGAAGGGGCTGAACTCACCCTTGTGTCGGTATCGAAGGATGGAGTCCCCCGGCTCAATGACGGCACGTAAAATCTTGCTGGTGTTAAACCCTGACGCCGCCTCCGCAAGGACGGGGATCAAGGCGGGATTGAGATCGGTTCGAACGCCGTCACCAATGACATCGAGGAGTGAGAGGGCGTTACTGACGAAGTTGCCACTACGCGCGAGTTCATCACGGGCTGCGAGAAGAATCTCAATCTGCCGTGGGCCACGGGTCATATCGTCGGTGCCAGGCGCCTTACGAATGCGTGCGTAGGCGAGTGCACATTGGCCACTCATATGCCAATTTCCTGCTGGGAGCTTTGCCCCGCTTAGCCCTGTGCGATACGTGACATCAAGAATGGTGCGACGTATTGTTAGATCGACGCCACCTAGCTGGTCAATGATCTTGACAAACGTTGGAATGACGACGACGGCTGTCGCATCAATCTTCACATTGAGCATTGTGCCGAGGGCGGTGCTGAGCGCGACCGCGGGCCCATTAGGAAACTGCGTCGGGTAGCGCGCGGCGTGTGACCACAGCGAGTTGATTTTCGGTCCGTACACGTCACCGTTGCCGAGTGGCACGTTTACTAGGTCTCGGGGGATTGAGACGGTACTGACATACCCGCCAACGCGGTCCCAGCTGACAATGATCATGGAGTCGGTGTTGAAAGAGGTGCGACGCCCAACGGTGTCAGCACCAATCAGCAGCATGGTAAAGCGATCACCGATTGGTGGTGGTGTTGGAGTTGCACTTTCAGCGGCGGAACCGTTAGGGGTTGGCGTGCCGAAGCCCGAGAAGACATCGGTCGCCGCGACCTTCGCTCGGTAGACGATTGCCGCAGCACCAGCCTGTGGGGCAATCGAAATCAGGAGTGCGAGGGCCAGCAGGATCGCGGAGCGGCGAGTTCGTTTCGTGCCCCGGGCGGCATCAACCGTGACGAAGATGCGCCATGGAATGGAGAGGAGCAAGAGGGCGAAGACGACCGTCAGGCGTCCAGGGGTAGCGATTGCGGCCGCGGTCCGGACGATACCAAGCGAGAGCAGTGCAGCGA
>Ga0136641_1000509_pt1 | contig 16870 bp, 17 predicted proteins | sample EliLak1302023Y_FD_115312 | JGI IMG/M metagenome (GOLD analysis project Ga0136641, IMG submission 115312) | Freshwater microbial communities from Elizabeth Lake, Yosemite National Park, California, USA - 13020-23Y | ecosystem: Environmental > Aquatic > Freshwater > Lake ...
CGGCACACCAGTGATTGCAACAATGGATGACCAAAAAGATGTTGTATCTGGAAAGGGCGAAATGGGCGGAACAATGCGGCTTGGACTCTTTCAGGCGGATTTATTGGTGGGATCGGTTGTTGCCGCAACATATGGGACCCTCGAGGTCTCAGAACGTCATCGTCATCGTTATGAAGTCAACAACAAGCACCGCGAACAAATTTCAAATGCTGGCCTCGTTTTCTCTGGAATGTTTAAGAGAAGAGATCTCGTAGAGTTTGTAGAACTTCCAAAAGAGGTGCATCCTTACTACGTAGGCACGCAAGCTCATCCTGAGTTGCGTTCACGTCCAACGCGACCACATCCATTATTTGTTGGTTTGATAGCAGCGGCGGTAGCAGCGAAAGGCTAATCATGATCGTTGGTGTTCCCAAGGAAGTTAAAGTCCACGAATCACGAGTCGCCATTACCCCAGAAGGTGTTTCCGAGTTCGTGCACGCGGGTCACGTAGTTTTCATTCAGGAGAATGCAGGTGTTGCCTCGGCGATTACCAATGAAGAGTTGATTCAAGCCGGAGCCATCATCGTTGCAAGTGCTGATGAAGTTTGGCTAAAGGCCGATTTGGTTCTTAAAGTGAAAGAACCGATTGAGTCCGAATATGTAAAGATGCGCAAAGGACAAACACTTTTCACCTATTTGCACTTAGCGGCATCAAAGGCATGCACAGATGCATTGCTTGCCTCTGAAACAACAGCTATCGCCTATGAAACCGTAGAAGTAAATGGCACACTGCCGCTACTCGCCCCAATGAGTGAGGTTGCCGGTCGTTTGGCAACACAGGTTGGTGCAACGGCGCTTCAAAAACCAAATGGTGGTCGTGGGGTCCTGCTAGGTGGGGTTCCTGGTGTCGCACCTGGCCGCGTTGTTGTTATTGGCGGGGGAGTAGCAGGATTAAACGCTGCTGTTGTAGCACTAGGTATGGGCGCAGATGTCATTGTCTTTGATCGTTCCATTAATCGATTGCAGTTCATTGATACGGTTTATGGAGGTCGCATTAAAACTCTTGTTGCCTCAAAGCACGCCATCGAACGTGAAGTGAAACAAGCAGATTTAGTTGTTGGTGCAGTGCTAGTTCATGGTGCAAAGGCTCCTAAGTTGGTCTCTAACGCTTTAGTGGCACAAATGAAAAGTGGTTCTGTTTTAGTTGATATAGCTATCGATCAAGGTGGATGCTTTCAAGATTCTAAAGCGACAACACATGCAGAGCCCACTTTTACAGTCCATAACTCTGTCTTTTATTGTGTGGCAAATATGCCAGGAGCGGTCCCTGTTGCGTCAACGTATGCGTTGACAAATGCAACATTGCCATATGCACTATCGATAGCAAATCTTGGCTGGGAAGTGGCTTGTAAGAAGGATCCCAACTTGGCAAAGGGTTTAAATGTTCACGAAGGTAAAATTTATTATGCAGCCGTAGCGGAAGCACACGGTTACCCAAGCGTTGAACTTTGATCTTGCCTCATCATCCTTTCTCAATCACTTACAGATTGAAAGAGGTTTGGCAGCCAATTCGATTGCTGCCTATCGAAGAGATTTGACAAAGTTTGCAGCATTTTTAGGTAGTAAATCTCTAACTGATATTGATCCGGAAACGATTACACAGTTCGAAGCGTCGCTACGTGAGGCTCAGTTGTCGGTTGCGAGCATCAATAGAATTGATTCTACATTGCGCTCCTTTTTCAAACATCTGCAACAAGAGTATGGATATGCAGATCCGACGTTAGAGATTTTGCCAAAGAAAACTCAAAGGCGGCTGCCTAAGGCATTAACAATTTCGCAGATAATTTCAATGATCGATGCTGCGCTCCATGAGGGTCGACCAATCACCATGCGTGACCAGGCAATGCTAGAGCTGCTCTATAGCAGTGGCGCCAGAGTCAGTGAGTTAATCGGTATCAATCTAAGCGACTTAAGTACTTTTGAAACCGACGATGGAATTATTACTACTTTGAAATTGAGAGGTAAGGGAGCAAAAGAACGGATTGTTCCGCTGGGCTCCTTTGCAGCACGAGCAATCGAAAATTATCTGGTCAGAGTTAGAGCGGATTTAGTGGCAAAGAGTCTCAAAACAACTGCGGCTTTATTTCTTAACTCAAGAGGATCAAGAATATCCAGACAATCTGCCTGGCAAATGGTCCTGGCTGCGGCTGCGGCTGCGGGTATTACTGAGCATGTTTCTCCCCATGTTTTTAGACATTCATATGCGACGCATCTATTAGATGGCGGGGCAGATATTCGAGTAGTTCAAGAGTTACTAGGCCACGCATCAGTGACAACAACACAGATATACACTCTGATTACGATCGACAAGGTGCGTGAGAGTTATTCAATGGCCCATCCGCGAGCCAATTAATTTTGTTAGAGACCGCGCAAGCGACGAGCCAGAATACTCTGATCACCCTTTGCTTCAAGATCAGCAATGATCACGGCGATTGATTCGCGAACAATGCGTCCACGATCAACTGCAAGACCTAGATCTCCTCGCAGTTGTAATCGTGCCTGGTCGAGATCAAAAAGTTCATCCGGAGATAGATAAACAGTAATTTTTTCATCATGTCGTTCACGACCCGAAGGCGAGCGATCAATGGTTGTGACACGACGTCGTGCAATTGTCCGCACGCCTTTTTTCGATGAAGGTGCTTTCGGTGTTGATATAGCAGGGGCAACGAGAGGAGCAGCATGTTCTTGAACAGGCTGAGATGGCACCGAAGTTAGTGCTGGCGCGGTTGAACGAAAGAGCTCGTCAGCGCCTGGAAGGTTTGCTCTGCGGGTCATCGTGCGCCTCCTCTAGCGATTAGTTCTCTTGCTAAGCGTCGGTACGAAGCTGCACCACCTGATGAGGTCGCATACTTTGTAATAGGTTCGCCGACAACTGTAGTTTCTGGGAATCGGATAGTTTTTGCAATAATTGTTTCAAAAACATCCTCTGGAAATTGTTCAAGGATACGTTCTAATACCTGACGATTGTGTGAGGTCTTCTTGTCATACATTGTTGCAAGGATCCCAATGAGCCGAAGATTGGGGTTGAGGAAACTTTTTACCTTATCCAAGTTGCCTTTTAGTTCGATAAAACCATGCAATGCGAAGTATTCACATTGCATCGGAACGATAACTTCATCGGAAGCGACCAAGGCATTAATCGTTAGCTGCCCCATAGTTGGCTGGCAATCGATCAAGATGACATCGTAGTAATCGCGCAGCGGAGCCAGTGCTCTTTTGAGATATTGCTGTCCACCAATTTCGGCTCCAAGAGTAGTTTCAGCTGTTCCTAGGTCACGGTTTGCGGGAAGGAAATCCAACCCAGGTACCGATGATTTCAAAATGATGTCATCAATGGTGGCTGTCGGTGTCATCAATGCGTAATAGACGGTTTGTTCTAACGGCAGCGAGTGAGCGTTAACACCAAGGCCTAAGGACAAACCACCTTGAGGATCAAAGTCGACTAACAAAACGCGGCGACCCAGTTCTGCAAGTGCCGCGCCTAAATTGATGGTGCTAGTTGTCTTTCCGACTCCACCCTTTTGGTTGAAGATGGAAATGACCTTTGCGCCACCATGCTCTGTAAGTGCGGCCGGATTAGGAAAGTTCTGGGCAACCTTGCCGAGCAGGGTCGATGTGGTTGCTACATCCTCTTTAATTGTCGATTTAGCGTTCAATCTTCAAACCTCTTTCCTGATATGTGCGGGAGCCTATTCGTTACACATAAAACAGGCAAGCGTGAAGTAAGGTGCCTTCCGTGGAGATGACAAGAAGTACTGCTGAGGCGATCTCAATTGAGGGCGGAGCAGATGTGAACCCTGCCTCAGCTGGCTTTTCGGTTCATTTAGCAAACTTTGATGGCCCCTTTGATCTTTTGCTCCAGCTTATTTCTCGTCACAAAATGGATGTCACTGAAGTCTCATTAAGTATCGTGACCGATGAATTCATCTCATTCATTCGTGCGCTCGAGGCATCTGGGCAAGGTTGGGAGCTTGACCAGGCGACTGAATTCTTAGTTGTGGCCGCTACTTTGCTAGATTTGAAAGCGGCGCGACTTTTGCCATCAGGGGATGTTGAGGAGGAAGAGGATCTAGCACTCCTGGAAGCACGAGACCTTTTGTTTGCCAGACTCCTGCAGTACCGAGCTTTCAAAGAGATCGCTGCAACATTTAGCGAGCGAATTGCCGCAGCGGACAAGTCCTTCGCCCGAGTTGTGGCACTTGATCCCGCTCTTGCGGCGTTGCTGCCTGAGGTATTGATCGGTGTAGGAGCGCAGCGCTTTGCCGCCATCGCTGAGCGTGTTTTAACTCCCAAGGTGGCTCCTGTGGTGGGCGTTCAGCACCTGCTTATGACCCTTGTAAGCGTGGCCGAGGAGTCCAAGATAGTCATAGCTGCGCTGCGCCATTCCAAGAGCTTGAGCTTTAGGAATCTGATCGCAGATGCCGACAGCACCCTGGTGGTCGTAGCACGTTTCTTGTCCTTGCTGGATCTTTATCGTCAAGGGGTCTTACGCTTTGACCAGGTCGTCGCCTTGGGCGAGCTTCGGATCAGTTGGACTGGGGGCCTAGAGGGTGAGGTTGAGATCACCGATGAGTTTGATATACCAGTGGTTTTAGAGATGGAAGACTCGACAGAAAGTGGCGATAATGTCTAATGTAGAAGTTGAACGTTCGATCGAAGCGATTCTTATGGTGGTTGATGAGCCTGTTACCGAAATTACGCTAGCGCAGGTTTTGGAGCGTCCGGTTGAGGAGATCGAGACCGCTTTGGCCACACTTGTGGGAAGTTATGAAGAGCGCGGCTTTTCTCTTCGCAAAATTAACGGGGGATGGCGTTTCTATAGCCACTCGAACTACTCGGCTGTTGTGGAGAAGTTTGTCCTAGATGGGCAACAATCGCGCCTAACCCAGGCCGCACTTGAGACCCTTTCAGTTATCGCATACCGCCAGCCTGTTTCAAGAGCACGAGTTTCTGCGATCCGTGGTGTAAATGTCGAGGCGGTTATGAAGACATTAATTACCCGTGGACTAGTTGAAGAGACCGGCCTTGAGCATGAAACAGGGGCAATTTTGTATAGGACCACCACCTATTTTCTGGAGCGTCTTGGCCTAAACTCACTTGAAGATCTGCCAGCACTGGCTCCGTATTTGCCCGATCTCGATGGCTTGGATGAGATCCTCGATTCGCTAACCGACTAGCCCTTCCGCTACCCTTACCCTGACTGTCGGGAGGATAGCCATGGCCCAAATGAGGCTTAATAAGATAATCGCTGATGCCGGTATTACTAGCCGACGCGGAGCTGATGAATTAATCGAAGATGGACGTGTTGCCGTCAACGGAATCGTTATTCGTGAAATGGGTAGCAAATTCGACCCTGAAACAGATCAAGTCATGGTTGATGGTGAGACAATTATGCGTACTTTGACTAAGTCTTATCTTGCACTTCATAAACCTAGAGGTGTTTTGTCTACGATGTTTGACCCGGAGGGTCGGCCTTCTCTTGATGACTTTATAGATCTGCGCAGAGAGCGCCTTTTCCATGTGGGCCGCTTGGATAAGGACTCGGAGGGACTTATCTTGCTCACAAATGATGGGGATTTAACGTTTCGAGCTACCCACCCTTCCTTTGGACTTGAAAAGACCTACATCATTGAATTCGATGGAATTTTGCCCACTGGGGTTGATAAGGTGCTTTTAAAGGGGGTCGAACTCGAGGATGGAATGGGGCGGGTTTTGACCTTTAAACAGCTTTCCCCAAAGTGGATCGAAGTATCTATCCATGAGGGCCGTTACCACATTATTCGTCGTCTCATGGAAGCGGTGGGAGTGGACGTTTTGCGATTGATCCGAACAAAGTTTGGTCCGATCTCCTTAGGCGATACCCCCGAAGGTCGATGGCGTGACCTTAATGACGGAGAGTTAATGAATCTACGTAAAGCTTTAAATTTATAACATTTAATCTTTAAGTAGACAATAAGTAAAATAACTATTTATAGTTTTGTAGATAATATTTTCGTTAATAAGAAATAAATCGACATATACTGCGCTCAGGAAGCGATTGCAGTATAAACTTATCGATAATTAGGATTATTTTAAAATTCGAGGTGTAAGGGATAGTGCAGGGATAAAAAAGATCGAAGAGGTTTAATAGTTAAAAAGTTTTATCGACAATCAATTTTTATATTAACCCTAAAAATGCTTAGGAAAGGTACCCTTAGCTCATGCCATTACGCGCAATCCGTGGAGCAATCCAAGTTCCGGCCAACACCGCAGGCGATATCGCCGCTGGCGTTCAGGAGCTTATTGCCGCGATCCTAAAGGCCAATGAACTGGTCCCAACAGATGTCATTTCTGTCTTTTTTACCAGCACCGTCGATTTAAATGCCGCTTTTCCAGCCGCTGCCTGCCGGGAGATGGGCTTTGCCAATGTCCCACTTATTGGCTCAGTGGAGGTAGCGGTCCCAGGAGCTTTGGATAAAACTGTTCGAGCCATGCTCCACGTAGAGACCGCCCGTTCGGCTGAGGAGATCACCCACATTTATCTTCATGGGGCAGCCTCCCTACGCAAAGATATAGCCCAATAATGCTGGGCAGGGTACGCATCGTTGGCTCAGGATTAATTGGGACATCTATAGCTTTAGGTTTAGTTCAGCGTGGCATTGCTGTTGAAATGATGGATTCCGATCCTTTAGCTCAGGCGCTAGCTGCAGATCTAACGGGTGGGGTAGTCGTGGTCGATCCTGACCTGGTGATCTTCGCTCTACCTACTTCGGAGCTATCCCTGGTCATACTGAATGAAATAGCTATAAACCCACAGTCAACATTTATGGATGTTGGTAGCGTTAAGAATGAAGTTGTACTACAGGTACAGACAATTGCAGGGTTATCTACAAGGTTTTTGCCCACCCACCCCATGGCAGGGCGGGAGATTGGTGGCGCAGCCTCTGCAAGGGCTGACCTATTCCAGGGACGCAGTTGGATACTTACACCTGAGGCAGATTGCGCCGAAGAGTCGAAAAATATAGTACTTGAGCTGATCTCGATCCTAGGGGCTACGCCTATTGAACTCTCTGCCGTAGATCATGATGCTGCAGTGGCCAAGATTTCACATCTGCCTCAGATTGCTGCCTCTCTATTGGCCAAACAACTCAATGGCACCCCCGCTGATTGGCTTGAGTTGGCAGGGCAGGGGTTGCGGGATACAACGCGTATTGCTGAATCAGATGAGACGTTGTGGAGGGAGATCATTCATAGCAATCGCTTTGAAATACGCACATTGCTAACCAGTCTACAAAACGACCTAACGCAGATGATTGAGTCATTAGATGATCCAGCCAAGATCGCAGCGGTAATCGCCGCCGGGCGAGCTGGCAAGGCTCTGATTCCTGGAAAGCATGGCGGCAAAGCTCGTGAGTATAGTTTTTTGCCAATTGTTATTGATGACAAACCTGGTCAACTTGCTGCCATTTTCAACGAATGTGCTGCGATGCGAGTTAATGTTGAAGATTTAAATATTGAGCATTCGCCTGGACAACTCAGTGCCTTGATTACATTGTCACTTTCTTCTGGTGATGCCGAAATATTGTCGGTCCATCTAACCTCGATCGGATGGAACGTTCATCCAATTCGTAAATAGAAGTAGGCTCGGGGCATGGCCATAATCGTAGCTATTGATGGCCCAAGTGGCGCAGGAAAATCAAGCACAGCAAAAGCAATCGCGGTGCGTGCCGGCTGGAGTTATTTAGACACTGGAGCTTTATATCGCGCTGTAACCTGGCTTGCGCTAGAACATAAATGTGAAGAAGCTTTTTCAATCCTTCAAGCAATTAGAGATCATCCAATTAAGTTTGACGCAGATCCACAGTCTCCAAATGTTTATGCCGGTGAAACCCAAATCACGCATGCAATTAGAGGATCTTCGGTGACAGAAAATGTTTCCCGCATTAGTGCAATTCCTGCGATTCGGCATGAGTTGATGAAATTACAGCACCACATTATCGATTCAGCTGAAGGTGGAATTGTCGTTGAAGGCCGCGATATTGGAACCGTTGTTGCGCCAGAAGCAGGATTGAAAATCTTCTTAACGGCAAATTTAGATGCTCGCACGGAGCGACGTGAGCAGGAAACAGAGGATAAGAGTGTTGATGTAAAAACCTCTCTTGATAATCGCGACACCATAGATTCAACGCGAGTGGTTTCACCCCTAGCGATGGCAGCAGATGCGGTTGAGGTTGATTCAACAAATTTGGATTTAGCGGAAACTATCGAGCGAGTTTGGGAGCTCTTAAAGCAGCGTAATCTGCTCGGCTTGCCGATAGTTGCAATCTTGGGACGCCCAAACGTTGGTAAATCCACCCTTATTAATCGGTTTATAGGTCGACGTGAGGCAATCGTTGAGGACACTCCAGGTGTTACCCGTGATCGTGTTCAGTATGAATGCGAATGGGGTGGTCGTCGATTTATTATCATGGACACCGGTGGCTGGGAAGCAAAACCAGATGGAATTTCTGTCCAAGTAAGTGCTGGTTCAGAGCTTGCAATGCAAGAAGCAGATGTTCTTGCCTTCGTAGTTGACGCACAAGTTGGCGCGTTAGATGAAGATGATGCTTTGGTTCAGCATCTACGAAAAGCAAAGAAGCCAACAATTTTAATTGGCAACAAAGTTGATGGAGAACGGGAAGAGGCGGAAGCTCATTCTTTGTGGAGCCTTGGATTAGGTGAGCCGAGATTTGTTTCAGCTTTGCATGGTCGTGGCAGTGGTGATTTGCTAGACCATATTGTTGCAGTTTTGCCGGAGGTAGGTCGCGCCCAAAATCAAGATGGTTATCGTAAGGTTGCGCTTATCGGTCGACCTAATGTTGGTAAGTCTTCCTTGTTTAATGCAATTGCTGGCCAATCATTATCGATAGTTGATGATGTCGCTGGAACAACGAGGGATCCAGTTGACTCGTTACTTTCTTTTGGTGGATCAACCTGGAGATTTATCGACACCGCCGGATTGAAAAAGCGCGCTAACCAGGATTCTGGAACGGATTATTACGCATCGCTAAGAACCGCAACAGCCTTAGAGCGATGTGAGGTTGCTGTTGTTGTTTTAGATGCATCAGAGCCAATCACAGAGCAAGATCTTCGCGTAATCACCATGGTTGAAGATGCTGGAAAAGCGATGGTAATAGTGATGAACAAGTGGGATTTAGTAGATGAGGATCGTCGCAATCAATTGGATCGCGAGATCGATCGTCATTTAGATCAGGTTGAGTGGGCGCAACGCGTCAACATCGCGGCGAAAACAGGATGGCACCGTGATCGTTTGGCACCAGCCCTTCGCACCGCTCTTGACAGCTGGGAACGTCGGGTTCCGACGGCAAAACTCAACTCCTTCTTGGGGGCACTCATTGGCGCTACACCACCTCCTGTTCGCGGCGGTAAGCAGCCAAAGGTTTACTACGCCACACAGGCCGGTATTGCGCCTCCTAAGTTCGTGGTGTTTTCTAGCGGTTGGATCGAGGCCTCGTACCGTCGATTCATCGAACGCCGCTTACGTGAAGAGTTCAAATTTCCGGGTACCCCTGTGCAAGTGGCGGTTAGAGTCAAGGAGCGCGATAAGGAATGAGTAGTTCAGTGATCAGCGTTCCAAACGCTCTCACCTTTCTGCGTTTTCTCGGGATCCCGGTTTTTATTTACCTCACCCTAGATTTGGAGTCAGATGGTTGGGCGATTGTTGTCCTTGCCGTGGGGGGAGCGACCGATTATTTAGATGGCAAAATTGCAAGAGCGTGGAATCAGACTTCTCGACTTGGAGAGTTGGCAGATCCTGCCATCGATCGGCTTTACATTCTTGCAATCCTGATTGTCTTTCTCATTCGAAACATCATTCCGACCTGGATGGTCCTGATCATTGTTGGCCGAGACCTTGTTTTGGGGCTGCTCACCATCCTTATGAATCGCAAGGGCATCCGACCCCTTATCGTCACTTACTTGGGCAAGGCCGCCACCTTTAATTTGATGTATGCCTTCCCTTTTCTTTTGTTGGCCCAATCAAAGGGAACCGTCGGAACGATCGCTTTTGTGTTGGGGTGGAGTTTTGCCATCTGGGGGATTGCCCTCTACATTTCGACAGGTATTAATTATGCGCGCCAAGGCTTTTGGCAGATAAGAGGAAACCATGTCATCAATTCCTAATGAGTTGTCCTATACGAAGGAACATGAATGGATTTCGGCCGTCGATCAAATATTCACAATGGGAATTACTGATTACGCGCAAGCGGCGTTGGGCGACATCGTTTATGTTCAGTTACCAAAAGTTGGCGAATCAGTCGTTGCTGGAAAAGTTTGTGGCGAGGTGGAATCAACAAAAAGTGTTTCAGATATTTATGCTCCTGTCACCGGGACAGTTGTAGCTATAAATGACGCACTATCTAATTCACCGGAAAGTATCAACTCGGAACCATACGGCTCGGGTTGGCTCGCAAAAATCTCGGTAACTGAGGCGCCATCCGAGCTACTTACCGCTGCGCAATACGGAGAATTAACCGCTTGACCTTATTCTCCTAACTCTCTAGTGTCACCCTTAAGTTGACGGTGAGGAGGTAGAGACGATGACTGCAGAGCAATCGCAAAATGAGTTGACTACTACTTTGCATCTTGGAGTTCGTGAAGTTAGTAATTCTCCCGCTAACTATTTACAAGAGCAGCTTTCGCTTATGTCGCCGGAAGATCGCGCAGTTCTAGCTGAAATCCAAAACTCTGATGGCAAAAAGGCCATGATCGTGATTGCCCGGGGGGCTCAGAAAGGCTCACGATTCTTAATCACAGCAGAGGGAGTGACGATTGGTCGTTCTGGAAATAGTGCAATCTTTTTGGATGATATTACTGTTTCTAGAACTCACGCAACAATTGAAATGAGTGGAACAAATTTCTCACTTAAGGATGTAGGTTCTCTCAACGGTACATATATCAATAATATTTCGATTACAGAACACTTACTTGTTTCAGGTGATGAGTTCCAAATCGGAAAGTTTCATTTACTTTTTATTGGCTCGAACAAATAACTATTTACAATCACGAATAAATTAGGGGAGTAGTCATGGCCGTTCCAGCACGCGCATACTTAAGCATCGGTGAGGTTCTGAACCGTTTGCGTGGAGATTTTTCAGACATAACTATTTCAAAGATCCGTTTTCTTGAATCTGAAGGTTTAATAGAGCCGCAACGTACGCCATCTGGTTATCGTAAGTTCACCAGTTCGGATCTCGAGCGACTTCGTTATGTTCTGTTGGCTCAGCGCGATCATTATTTGCCATTAAAGGTGATCAAGGAGAACCTCGATGCGATTGACCGTGGCCTGCAACCCGCCGCGACCGGGGGAATAGCTCGGCCAAATATTGGACTTGCAACAATTGATGGTGAAATGGCACCAAGCAGCTTTGGTGAAGTAAGTGAAATGAGATTATCGCGTGAGGAGCTTTTGAAAAATAGTGGTTTGTCAGAAGCGCATTTAGTCGAACTCGAGGGGTATGGATTAATCGCTGCTCGGGGCCGTCATTACGATGGCGATGCCCTAGCAATCGCAAAGGCTGTGACCGAAATGGGTGGCTTTGGGATTGAGGCCAGGCACCTTCGTTCATTCAAATCTGCTGCAGATCGTGAAATAGGTTTGATCGAACAGGTGATCACACCGTTGACTCGCCAGAAAAACGCCGAAGCTAAGGCTCGGGCAGAAGAGGTACAAAAGGAAATTGCGTCTCTATCCATCCGTTTGCATGCCGCACTCGTGCGCGGTGGCCTCAACCGTCTTCGTTAATAGGCGGGGTTGATGTTAATTCCCATGGAGGTTATCGGAGTTCGAGTCGAGATGCCCTCGAATCAGCCGATAGTGTTGTTAAAAGAAATTGATGGTTCCAGATTTTTGCCGATTTGGGTTGGTGCGGTAGAAGCGACCGCGATTGCATTTGCCCAGCAAGGGGTCCAACCACCTCGCCCTTTGACCCACGATCTTATGAACAATTTGATTGATCTAGTTGATGCGACATTAACCGCTGTGCACATCAGTGAAATTAAGGATGGAGTTTTCTACGCGACGATACATCTTCGCGATTCCAATTCGCAGCTACTCACTATTTCGGCACGACCATCGGATGCGATTGCCTTAGCGGTTCGTTCTCATTGTAATATTTTGGCAACACAGGAGTTGCTGGACGAGATTGGAATTGAGATCCCACAGGGTGAGGGCGATAACCAGGAGGTGGAAAAGTTCCGCGAGTTCCTGGATCAGATAAACCCGGAGGATTTCCTTGGCTAGCCTCAACCCTCAACCTAAAGTAGAGGTTTGGGTCGTGTCGCTCCTAGGTATGTTGGGGTTGCGGGTTTACATTTGTTCTACTCCCCAAGAGAAATGAGCTATTCCCTATGAGCCCAGAAGAGCTAGAGATCGGCTATCGAGGCGCTACCGCTTGCTCTGCTGCGGGCATTACATATCGCCAATTAGATTATTGGGCTCGTACTGGATTAGTTGAACCTGGAATTCGAACAGCAAGTGGCTCCGGAACGCAACGCCTCTATGGCTTTCGCGACATCTTGGTTTTAAAGATTGTTAAGCGATTATTGGATGCTGGTGTATCTCTTCAAAATATTCGCACAGCTGTTGATCACTTGCGCAGCCGGGGAGTTACCGATTTAGAGAGAATCACTTTGATGAGTGATGGGGCATCTATCTATGAATGCTCTAGCCCCGATGAGATTATTGATCTTTTGCAAGGTGGGCAGGGTGTCTTTGGTATTGCAGTCGGCAAGGTGTGGCATGAGGTTGAGGGTTCGCTCTCTATTCTTCAGGGTGAAGTCAATGGTCAGGTCGTAAGTGGGCAAGATAACGATGAACTCTCGCTGCGCAGAAAGAGCAAAGGCGCCTAATCTCCCTTACTCTTCTCAACTAACGCCGCGACAGGAATGCGCGGACTTTATCAAAAGGGTGTGGGACTTCAATGAGCAATTACGATGCTTTTCAGCATAGACATATCGGTCCATCGGAGGATCAGGCCTCAACCATGCTGATCGAGCTTGGGTATTCCTCTTTAGCTGATTTCATTGCAGATGTTGTGCCTGCAAATATTGCTATCTCTGAAAACTTGGAAAAACATTTACCATCACCGCTTAATGAAGTTGAAACAATCTCTGCTCTTAGAGCGATGGCAAATAAGAACTCAGTTTTTACATCATTAATTGGTACTGGTTATTATGGAACAATCACGCCTCCAGTTGTCTTGCGAAATGTTTTAGAAAATCCGGCCTGGTACACCGCATACACCCCATATCAACCAGAAATTTCACAAGGTCGGCTTGAGGCGCTTTTCGCATTCCAAACCACGGTATGTGATTTGACCGCTCTTCCAATTGCTAACGCTTCCATGCTGGATGAATCAACGGCAGCTGCTGAGGCAATGACGTTGGCCCGCCGTGTCTATAAGGGAAGTGATGACGCTGTGTTGCTGTTGGATTCAAATTTACATCCACAAACAATCGCTGTGATAGCAACGCGTGCCAAGCCACTAGGCATCACAATTGAAATTACAGATTTAACTCTGCCCAATCCAACAACTTCGGAAGTCTTTGGTGCAATTGTTCAATACCCGAACACTCGTGGTGAAATTAATGATTTCGCTGGACTTGCTTCATGGATTCATTCAAAGAACGCACTATTAATTGCCGCAGTTGATCTTCTTTCTTTGACGATATTGAAGGCACCGGGGGAGTGGGGCGCAGATATCGCTGTTGGTTCGGCTCAGCGCTTTGGGGTGCCAATGGGATTTGGCGGACCACACGCTGGCTTCATGTCAGTGCGAGCTGGGTTAGAGCGATCATTACCAGGACGTTTAGTTGGTCAGAGTGTCGATTCACATGGAAATCCAGCTTTTCGCTTAGCTCTACAAACGAGAGAGCAACACATTCGCAGAGATAAGGCAACGAGCAACATTTGTACTGCTCAAGTATTACTAGCGGTTATGAGCGCTTTCTATGCAATGTGGCATGGGCCAATCGGGTTAAAAACTATTGCACTTCGAATCAACGCGCAGACAAATGCACTAGTTAATTCATTGAATGCGGCCGGGCACACAGTTGTTAATAAGAGTTTTTTTGACACCATTGTCATACAGGTAAAAGATGCAGCGCTTATCCATGCTGCAGCTTCTGAAAAAAAGATTAATCTGCGAATAATAGATGCAACCCACGTTGGACTTTCATTAGATGAGTCAACTAACGACTCGCTATTGGCGGATTTAGTTCAGATCTTTGATAGCGCGCAGGTGGTTGTAGGAGATCACAACCTTCCGGCTGATTTAGTGAGAACCTCTTCTTACTTGCGCCATCCGATTTTTAACACACACCGTTCCGAAACATCTATGTTGAGATATTTGCGAACATTGTCTGATCGTGACCTAGCCCTTGATCGTTCAATGATTCCATTGGGCAGTTGCACCATGAAACTGAATTCAACAACTGAAATGGAGGCGGTAACTTGGCCCGAGTTTGCTTCTTTGCACCCATTTTCACCGGCCGCACAAAGTTCCGGAACTCGTCAACTCATTCAGGAGCTATCTGATTGGTTAATCGCGATCACTGGGTATGACGCGGTTTCACTACAGCCTAATGCGGGTAGTCAAGGGGAGTTTGCTGGTCTATTAGCGATTCGAAATTATCATGATTCACGTGGTGATCAAGCCCGTACTATCTGCTTAATTCCAGAAAGTGCTCACGGTACTAATGCGGCGAGTGCTGTTATGGCTGGTATGAAGGTTGTTGTCATCAGTTGTGATGACTCTGGAAATGTCAGTGTTGAAGATGTGAAAGCTAAGATCGCCGAACACGCTGGATTGCTAGCTGCGATTATGGTTACTTATCCATCGACTCATGGTGTTTTCGAATCTGCCATCAGTGAGATCTGCGAACTTGTTCATAATGCCGGGGGACAGGTGTATGTCGATGGGGCTAATTTGAACGCTCTGGTTGGTCTGTCACAACCTGGAAAGTTCGGAGCTGATGTGTCGCACTTAAATCTACATAAGACTTTCTGTATTCCTCATGGGGGAGGCGGACCAGGGGTCGGTCCCGTAATCACTAAGGCTCACCTAGCACCGTTTTTGCCAAACCATCCGATGGATGTGACCGCAGGACCTGCTACTGGGCCAGGACCGATTAGTGGCGCCCCATTTGGTTCGGCGGGTATTTTGCCAATCTCTTGGGCTTACATTCGGATGATGGGTGGGGCTGGCTTAACTCAGGCAACATCGGTTGCGATTTTGTCGGCTAATTACATGGCGGCAAAGTTAGATCCATACTTTCCGGTTCTTTATACCGGGGAGAAAAGTCGCGTGGCACATGAATGCATTTTGGATTTGCGCGAGATCACCCGCATCAGTGGGGTAGGCGTTGATGATGTCGCAAAGCGGCTGATGGATTATGGCTTCCATGCTCCAACGATGAGTTTTCCCGTTGCTGGAACGCTGATGATTGAACCAACTGAAAGTGAAGATATTGCTGAGATCGATCGCTTTATTTCGGCGATGATCGCTATTCATGGCGAGATTCAAGCGGTTATTGAAGGAAAGATTTCAGTTGAGGAGTCACCATTAAGACACGCTCCGCATACCTTGGAATCGGTCATAGCCGGTGAGTGGGAGCGGTTATACCCGCGAGAGTTAGGCGCACTTCCCGCTGTTCGCGATGGACTTATTCAGGGTGAAATCATTGGAAGGAAGGGGAAGTACTGGCCAACATCTGGCCGTATTGATGGAGCGTACGGGGATCGAAACCTAGTCTGTGCCTGCCCACCAATCTCCGAATTCGCTTAACTTTACATAATGTAACTTATCGGCGTTATGTCAGGGTTCGACGGGAAATCAGTAATAGCCAAATAAGGGTGAAAACCCCCGCCCAATCCCCAAAACGATCTCGCTCTGAACTCTTGCCAATCAGCCCCACATCGGCAAATAGATGGTCGGTGGTACCGATTGCTGTGTGTTTGAGTATTTTGCCGTCTTTGTCAATAACGGCAGATATTCCGGTCGTTGACACTGAAACTGCGTTTCTGGAGTGTTCGATTGCGCGAATCCTAGTTATCGACAATTGCTGTGCGCTTTCTGCCGATTTTCCGAAGGTCGCACTATTTGTCTGTACGACTAAAAGATTGGAATTCTTAGCCGCAGCAGCGAGAATTTCATCATCGAGTAGTTCAAAGCAGATTACCGGTGCGACCTTTGCTTTGCCGATAGCAAAGATTTCCTGTTTATTTCCGGGGGAAAAATCATTCACTTGATTGACCAATGGTGAGATTTTCTTAGCTAATGAACGAAGTGGGATGTACTCACCAAATGGAGTTAAATGTCGCTTGACGTAAATTTCTTGCCTATTTTTTCGCCACAAAATTGAAGTATTGCGTAATTTGTCACCATTTTCGAGAATTGCACCGATGATCAATGGTTTATCAAAAGATTGTAAGGTGTCAAAAACATCCTTATTTGTATATGGATCCACATCGACAGCATTTTCTGGCCATACAATAAAATCAACTTTTCTTTTTTCTGCCAATGCAATATTCGTTTGATTGACATGATTTCCAAAAACTTCTTTTGCTCTTGCATTAAACTGCAAACCTAATTCTGGAACATTTCCTTGGATCATTAGGACAGATGTTTGTGCGTTGCTTGCTACGTTGTTTGGAATCAAAAGAGCCAAGAGTGGGACAAGGAAGATTAACTTTAATTTTTTGTTGAGAGCAAAAAAGACAAACCCTGCGATAAGGACTGTAACCGCTGAAAGTGCGATCGCTCCCCCGCGAGCTGCGATCGCAGAATAAGGA
>Ga0136641_1000510_pt1 | contig 16854 bp, 17 predicted proteins | sample EliLak1302023Y_FD_115312 | JGI IMG/M metagenome (GOLD analysis project Ga0136641, IMG submission 115312) | Freshwater microbial communities from Elizabeth Lake, Yosemite National Park, California, USA - 13020-23Y | ecosystem: Environmental > Aquatic > Freshwater > Lake ...
CTACACACTGAATTCCGTTTGTACCACCTTCGGGTTCTAAGGGCTGGCCTCCAAGATTTCTACACCCTGTTGGCATTCCACGCAAAATTAGGTCAGGCTTCCTTGTCTGAATTAAAATAAGCATATGAACCGCTGTGGCGCAAACTAATGCCTGGTTTGTGTAGATCTCATAATCTGGTAAAGTACTTTGCGCTGTCTTCCCTTTTCTTTGCGACTGCTGGTATTTTACATAGAGTTCTCTAGTTGGCATTTGTTGCATTAAGCCATATACTCTATTAACAATTGTCTTGTAGTCTTCTAATTCAAGTGGTGCCAGTAATCTGTCAGCCAGTTCCTTTGACGTTGTATAAATAAGTTTCTTCATTTCATTATCGAATTCGGCAGGATCATCTATATCTCCCAGTGGCCCAATTAAATCATCAATTTGTTCCATTGTAACTGCGTCTTTATCTACAAGTTCAGAACGACCCATCATAGGCCTTCCATTATCGTCGAATTCTAGGTGTGTATCATATTCTAGTTCACTGATGGGTTGACCACAGTTACGACAGATGTAGTAACCCTGGAATTGACCTCCTCCAAAGTTTAATTGAATATCTTTATTTAAGGCAGCAACATCACCTGGTCTTAAGAACTGATAGATTTGTAGAAGTTCATGCATACAAAGTAAATTATGGTCGCCTGCGTTACACTTTACCCAATTATCCTCTTTCTGGCCCTGGAAAGTAATTAAGAATTTAGATAATAAAGCCAATCTTTGATTGTCATCCTTTACCTTTCGAATCATTTGCAGGGGTTTCACGTGAGAACAGTTTACTGGTTCAGGGGGCTCACCTGCGAAGTCAATACGTTGTTTCTTCAACTGAATGTCTTTGAGGGCCTTCAAATATTCCTCACGCGCATACTTCATTCTTGAACGCGTCAATGCGGCAGGCTGGTCGGCAAGCTGAGCCATAGCCAGTTCAGGATGATTTTTTAAGACAAGTCCAACCATGGCTACATCTGAATTTGCGTAGCTAGGCATTTGGCCCTTTAGCGCGGCCTGTATGTCTTTCAAGAGTGGTTCACCTGCTAACTTTTCAATCATAGCAGGCCCATTTGAAACCATCTGAATTCCTTGTATAGCAGGAGGCTGACTTGCAAACTGTGAAAGTGCCTCGCGTTGTGCGATAATCGCATTTAATATTTGATTCTGGGTTCCCTTTATAATTTCATTCAAAGTTTCTTGTTGGTCAATTGTCCATTCACGTTCTCTCATACCTAGTAGAGTTTGGAACGGCCAGATATCACCCATTCCCTCAGCTCTGATGCCCATAGATTTCAGATAATCACGGAGAGAAATGTTCCCTAGACTGCCACCTTCCACTGAAACTAGGAATGGTTGTGTAGCAGATGGAATATCTGTTATTTCACCAACATTCTTCAGTATTTTTTTCATACTTATAAATTCATGTTGGCCATCTTCGACATCACCAACAAGCGTCTCGTGTCTCAGTGTAGTCAATGACAGTGCATGAGACAAAGGGAATAAAACGTAGGATAAAACAACCGCCTCTTCTCCCAATTGCATGACCTGAGATTTTACTCTCAGTGCCTTCAAGCCTCTAAGTAAAGACATTGATACTTCAGATACATTATCTGCGCTAGCGTATCCTTCTTTCTTCCTTGGTAATCCAGAGGGGTATCCAGGAATATTTGCCTCAGGTTCAGGAGCCTTTCTACGAAACACTTCTTCATCTCTCTGAAATGCTATCTTTTGCGTAGATTCACCAGTTGGTTTCCAGGTGGACGCATACTTATCTAAATAGCTATTCAGGAATGCAGTGTATTTCTGGCCGGCCATATCAGGAGATGATTCTAAGTATTCATTCGATGCCTCAATCTTAGCAGGGAAATCCTTAATACGGAGGCCATCCATCATCTCGGGTTGAGGGTGAACTTCAGAATTTACATCATGGTATATAATCTTATCAACATCTACTACACATCTACTCAAGGCTAAAAGGCGAGTTTCAAGTGCGTCAACTAGAGTCTGGATACTTGTTGGCTTAACACCCTTTGGTGTTCCATCTTCTGATGTGCGCAATATAGAACTACGAATTTGGAAGAACATTTCTGTTAAAACTCTTGTTGCCTTCTGTGTTTCTGCTAGGCGCTGTTTCGCAGGTGTATTTAATGAAAGAAAATCTGCGTATGCCTCAGACTTCTGAGTAATATTTGAATAAGTGCGCTCAGATGTGGGAATTTCGGTAAGACGTTCGATACCTTCTTCTACTTGTGATGAAGCCGGAAGTTGTAATTCATCATCTAAGAATCTGAAATCTTCGTCTTCCTCATCTTTATCGACACCCTCATCATTTAATACATCTCCCTCGGCCTCTTCATCAACTTGTTCTAAGCCTTCAGGCTTTTCCGTTGCCAGCCTTCCACGTATAGCACGGAATGGAAATTCCTTAGGAACTCCTCTGAAACCAAATGGGATTGTTATATCTCCTTCTAACTCACTATTTACAACTATGATGTCGGCTTCTGGGTCAACTGAAACAATTCTGTATTTGGCAATTGGTTCTCCATCGGGTCCAAAGGTTTCCAGATCTTGGTCAACACTAAGATCCAATATTTCAACTAAGTTAGTTTTCTTGCGTTTCTGTAAAATTTCTACTGATTCTATACCAAATCTAGGGTCAAATCCCTCTTCATTTATATCGAGTTCAATGACTTGATTGGTTAAACCATCTGGGCTTAGGTGTATCTCAGATTCTGTTCTATAAACAACACGACCAGTTGTTTTATCGTATTTCCCACCATAGATACGAATTCTATCACCAAGTTCCACAATTGGCTCATCCATATCTTGAACCAAGTTTGCCTGATTAGATAATTTTACACCAACTTCTACTTGGGGCTCCTCTTCAGCCATCTAATGTTCAATGACAACAAAAATTGAATAGCAGTCGCAGTGAAAAGTAGGCATATACACGAATGAGTTCTCCTACATCGATGTCAACGCTTTCTACATTCTCTAACTGGACTTCTACTTACAAGACATGGCCTGAGCTGAAGGCCTGGCTACAGACATCTGAGCCTGGAATTGATATTATCGAGTCGGAGAGCAGTGCCTATGCTATTCTGCGGAATAGCAAGGAGAAGGAGGGCGAGGCTGTACTCGCAGAGGATGCGGTTTCTGAGACGGCACAGCTATGTCGTTCAGTCGTCTGGGACATGGAGGCTAACCTCCCTTGCTGCGTGGCACCCTTTGCCGCCCGCCGTGACCAGAAGATCCCTTCGGATTCTGAGCTACGTCTAGAGGACTTTGTCGAGGGTGTAATGATCAACGTATTCCGCGCCCGCGGTGACGCAGAGACACATGTGACGACACGCTCCAAGCTCGATGCTGATGGCTCATTCTATTCCGAGCGTTCTTTCCGTGAGCTTTTCGAGGAGGCCATGGATGTCAAGCGCACGTCTTTGGATGAGATTGAGAAGTTGATTGGCGCACCCAGCGACGACGTGGCTGCGACATTCATTACGATGGTTCTGGCTCACCCTGAGCACCGCGTGGTTCGCACGGTTGAGCAGGCGAACCTCTGGGCAATTTACCGTGGCACGGTATCAAACGACGGCACGGTCTCATTCTTCACGGAGGATCTGCCTGTCTCATGGCGTCCGAAGACCTATAGCCTTACGTTCAAGGGCGAGTTCGCTGAGCTGAAGGCGAAGTTTGAGGAGGTCAAGGCCTCAAAGCCCTGGTATTGGCAGGGCCTCGTAGTTCACTCTGGACTCCAGCGCTGGCGCTTCCGCAATGCCGAGCACGACCGTGTGCGCAAGGACCTCCGTGGCACGGAGTCAAATTCCTTTGGTCGCTTCCTACGCCTTCGTTCCCAGAAGCGTGTTCAAGAGTATCTGCGGATTTACCAGGAAGATAGCAATGACTTCCAGGGCTTCGAGCGAGACTACCGCACTCTGACAAAGACACTGTATGCGTGGTATTGTAAGGTTCACAAGGAGCACGCGGTTGTCTTCAAGGCTTTGCCGAAGTCAGTTCAACCTCTAGTTTTCGATCTTCACAAGTTCTATCTCGGCACCCTACGCCCCCAGAATAAGACGCTTCACATGGTCGAGGTGATTGACTGGATTGTCACGTATCTGAAGTCCCCCTACGGTGTTCCCAACATGATCCGTTTCTCCAAGGAGGCTGAGCAACCGCCACCGCCTTCAAACTCAGGCGTTCCTCTTGTATCGAGAGAGGTTTCCCTTGATGGTGAGAACCTCCGTGTGACAGTTGACATTGGCGATGATGGTGTTACTGGTGCGGTAGCCCCTGTAAGTCCCCGGGTTTCTGAGGATAACGTTCAAGGGGATCAAGTTTAGATGCGTAATTTATTATACAAGGGAATAGTATTATGTTTAAATCTTTTGCAAAATCTGTTGGAAGAACTGTTGGAAGAACTGTTAGTCCATCTGAGGAGATTAAAACATTAATAGAAGGCCTCGATTTCAGTGCAGCCGGCACTACTATCAAAGAAAAACAAACAAAATTAGAAAATATATATGATAATGAAATGACTATGGTGATAGATGGTGAAAAGCCTCCAGAATTTGTACAAGTATCTAAGTTTTTTTTGGATGGAATTAAACTGCTTGATTCTCTAGAAAAAATTAAGTATGATTGTGATAATGCTAAACCCAAAATAATAGATAATGGTACAATACAAGTACAAATAAACGAATTTAATGAAGTATATAGTAATATAAGAATAGAAGATATAAGTACGGACCTGCAGCGCGTAGCCAGAATATTAACCAAAAGGGACGAACTTATTACACGTATTAATATACGGATAATGCATTATAATAAAGAATGTGGTAAAAAAAGTTCTCCACTGACAGCAGTGAAGATGACGAAAAAAGGTGGTAGACGTAAGTCAACTATAAGACGTAAGTCAAGAGGTAGAAAGACACGTAGACATTAATTTGTAGAAAGTTCAATTTCCTTCAAAATAGGAATGAACCCTGGATGTATCTTTGTCTGATATCTACGCTGTTTCATATGCGCGTGTGCTAAATCAAAAGACCATCCCTTATAAACAATAAAATATGTTATTACGACTGAAACAGAACGGCTCATTCCCGCAAAGCAATGAACCATTATTTTTTTGTCTTCTTTTATCCATCGATCTAAAACAGATGCAGCTTCCAGAAAATACTTCTTTGTTTTTTCATCTGCGACATCATCTACAATATTAATCTGATACCCAGGTCGAAGAACAGATGCTTGTAATTCTTTTGCACAATTTATAATATGAGTAATCTTACGTTCAGTTAAAAAAATTTCATTACAGGCATCTCCATAATTCCCTACCCAGATTTGTTCTGTAATCTCAGACATTATAAATAAGAATTAAAGGCTGCGTTTATACCTGCTACAATGGCTACAAGTGCAGCCATTCGATAGAATCTATTGTAATTATATGATGGCAAATTCTTTACCATGTAAGTATTGGCAATCTGGTATCCGCACTTGTTCTTATAGTATTCACGTGTTCCTACACCTGCGATAACTGCCGTTTTCTTGAGACCTGTCATGGCTGTAATATTCTCTGCCGTCTTTACCAACTGCTGACCAAAGCCACGGTGCTGTGACCCAATTGTATCCTTTCCAACTCCTAGACTAAATCCATAGACGTGGACCTCACGAATAAGTCCACATCCATTAATTTCAGGAATAAAGTCACCCCCTGGTTGCGGGTCAATCCGAAGGCGACAGAAACCAAAGAGGCCTGTATAGGTATCCATATTACCTTCCCACTCATGCCACTGACCCGTTAGTGTCCAATAAAGATACGCAATTAGACGATCCAGATAATATAGGAGACTATCATACCAATTCATCTGATGAGTTTCCATAGAAATATGGTACTCGATACCTTCAGATGCCTTATACTTGCGAACCACCAGATATGGCTTCAGATTATCAAGTTCCTTATCACCAATCTCCATACAATAAATACAACGACACTTCAGACCCCATTCCTTCATCTTACCCTCAAGAATTTGTCTGAGATTAGACATCTTTTTATAACCGGTTTCAATGGATTTTCCTGGAATATCACGGACAATCCTCTGAATTCTTACCCAGGGTTGGACACTTGACTTGTAATATGCCAGGACATTTAAGAGAGACCCTAGGTTTTCTTCAGCATAAGGTTTGTAAAGCCCCTGGGCATACCAGTCTGCTATCTTACTGGAGACAATTCGGTCAGGATCCGGTGACTTACAAACAGCGGTAGGATAGATCTTGACATCGTCAAACTGATACCTAGGATCACATAGAACCTGGGTGAACATCTCGTAGTCTAGCATTGGACTGGACCCAGGTAGATCTGGCATCAGATGGACGACGACCTTGAATCCAGCCTGCTTTAAAAGTCGAATTGCCTTCTCAGTATGCTCTGCGTAACACTTGCGATTGACCTTCTTTAGGATATTGTAGTCAAGATGCTGAACACCAATCTGAACACGAGTAACGCCCCACTTATTATAATCACAGATACTTTGGCTTGTAATATTATCTGGCCTAGTCTCAATTGTTAGACCAATAATACGATACTCAGCTCTTTCATTCTCCTTGATTTCCTCTTCAAGTGTCTTCATTGACCTGTCACTAGAAATTGTATTTGCTGCCCAATACAGTTCAACAATGACCTGCTCTCTGTATTCAATAGGATACGATTCCCAAGTGCCACCTGAGAGAATAATCTCCATCTTCTTGGATTCCTTGTCATGGCGGTCAATATTCCCCATAGACTTATAAGCCTTAATTCTATTCTGAAACTGACCCTTCACATCAAAATCATATCCAGTTGTATCAGTGCGAGTTCCGATAGCCCGAAGCATAGCCGGTTCAGTAGACAAATATGATCTGGGCTGCGTAGGAACACCCTTCAAATCAGTCTCCTGAGGGCAGTAGAAACAATCGTATTTACAACTGAACTTATGGGGGCTAAGAGTAATTGTAGAAACTAGAACGCCTGAGTCGGCACGAGAGGACCTCTTAATCATCCACTTGTGTAGAGTTTGGTGAACTGAGATATGACTGAAATCAGCCTGATAAGTATCACGAATATCTTCCTTCGAAGGAACTATGTGATACTTGCGTTGAAGGCTTGAATAAATCTTATCAATCGCTTCCTTATTTTTATTTACACAGAGGTCAAGAAATTCAGGAACAAATTTGTTCAAAATTTCTTTACTGGGCTTTCTGCGAGAACTGAATTCAGATGTAATTTTAATAGGAGACCTTGTAGTAAGTGATTCGATTTCGGAACATGACATTTTGTGACAGTATATGCTTAAGTTTATACTTCAATTTTTTACGTGGCTTATATACTTAAAACATTCTTACTTCTATATGGTATAAGAATGGCCAAGGTTAGTGCGATTGGTATTGATTTAGGTACTACGTACTCCTGCGTCGGTGTCTGGCAGAATGACCGTGTTGAAATTATCGCAAATGACCAGGGAAATCGCACGACGCCATCCTATGTGGCTTTCACAGCGGATGAGCGCCTCATCGGTGACGCTGCGAAGTCTCAGGCCGCTGCTAATCCCGCAAATACAGTGTTTGATGCTAAACGTCTTATTGGTCGCAAGTTTACGGATGCCTCTGTAAAGTCAGATATGGCTCATTGGCCTTTTATTGTAAAATCTGGAACGGCCGAGAAGCCCTTGATTGAGGTGACTGTGAATGGTGAGACAAAGACCTTTGCGGCTGAGGAGATTTCTGCCATGGTTCTTCAGAAGATGAAGGCTACTGCAGAGTCATACTTAGGAACCAAGGTGACCGATGCGGTTATCACGGTCCCAGCGTATTTCAATGATTCTCAGCGTCAGGCGACTAAGGACGCAGGTCTTATCGCAGGACTGAATGTGCTTCGTATTATCAACGAGCCTACTGCGGCTGCCCTGGCCTATGGCCTTGATAAGAAGACTGGAGGTGAGAAGAATGTTCTGATATTTGACTGTGGTGGTATTTAATTCTGCTTCCACAATAATATGCTGTGTGAATTGCTGGAAACCCCTTAAGTTCATATTACCACAACGTGGTGGCCCTATGGGTTGCGAGCGTGAAGGTTTGAAAAAATATGAAATTGGGCAATCAGCAGCCAAGTCCGTAAGGAAAGGTTCAACGACTAGGTTTATAACCCACGAGTGCACAGGCATGACAAAATTGATAGCCAATCTTAAAGGTTCCACACTAATAGATAGTATGGAAGTGGACCTACATTTTAAAACGATAGAGAGTATCCGGGAAAAAACTACTAATAAAGAAATTGCTTTAACTTCATGCTCCATAGAACAACTTGTTGCTAAATATTCAAGCACAAAAGAACCAATTGCCAAAATGGTAATTAACAAAAAGCCTATATCAAGAAATAATTCATATCTTGTAAAATTTGTATGCCCAACCTGTAACGCAACGCGAGAAATTACTCTCAATTTATTTATGAGACGTGTATCAAAAAATACAACAAGGTGCTTCTGTTGTATGAATGAAGATACTGAGAAATGCGAAAAACAGAGTGGATTTATGAAACAAAATATGAGTAAAATTTTAGAAGGGGAGTATGTTAAACCTGCGAAAGTAAGCCATAAAACAATATCTGAACATTTAGACTTTTCCAAGAGCGAATGGGAAAAGGAAGATATTGAATTTATAAATAACTATAATTTTACTCACCTGTCTTTAGAGGAATTTTCAAATATTCTTCCTAAAATCAAGGGTGTAGGTAATAGTAAACTTGTAAATTTAGAAGGATGGTCTTACTTTCCTAATTATAGAGTGTTCAACCAAACAAGATATACCCCAATGCTAGTGAATTTAACTACAAATGTAGTTGAGAAACCACAATATATCACATTTGATTGTGAAAACTGTAGTAACTCGTTCACGCACCGTGATCTTGAAATTGTTAAAAATAAACTCAAGATATTCTGTCAAGGGTGCACTTTAACAAATCGAACATTCAGACTTAGAAGCCATATTACAAAAAATGGTACTAAGATCTTATGGCAAAGTATTCCTGAAAGAAGGTTTATTGAATGGTGTGATGAACATTCTATTGAAATAAAGAATGGTCCTGCCATACAGTATATGTTTCAAGGTAAGATGCACGCATATCGTGTTGATTTTGAACTTCCTACTTTTAAGAGGCTTATTGAAATAAAAGATAACCACTGCTGGCACAAGCAACAGTTAGCAAGTGGTAAATTTGGAGCAAAAGAAACAGCAGCAATAGAATGGTGTAAAAGTAAAGATTACACCTTTACAGTAGTTTTCCCAAAAACTCTTCAAGAATTAAAAGATTTGCTATTAAAGTCATGTAAGATATAGTCTGAACTTATGGGAAACCATAAGAAGTAAGGATAAAGAGCCTTACGATAACAGTGCAGGGAACGCACGATTTATCCGTTTTAACACTAGACGATGGTATCTTCGAGGTCAAGGCGACGGCTGGAGATACTCATCTTGGAGGAGAAGATTTTGATAACGCAGTAGTTGATTACTGTATCGCTGAATTTAAGAAAAAGACAAAACTAGATATCTCATCAAACGCTAAGGCCTTACGCAGACTTCGCACTTCCTGTGAGCGCGCAAAGCGCACTCTTTCCTCGGCTACGCAGGCTCAGATTGAGGTTGACAGCCTTGCCGATGGTAATGACTTTTCTACCACTCTAACTCGCGCAAAGTTTGAGAGTCTTTGTGAAGTCTTTTTCAGACGCTGTATGGGCCCTCTTGATGGGCTTCTCAAGGATGCCAAGATGTCAAAGGAGCAGATCAACGAAATCGTCATGGTTGGCGGGTCATCTCGTATTCCTAAGATCCGTGAGATGCTAACGAATTACTTCAATGGCAAGAAACTCAATGACTCTGTGAACCCTGATGAGGCAGTAGCCTTCGGTGCAGCCGTTCAGGCCCATATCTTGACGGCCCCTAAGGGAACTCAGGACTCCACTTCAGATATCTTGCTTATGGACGTAGCGCCTCTTTCAGTTGGCCTTGAGACGGCGGGTGGTATTATGACGAAAATCATCCCTCGCAATACGGCCATTCCTACAAAGAAGACGCAGGTTTTCTCGACCTATGCGGATAACCAAGCAGGTGTTCTCATCCAGGTCTTTGAGGGTGAGCGTGCTCTAACGAAGGACAACAACTGCCTAGGTAAGTTCCAGCTTGATGGAATTCCTCCTATGCCCCGTGGAGTTCCTCAAATCGAGGTATCCTTTGATGTGGATGCGAACGGTATTTTGAATGTCTCAGCCATGGAGAAGTCAACGGGTAAGCAACAGAAGATTACGATTACGAACGATAAGGGTCGTCTATCCAAGGATGACATTGAGCGGATGGTTCAGGAGGCTGTGGCGGCAGCCGATGAGGACAAGGCTTACATGGAGAAAGTAGAGGCCAAGAATGGATTTGAGTCGTATGTTTACAATGTTCGTAATTCACTTAATGACGAGAAGACGCGTGAGAAGCTTGGTGCCGATGAGTGCGATAAGTATCTTGAGAAGACCAAGGTCTATCTTGACTGGCTTGATGCGAACCAGTCTGCCTCGAAGGAGGAGTACGATGAGCAGAAGAAGTTATCGGAGGGTGACTTCCAACCATTCTTCATGAAGCTTTACGCATCTGATGGCAGTACAAAGGATGCCGAGGATGTTCCTGCGGGACCCAGGGTTGAGGAGGTTGATTGAAAAACTAGGGTCTAAAATAATCCTCTATATACAAATAGAATGCCACGTATGTCCTCTAATCAATCAATACACGAAAAAAAGATTACAACCATGCCTCTAAATATAGATCGTACAAGAAATCTACCAGCTATTATTCCACAGAAGCCGTCTTTTTTACAGATAATGAAGGAAGGAGTTGCACTTGGTGTAGGAAGTTCACTTGGCCATAGGCTTGTTGGGGCTATCATGGGACCTGTGATAGTTCAGAATGCAATTATAGATAAGAAACAACTAGAATATGAACAGTGTATGAAGGATAACAACGATAAGAGTGGATGTAATCATCTTTTAAAAACAAATTATTGATTTCTAGAAATAGCTATACTTGACACATTATATTCTAAAATACACAAGTGTTGTTTGAGAGCATCTAGAATGGATATTTTTTGATATCCGTTCCAGTCGCTATATTGAGCCTTTAGAGGCTGTAACTTTTCATAATTATCATTATCTTCTACAAGATAGCATTTGATAGTAAGTTCCGTATCTGAATGTATTACATCAGAAACATATCCATCAAAGCTCTTAGTCTTCGTTCCATAAATATTAGATAACAGAGGAAACCACTGTGTATCTGAAGCTTGATCTGAAACTGGTTTTAAAAGCTTTAGATTTATGTTAAAATTATAAATAGTCATAGTTAACACTATTGCCAGGTATTTTTCATTTTTTTCACTAGTATTAAAATGCGGTAATTAAGAGATAAATCAGAAACTACTAAGAAATAGATGCCCTGTGCCTGTAAACATAATCAACCAGAATACCCAGTAGCAGATAACTGGGGACCATCTCTCTGGAAAATTTTACATGCTCTAGCGGAAAAGGGGGGGAAGGTAGTAATTCCATCCTTCCGAGACGACGAAAAGAGGCAATGGATCTTATTAATTGAAATTATGCCGAAGATGATTCCATGTGAAAACTGTCGCGAACATGCCCAACAATGGGTCCTAACACATCCTATAAAGCCAATCAAAGATGTACCATCAGATGAAATATACGAGTGGATAACAACATGGGTCTATGATTTCCACGAGGCAGTAAATCTGAGAACAGGAAAACCCTCCTTTGATAAGTCATTACTTCAAGAAACATATGGGCGAGCAGATGTAAATGAAACTTATAAGTCAATGAAACCCTTTATTGAGAGTGCCATTCGCTTATCGGGTGTAACTTTGTTCCCCTGGCAAAAGTGGACTAATTACCTAAGAATGTTGAGCTCCTTGTATGGCCTTTAGAAAGGCGAATTGCTTAGCTAAACCTGGTGAATATTGTCCTACGATTTCTAGAAGTCCTCTAAAATCTATATTCAACATTAAGACTACGCCAGCAAAACGTATAATAAAGGTATCCCATGGGTCTAGACCAGGTATTTCATTTAATAAGAAAAAGAAAAATAAGAATGCGCCAATGCCTAATTTAACTAATGAATCTATTACAAGTTTTGTATGAGGTTCACTAGAAAATTTACCAGATAGAACAAGGACTGTCTGTAAAATAACTAGTAGCCTCAAGACTACAAAAAAATATTGATATAATTTCATTCTATTCTATGTAACATATTTTAGGCTGGTGCGGTTGTCTTTAGCTTTAGCTTAATTCTCGTCTTACCTGCCGCTGCCGTGCCAGGTGCCGCCACACCTGGGGCCGCCTTTGGGGCACCACCCGTCCAGAGGCGTAGCCACTCCTGAAACATCCCCTTACAACCACGAGCAGATATTGCCAACGCAGTTCGTGCCGTTACTTCATTACCATCCTCTACGCCAATTCTGAGAAGCATCTCATCCTTGAGAGGATGAGGGATTTTGTAACCTGCGAATGAAATGCGAGGAGTAGCCTCACCATCCACGTGATTATCCACAAGCCATGTCTGGATCATGTTGCCGAAGGTATGGTCCTCGCCCTTAATCAAGAAGTCAAAACCAGGCATCTGAGAATCAGAAGGAGTTACTGAAATTGTAGGTGGAAGATCGCCATTGTCAAGGCCAATGTAAGGGTCACACATCTTTACAAGTCCAATAAGTGCACGTTCAATAATGGCTCGGGGAGCCATTGGACCAATCGATTCGATTTGGAAATCAAAACTATTTGGGTCACCCTTATCATCAACCTTGTAGATGCGCTGAATTTGCATTGTCTTAAACTCACGGTCAAGTTCTCCACGGCGCTTCTCATCCTCCTTGAGACTCTCAGGCTCTACATTCTTATGCGTTACAAGCCACTTCTCAAAGTATGCATTACGCTTCTCCGTATTTGTATCAAGCGTATAACCATAAGAAGACTGGCATGTAGGAATGAAGCGAGCATGCTCTCTTCCCAAGCCAACTGTGGCTCTCATCTCGACCTTAAGGGTTGGCACAAGAGACGAGCGCTTTGCCGGCATTGATGTAATTAGACAGGTATCTCTAGTCAAGGGATTAGGGACAAAGAAATCCTTTCCAGGGATTTCAATAAGTGCCTCTGAAAGATCAGCAGCCTTACGACGCTCATATACCTTAATATCAGAGGCAGTTACATCCATTGGGCTAGAACTAGTATTCTCAATGTCAATCTTGAATACGTAACGATCAGCATCAAAGGTATCAGGGTCTACACCGTGAATTGGTATTAGACTAATACGGTGTGCTAAAAGTTCATTTGGTTGGGTGTTACTATCATTTTGAAGAACCTTAATATCAGAATTCTCTACAACAATTCCGGGTGGATCTGACCGGAAAGCTACACCTGAAACTAGTGTCATTACACTGCGACGTAGTGTATTGGCGTAAGGATAGGCTGTATTCGCAAGAGTAAACTGAACCTTTCTCGGAGAAATAGATTTGACATCTTCAAAGGACATTGCTATAAGTAGACTATAAAAGCAACATTAATCAATTTTTATACTAATGCGTAAAATATGAATTGTATTTTAATATAAATTATTAATTTGGTTTAACTTAGTAGATGAGTGCTCCTACTCCCACCCCTGCTGCCCCGGCTTCAACTGGATTTCTATCAGCCTTCTTTGGTGCTAAGAAGACAAATGCACCCGCTCCTGTAGTCGGTGGTCGTCGCTCTCGCAAGGATCGCAAGGACCGTTCTCGTAAGGATCGCAAGGACCGTTCTCGCAAGGATCGCAAAAACCGTAATCGCAAGGATCGTTCTCGTTCTCGCAAGAACCGCAAGTAAAGATAACTGCGTTTTTACTAAGTGCGAACGTTAAACTAACAAAATAGAATGGCTCTACGGCAAGGACAACCCAATAACGTTTGTTTCTATAGCAACAAATGTGAATGGTCTGAAGCATTTTTAAAAGAATTATCCAAAACACCTTACAAGTCTGAATTCCAGTTTGTTTGCATCGACACAACTCCCCGAGCGCAACTTCCCAACTGGCTAAAGCAAGTTCCCACGCTTTTAATCCGTGATGACCAGGAGCCTGTAAAGACTAATTCGGATGTTCTTAATTGGCTTTATGAGCGCAAGATGAAGGATAATAATCAGAGTTCAGGAGGGTTACCTCCTAGAGGACCGATGCCTGCAGGTGCTGCGGGGCCATCTGATGAGCCAGAGGCCTGGAATGTTTCAGAAATGGGAGGCAAGTTAAGTGAGACATATAGTAACCTAGGTGATGGAAATAACTTTGATAATAGTTCAAGTAAAAACTGGGACTTTGGTTTCTTGAATGGAGGAGCTGCATCTGGTGATCGTTCTGCTCAAGGTATGGGAGACAATGGAATGAGACAGGAGCCTAGTAGAACTAAGTCGAAGAAAGAGGAAATGTTTGATAAGCAAATGGAGGCGTATCAGAGAAATCGCGATAATGGTTTACCTCAGAAGCGCATGCCTCCAAATGGAGGGCGCATTTAATAAATTCTATTGAATGTAGATATGCCTAAAACTAGGAAACTAAAAAAGCGTAATAAAAAACATATGAAGGGTGGTGAATATAATGCCTCTAAAGGATCACGTTTTATGTATCTAAAGCCAAATAATACAAGGTCAGGAAGGACTGGTAGAGTTATAACAAATATTAATGATGAACATATCTTAGGTGAATTTAATCATCCAAAAACAATTGAAATAATAAGAAAAGAATATCTTAATTCAATGGGTGAACCGTGTGAAAAAAGGTGTGCTACTTGTGAGTGTATTCCGTATAAAACACTAAGAAAAAATATGCCTTATAATTCAATCTCCAATAAGGCAAATCATTCAGTTGAACAAGGTGAATTTGCGATTAAACCAGTAAAACTTTATACAACTGCGTTGACCACCTGTTCCGCCTTAATGATGGATATTAAAAGCGATACAGGGATTATGCATTTTCTAGCCCATATAGACGGTGGTGAAAGTTCTAACAAAATAAATAAGATGATATCGTCGATTTCTGAGAGATGTAATTCTAAAAAGCCTGAGGAATGTATTAGTAATATAAAAATATGGGGAGGGGCTGGATCTGATAAAGAATATGGACAGTATCTAAATGATCCAAATGATTTTTCAATGCCTGTAGTTATTGAAGTTCTAAAAGGCCTTGATTTAATTGATGTAATAGATAAAAAAATATATTATAAGGGAACTAAAATGGAAATACCAGTAGTAAAAACATGTTTTAGGCATTATGTTGGTAGTTCTTAATTAAGTTAGACCCGAGGTTTTAATATCCTTGGAAAGCAAGGTGGTTCTTATAGAAAAACAAGAAAACATAGAGGTCGTAACAAAAAAACACGTAAGCACAGTCGCTAGAAAAATTGCCTAAACAATTCCCACTTACAAAAGGTAGAGATGTCTGTACTCGCTGCCTTTTGTAACCAAATGATTCGTTTCTTTGAGGAGCTACAGGGATCCTATCCTGAAGAAAAGAGTATCTCAATGGGTCTAGAGGCAATCCATGCTGCCAAGAAATCTAATCCTAGACTAATTCTTGATATGTTCTACGAGTACCTATACAAGCCTGCTAATGATCTTATTATGACACGTGATGACGAGGCCATTATTAAACTGGCAAGACAAATCATGTCAACCCAATTTAATGAACTTATGCCTACTCTAATGATTTTCGACAAATATTGGCCCGATATGTCACAGCCTAATCGCGAGGTAATCTGGCAGTATTTGACCGTACTCTGTAAACTTTGCGAGAAGGCGCGCGCTTAACCCTCCTTGTAAACCTTCGCTTCCTGCCACCATTGACAATTTTAACAATTCCAGAAATATCTGCTAAACCAATATCTTCGATTTCACCACTTGGCATTTTTGTTGCATACCCGTGATATCCATCGTGAATTAGACACTGGGCTTCTTTACTTGAATAACTCGTAGGCGTATTAAAATATAATATATCTGGATCAGATTGCACGTATATTTTCAAGGGTTCTGTTACTAGATATCTGTGAACTGATCCACCTTTCTTCGTGGAAGCAAATGCCTTTGCAACATCATAATTAGTTGTAAAAAATTTAAATCTAGATGGATCCACCGGAATATTTACATGAGCAGAATCGACACCAGAATACAAGATAGTATTAGGATTGATTATACTCTCTTCTATTTTATTAATATCCTTTTCTCTAAAATACCTTTTAATACATTCCCTATTCATTCTATAATACCATTCACATTAAAATCAAGTCTAGATCCATTGATAAAAACCAGTTCATAGAAGTTATTAAATAACTTGTCTGAAAAGTTCTTAGAAGTCATTGGGTCTCCTAAAAATGGCTTATAGTCCGATGGTGTAGAAGCTAAAAAACAGAAATCAACGCCCTTATAATATGTCATGAGACAACCAATATTCCAGTTATTTTCTATAATGAGCCTTGACATTCTCATTTCCTTATTTACAAGCAAATCTTTCTGATTTACTGAGATACCTGTTAATGAAAAAATATCCTTTTCGATAAGGAATATAAGTGTCGACTTTTTCATTGAAAATATGTAACTCTGAACATAACTTGAATTCTCAACATCATTAATTTCAGAAAGATTATTTGTATTGATAGAACTTCCAAATAGTTTTACTGTATCAGTAAGACCATTCAAATATATATCAGTCCATCTTCCATCGAAATATGATGGTAA
>Ga0136641_1000511_pt1 | contig 16842 bp, 20 predicted proteins | sample EliLak1302023Y_FD_115312 | JGI IMG/M metagenome (GOLD analysis project Ga0136641, IMG submission 115312) | Freshwater microbial communities from Elizabeth Lake, Yosemite National Park, California, USA - 13020-23Y | ecosystem: Environmental > Aquatic > Freshwater > Lake ...
CAGTCTAAATGATCAACGACCCATATTTCTTTAATATTATGTAAATCAATACCTAATTGAATATGATCAAATAAGGCGGATTGCCATTTTGATTGTAGACCTCCCAGTGAAGCTCCTGCCAAACAAAACAAGTCAAAATCATCGTGTAACATAGAATTATGAGTTAAATACCAAGCTAAATTATCCGCAAAGCGAGGATCGATACATGATAAAATAAACACAGATGCTCCTTTTTTATTCGGATTTTGATATGGTTGAAGCTGTGCAAACGTATATCCCAAAACAAAGGATAAAATAGCTAGACCAATCAAAATATAATGAGTCTTCATTATTATAACCCAGAGACAAAACGTATTTACGTAGAAACAAAAAGAAATATATTACACAAATGGAGGAACTTAGAGTTTCTTCTCGGATCCTACATCCCGAAGTACATTTTCCGTCTAGAAATGAAATTTCTGAATCTTTGAGTGAACCTCGGATTACGGATCCTTACTATACGGATTATGAATACGTGGTTGTCATTGGAATGCGTACCCAGATGCTTGCTGATGGTGCACCTCCTCTCACCTCAATTCAGGGAATGGTCACCTCCGATCCTAAGTTTCTAGAAAGGGTGGCAAAGAAAGAGATTTATGAACGTAAGCTTCCCTTCATTATTCATCGTAGAATGCCAAATGGCACATCTGAGTACTGGAGCGCTTCAGAACTTTCCGTTATTTAGTGAGATTATACAATGGCAGTTTGCCTGGCAATTATTTGCATAGGAAATAAATACCTAGAAGAATTCAAAACACTTTTTTATCCCTCAGTAGCCGCCTATGCTCAAAAACACGGGTATGAGGTAAAGATTTTCACGGATTTTTTAGATAAGGAAAATGCTTATAAGGACGCCATTTCTTTTCAAAAATGTTTGATTGTTTCTGATTCGTCCATGGAAAAATATGATCGAGTTATTGTCTTGGATGCGGATATCCTCATTGAAGAAGGATCACCACCTATTCCCGATGTAGGTGATAAGATTGGAATAGTCAATGAGGCGTCCTTTTTGCTATATGATACCTTAAAACAGAAAAAATTTGCAACTGATCCAATTGAATATTACAATCTATGTGAATTTTTGATAACAACTGATAAGATCTTAAATACTGGTATGATGATTTGTAATCCGAAAAAACATGGGAACTTTCTAAAAGGAATTTACGATACCTATATTTCAAAATGTAAGGGACATCCACGTGGATTTCATTATGAGCAGACTTGTATAGGCTACGTCCTACAAACCCAAGAAATGTTTACCTGTGTTTCCACATCTTGGAATTGTTTGTTTATTCAATATGAGATTGCCAATTTACCCTTACCTAATGAAAGATACTTTGTGCACTTTGCCGGATTTAGTGGTAATTTACCCGAAGGTATTCGGCGTTATCGTTTAGCCGGACAGAGACGTCAGAACACTCTTAGATGGGGGATACACAAGTAGGGGTGAAACATCCTTGTCCTTGTGAAGCATGTTCGGGCTATCGTGAACGGCAGTGCCATTCGCGAACTGTAAATCAATACTCGTCGAGGGATCAAATCGAGCCGTGTCCCGAAGCTCATCAAGATACAGACGACGCTTATCGCCGGCCGGGTACCATACCCACAGCTGCTTTAGAAGATAGATACTTAGGAGAGAACCAGCTAAGGCCGTAAATATATAGCCCTTAAAATACGCATAAGCAACTCCCGCTAAAACGAGAATCGTTGCGGCCGGTCGACCGATCGACAGCATCATTTCGAGAACGGGAAAGGCAAATAACCCCGATGCTACGAACCCGGCCATCATCACCACAAGAGTTATCGCTATTAATGAATCGGGGGTCATTCTTATCCTTTTCACATAGAAAACACTATGAGGAAAACGGATAGAGAAAGAAATGAATGAAAAAGAGTAAGATGATTATTCCAATTGTTTGCTATAGTTGCGGTCGGCCCATTGCCGGTAAGTATTTAGAATACCTCAAGAAGGTAGATGAAAATCGCAAGAAGACCGGAAAGAAGGAGATGGAATACCTTACCCTAACTACCACGAAGACGGCTGAGGGTAAGGCTCTGGATGATCTTGGTCTTAAATATCAGTGCTGCCGTCGTCATTTTCTGACTCATGTGGACCTATTGTAGTAATAAAATCCAGCTAGAACACAAATGTCCTATACGGAATATTTAAGACGGAAGGCGGCAGCTGCGCCGGTTATTGTTGATACGCGTCTTCGTCTCGATGCCTCATCGTTTACTACCCGTGTCAAACTAGCGGCCAGTGCGGATTTTGCGGCTGACGGACAGAAGATCGGTGTAATTACGAATGTAAACGATCCGGACAATGGCGGAAACAATCATGCGATAAACTCTTACAAGAAGGGGTCGGGTGGCCGAGTACCTGATGCTAGTATTTTTACTATGTTTCGTGGTAGCCAGGCCTTAGCGAACGAGGCTCTTGTTCCCAACAACGTTCGGTATGTCAAAAACTCGAACACTGCTGGAAGTATTAGTGGTTGTGCACCTGTTTCTGAGCCTACGCCTTACGTACCCGGCGGAGTCCTTCTGACTACCTTCACAACCAAATTTGAAAATATTACAAATTCCTCTCCCCCCGCTGTAGTTTATAATTTTGCGACACCGTTCGTTAATACTCTAAATACACCTAATACGGGAATTTCTGTTGGTTCTACGGTTACGGTTTCTGGAATAAGTACTGTGAATATCGCCTCGTTTGCTGCTTCTTCTGGAGGATCACAAACTGTAACTCTAGTGGCGGGGGGTCAGTTCGGAGCTCTTAAGGTAGGAACATCAATAACTACAGATGCAACAGACTCTAAAAATCGGGGTCCATATTTAGTAACGTCCTTAGTTCCCGGTACACCAAATGCCTTTGTGTGGAACAATTCAGACGGCCCTGCTCGCACCGAGAACAAGACGGGTACGTTTATCTCTTCTAATAACGGAACCTTCACAATTACGGCGGTAACTCCTACGAGTTTTACGGTGAATAATTCCGGTGGCACAACCGATAATACTCCGTCTCCTACTGAGATCGCAACTATTAATGTTTATAGCAAGGGTACGTTTTCTTCGAACATGGTTCCTCTTACGGCAAGCCAGGGTGCTCGTAATGCTGTAGCCTGTCACCAGATTGCCGGAGAGCAACATTCAACAAACGCGACGACTCACCCCGGTCCCTCGGTTTTTGTTGATGATACGATTGTCGGAATTAAGAACTACAATCTTCCTCAGAATCTTGCCAAGTACCAGATTGCACCCAAGTGTACATCATGTGGTGGAAATCCAGCCGGAAAGGGTATTCAGTGTACCTCATGTGTGGGAGCCGCAAATCACACTCCTTCTGCTGATATGCCTCACAATACCCGTTGGGGTCCTCGTCCAGCCAAGGCTGCACCTCCTGTTTTAGTTGTTCCTTCGCCCTCTGATGCGCGTAAGGTGGGTAACTTCACACCTCGTCACCCTCCCAATCTTCCCAAACATCATGGTAATCCGAATATCGGTCACATTCAGTACCCTAAGACGCCTTACGAAATTCCTGCAGGAACACCTGCTCACCTAAAGATTAACGATCCTATGCACTATACAGGCACTATGTAATTTACAAGTTTCAACGACCTATACTATAATGTTGTGGATTTCAACAAATATTCAAAAAGTACATGAGTTTCGCGAATTATTTCGAAAAACTCATGAACATGTCACTTTTATGGACTTATCAAAACTTTCAGCAACCGAACTGGCTAGTGAATGTGAATCTATTGTAAATCATCACAAGACCTGCGTGGTCTTTTTAGGTTATCTTGAGCCAGGATGGATGCTTGAACCCTCTCATCAAACGAGAATTCGTAAACTATTTCGTAAGTTTCCTGTAGCTGTCTTATCGTATTTTCTAGAAAGCTTCCCTTTTTCGTGGAAAACGGAGACGGAATTCATCTACACAAAGGAAATCAATTTAAAGGATGGAGAAGCCCAGTCTATCCACGATGGTAGTTCTCTACACGACCAACCTAAAAGTTGATACGACGAAACTACTTGAGTGTATTCCCATCAATGAAACAATTATTAAGATCGAAAAGAGAGGAATGCAAAAGCGAGGTGAAAGTAAGAAGGATAAGATCAAACATCGGGCAAAAAAAGAAGAGAAGGTTCAGAAAAATACAGGATTTGGCCATAATTCAATTACTCTGGTCATGATGAATGATGGTGATGGATATCTTCGGCCTAAGGAAATTACGATTAAGATCTTTCAAAATGGAGTCTTTCATCTCACTGGTGTTTTGGATGATCGGTATGATATGTCTTGTATGCGTATTCTTATGAATGTTCTGTGGACATCCTGCCAAGAAGCCCTGAAAGATATTCCTGAAAAATATGAGATACTGAGTCGTCGAGTGGTTCTTATGAATTACACGACGAAGCTGACGAATATTTCAAATATTCCTCGTGAGGCGCTCTTTATTGCGATTCGAAATGGGAAGTTCGAAAACACGAATTGCCATTATGATCCCGATGTGTACCCTGGTGTCAAGATTCACATTGGTCCGGATAAGTGGACGGCTAAGGTATTTAGAACTGGTAAGGTTATTCTGACCGGAATTACAAATCCGGCTGAGTGTGAGAAGTTTATTGAACAACTGCTTTCTCTGTTTGCTTTGGTGCTTCCGCAAGGGCCGATGAAACAAACACTGTCAGGTACAATTGGCCAATAGTTAAGGCCGTAAGTAAGGTAAGCCAAACAAATAAGACGTAAGGAGTACTATATTTTTCCCATACGTTAGTGAGTAGCGCGCCGACTCCCCCGACGACTATGATTAGACTTGCGACGCTTCCCCACACTAGACCGGTTACTACGGCGTCCATGCTTCTTTGTTTTACGTCTACCTTTTGTATCTTCCTGAGTACCGCTTCCAGGATAGAGTTCCTCAGCATCATTCAAACGGAATCCACCAACCGTATAGGGCTGAGCATTGGCTAGTTTATCGAAAGATGCACTGGCACGTAACTGATTTAAGGTATCAACTCCCTTAATATGCACTGCCTCATGACTGACTCCTGGAATGCTATTTGCCGTTGGCACAAAGGATGGAGCCACATTCATATTTGCTCCACCACGAACCTTGCGTTTAGACTTCTTTGATTTCCGAGACTTCTTACGTTGAGACTTCTTACGAGAACTTCCCTTTTGTCCCGCACCTAGATTCTTCATAGCAGCTACATTCGTAGCATTGGCCTTCATGGTGGCATCAGTAGCTGCCCCAATAAAACTACCCGTGACTTTTTGAGTGTCAGGGATGTATACGGCCGGTGCGGTTGGAATAATTTGGCCACTCGGTAAAGTACCCATCTTAATGTATTGATGAGAAATAAGATAAATGTCGGCTCTTACGTCAATTCAGATTCAGGCGCTAGTACGTGACATGGATACGAGTACTCGTCGTTATAAACGTCTGAAGGAAACTGATCCGGCGGCACATCGGGTAAAAATTGTAGAAGAGAACAAGCGTCTATATGATGAGTTCCCTATGATTTTTGAGATGCATTACGAGGGGAAGCTAGACGGTACCTTTTTCGAGATGCTCAAGCTTCGTCAAAAAATCGAGAAGAACGAAATGACTGAGGATGAGGCCTCAAAGGTGATAGGTCAGAAGCTATTTGATCGCTATGTGGCTCCGGTAGTCAATAAGACACCTGCACCTGAAAAGCCTATGACATATTCTGAATTCTACAAACAGTTTGATAAAAAAAATGAGACTGAATAATAAGAATGCCGTTTTCCGTGGCTCGTAATCCTGTGAAAATTGATAAGAGCAAGCATGGTAGTTTTGGGGAGTCTTCAGGCTTTACAACGATTGTAAAGTCGATAGTAAATACGAAGACCACGACAACGAAGCCATCTACGCAAAAGACTGCGATTGCGAAAGCTAATTCTCACTCAGGATTCTCGGTAATTTCTGCGACTAAGGTGGCAGTGGCCGTTGCTCCGGCTATTGCAGCAAAAATTACAAAGACAAAGACTTAATCAGACTCATTCTTGAAATCAGTTCGGAGGTTCATTAGTGCCTTACCTAGTTTATTGAGTCCGCGCCATTTTGAAGGAGTTTTTGATTTATCCGATTCAATTCCTGTACCAATTCCCCAATACATATCACGAGCATTCGCTTCGCCAATCATATTATCACCTGTTTCCAGTAGCTGTTTACGCAACTCTGGATGCTGGACGAATTTGGCCCGAAGAGCTTTCTGCATAATTGAATCACGAATACCTTCCCAGGTCTCAGTAACGAAATTCTTAACAAGTTTTCCTGCTGCCTTGGCCGCCTTAGGTGTTTTTGATTTCATAATTTTTCCGTACATTTCTTCATCTTGAAACGCCTTAGCCTTCATTGCCTGGAAATAATGTTCGACGGTAGGATAAGTTTCTCCATCAATCTCAATGGGGTGCTGTGACATATTACTTAGATTACGATGAGGTCCCTTGCTTTCATCGGCGCCGTAGAATAGTACAGGTTCGGGTTCAGGCACTTCTGATCCTCCCTTCTTGAGCTTACGAGTCTTCTTTACGACTTCCTCTTTCTTTTCCTCGACAGCTTCCTCTTTCTCAGGTTCGGCTGGCTGTTTAGTCTTGGACGCACGCTTGAACACAAAGCTACGATTCAGAAACGAGAACGTCTGCTCTTCCTTCGTAAGAATGATCTTCGTTTGTCCAGTATAGTGCTCGCTAAAGAGTTTTGTCTCGTATAGTTCAAATCCGACTTCTTTCATGATCTCAACAACTTTATCAAACGGAACTAGATACTCAATTGCTGGCTTGTCAAAAGATTCTAGAGAAACTTTGATAGGCATACCAAACTCTTCGACCCACGATTCCTTATCGCTATACTCTTTCGTATACTGACCAGCAATCTGTTTCTTCGTTCCAAAGTATACGGTCTGTTTCCCGAGCAGAAGCGAGTATATAGACTTACCATCAGAGCAGGTACCAAAGAACCGATCACCACAATACTTTTCAATGTTCTTGGCAAAATTACGGAAGATTTGTTCGGATTGACAGGCATAGTGAAGAGCGAACTGACAAGACACTACATCGAATAGATTTAGGTTCTCAAATTGTTCTAGATATGGCGTGGTAGCCTTTTCCGTTCCGGTAAGGATGGGCATGTACTTATCTTCCTGCTCAAGCAGAGGATATACCGTCATATCACCAACAATAAACAGGAACGGCGGAAGAGGACCATTCTTCTTTTCCGTCAAGTATCTCACTGCCGCTCCCTGTATGGGCGAGGTAATATTCGAAAGCGAATAATCCATACCAACAACCTTAGATGGCTGAAGTGCTTTTAGTTTCATCATATCACCACCACGTCCACAAGCAAGTTCCAAGACGGTATCATCCTTAATTACATTGGCCTTGTAGATATCATTCTTGATGATATTGTGTAAGGTATACACATCGGTAAAGGTACGGCTATTACGCTTTAGATCATCACGGTAGTACATATCGTCCTCAAAGGCTACATCTAGGGGTGTAGTAACAAAGGAGGTCAACATAGACTCCTCAATCGGAACGTGCATAGACGTCCAAATATCATTAGCTACCTTAAAATCATTGCCGTATTGAGGCATATTTTCTACACGATACTCATAGGTCTTGTCATACCGAGTACGTAGAACAATCCATCGACGGGTTGAGGTATCAAACGCACACTCAACAATTGTATTGTCTTCTACCTTGATACCCTTCACGTCAACTGGAGTATTTCGGTCATTCACAGGAATCATGATCTTATAGGCCTCCGGATCACGAGGAACGTCCGGCTGAAAGAACGAGGGTATACGAGTATTTATTTCGGCTAATTGCTTTAAATCAGCCGGTAGTTCAGGAGGAACATATTCACCCGTCATAGTTCCGCGAGGATCTACAATCATATCGTTCGCGTTCCTAGAAACAAACAGATTACCCTTTTTTACCGAATTCTTCGTCAGTGGATCAATCATATCTTCCGAAGAAAGTCGAACGAGGAAGTCAATACTGTTTTGAGAAGCAGGCTTCCATTTGTAGACACTTGTCCATGTCCGACCACGTTTCTCAGCCTGAGGAGCAACTGGACTATCACGAGGTGTAAAGATTAACCCGTCAATTTCATACTCAAATTCCGTTTGCAGTATCGTCTTGATCGCATTCTCCATAACAACTCCATCTCCAGCTAAGAATAGTTTCGTCTCAATGCGAAACTGAGATGCCGATGGTTTTACGACGAAATCTTTTTTAAGATCTTCCACAAACAAGGCTGCACATCCAAGACGCGAACTTAGAGAAATATCATCGTCAGTCTTTAGAAGCGGAAGATTCCGAGTATCGCGATTACGGAAACGATATACATCAAAGATACAGAACAAGAGCTTTTCCGGAATGTATTCACCATCAATACAATCACCAACATGATCATCATTAATAGCAGTAAATCCTGTCCATGTCACCTTGTTCTTTGACGAAATCTTAAGTAATTTACGATCGCGGGCCACGTACAGATACGAACGTTCGCCATCAGCCTTGTTCGTTACCGTATAATCCTTCGAAATATTGTGAGGTTTTTCGGGATTTAGATGTTTACGAAGTAGGGTCACCAAATCATAGCCCGTATTTCCCGAAAGTTTGAACTCTTGCTTGTATCGCTGAATATCTGATAGTTTCAGAAGAAAGGGACTCTCGTAATAGGCTTCCAGTAAGTGACGAATGACATTGAGAAACTCAGTAACAATACGCTTGTTATCGAGTTTTGACTTCTTATCAATGAACTCAATTTCTAGTTCGTAGATATGTGGCTGCTTCAGTACCTCGCGAATAGTCTTGTTGCTATTGTTCTTGCGAAACTTGACCATGGAGAAATCAATACGAAATAGTTTATCTTTTGTGGTGTATGATCTACGATGAATGATACGAATGTACCCAGTTACGTCATTCGGACTTCCATCCCAATCCTTGCGAATAGGGCTCTCGGACCGTAGGGTAAAGTTAGAACTGATTTCATTGTAGTGTAGAGTATCATTCTTACCTGACGCTCCCTCATAATACTTCTGCTTACGTTCGACCGTGAGTGGAATTTCACGGAAGGAATTGGTAAGACAAAGCTTATGAACAAGTTGGGGGGTTAGAACATTCACACGAGTCTGATCTTGAAACGAGATACTGAAGCGATGTTCGTCGACTGGATTACCAGACGTAATCTCCTCAATAGCCCGCGTTAAACGATCAGCCTCGTTTTTAATTTGAATAGAATTCGAAAGCAGCTTACATTCTAGCTCTGCTTTCGGGTCCTTTTTTGAAATTGCAATAAAATTTGCGATAGCCTCAATGCCACCGGGAGAAATAATGTCCTCCATTCTTGTTATCTTTTTACTCAGACGAAAGGTTATCCATTTCATACCTGCATAAGACGCTCGTATCCCTTCCGTGTCTTAGTGTCCTCTTCCATACGCTTCTTCTGATCTATGCAAAAATGAATGTAGGACTCAATTTCCTTCATACACTCATCGCTGAGTGTGTCAGAAGACACAAGAACCTCACTCTGTGTCCGCGTATAATTTGAGGTAAACTTCTTTATAATGAAAAAAATTTGTGAGTGCTCGTTCGCCTCGAGCTTATCAATACTTTCCTTAATCGATTCACGCTTAGACCGAGAGTACGAGCTCATTTGTATTTAGATCATCAGTTGGCTTCTTTAGTTTTCTACGAGTACCCGTCTTTGCTTGCTGTACATCCGAAGTAATGGTTACCTTCTTCTCCTCGGACGAATTTTCAGTGAAAGACACGGACTTCTGGTCCTGATCCTGAACCTCTGGAATCATCATACTAGATAACATCGGCTCCTCAGTATCGGGCTTTACTTTCATCAGGAGTTTACCGACTACGACAATGTTGTCATCTTGCTGCTTAAACTGACTTCCAATAACTTCAAATTCCACCTCGTCATTCTCATTGATGTTATCAAAGTCCGGATTATCGAAATGAAGATCACGAGGAAGTAGGACCTTAATAGGAGGCGTTTCTGCATGAATACCAATCTTACTACGTAGCTTTACCGGGGCCTTAAACTTCTGGCCAACGTGAGGCATACAAATATCGGCCTGAAACCGTACACTGTAATCAACACCTCCTCGAATGTAATTGATCTTTCCAACCGAATACTCGACTACAGTAATACTATTACGCTCAATATAGCCTTCCGAAAGACAGCGACCCTCGTAAGACATCTTTACCTGAGCAAGTAAAGAAGACTGAATGTTTTTCTGAATAAATTTTGCATTTAGATGAATCGTCTTAGTAAGTTCACGACGTTCAAATAGCGGATCCATGTTATTCACTTACTAAAATTATTTTTATCGGTTTTTTATCAAGCTCTTGCTTCAAGCTCTTGCTTCAAGCCTTCTTTAACTCCTTTCTATCCTTACTTAAGATTTCCCATTCCGCCGGAGTAAACCACGTAAGACCCTCGCGTTTATCCAAGATAGCCTTACGAATAGCTAGAGCTAAGAATAAACATCTATCCTTTTTGCCACCTACCTCTTTCGTAATTGGATAGTTCAACCAATTGGCAAAGGAATTTAGAATGGTCTCCTTATAATTAGAACACGCTCGACCACCAATTCCCTTTGTCCGCTCTACCTTCTTAACCTCCTCCGAGGTCTCATCTAAATTAAACAAAAGCTTACCTTCCTTTACCGTGACAAAGATATTCATAAACTTAGAAGTGAACCGTTTCTGTAGTCTCTCTACCCATTCATCATACTTTTCACGCTCAAGTCCAATAGGTGTTATTTGTGTCTTTGTCTCGTCGTATATCTTATTTGCTCCGAGAACGTATAGAGTCTTATCTTCCGAAACGGCAATCTCTGATGATTCTGCATAAATAGGTGGCTTGTTCCAGTTTACATTTAAGATATGATTAATGCGTTCCTCGTCGGTCAAGACTTGGTCAACAATGTACCAATCTAGAATCTCAGTATCAAACATTTTTTTCATGTATTCCGGAAAGGGATACTGTTCGTGTTTCGTTTTCACCACATCTGTTTGTTCTGTAACATCCGCAACTACTACGCGTTCAGATAAAGGAACCTCCGTGCCATTATCCTTTTCAGTAATCAAATCTTGCATCGTGGTACGTCCATCAAGTGAAAAGGTAAACATATTACCTCTCGACGAAAGATGACCTAGACGATTCATCTTATCCTTGAAAGACACGCCAAACTGAATAATGTTTTGGATGAGATAGGATACTACCTTCGGATCATACTTCTTTATATCGGGATGATTGAACAGATCTTCGCGAGACCAAATAGGTTTCTGTATCAAGAGTTTTCCGATTGTGTTTATGATCTCATCGCGAACATCTAAGACCGACGATAAGGGACGCACATGTTTCTTATCCTCTTCAGGTTCCTCATTCTTGCAAGTGAACTCGGTATCTTTCTGGAACGTTGGTGCTGACATTTCCGCAATCGTCAATTTCAGTTCCTTTCTATCCTGAGCCCGTATTTGAGGAATCTTGAGTTCTTCACGCCAATCACGAGGAAGATCATTAATACCCTCTTGCAAGGAACAGTCCATAGCCGATTCCATAATCATCTGCTTTACCCCCGCTATCTTCATGGCCTTCTCTTCAACAAAGGCCCGGTACACATACTCGTCATAAGTTTCCTTTTGTCCATTCTCGTACTGACACACATGGAGATACACCGTGCAATTCTGTTCTTCAAAAGGAAGAGAACGATGAGAACACGATCGTAATCCCCGACCAACAACTTGCTCGATACGACTCATATTGAACCAGGGATCCAGAACGTGTACTTGACGCACATACCAAAAATCCACACCTTCCGATATCTTAGGCGACGAGATGACAACCTTGATATCTTTTCCATCCTTATTGTTCGGGCTTTTCATGCGAACAATAGCCTTGCGAATATCTACATCACTCGTATTGGACGTGAACAGGACATACCGACCCTTGGATCCTCGTACGACTTCTCCAGATGTAGATGTCAATAAATCATTCCCGATTGCTGATACGTAACCAGCCTCTTCAAGAGCCATAGCAAATAGTTGCGCGCCATTCGTTACTAAATTAGAATAGACAAAGGCCAGACCATCAGATTCATTGATGATCTTAGTAACTAAGGCAAACTTTGAGCTGTACTCGGCAATTCTCGATGGCTTGAGGAAATCATCACCGGTCTTGTAAGTATACTGCCCAGCCGAATACGAAAAGATCTCTTCAAAAGACTTATTGTCCGGAAGAGCACAAATCAAACGAGGATCCGTTGAGGGAGTCTTTGTTTCTTTGACTCGTTGAATCGCCTCAGCCTGTGTCGGTGAAACAATTGACCGAGTTAGAGTCAAATACTTGCGAGGTTTACGAATAATTTTTCCATCAGAATAACTATTCACGGCCGGCTTAGCAATTAGTTCGGTAGGTGGTGGTAATCTGAAAGGAAAGGTAAAAGGATTCTCGCCTCGTACAAACGAAACATAATCCTGACACCAACTTCTGAACTGCGATTCCTTGTCCTTCTTAACATTACCATCCTTATCAAACACTTCGGATGACTTGATTTCCTTGTTCGTATCCAGACGCCGGTCATTCCATAAAAACAAGTTGAAGTAGAAAAGGATCTCATCGTAGGTATCGAACATGGGTGTGGCCGTTAGTAAGATAAGCGTCACACCCTTTGCCACTTTCAAGACACGTTCCAAAGATTGAGCTACCAACTTCCCTCCCTCAATAACATCTTCTTCTCCCGAGACACGTCGAATATTATGAGCCTCATCAATGATAATCAACCGATCATCAAAGTTCTCATGAATAAAAGTTTCGACTTCCTTCGGCGTTTTCTTGGCCACGACATTCTCAATGCTGTTTGAGAACTGAATGTAACCCTGGAAATCATAAAACTCATTAATGAACTTCGAGGCCATCTCCATAACCCGATACTGACTAGCCCTATCAGTTAGCTTGATCGGTTCACGCTGAGCACGTTGAATCATTTCTAGGTATCGCCGTCCAGTGCACTGCTTAGACAGGATGAGACCAGACTCATCTAGACTTAGACGAGACACATCGAAGATCTGACTCTTGAAACTATCCTGAATCGAACTACTGGCCATAATGAGGACCTTCTTATGCTGAAACTCGGGTCTCAGAATGAACTCCTCGGCAATTTGGATGGCCGTACACGTCTTACCAACCCCCGTTCCGTGAACCATGAGTAAGTTCCGGACAGGAGAGTCTGGACTTAAAACACGACGTAAGAAACGTTGGTGTGTTTGTAGTTTAAAATCACGAGCTAAAGAGCTTGAGCATGCATCTTCACGCATAGTTTTTAAAGCGTTTAGGTCTGCAGGTGGTAGACTTTGGGTTTGTGTTTCCAGAAACTCTGGATTTTTGGTATTCACCATCCTATTATAAATGTCTTGTACAAAAATGGATTTAGAAACACCTACTCCAATTTTACAATAAACCACTATGTCAGATCTAGCTTGTATTGACAATGTACTTATGGAGTGGATTATGGACCAAGATGAGGTGTATACCTTTCTAGAAGATCTAGATGAGATTCAGTGGAAGTATGTTTGTGACAATCGTAGAAAGTATGCTGATTTTATACAGAGTGCCATTAATTCTTACGATCCACCTCCAGTCATCAAGACAAGGAATCTAAAATACAGTGTTCAAGAACTTTCCGATTTCGAGTTGTTTAGAATGCAGTATAAGGAACGTCAGGCGTATGAAAATAGACTTAAAGAGGCCTGGGAGGTCTACAAGACACAAAACAAACTTCAACGTCCAGGCATAGATATTGATGGCCGAATTTATGAACTGTCCGAAGAAATTCATATGGGTGAAACCAAACTTAAGGAGATTGAGACCAAGCGCGCGAGTAAGTACACTTCTCCGGCTAAACGTCTTGACGCTCTTTCAAACGATAAGGAATACCTTGCTCAGGCGGCTCGTCTTGATCAATTCAAAAACGAATACGATGAACTCTACGATAAGGTTAATACTCTAGATGCTGAGTGGGAACAGCAAGCCCGAACCAACTTCGAGAAAACGGTGTTCGAAATGCAATAAGAAGGTTCTTATTGATTATACATGCCGTTGTCTCAAACAGTTCTGTCTTACCTGTCGTCTTCCCGAATCACATTCTTGCAGCTACGATTATGTGAAATCAAATCAAGATAATCTTCGAAAATCTAATCCGTTGGTAGTTGGAGAAAAAATTGATAGAATATAAATGGATCTTCTATCTCTAGCTACTGCCGCTATTTGGATTGATTTTTTTACTGTATTCCTGGCCAAGTATGCCTTCCAGGGCACAGCTATAAAGCAGTGGTACAACCAGTTTCAGTATGTTGCTGTTCTATCTGATGTTCTTTCCGTTATGATTGGCGTTCTCTTAGCTCACCTTCTGTTCCCTAAGATGAATCTCATCTTGGCCAGTATTATCGTGCAGGTCGTTCACGATATCTTTTTCAGTATTGTTGTGTTGGGTAGTATCCCAAGTGGAACAAACACGATGATTGATGTGCTAAAGACCTATGCGACAGAAAGTTCGTATGGTATCCTCTTATATGATGCGTTTATGATGGGTTCAACGGTTATGCTCATGAACTATCTGCTAACAGTTAAGAAAGAGTATGTCACTGTTCTGGCTCTATTAGGAGGGTATGCACTAACATATATTATTTATACAAAGTAAGATGGGCGGAGGTTTGTTTGGTACACCCTTGGCGTTGAATCCTAAGTGTTTGGTATTTTCTGCCTTTGTGCTCTTTGTTTACTGGATGCCTCATCCTAAGGCCTACGAGCATAAGATTGTTGTTGCCTTTATTCTAGCAACAGCATCCTATGTCTTGCTCGCATGGTACGATGTCATATACGATTGTAATGATCATCTAAAGCCTACTATTCTTGGTTGGATGTCTATGCCATTCAAACCTCCGGAGTATCGCGATGCTTACAATGAGTTACCAGTTAAATACAAAAAAATAGTTCGAAACGTAGACATCGCGGTCTTAGTTGTAATTATATTCTTACTTGTATCTCCTTACTTGGGATCACTGTCAAAGTAATGCGCCGTATAGCGCGGCGGCGTAATGTTTCCATCACCTGAAGAGCTACGGTAACGCTTCCGAATCTTGTTCGGAGGAGGAACTGGCTCGCCCCGAGCCGGAGTACGATGAAGGTTCTGAATGGCCTGTAGCTCTGTCCGATAAATACGGTTGACAGACTCCAGAACTGAAACCTTGCTAGCCTGATCATACATCTGATCCGTCACAGCTAGAAGCTCATTCTTCAGCTTAGCAATCAGTAGATCATTGGCATCCTCATCACAAGTCAGTCGGTCCATCTTCTCCTGCATATCACGGATCTCAGCATCCTTGTCCTCCACGAAGGACTCCAGGGCATCGATGTCTGACTCATACTTGCGCTTCTCTTCGGCCGTCGGATAGTTATAGTCAACATAGAGACGCAGAGAGCAGCCCAGAAACGTACCAATAAACATACCCCATAGCGTACCAATAGCGGCAATAGAATTGCAGTCCATTTTGTTAATCATTAATTATTTGTAATCTTACAAATCCGTTTTGACGGAACTATATGCATGTACCCGAATGGATACGAGGATATAGTTTCTTACATGGAAGGCCCTTATGTGTTCGGTATTTGGAAGAAAGTTGAATCGTTTGAAATTATAGTTTCTTGGAAGTTTCAAAAAGATAAAACTCGGTCTAAACTTTTTCATGAGAATCTCTTCTAACCATTTATCTAATCGTGTATTGCTGATTGTGATATCAAGATTCACTGTCTGTCTATAATCCGGTCCACCCCAAGGAGGATCTATGTACAGTACATCAGTATGCCAATTAAAAATCTTTACAGCATCTCCTTCGTGTAGTGTAACGTTCGTGAGATCGTAAACATCAAGATTATGACGTAAGACTTCTAGATTGTTCTGGTTTATTTCAATACTATGAACTCTCTTGAAATGTAAACCAAACTGTATCGTATCTCCGCCAATACAAGCTGTGGCATCTGTGATGCTTTTGGTTTGCGAATCCCCTACAAATTGTGAGATAATACTCGTAATCTTCTCACTATCCTTTCGCTTCGTCACACTGTATAGCCCTTCTTCAGTCGTTCGTAATAAGGTGTGATCTATATTGTCCTTATAAGGAAAAACTTCTTCCATTATATAACATTAGGCTTCCTTGTTTGATCATTTCGCGCATTCGTTGTTGCCATTAGTAGCCTCACTCTCCTTTTTAAGGCGGTCAAGTACTTGAAGGTGGCATGCTAAACACAAACTTGTGCTACCATACCGAAAGGACTTATTCTTGTAGGTAATATCACAAAGCCTACATACATACCTGTGTCCATCGTAGTCCCCATAGTGATCGTCATCATCGAAATAAGAATCGTCATTATCGTACGTGTACGTCATACACGCTTCACAAGACGGATTACCTTGGCATGAACAATTTGCGCGTTCAAGATACTCCTTATTTCGGCAGTAGTCTTTCCAGCACGTCTGGATCAGAATGGCCGCCTCGTTCATCAAGTTAGGGTTCTTATTCATTTTTGTTGTATTCTGAGTTTACTGTAAAAATATGTTACTATTTCGAATTCGTTTTTTGTTTTTCAAAAATTTTTGTGTTCTTCCGTAACAAGTTGAATTTTTTGTCGAAGGTTGGTTGGTTTTTAAAAAAATATTTTTTCAAGTTTTGGTTGTCTTTGTCACGAA
>Ga0136641_1000512_pt1 | contig 16840 bp, 18 predicted proteins | sample EliLak1302023Y_FD_115312 | JGI IMG/M metagenome (GOLD analysis project Ga0136641, IMG submission 115312) | Freshwater microbial communities from Elizabeth Lake, Yosemite National Park, California, USA - 13020-23Y | ecosystem: Environmental > Aquatic > Freshwater > Lake ...
TATACGGTCTAACGGTTCCAGCGCGGCGAGGTCAATAGTTCGAAAAAGACAGACGCAGAGTTCAAAAACTTGAGCCACATGCGCCTGCCGGAATAAAGACCAAAGGCCCTTACTTTTGCGGCAGAGCCGCGTTCTGAGCAGCCTTCGCGGCCTTGGCCGTATCGGGATGCCAACTGTTGATGTTGTAACGATCGCCACTGATCTGGATCAGATGAATCGTTGTTGACACAAACGCGATCATCAGTCCGGTTAACACGACCGCCTTGCGGGGGTCTATCACACGCCAAATGCGCCACATAGGAATTTCCTTTCGTTAACTCAATTGAGAAATTACGGTATAGACGGCAGATTTCACGCCGACCAGGGTGGTCGTCGATCCCTCCGCCCCGGGTAGCCAGGTGCGCCAGTTAAGTGCCAACAACTGTCCAACCACGGCGAGCGCCATGAATACACAAAAGATCAAAACAAATATCATCCGGTAGCCATTGAGGTGGCTATCTGAGCTAAATGTCGTATCCGTTTCGTTTATTTGGGCCATACATACCTCCGTTTTTTGGCTCGTTAGAACCAGGGACGCCAGATCCACACCAAGCTGTGCGCGACGAACGCGCCCACGGCCCACAAGACGTACCCTTGTACGTAGTACTGGTGGAACTCCTGGGCCTCGTCGTCTGTCAGCCCTGAGGGGTTAGCTGCATCAGTCATAGTTAGTGCCTCTCACAAAATGCCTTTCGGCGACTCCCCGTACCCGGATGGGTACGGAACGGACTGCCGCAGCACGAATGCCACGGCAGTTGAACCCCCGGACGAGCCGGAGGATTGGCCGATTAGACGAACACCACAGCACGGCGTTCACGCATGTGCTCCAGCATTTATCTGACCGAACAATTCAATAAACCTTTTTGCCTCGACCTGCGAGCGGCCGGTTTCGCGCGCATCGCGCTCTGCTTGATCGCGCATGCGCTTGGCGGCAGAAATACGCACCAACACCGGCTGCTGCTCCAGCAAATCTTCCATGATCCGTTGTGCCTCGGGCTCCCAGGGCAGCAGGGAATCATCGATGGCGCGGCTGGGGCTCGCTTCAATCTTGTCCAGCTCGGTGCCCAGCGGCAGGATGTGGAACAGCGCGTCGAACAAGGCGTTGCAAAACTCTTGAATGATGTAGGTGGCACCGGCATAGCCCATAAACGGCGTGCCGGTATGGCGACGGATGACGGGCAGTGGAAAACTAGCCGGAATAAAGCTGGTTTTCATCATGCCGCCACCGCCGCATTCGGCCAAATAAATACGTTCGTTGTAGCTACCGTACAGCACCAGCGGTGTTTTTTCAGCGACCAGTTTGCGCACCTCGGCGTTATCGGTTTTGGCACCAGCCAGGCGGGATATTGCAAAGTTGCAAGGCAGCCCCATTTCGTCTTCGAGGAAATGGCGGATGCCGCGGGTATAGGTTTCGTTGGCTACCACGCCAAAGTTGGCGGTACCGAAAAAATCTTGTGTCACTGAGCGCCACAAGTCCCAGATCGGCTTGATGGTGCTGTGCTTTTCGCGTTCGATAAATGGCTCAGGGTCCAGGCCCAGCATTTCGCCTAGCTTGCGCAAAAACTTGGTGGTGCTGTGCAAACCGATAGGCGCTTGCAGATAAGGCCGCTCTAGCGCCTCGCACAACATGCGGCCAAATTCGCGGTACATGCAAATATTGACATCGGCTTCCACCAGGCGCGATACATCGGCCAGATGGCTACCCAGCGGGAACACCATGTTCACCTCGGCGCCTATGCCTTGCACCAAGCGGCGAATCTCGGCTTGGTCGCTGGGGCAATTAAAGGTGCCGTAGCTCGGCCCAATAATGTTGACGCGTGGGCGCTCACCGACTTTGCGTTCGCGCTGGGGCACCTCGCGTAAACCATATTGCTGCCACAGCCAGAACATGGCACGGTTGGCGCATTGCCATTGGTCTTCGTCAATCGTGCGCGGCAAAAAGCGCTGCAAATTCGTGCCCTCGGGCGTGACGCCGCCGCCAATCATCTCGGCAATGGAGCCGGTTACCACCACAGCGGGCAGGTCCGGGTCGAGGGCGGCATGGGCGCGGCGCATCGCGCCTTCGGTGCCTTCGCGTCCAAGTTGCTCTTCTGCCAGGCCGGTCACCACGATGGGCAATTCATGCGGTGGCAGCGCATCGGTGTAATGCAGCACCGAAGTCACTGGCAGGTTCTCGCAACCTACCGGTCCGTCAATCACCACCTGCAAACCTTTGATGGCGGTGAACACATACACCGCTCCCCAGTAGCCACCGGCGCGGTCGTGGTCCAGCACTAGCATGGCAGGCCCTGCACAGCGAGGTCACAGTGGAAAGACCGGAGCGTGTGACTCATATCATGGCCTCCGCTTTACGCTTCTTGGCTTGCTTTTCTAGCAAGCGACGCGTCTCGGCTTTGAACTCAGGACGGTCTTGCGGAATGCCTTGCGCGCTGTCCCACACCCCCGTGGCGTGACCGGTGCCCGCATTGCCAAAAAAGGCTTTCATTTCATCAAAGCGCGACTTGTTGCCAATGGCGGCATTGATCACCTGCGCCAGCGAACCGGCACCTGCCGGACCCATCAGCGGACGCGCGGAAATCAGGTTGGTGAAGTACAGGCCTGGAATGCTCAGCTCTTTAGCTGCTTGCACGACTGGTGTCGTGCCAATGGCCAGGTCGGGTTGCCACTCGTGCATGGCTGCCAGGTCTTGCTCCAGCGATGCCCGGTATTGCACATGCACGCCATGGGCTTCTAACCATTGGCAATCGGGCTCGCTCCACACCGTGCGCGGGCAAGCGGTGCCCACATAGCGTAGGTCGGCGCCGCTTTCCACCAACAAGCGCGCTACCAGCAGTTCTGAACCTTCGTAACCGCTCAGCGTGATGCGCCCTTTGATAGGCATGCGTGCCAGGCCCGCTTTGATGGCCGGCAGCATGATGTTCTTCACCATGTCGATTTGCGCTTGCGGCACATTGGCTGCATTGCCAATGGCTTGCAGCCAGGCTTCAGTGCCATCATGGCCCACGGGTGCAGAGCCGACGATAGGCCGACCAGCCGCTTCAAATTCGCGGATGCTGGCGGTGTAAAACGGATGAATCGCCCCTACGACCGCGCAGTCCAGCGCAGCATAGAGTTCGCGCCATTCACGGGTAGGCACTACCGGTCCGGCAGCCAAGCCCATGGGCTCAAGCATGCGACCAATGATCACCGGGTCCGCCGGGAACATTTCGCCGATCAGCGTCACCGTGGGCTTGTCAGAGCGTCCGGTGCGCGGTGCTTGCACCGGGCCGGCCAGCACTTCTTCGCGGGCAAATTTCAGCATCGCACCGGCCAGCACGTCTTTGGCTTCGGCATGCGTAGGTACGCCAAAGCCGGGCACGTCGATGCCGATGATGCGCACGCCATTGATATCTTTGGGCAGCAGTTGCAGTGGCACACCGCTGGCCGTGGGCACGCACAAATTGATGATCACGATGGCGTCGTAATTGGCCGGGTCTGCTTCTTTGTAGACCGCTTCGCGAATGTCTTCAAACAGCTTGCCGGTGACCAGTGATTCGGAATTGAAGGGCACATAGCCCACGCTGCGTTTGGCGCCGTAAAAATGGGAGGTAAAGGTCAGGCCATATACGCAGCAGGCCGAACCCGAAAGAATGGTGGCGGTGCGCCGCATACGCAGGCCTACGCGCAGCGAACCAAAGGCTGGGCACATGCTTTGCGGCTGGTCGTGCGGACCGGCTTTGGGGTCTAGGGGATAGTCTTTGGCGTACTGCGCCAGCACTTCGGACTTGCCTGAGGCCTTTGCCGCTGCCAGCATTTTTTCGCCACCCGCGTGGCAGCCCATGCCGTCGCCTTCAATGGCGGTGCTCACGCCCGAAGGCGCTTTTGCATTGACGATGGGAATGGTTTTGTTCATGAATCAGTGCTGCCTGGGTTTCAAACTTCGTCGTACACCACTTCAAGCGTAGGCTTGGTGTTTTCGGTACGCCCGCACATATCAAATTGCGTGGCTGGCTCGAGCACTACATCGCGGCCCACGGCAGAAGCCGCGAACAGGTTCAGCAACTCGTCTTGGGTCAGTGGCTTGGGGCGCACGGGTTCGGAGGTGCCCACGTTTTCTGCCAGTTGGGCAAACATGGGGCCCCAGACGGAGTCAGGCCGGCCGATGATTTCGTAGCTGGCACTCTTTCTGCGGATGTCTTCGTTGGCCGGAATGGTGGACAACACGGGTATGCCGACCAGGGTGGCGAACTGCGCAGCCTCGCCGGTGCCGTCGTCGCGGTTAATGACCATACCGGCCACACCCACATTGCCGCCGAGCTTGCGGAAATACTCCACTGCGGAGCACACATTGTTTGTAACATACAGCGACTGCAAATCATTGCTGGCCACCACAATCACTTTTTGGCACATATCGCGTGCAATCGGCAAACCAAAACCGCCACACACCACGTCGCCCAAAAAGTCGAGCAGCACATAATCAAAACCCCACTCGTGAAAGCCGAGTTTTTCCAAGAGCTCAAAGCCGTGGATGATGCCGCGTCCGCCGCAGCCGCGACCGACTTCGGGGCCACCGAGTTCCATGGCATAGACGCCATCGCGCTTAAAGCACACATCGCCAATGGCAACGGCTTCACCGGCGAGTTTTTTTTTGGACGAAGTTTCGATGATGGTGGGGCAAGCGCGACCACCAAACAACAAACTCGTGGTGTCACTTTTGGGGTCGCAACCGATAAGCAATACTTTTTTACCCTGCTGCGCCATCATGTAGCTGAGGTTGGCCAAGGTGAAGCTTTTGCCGATACCGCCTTTGCCGTAGATCGCAATGATCTGGGTTTCTTTGGTCACTTCTTTGGTGCTGACCGGAGTTGGTTCTATCGCAGCTTCAGCGCGCAAAATATCGCGCATGAAATTTACCGGGGCCACCGCAGGAATCGTGCTTGCACTCATGCTATTTGTCTCCAATCAAGAACCATCTTCAAACAATCGGCATCGCCAAAGGCGGTGCGGTAGGCCGCATCGGCCTGTGTCGCATCCTGTTGGTGGGTAATCAGGCCATCGAGTGACAGGCGGCCTTCGCCGGCCAAAGCGATGACAGCAGCCAGGTCCGGAGGCGACCATTGCGCTGCCACGCGGATACGCGCCTCGCGCATAAAGGCTGGTGGAAACACAAAAGACAGCGGCGCGTCATAAAAGCCTGCCAGCACCACTTCGCCACCGGGGGCTAGGCGGCTGATCAAATCGTCGAGCAGGGAACTTACGCCGCTGACATCGCAAATGCATTGGTAATTGCGGCGCGTGTCGGTGGACGGGTCAATCACCTCGTAGCCCACCGCGCCGCCACGCCGTGCTGGGTTGGTGTCCCAGACCACGGGGGTATGCCCGGCGAGAACGGCCAGGCGCGCCATCATGCGGCCCAGTACGCCGTGGCCGACGATCAAATCCGGTTGCCGCATACCCGGCGCACTGTGTGCGTGGTAAGCAGTGGCGGCCAGGGCGAACAAGATACCTTGCTCCCCCAAAGACTCTTCCATCGGCATGGCGCGCGCAGAGGGCACCATCAGGCGCGAGGCCGAGCCGCCAAACAAGTTGCGCGCATCGGTAAAACACTGCGAGCCGGGCAAATAAACCCGTGTGCCTACGGCTACGGTGGCTTGGTCTCCGGCCGCGACCACGCGACCCACGGTTTCATAGCCGGGCACCAGCGGATAGCCCATGCCGGGGAAGGCGGGCATGGTGCCTTCCCACAAGAGACGTTCGGTGCCGGTGCTGATGCCGCTGTATTCCACCTTGACCAGCACGTCGCTCGCGCCCATAGCGGGCAGCGTCAGGCCGCTCAAAGCCAGGGCCTGGGGCTGTTGGAAAACAATTGCGTTAGCTTGCATGGGTGTATCGTTACATTGACATACATCAATGTCAATTAGTATTTACAAAAGAAGCTTATTTTGAGGGTAAACCCTGATATTTACGGCCTATCAGGATCTGGGTTTGCAAAGGCATGGGGTTGGGCACTACCTCTAAGTGCGCAAAACCGGCCTCGGCCATCATGGCCATTAGCTCGCGTGGCGTACGTAAGCGGCCCGCCCCCATCGCCAGCAAGTAAAAGTGAAAATAGGCATCGCCCTGCGGCGTCTCGCCCTGCTCTTGCGCCATGGGCTCGGACAGCAGCAAGGTGCCGCCTGGCGGCAGTGCCTGGTAAATCGCGGCCAAGATGGTGCGCACATCGGCATCCGGGTGGTCATGGGCTACGCGGATCAGCGTCACCAAGTCGGCGCCCTGGGGCAGAGGGTCTTTGAGGAAACTGCCGGGATGGGCTTGGCTGCGCGACTCCAAACCCTGGCGGGCGAAATTGGCCCGCGCCAGCGCCGCTACTTCAGGAAGGTCAAACAACTGCACCTGCAGGTGTTTGGCATGCAGCGCCAAACGGGACATAAAAGTGCCCTGGCCGCCGCCCACGTCCAACACACAGCGGTGATCGTCAAAGCGGTAGCTGGCCAAGATCTCGTCCACCACAAAGGGTTGTGAGGCCGACATCAGATTGGAATAGCGGGCGTATTTCTCGGCCTGCGCCAGTGCAGCCTGGGCCGCTTGCGCAGCGTGTGCGTCTTCGTCCAATGTGTAAGGCCAGTACTGCGCCATGGCGCCGGCTTGCCCTGGCCCTTGCAGCATGGCCACCGGGTCTTGCATGTCTTGGTAGAGCACAGCGTGGTGTTCGATCATGGCGCGAATGCCGGCATGGCCGGCTACCGGCGCACCCAGCGGGCCTAGGCCATAGCGGCCCTGGCTGCGCACATTGAGCAGGCCCAGCGCCAGCGCCGATTGCAGCAGGCGCTGTAAGCCCGCAGGCGGCAAATGTGTCCATTGGGCCAACTCGTCCAGGCTGCGCGGCTGCTCGGCCACGGCTTCCAAGATGCGCAAGCGCACACAGGCCAGTAGCACTTGCGAATACACAAATCCGGCCATCAGGTCAAACACCTGGCGTGCGCGGCGGCGGGTGATCCAGCGCGTCAGCGGGTTAGATACGCTCCAGCGGTACAGGGCGTCGCTGGTGAGCCAGCGGTCCATCAGCGCGCCCAAGCGGTCTGCCCAGGGCGTTGTACGCCCATGGGTTTGCGGCAGCGAGGCCAGGTCCAATGTTTTCATACCGGGGTGTTCCTAGAAAGCGCGGTGTGGCGGGCCGGGATGCTCAGGCGCCCACGGTGGGCGAAGTTTGCGTGCTGGGTATAGATGCCTGGCGGTAGGCGTTGCAGGCGGCACGCGGCACCAGGCGCTCGGATTCCTGCCACACCAGATCGCGCATGGCCTGTTCGGCTGGCCCTTCGGGAATCGAGTCGGCGGCGGCTTGAATCAGGGACTCAAAGTGCTCAATCGCGCCGGACAAGCCTAAATTGGCAATCGCATTGGGCCGCGCGTGCTGTGCGTCCTGGCCCACCGGTTTACCCAGCATATCGGCCTGGCCCATCACATCGCGGATGTCGTCGGCCACTTGGTAGGCCTCGCCCAGACAATCGCCCAAGGCTTGCCACTGGGTCGGGTCGGCCCCGGCGCTCAGTGCCCCGGCGCAGGTAGCGGCCACAAACAAGGCGCCGGTCTTGGCGCGCTGGTATTGCATCAGCGACACGCGGGATTCGGATTCCCAGGCCTGACCGGCCACGATGCCGCCGGGCATGCCCACGCCGCCGGCGATGATTTTTAACAGCGCGGGTAAGCGCTCGGGCGACTTGCCTGCGGCGCCGGCCAGCGTCTGGAAGGCCAGCACGATGAGCGCATCGCCCGCCAGCACCGCCAAGGGTTGGCCAAAAGCCCAGTGCACCGAGGCGCGGCCACGGCGGGTGGGCGCATCGTCAAAACAAGGCAGGTCGTCATGCACCAGCGAGGCGCAGTGCAGCAATTCAATGGCAACAGCGGCCGCATCACTCAGCGCCGGATCGTCCTGGCCACAAGCCTGGGCGACGGCCAAACATAGCTGCGGGCGGATGCGTGCACCGCCGGGAAACACCGCGTGGCGCACGGCAGATGCCAGCTTGGGCGGGCAGCTGGCGTCCTCTGCCGCTGCCAGTGCCATGGCCAAAGATTGCTCGATGCGGGTGATTGCCTTCATTGCCTGTCTCCTTGGGTGTTGCCGGGTTAGTTTTGCGAGTGACAACTTTACTTGTCATCTGCTAATGTCAACAAATATAGACACTTAAAGCGCAGCTGTCAACGCGGGTTTACGCGTTCAGTATTTTTTTCGGAAAAAATAATCGCAAGCCCTGGCAGCGGGGTGCTGCGGGCGAGGTGGCGCTACAAGAAGGTGCCAGGCTTTGCCGCTGGCAGAGGGAAAGCGCTGGTATGGGCTTAGTCCATGGCGCGCAGAATGCACTGCGCCAAGTTGGTGGGCTGCTCTTCATGGGCGAGGTGGCCCAGGCCAGGAAGATGGCTTACGCGCGGTTTAGGCTGTCGCGTGAGTGACGCGGCAGCGCGCTCTGCGACCGAGGGCGGAACAATCAGGTCTTGTTCGCCTGCGATAAGTGTCAAAGGCGTTTCCAGCGCCGGTAAGCGCTTCCAAAACGTATGCAAATCCCAGTGCGCCATCATGGCCAGCGCGCCTGCGCCGTGCGCGGGCTGGGCGATCAATTTTTGGTAGAGCGCGCGGCCTCGCGCGTCCAGCGCGGACCCGGTGCCGTCCAGCAGCCTTCGTAACACCGCAGGCTGGGCTGCTTGCCAAGAAAAAAGCTCGGGCACCAGGGGCGCTTTGGCCAGCAGCTTGGCCATGGGCGAAAACCATTGGCCGGCCAGCCCGTCCAGCGGCACCAGCGCGCCGTTGAGGGAGACGATGTGCTGGGGCTGCACATGCTTGTCCAAAGACAGCATGCAGGCCACTGCCGCCCCAGCAGAGTGGCCGACGATGGTGTGCGGCACGATGCCCATCTGCGCTAGCAATTGCGCCACGCCGGCGGCCATGCCCGGCAGCGAAAACAGGCTAGCGACGTCCGCTGGCGCAGGCGCAGCGCTAAACGCATGGCCTGGAAAATCCAGCGCCAGCACGCTGTGGCGCGCACCTAGCAGAGGAAACACATCGCGCCATGAATGGGTAGAGGCTCCCGTGCCATGCAGCAGCAGCACGGTGGGCGCTAGGGGCTCGGCGTGCGGCGCGTATTGCACATGCCAGCGCAGGCGCGGCGTTTGCACAAAGCGCGAGTACTGACGCAGCGGCCAATCTGCGCCATCGCGTTCCCAGTCCAGACCTTGGCGTGGGGGCATAGCGCGCGCCTCTTAGTTGCGCCCGGCAACCGCGCGTACCGCCTGGTTCAGCGACTGCGCGCCGCCATAGGGCAGGGCCAGGTATTGGGCGCCCATGGCAGCGGCCAGTTGCTCGGCACTGCTTTGGGGCTGGGGCGAGGTGTCCACCAGCAGCGCGCTCACTCCCATGGCGCGCAACTGCGCTGCCGCGGCCAGCGCGTCACTGGCGGCCGGGCCACGACCTGGACTGCCGTCGCGGGCGATATTGGCTTTGCCGTCGGTCAATAACACGACGATGGGCGTCTCACTCTTGCGCCTGATTTGTCCCGCCATCGCGGCTGCGGCGTCAATCGCATTGGCCAGCGGTGTGCCGCCACCGCCGGGCAGTCCGGCCAGGCTGCGCTTGGCGCGCGCCAGCGAGCGGGTGGGCGGCAGCAAAGTTTCAGCGGTCTTGCCCCGAAAGGCCAGCACCGCCACGCTGTCGCGCCGCACATAGCAATCGGCCAGCAGCAGTTCTACCGCGCCTTTGGCTTCGGCCAGCCGATTCAGCGCTGAGGAGCCGGAGGCGTCGACCACAAACACCGTGGTGGTTTGCCCCAGTTGGCGAAAACGCGTCACATGAAAATCTTCTTTGCGCACCACGATGCGCGGCGTCCTTAGCGTTGCCGTTGCAGGGGGCAGGGCGCTGCGCCGCAGTCTTTGCCAGGGTGCGGCGGCGCGCAAAGTCTCCAGCACGTTGATGCGCTGACCGGCGCGCGGCTCTCCTTTGCGCGCCCCTACCGGGCGGCCCCGCAAAGCGTTTTTTTGCTCGGCACCGGCACTGCCCGAGGTGGGCGATTTAGCGCGCTGCAATGCGCCAATTTTTAGGCTGGCCAGCAAACCGGCAGGTATCGCCGCTTGTGCCGCTTCAAGCACGCGCTCGGCCAACTCCTGCGGGTCTGGGGCCAAGCTGTCTGCCTCGTCGCTGTCCTCGGTCTTGGGGTCATCTGGCGCCTCTGGCGGTGCTTCGAGCGGCGGATCGGGCAGTTCGCTGGCGTCTTGCGCCGGGGGCTCGGGCGCGGTTTCTTCTTGTGCGGGCTCTGGGGGCGCAGGGGGCAATCGCGTGGCGCGTGGTGCCAGTACCAGGCGCGCAGCCACGGCAATATGTTCTTCTTCCACCGTGTCAGAACCCGCCAGCGCCGCCGCAGCACGCGCGGCGCGGGCAGCAAACAAGCTGGCCCGCAGCGAATCAATGCCCAGCGCCATGGCCGCAGCGCACAAGGCCTGCACTGACGCGGGGGCCATCTGCACCCGCCCCACACGCTGGCGTGCGGCTTGCACTTCTTGGGCAGACCACTCGGGGCTTTCTTCGTCTTCTGCTGGGCCGTCCATGCGCAGATGAAAAGCGAGCCGCTCGGCCAGGCTCGCAGGCAGTTGTTCGTCCGCGTCGGCGCCTTCGTCTAAAGCCACCAGGCCGACGCGGGCAGGCAGCACGCGGTCCAGGCCGTCGCGTTGCAGCAGCACCTGGCCGCTGTCGAGCACGCTGCCAAAGCGCGCAGCGGCACCGGCCGTCATGCGCTCGGCCATGGCCAATAGCAATACCCCGCCATCGGCCTGTGCCAGCAAACCTTGCAGCGCTACGGGGCGGCCCGCTTGCAGCGTGGCGCCCAAGTCCAGGCCGCCAAGCAAAGCGGTATCGCCCGTGTTCAAGGGTACGCGCCGCATGGGACTGTCCGCAGGCAAGAGCGTGCGTAGCAGCGCCAGCCACTCGTCGCGCGCAGCGCAGGCGGGCGTGCGCAAAGCCACGCCGCCCAGGCCGGACGGGTCCACGGCAAACAGAGCAGCTATCGTGGCGGCGTCGCCTTGCATCTTGGACGCTTATTTTTGGGGTGCAGCGGCCAGTTCGGCCAAGGCCCGCTCCACGCGGGTGGATGAGCCCGCATCGTCCAGCGGATTGCGCCGTAAGCGGTGGCGCAAAGCCGGTGGTGCCACGCGCTGCAAATGCGCTTGCGTAACCGACTTATCGCCCTGCCAAGCAGCCAGGGCGCGCGCCGCGCGCACCAGGGTGAGGTCGCCGCGCAGCCCGTCGGTGCCCAGGGCTATGCACAGTTGCGCGGCAAAGGTGCGCGCGCTGTCCGGTATCTGCACATCGCCCAGGCGCTTGCGCCCGGCCACAATGCCTTTGCGCACTTTGTCATCCTCTTTTTTCCATTGCTCGGTGAACGCTTGCGGGTCTTGCTCAAAAGCATCACGTCGCTTCACCACCTCGACCCGCTCTTGCAAAGTGCTTGGCGTTTTGACTTCCACCGACAGGCCAAAGCGATCCAGCAACTGGGGACGCAATTCGCCCTCTTCCGGGTTGCCGCTGCCAATCAGCACAAAGCGCGCCGGGTGGCGCACGCTCAGGCCTTCGCGCTCGACCACGTTCTCGCCGGATGCGGCCACGTCGATCAGCAAGTCCACCAAATGGTCCTCCAGTAAATTGACTTCGTCAATGTACAAATAGCCCCGGTTGGCGCGGGCCAGCAGTCCGGGCTCAAAGGCCTTCACGCCTTGGGACAAAGCGCGCTCCAGGTCCAGCGCACCCACCACGCGGTCTTCCGTCGCGCCCAGCGGCAGATCGACCACCGGCACGCCGACCAACTCGCTGGCGCGGGCTTTGCCAGAGGTAGCGGCCAGGCAGTCGGGGCAGCGGGCAGCGTCCGGGTCGCAGCCATAACGGCAACCCTTGACGGCGCGCATTTTGGGCAGCAAGGCAGCCAAAGCGCGCACGGCGGTGGACTTGCCGGTACCCCGGTCACCAAAGACCAGTACGCCGCCGATCGTGGGGTCGATGGCGGTAAGCACGATGGCCAGCTTCATATCGTCCTGGCCGACGATGGCGGAAAAAGGAAAGGTCAAAGCCATGGAGAAAGGGGCAACGTGTGTAAAAAGGCAGAAGGGTTTTAGTGCGAGGCGCTGGCTATCGATTGTTCACTGAATTCCCGCTGCCGTTGGCAGCTAGGCGATCACCAATCCGGTTTTCATAGCGGCAAGCGAAAATCTGTCATCCCCGCATACTAACCAATCAAGGGCGAAGTGACTTTTTGCGACCTATAAATCTGACACCTGACACCTGACACCTGGCAGCGTTCTGCGCCTCTGTCCCGCCACCCTGGCATCGGCGGCGATAGAACGAACAAGTAAGCGCAAGCGCAGAGCCCGTACGAAATTGAGTCTTCGTCTGAAATGATTGACAGCTATCGTCTGCCAGACGATACTCACATCATCGGCGATATGAAAAATCCTCCTAAACTCGTCATCGATACCAATATTTTGGTGGCTGCTACACGCAACCGCTATGGGCCGTCGTTCGCGCTGATGCAATGCGTTCGACAAAAGCAAGTGAAGATGGTTTGCAGCCCCGCACTTTTTTTGGAATACGAGTACGTTCTCAAGCGACCCGAGCAATTGTTGGCCTCTGGGCTGTCGGGCAGCGACATCGACGCGATTTTGCATGGGCTGGCCGCAACCATAGAGCCGGTCTTAACGCATTACCAATGGCGACCGCAATTGCGAGACCCTGCTGATGAAATGGTGCTGGAAGCTGCCGCCGACGCGCAGGCGCACGCCATCGTGACGTACAACTTGCGCGACTTTGGCCCCGCAAAGCTTTTTGGTATCCCAGTACTCAACCCCGAACAGATTTTTCAACTCTTTCGCCTCACCGTTACAAGGAGCACCCAGCCATGAGCAGTTACGCCCTACGCCTGCCCGAATCGCTCAAACTTGCGGCTAAACGGATTGCCGCCGCCGATGACACCACTATGAACCAGTTTTTTGTGGTCGCCATTGCCGAGAAGATCAGCGCGATGGAGACCGCCAAATTTTTTGAGCAGCGCGCTGCCTTGGGCAAAGCGGGCGACGCCCAAGCGGCTTGGGACAAGGTGGGCTCTGATGCGTCCATGCCCGACGATACGTGGAGCCAATGATGGTGCTTTCAAACGTCGCGCAGCCCTTTGCGCAAGACGCGCGGCTCCTTACCGGATGGGTGGTAAATCTAAGGAGGCTAGGCCGGTTCTAGGCTCTCTGGCATCGCCTGCAGTGCTTGCGCGGCAATATCCAGGGCACGCAGGCGCAGCGCTGGCTCGTACACATCGCACACTAGCATCAGCTCGTCGGCTTGTGTGCTGTCGGCTAGCGCATGCAGACCGGCGCGCACGGTATCGGGGCCGCCCACTACGGCTGCGCCTAAAAAATCAGCAATCGCGGCACGCTCTTGCGGCAGACATTGGGCGATGAAGTTTGCCTCTGGCGGCTGCAAGCGGCGGCGCTCGCCACGCAATAGGCCCAGCACACGCTGATAAACGCTGCTGGCCAAAAACTGCGCTTCCTCGTCGCTGGGCGCAGCCAGCAAGGGCACGCCTATGGCCACATAGGGCGCGGCCAAATGTTCGGAGGGCTGAAATAAGCGGCGGTACATGTCCAGCGCGTGATGCAAAAGGCGCGGCGCAAAGTGGGAAGCAAAAGCATAGGGCAGGCCACGCTGCGCCGCCAGCTGCGCCGAATACAGGCTCGAACCCAACAGCCAGATAGGCACTTGGGTGCCTGCGCCGGGCATGGCTACCAGACGCTGGCCGGGCTGCGCGGGGCCCAGCAGGCGCTGAAACTCGGCCACATCACGCGGAAAGTCGTCTTCGGTTTCTACCCGGTCGCGGCGCAGGGCGCGCATGGTCAGCGGGTCGGTACCCGGCGCGCGGCCCAGGCCTAAGTCGATGCGCCCCGGGTACAACTCCGCCAGCGTGCCAAAGGCCTCGGCCACCACCAGCGGCGCATGGTTGGGCAACATGATGCCGCCCGAGCCCACGCGGATGCGCGAAGTCGCCCCCGCCAAGTGCCCCACCAGTACCGCCGTGGCCGAGCTTGCGATGCCCGCCATATTGTGGTGTTCGGCCACCCAGTAGCGGCTAAAGCCCAGGCGCTCCGCGTGCTTCACCGTCTGGCGCGCGACGTCCAATGCGTGCCCTACGCTGGCGCCTTCGCGCACCGCAACCAAATCCAGCATCGAGAGTTTGAATCGGGGCGAGGTGGGCATGCTTGATGTGCTTTTAAAAGTAGTGCTGGACGCTAAGGATACTCTTCCAAACTTAGTTGCCTTCATTGCGGTTGCGGCGAAGCAGCCCCTGTGGGCCTTTGCGCCACGCATTGGAGGATGGCGCGCAGCTGCGCTCCGTGTGATGACAGGCCTGCGCAGGTCCCCTGATATGCCCATGCAGAGCCAATGCCTGCGACTGCTGCGCCTTGGACGGCGCACAATCGGCGTGCCACATTGCGCTCGGAGAAATTGCATGAACCCCACCACCCCCACCGAATCGCCAGCGCCTGTCACGCCCGCCGTAGACCAGGCCGAACTCTTGTTACTGCGTGCACACCGCCGGGCGCATAGGCGCAGTCGCGCAAAAGTGGCACCCTTACTATTGTCCGAGGCGGTGCCGCGGGAGCCAGCTCCACTCACACGCGGCCAACGAATGGCCGATGCAGTCGCCTCCACCATAGGCTCCTGGCGCTTTATCCTGATCCAAAGCACCGCAATTGTTTTTTGGATAGGCGGCAACGTCTGGTTTGGCGCCAACGCCTGGGACCCCTATCCGTTTATTCTGCTCAACCTGCTCTTATCCTTCCAAGCTGCCTATACCGCGCCGGCCATCATGATGAGCCAAAACCGCCAGTCCGAACTAGACCGCCGCCACGCGCAAAACGACTATGAAATCAATGTCAAAGCCGAGCTGGAAATCGAATTACTGCACGAAAAAATAGACATTCTCAAAGAGCGCGAATTACTGGTCTTGACGGACGCTGTGCGCCACTTGTCCTTTCAACTCGAAGCGCTGTCGCAGAAAGTGCACTAAGGCTTTTCACCAAGCCCTGAGTAACATCGCCGCCATGCACGATTCCGCTTTAGTTTTGTTTTCCGGCGGGCAGGACTCCACCACCTGCCTGGCGTACGCCTTGTCCAAATACCCACGGGTGGAAACCGTGGCCTTTGACTACGGCCAGCGCCACCGGGTGGAGTTGGATGCGCGCTTGCAGGTCATCAAAGCCTTGCGCGCACAGTTTCCGCCATGGGCGGCGCGTTTGGGCGAAGACCATTTGCTCGATGCCGGGGTGCTCGGCGCCGTCAGCGAAACCGCACACACCCGCGACACCGAGATCGCGATGCTGGCCAACGGCCTGCCCAATACCTTTGTGCCAGGCCGCAATTTATTGTTCATGACCCTGGCCGCCGCGCTGGCCTACCGGCGTGGTTTGCAAGTGCTGGTAACGGGCGTGTGCGAGACCGATTTTTCGGGTTACCCCGACTGCCGCGACGGCACCATGAAAGCCATGCAAGTAGCGCTGTCGCTAGGCATGGACAAGCGCTTTCTGATCGAAACGCCTTTGATGTGGATAGACAAGGCCGCCACCTGGCACATGGCGCACACCCTGGGCGGGCAGGCCTTGGTCGACATCATCGTGGAGCACAGCCATACCTGCTACTTGGGCGATCGCAGCCAGCGCCACGACTGGGGATACGGCTGCGGCCACTGCCCGGCCTGCGACTTGCGCGCTAAGGGATTTGCCGGTTTTTCCGGCGCATCCGCCTAAGCGCGCAGCAAGCCGTCCAGACGCGCGTCCCAGCGGTAGCCAGGGAAAAGGCGCTCGGTGTCCTCGCGCGCCACGCCTTGGGTGCCGGCCAGAATGTGCGCAAAGACGGCCCGAAAGTCGTGGTGTACCGGCAGGTCACGCCCTTCGTTCAAATCGCCGTGGGCCAGTCCGCTCCATTGGCCGTGCCAGCGTCCGCCCGCTACCGCATTGCCCATCAGCCACATCACATTGCCGTGCCCGTGGTCCGTGCCCCGGGTCCCGTTTTCGGCGCAAGTGCGGCCAAATTCACTGGCCACAACGACCACGTCTTGCGGCTCTGAAAAATGACGCCGCAGTTGCAGCAATGCACGGCTGAGGTTGGCCAGGTTGTTGCTCAAGGTGCCGGTGCTGTTGCCCTGATTCAGGTGGGTATCCCAGCCCCCGGCGGACAAAAAGCCCAGCCGCAGTTGGCGGTTTTTGCCCATCAGCGTACCCAGGTTTTGCGCATCGAGGGCCAGGCCCTGGACGGGTGGCGCGCCATTGTTGGCCGTTTGTTGGATGGCGTGGTCACTGCCTGCGGTGCTGGCCATGGCCTGTGGTGATGCTGCGGCCATCGCCGCTTCGCTCTGCGCCTGCGTCAGCATGGCCGCAGTTTGCATGCGGCTGTCGGCGCCCGCTTGGGCTGATTGGGCCAAACTGGGGTTGGCCGCATACATTTTGAGAATGGCCTCGCGGGTGCGGCTATCGGCCAGGGCACCGGCGCGGGTGGCGGCCTGGCCGCTGGCGACCAGTTGCACTGCTTGCGGGCCGGCCAAAATTTGCGGGTTGGCCTCGCCCACGCCCAGGGCACTGCGCTCTGTGCCGTAGAGTTTGGAGAGGCTGTTCATCCAGCCTGCACCCGCTGCGCTAGATCCGGGCACACCGGTTTCCCAATGGTGTTGCGCGTCAAAGTGCGATCGCGTGCTGTCGGGCGATCCGGCACCGGGAATCGCCGCCAGCACGCCTTGCTGCCACAGCGGCA